>Ga0224554_1000857_pt1 | contig 22211 bp, 13 predicted proteins | sample 714S22024metaG_FD_180666 | JGI IMG/M metagenome (GOLD analysis project Ga0224554, IMG submission 180666) | Peat soil microbial communities from Stordalen Mire, Sweden - 717 S2 20-24 | ecosystem: Environmental > Terrestrial > Soil > Wetlands > Peat | place: Sweden: Norrbotten County, Stordalen...
CTGGTTCCGGTGCGCGTGGAAGATTCGTAGAACAGCAACGCGATCCTCCGCTTGGCAAGGATGCGATCGCGCACGATGGGATCCTCGTGCTCCAGCTCGGTGGCGCGCACAAGCAGGCGGCTGACCCCTTCGACAGTCAAATCGAGAACCGAAAGCAACGACCCCGGGTTGTAGGGAAATGCTGAAGCTGGCACAGGCGGAGTTGTCAGTGCGCGGCGAATCGCGGGTGCGGCTGGATTCATCGTTGACCTATATCGGAGCGCCTGGCCCCGATCGGGTTGAAGAGGCGCCTTACCATTCGAAACCTCCAGCCGGCTGCCGCTCACTCTTCATCGTTCTGCGAAGTTCTGAGGGTCGCGGCTGGAAGGACGAACTTCAGCTCGTCTTCTCCACCAGCAGCACTTGCTCGGTGGAGTCGACTTCCTGAAACTTCACTTCGATAATCTCGCGGCTACTGGTGGGAACATGCTTGCCCACGTAGGTGGCTTCGATGGGCAGCTCGCGGTGCCCGCGGTCAATAAGCACGGCCAGTTGAACGCGACGCGGCCGGCCATGGTCGAAGAGCGCGTCGAGTGCGGCGCGGATGGTGCGTCCGGTGTAAAGCACATCGTCGCAGATCACAATGTCGCGGCCCTCCACATCGAAGCCGACGGCTCCCGGTGTGACCACTGGCCTAACGTCCGCCGTGGACAGATCGTCGCGATAAAACTGAATGTCGAGCACACCCGTATCGACTTGCCGCTTTTCGATGGTTGAAATGAGCTTGCCCAGCCGCTCCGCGAGGGGAACGCCACGGCGCTTGATGCCCACCAAAGCCAGATCTTCGCTTCCATTGCTTTTCTCAACGATTTCGTGAGCCAGGCGCACCAGGGTACGCTCGATCTCCGAGGCGGACATAAGCCGCCCCTTCACGCGCAAGCCGGTCTTGCTTTCCAAGTCGCTCATGGTGGTTGCTCTTGCCGGATGATACGGGGGGGTGGCGCTTCAGAGCAAGTTGTGGAAAGATCGCCACGGGGGTGATGCAGCGCGCGCCGCCAAGAGAGCGTCAAGAGGTGGACGGCGGGTGGACTGCCCGCGAGGCCTAAACGGCCTCATAATATGAAGGCGAGCCCGGATGGCGAAATTGGCAGACGCAGCGGACTTAAAATCCGCAGACCTTTACCGGTCGTGGGGGTTCAAGTCCCCCTCTGGGCACCATATAATCAATAACTTACAGATGATTTGCGAAAATGAAAGATCACGGAATTTGGCGCCGGTGATATTTTTGGCGAGAGTTTGTAACTAACTTTTTCTGCGTGAATGGAAGAATCCCAGAAAAGAGCAGCCAAGGGTCACGGGAGCTTGGGAAAAAGTCCGCGATAGCGGTGTGTGGTGGATTCGGTATCAAGTCGACGGAAACCTCAAACGGGAGAAGGTTGGTCGCAAGAGCGACGCCATCGCTCTTTATCAACTGCGCAAGTCGCAGACCCGCGCCGGTAAGAAGCTCCCTCCAAATCCGCGAAGCGCAGGAGTCAGGTTCAGAGAGCTGACCGATGCGATTCTCGCTTACAGTGAATGCCTTGAGTATTGAGGTGGGACAATTAATGCCGCTTCTCAACCCGAGACAACTCGATTCGGTCTGTCACGCTGACTCGCAGAATCGGTAACCGATATGCGAATCCGTCAGAAGGTATTTTGGATCGGCGGGATCGTCCTCGATCTTCATGCGAATTTGCCGAATAAACGTCCGCAAGTACTCAAGCTCATTTCCGTATTCTGGCCCCCAAACCGATCGCAGCAATCTGGCGTGGGGAATCGGACGCCCGGCATTCGACATCAAATAGTGGAGAACCTCAAACTGCTTTGGCGTCAGATGGACAGCCTTTCCTTTCTTCTCCACAAGGTGACGGTCCGGGTCCAGCAGAACATCCCCAATAGTGATTGGGCGATTTTCATCATCGGCCACCTTGCTCCGGCGCACTGCCGCGCGCAGCCGTGCCGTCAGTTCCCGCAGCTGGAACGGCTTCGTGATATAGTCATCCGCGCCCGCATCGAGCGCTTCAACCTTGCGATCCTCACTATCCTGCACCGTCAGCATCACAATGGGCAGGCGGGGGGCCGTTTTGCGCATCGTTCGGCACACCTCGATGCCGCCCATTCCAGGCATATTGATATCCAGCAGTACCGCATCGAACTGCGTGGTGCGCACCAGCGCGAGCGCCTCCTCTCCCCGCGCCGCCTCAACAATCACAAAACCAAAGTTAGCGAGAATCGTTCGGAGCGACAGCCGAATAGAACGCTCGTCATCCACGATGAGCAAGTTGCTTGATTCTGCATTCACTGTTGTCCTCCTCCACGCTGAGGCAGGGATAGAAAGAATGTCGTTCCCTCATTTGCGTTACTGATCACCCACACGTGCCCCTGGTGGGCTTCAGCGGCCATTTTTACCGTGGACAGGCCAATCCCTGTGCCCGCTGCTAAGTGCATGGTTCCCTCACTGCGAAAGAACCGTTGAAAGATGCGCTCTCTGTCGCTGATCGGAATCGCCGGGCCGAAGTTATGAACCGAGATCATTAGTTCGGAATGACTTTCCCATGCTGATACCTCGACTGCTGCGCCGGCATAGGAGTACTTAGCCGCGTTATCGAGATACTGCGTCAATGCCATCGACAGGAGCTCACGATCACCGCGAATTCTAAGCTCGGGATTCGGAACCTTGATTTCCACTGAATGCCCCGCCATGCGCCCACGCTGTTCCTCCAGCGCTTCCGCCACCAGGTCGCCAATGACAATTTCATCGTGGGCAACGCTGAGTTCCTGAGCCTCGAGTTTGGCCGTCTGCAGCAACTTCGTGCTCAATTGGCTCAACTGCCGGGATTCATCATCGATGAGAGCAGCCAACTCCTGTTGCGGCGCATTCAACTTGCCCACTTCACTCAGCCCGGCGGTCGCAGTCTGGATTGCGGTGAGTGGCGTTTTCACCGCATGCGCAAGTGAATCCAGCACTGCGGCTCGCAGTCGCTCGCTGAGATTCGCCGCCTCGATCTCACTCTCTTTTTGAAACGAAATGCATCGGTCCAGCGTAATCGCGGTCAGCGAAGCCAACGCGTCGATCACGAGCAAGCCCAGATCACCTCGTATCGCAATCGCGCCGATGGAATCCACCCCTGTTCTTAAGAGGCGCCGGGATATGCGATTGGTCTTGTCCTCATCATCCACCTGCGCCAGGTAGCATTCTCTTGCTAGTTCACGCTCGTCTGCGGCCCATACCCCAGAAAGGTCACACGTTCCCGACTCCGCATTGAAGATGGCGACTGCTTCTGCTTTGAAGATGCGCTGGATCAGTTGCACCAGCTGCGGCCCTGGAGGCTGGTGCAAATTCATGAGCAGCGTGCTCCGGCTCAGTTCGAACAACTGCTCCATGGAAGTTCGCTGCAACGTGGCTTCGCGGGTCTGCAGCTTTTCCCGCGATGAAAGCCTGCTGACGAGGAGAGCGCTTATCTCGAAGGCCCCCAGCGCCACCCAGTCTTGCGGATCGGTGACCGTGAGCTTAAAAACTGGCGGATAAAAAAAGTAATCCAGGCATGCGCACGCCACGATTGAGACCACCGAAGCCTGCCAGAATCCGCACAGGATAGCCTCGCACACTACCACCAGAAGGAAGAGGAATCCGACCGGTGCAGCATTGAAATGAAGCACAAACCCTGCAAATGCAAGCAGCGCAATCACCCAGCATCCTGCAAAGCACTCGCCCGCGAATTGCGCACGTGTCGGGTGGTTCCGCTCCCCAATAAAGTCTGAAATCCTCATGGCTTCCAAGGCTTTCCGATTCGGAATGCATATAGAAAGACGATATCTAGAGGGACATCAATAAAACATAAATAAGTTACAAAGAAATAGCGGGGACGGGTTGTGGATCGTCTCTCGGATCCAGTTCCCCATCTCCGCCCGTGTGCTGCGTAACGTCTTTGCGGCGTGTTTATTACCTGGTGCTCGCTGAAAGGCTCTCATAGTGCGCGGCCTGATCGCTCATCTGCTGTGCTTCGTAGGTGAAGTACTCGTAACGGTTTCGTGACGAGTCCGCCGGCCGGGGATACTTCTGGTAGCTCGCGGCAGTGACCTGGCTACGGCGATCCCACTCCTGCTTCTCTGCCTGTGCCTTCTCTTCAAAGACCACCTGGCGCGCGTGAAAATAGCTCGCCAGCATCTGGTACTGTTCGACGGTGTGCGCACTGCGGAGCATCTGCTGAGCCTGAGCATCACTGATGCCCGCGTTCATAGAATTCTGCCCCCGTGCGAGACCCGCGGTAATCGCAATTGCCGCTATCGCTGCTAGGACCTGCATCTTGTGAGTCATGGGGTTTCCTCCTTCATTTAGAGGATGGGGCTTAAAACGTGAATGAAGCATGAAGATTTCGCTCGATTTGTATAAGAAGCCCCGTATTCTATGAAAACCTTATGACTTAAGTTAGGCGCGCCTGCCCTAACCTTAGTCGCTGTCGTGCGGAGCACAAGGGAGGCGGCCCAAAGACATATGTAGAGCGCGTTCGTCTGTCGCATCCCATGTTCACATTACTTAGGCCGCTGAAGGCCTTTAGCTAAGAGAGCCTGATGCGGCTATTCAGTTACTCGCGCCTCGGCTACAAAGCCGAGAAACCGGCGCGCGAGCTCATGGATACGGTGATCCTGGCGCCTTTGTACAGCGTCCCTCGGCAATAACTCGACGCCAACGCCGATGGAGCTGGCCCCGGCAATGATGAATTTCGTCGCGTTCTGCTGGTTAACGCCGCCGGCGGCGATGAGCTTGACTTGAGGCAAGGGAACCTTGAGCGAGCGGATGTACATATCCCCGCCCACAGGGGCAGAGGGATATAACTTCACAAAATCCGCGCCCGACTTCCACGCGGCGATTACTTCCGTGGGCGTGAGCGCGCCTGGAATTGCAACGATATTCCTCTTGAGTGCGGACTCGATGACCTCGGGCACGAGGCCGGTACTAGTAAGGAACGTGGCTCCCGCATCAAGGCATCGCTCGGCGGTGTCTTTATCCAGCACTGTACCAGCGCCGACAATCATCTCTGGAAAGCTTTGAGCCAGCTTGCGAATGACTTCGATCGCGTCAGGGACGGTCATGGTGATTTCCGCTACAGGAATGCCGGCATGGTATAAGGTTTCGGCAGCATAAAGCGCTTGATCCGCGGCTTTGACGCGGATGCCCGGAAATATGCCTATCTCTTCAATGCGAGTTCTGACCGCATTCCGTTCCATAAAGCCTATTTGACCTCCCCGGGAGATTGGATGACCTATTCTTCGACGTATGACCGATACACAGAGCCGTTGAGCAAGAAACCTCTTATGGAATCGTCTCTCGTCCAACGGCGAGATTCAGCTGACCGACGGCGGTAAGGTAGGAGCCGATCAACTGCGCATATGCCAGCTGGACTTGGCGGAAGTCGCTTTGCGCGTTGAGAAAGTCCATGAGCGAAGCGCCGCCGTGTTGGTAGGCGTAGGTGACCGTATCGCGCACGCGCAATGCCTGGTCGTTGTATTTCGCCTTGTAGGGCTTGAGCAGCGCAATATTGCTGCGCACCACTTCGTAAGCCGTGTCCACGTCACTGAAGACTTGTGCTCGCGTAGCCTCGCTGGCCTGTTGGCTGCGGTCGATGTCAATCAGCGTGCGTTTCTTTTCGCCCTGGTTCTTGTCGAAAATACGCAACGGAATGCTCACGCTCACGCCGATTGTCTCGGGGCCATTGGGATTATTGGTCGACGAGTTGTTCGTGAACCAGCCGGCAAATGTCGGATCAGCAGAGCCGTTCGCGATGGCCAGTTTGTGATTGGTTTGTGATTGTTGAATCGTTTGCAACGCGGCCTGAAGGTCGGGCCGAGCCGCGAGGGCGGCATCGCGGTAAGTTTCCAAAGGCTGCAGATTGTCACTGAAATCGTATAGGCCCGTCACGTCAAACTGATCCACCGGAGTGCGATCGTTCAGCATTTGCAGGAGTTGAATCTTGGCGGTGCGCAGGTTCACGATTGCCGTCTCGATCTCCGACTCGTACTGCACGCGCTGCAGCTCGATGCGGTCCAGGTCGATCTGGGCGATATCGCCGGCGCGGAAACGGTTTTGAGAAATATCAATGATCTTGTCGTAATAATCGAGATCCGCCTTGGCCAAATCGAGCACGAACTTGGCTTGGAGCGTTCCCACGAATGCCGCACGCAGAGCAAAGATCATGTTGCGATCGAGGTCCTCGTGCTCCGACTGCGTGATGCGCGTGCCCTCCTGGGCGCTCTCCAGGCGGAACTCGCGCTTGTGTTCGCGCTCGTGCAGGTAACTGACGTTGGGCTGTTCAGTTGTCCCCTTGAACGGAGTCCAGACCCCATTGTGTGGCGCGGCCTGCGTGCCGTCCGCAGAAAGTGTGAACTGCGGATTGGGACGGAGAAATGCAGTGATCTCTTCAGCCTTCATCTCGTCCACGTTATTGGCGTCGGCTTTGAGAGCAGGGTTTGAAGCTTCAAACTTCGCCTTCACCTGGTCCCAGGTGAACGCTTGCTGCGCGCTCGCTCCCTGCGTTAGAAACAACGCGAGGCCAAATGCGCAAACCCTGGTGTAGGCGATGCAGCACTTCATGGTGCGAGAATTCACGCGATGAACGGTGAGCTTAGTGTTCAAAGGACCCCTCCGCTTCCGGTTCCGGCAGCTTGTCACCCTCTCTCGCGAACCAGACATACAACGTGGGCAGCAGAAAAACGCTCATCGCGAGAGCCGTCATGAGTCCCCCCACAATGACAATGGCAAATGGGCGCTGCGTGTCGGAACCGATGGCGTGGGACATCGCGGCCGGAAGAAGTCCCAGGGTAGCTACCAGCATTGTCATCATGATCGGCCGCAGCCGCAAGACTGCGCCCTCGACAGCGGCATCCGCAACGGTATAGCCACGAGCTCTCAATTGGTTGATGTATTCAAGCATGATGACGCCCGTTTGAACCGAGACGCCGAACAGCGCCAGGAAACCGACACCGGAAGATACGCTGAAGTATGTGCCCGTCACAAGGAGAGCGAGCAGGCCTCCAATGGGAGCCATGGCCACGTTGGCGAGAATCAGCAGCGCCCATTTGAAGGAACGAAACATGGCGTAGAGAATGATGAAGATCAAAAAGACTGTCAGGGGGACGATGAAGGCCAACCGTCTTTCAGCTCGCGTTTCGCTATCGTATTCACCCGACCATTCGAGGTGATAGCCACGCGGTAACTGCACATTTTTGGCGATCTTGTCGATGGCTTCCTTGACCGTGGTGCCCAGATCGCGCCCGCGAACCTCAAAGCGGATGGCCACATAGCGGGAACCGTCTTCCCGGTAAATGTCGTAGGCGTCATCGCGAATCTGGGCTTTGGTCACCTGGGCCAGCGAGACGCGCTCACCCGAGGGGGCGAGCAGTCGAATATTCTGGATAGCCTCCTTGGTATCGCGATACGGTTTCTGATAGCGCACCACCACGTTGTAGACTGCCTCTCCCTGCAGGACCTGGCTGACAGGATTACCGCCGACAGCAGTCTGAATCGCATCCTGAATGTCGGCCACATTGATGCCGAAGCGCGCAGCCGCCTGACGGTCAACGGTGAGATCGATATTCGGCTGGCCGGAATCGCGTTGAAGTCCCAAATCCTTTACCCCGTCAATATTGGCCATCACTTCTTTGATCTGTTCGCCCTTTTGCTCGAGAACGTCCAGGTCCGGCCCGTATAACTTGGCGCACAATCCGCCTTTCGTGCCGGTCATCGTTTCATCCACGTTGTCCTCAATGGGCTGGGAGAAATTCCAGAAAGCCCCCGGATGTTTCTCCAGTTCGCGGTCCATCGCGGCGATCAACTCCTCTTTATCTTGATGAAAGACAGGCCGCCATTGGTCCTTGGGCTTCAAGTCGACGAAATACTCCGTGTTGCCGAATCCGCCCGTGTCGGTTCCATCATCGGGCGCTCCGGCCTGCGAGACGACCTTGGTGACCTCGGGGAACGAGGCGAATATATAACGGGATTGCTGGGTGAAGCGCGTGCCTTCTGTCTCGCCTACGCTGTTGGCCATCGCGCCACGCGCCCAGATCGCACCTTCGTCGAGATGCGGCAGGAATTCTGAGCCGATAACTCCACTGAATGCCAGGAAAAGAGCGACGGCCAACGCAGCCAGGCCACCGCCAACTACAACCGGGCGGTGTTCGACAGCCCAGCGCGCGCTGGTGCGGTAGCGCTTGGTGAGAAAAACCATGACCGGATTGTGCCATTCCTTCACGCCATTCCTGAAGACGATGGCGCACAGCACTGGCGCGATCAGGATGGAGAACGTCATGGCACCGAGTAGCGCGAAGGCGACGGTCCAGGCCATGGGTCGGAACAAACGCCCTTCGACTCGTTGCAGCGTGAAGATCGGCATGTAGGCGGTGATGATGATTGCAATGGCGAAGAAGACCGGCCGCTGGACTTCGTGACACGCCTCACGAATTACGGTAGAGACAGACTTGGGAAGTGTTTGCCGGCCGCCGGGCTGACCGTTGGATTGCTGTCCGTGCGCTGCGTTGGAGCCAAACTCGCGGCTCAGGTGGCGAACGATGTTTTCCACCATCACAACTGCCCCGTCAACGACCATACCGAAATCGAGCGCGCCAAGTGAAATCAGGTTTGCGGGGATACTGCTCAGATTCAGAAAGATTGAGGCGAACAACAGGGAGAACGGTATCGTGACCGCAACGATCAAAGCGGCGCGAACATTGCCGAGGAAAAGGAGCAGGATGATGGTAACCAGGATCATCCCCTCGCCAAGGTTGTGCAGGACCGTGTGCAACGTGTAATGAAGCAGATCGCTGCGGTCGAGCATCGTAACGACCTTTACACCCTCGGGCAGGATATGATTGTTGAGCTCGTCCACTTTCTTGTGAATGCCTTCGAGCGTGGGGCCTTCTTCGGCCCCCTTGCGCATCAGCACGCCGCCCTGGATGACGTCGGGTTCATCGACAATGACGCCGTCCGGACGATGATCGGCTCTGGCCATGTGCCCCAGTCGAATTCTGGGGCCCCAGTCGACGACCGCGATGTCCTTTACGCGAACCGGAGCACCATTTGAAGTTGTCAGCACGGTGTTCTCAATATCCTGCACATTGCGGTAAAGCCCTAGTGCGCGGACGTTGAGTTGCTGCAAGCCCTCTTCGACGAAGCTGCCGCCGGCGTTCACGTTGTTGTTGGCTAACTGCTGCTCGACCTGGCCGATGCTCAGGCCGTAGGTGATGAGCTTATTCGGGTCGACGCGCACCTGATATTCGCGCGCGGTGCCGCCGAAGTCGCTGACGTCCACAACGTTTGGAACTTTCCTGAATTCCTTGTACAGAGTCCAGTCTTCAATGCTCCTCAAATTCATCAGGTCATACGCCGGATTCGTGCTCCGGATCGTGTACCAATAAATCTGGCCGGTCATGCTCCAGTCCGTACCGATTTGAGGCAGCACGCCCGGGGGCACACTAACCTGTGTGAGCCTTTCGAGCACCTTCTGGCGGTTCCAGTCGTTAACGGATGAATCGTCGAAGATCAACGTCACAAGGGAAAGACCAAAAATCGATTCCGACCGAACCGTCGTGAGGTGCGGAATCCCAAACACCTGAATTTCGACAGGAACCGATACTTGCTGTTCCATTTCTTCGGCGGAATGCCCAGGCCATTGGCTGATGACGGACACGTAATTATCGGCGATGTCCGGATAGGCCTCGACGGGCATGTTGTGAAACGATACCGCCCCCCAACCGAGCAATAGCAGCCCCACCGCCAGCACCACGTAGCGATTATTTAGAGCAAAATCTACGAGCTTGCGAATCATGGCTTCTTCCTCGGGCCCCGGAGTCGAGCGTCATTCATTGTCGATCGCATTTTCGAGATTGATCGCGTTTGTCACGATCCGCTGGCCCGGCTGCAAACCGGATAGAACCTGCTGCATCTGATTCGGTAACTGTTCGCCGCTGACGACCTCAACCCGCTTGAACTTCCCCTGCAAAGGGATGTAGACCCAATCGCGGTCGTGCAGATGGACGATCGCCGACGCCGGGACAGCCGCGTAGCTCTGCTTCCCCTTGCCGAACAAAGTGGCCGTACCGAACATGCCCAGCCGCATCATCTGGTTTGGATTGGCCACTTCAATACGGACCTTCGCGGTGCGGATACTCGGATCGAGAATCGGGCCGATATTGCTGATCGTGCCCTTGAGAACTTTGTCCGGATAGGCGTTCAGCTTGATTTCGGCGGGCTCCCCCAAGCGCACGTTGGCCATGTCGTTTTCATAAACGTCACAGACTATCCACACGGTGCTCAGGTCCGAAACCGTGAATGGGTTCGGCGTGGAGTAGGCCTGCACCGACGCCCCAATCGCCACCTCCTGATCGGTAATCACGCCGGAAACCGGGGCAACGATATCGACAATTCCCTTTGGGTCGTTGGGATCGCTGCCGAGTAGGTGAAGATGCTCAGTAGCGGTATCGAGGGTGGTCTTGGCGTCATCCTCACTGTCTTGCGCGACCTCCAGGTCCTGCTGCGCGATGGCCCCGTGCGCGAACAGATCCTTCGCTCGGTCCAATTGCTTGCGCGTGAGGAGCTCATCGGAGACCGCCTTGCGGTAGGCATCGAAGCCGCCGGAAATGTCGTCGCTGCGAACCCGTAGCAGCAGTTGGCCCTTCTTTACGGTGTCGCCGAGGCGAGCGCGGATGTCCACAACGCGGCCGGACGCGAGCGAAATCACCGGAACAGTTCGCGAGATGTCCGGAAATACAGTGCCGGTCACAAACATTTGCGATGGGGCTTGATATTCGATCGCTGTCACGATCGGATACAACTCCGGATGATCGACCGCGAAAAAGGAGGGGTCCACTCCGGAAATCACATTGGCTGGTGGCGGCGCCTCCGCGGCGGCATCCGCCTCTTTGCTCTTGCAGCCACTGATGGCGAGAGATGCAATCAGCGCCAGCGGCAGCATTGCAAGCTTCATAGCTTTGCTTTTCATCGAGTGCCCTCGTGTTCTAAGGCAAGGTTCATTTCGCTGGCCCATGAAACCAAATGCAGGTATAGGAAACTATCCCGTTCCGCAGGAAAAAACGGACAGGGTAGGATCGCTTCGTATACAACCATTGCGCCATGAATCGCGCAGCGGTTGCCGGCTGCGGATCAGCCAACAGATTCAGCAGGAGTGAGGAATTGATCAGGCGGCGGGAGGAGGCCGGTTCTGAATGGAACTTGTGGCAGGAACTTTCAATGCCGGCGCAAGGAGATTGCCCAGCACGGCAGAAGGAGATGAGTCAAAAGAAGGTCTTGCGGAGAATATCGGAATCAAGGCCGCGACCGGATGAAGGGGGGCGTGCACATGCGTGCCTAATTCATCCTCGCGCTGCTGGAAACAGCGAGTCTCGGCGGGATTCTGCGCCATGGCCATGTCGTCATACATCGTGATCACAACAAACATGGCGACGAGGACCAACGCCAGAGCGATGAACTGCACTCGGCGCCCTGGGCCCTCGCGCCGCGCATGGCGTACCCAGAGCCAGCACATCAGTGCGGCCAGCGCCACCCATTCGAGATTGAGGGCCAACTCCATCAGTGATTGCCTTTGCAATCCGCGTTCATTCTGGCGAACATGTGTCAGCGTCTTGCTTTGCCCGTCGAGGTCTATGGCTTCTCATGCGTCGTTCTTCAGCACCATTCCAAACTGCATGCCGTAAGCAGCACATAAACGAATCGTAGGATGTTCATAAGTTCGGCGCTCTCATCGGAGTCGCAACTCATGCGCCGGTCAGTAGCCGCCGCGCGGAGGTTACCTATGCACCTGAGCAGCACCGGAATTGCATGGATCTCCGGAGCTGCTCAATGGTCGAATTTGGGGCTCGCCGCGCTTTGTGCGAACCCGCGGGCAATTAGAACCGAACCATGATCGCGATAGTGCTGACTGTCTGGTTGGTGCGCAGATCAGGCCACCAGATCGAATTGAGACCTGCGGTCGTACCTGCGGCCTCGCCTGCGCCGCAGGCGATCTCCGCGTTATACAAACCCACGGTGCCGTAGCCGTAACCCGAGGCGCCGCCGCTGGCACAGGCGTACTGCGCAGGCGAACCGGTGTTTCCTCCTGGCGGTTTGATGCCTCCACGTCCGCTCCAGTACGGCGTATCAGAGTAGCGATAGCCCTCTTCTAAGCGAAAAGTGATGAACTGGCTGGGCATGTAGTCGAAGGTGACCGTACCGTCGTGCATCTGTGCGCGATCGCCAGCGGTCTCGGTATAGTACGGGGAGCCGGAGATGGCGTTCGCGCCGTTGATGGGCGGCAGCAGGGTGAGGTAGCGGCCAGGGTTGTTCATTTGACCGCCGCCAAGGGTAACTGCGTAAAGGTCCTTGTGGAACCAGTAGCGGTTGTACATCATCCAGCCGATAAAGTCCTGCTTCGGCCGGCCATTTTTCGAGTTGCCGTGGCAGTTTACGCCGCCGTTGTAAGTATCGGTGGTGCCTTTCAAGGGCGAGAGACCCTTCTTGTTTAACGCGCCATCGGGCGTGGCGAACGAGACGCCACCGCCGCCATATTCGCATCCCGCATCGCCAGTGACTGTAAACGCGATCTTGTCCAGAAATCTCGTGGGCTGGTCATATACCTTGACCTGAGCGCTATAGTCAGCGTGGATGCGCGAGCGGCCGAGATTTGCCGAGTCGTCTTCACCAAGGCCGTAGTTATTCCACACAAAGTCAAGGTACGGCTTGGGACGCCAGAGAATCTGTCCGCCCAGGCCAGGCTTGCTGCCATAGCGCGCGTACGATTGCCAACCATTGATAATCCACGGCTCAATCTTCAACTTGGATGTGGGGAAATACTGGATGCGAAGGCCGTTGAAGAACCACGGCGTATTCGAAGAAACGAAGGAGGGCTGATAAGTCCAATTGTCGAAGTTGTAATAGCTGAAGAGGCCGATGTAGGAAACGAAGATACCGGCATCGACATTCAGGCCGTGCTGCACATCCCAGTGATAGCCGCCCCACGCTTCGGATACATACTTGTATGCGTCTGCCAGATCCCACTGACCGCGGTTAGGACTGCCGTCGTTCCGCACGGTCGTCGTGGCGAACAAGCCGTCCATCGTGAGAATGCGTCCGCGCACATTGTTGATGCGAATGTCGCCGCCAATGCTGATCTGTTCCAGTTGCCACTCATCCGAGCGGAATGTTTCTGTAGATCCGCCCAGGGTGTCGTCCTCTGGATGGTTGTAATCGAGCGTGTAATTTGCGTCGGCCCTGAATTCCGGCGTAAAGTACCTGGTGGACATGGGGCTGTCGACGGCATGCCCATTGCTATTCAGCCAGGTCCAGTCTCCCGGAAACGGTTCGCCCTTGGTGGTTGTTTGAGCGCCAATCTCTGGCGCCGCCGGCTCGGCCGGCGCAGCAGCAGGCGCGGCGGCCTGCAACAATGGCGACATGCCAGCCGGTCTCGCGGTGTTTAGCCCTGCACCGCCGTTTCCGGCAACTAACTCTTTCTCGGCAGCCTTGATTGCCGCAGTGTCGGCGCTATCGGCCAGCGCTCGCGCCTTCTCTTCCTTCACCTCGTTTTCCAACTGGTCGATTCGGCTCTTCAGCGCATCAAGTTCCTGCGCAACGGTGGGCTGCAGTTCCGGCTTAGGTGCGGTCGAAGACGTGCTAGTGGCGTCTGTTCCCCCACCGGGCGTCGTAGGAGTGGGCGTCGCAGGCGTGGCCGCCGCAGGCGGATCAACACTTGCGGTCAAATTGGCGTCAGGCGTAGCTGACTGCGCCAAACATACACAAGTCATCCCAACGGCGAGGGCCGTCAGCGTCATGGCGTTCCCAAAGATTCCTCTCATCTTCACCTCTCGCATTCCGTAAGAAGTTAGGTCATGAATCATGTGATTAAGATCAAAGTGTCTCTTGCAGTTTTCCCCACTCAATTTGCCGAGCACAATGTACGAGGGTTGGCGATTTGATCGCTCTGATTGAAGCCCGCGCTAGCGTAGTGGGACTGCGTGGCCCTTCGAGGTCTGTGTATCTCTTGTGCCTTGTTCTTCAGGTTCATTCCACACCGCTCGTCGTAAGCAGAACATAAACGAGTCATAGTTTGTTCATAAGTGCAGCCGGCAGCCAAACTTATAAGCAAACCACAAGGAATGTGCAGACGCAGTACTCTCCCGATGCGCGGCGGGCATTGCAAAAGCAGTGCTCGACCCGCGCTTAATTCAGAATTGGACAGGCATCTGACTTGTTATGGACGGGAAGCTGCCGTGCAAAAGGAAGCACGGAAGTAACGCAGTTATCGCAAGCAGCAGCAACGGTGAACCTAGAATGGAGTACTTGAAATAAGGAAAGCATGAACACGCAAAATTTAATTGTGTGGAAATTATAGGACCGCGGCTTCAGCGATGGCGAATTGGTCGCTCGTGCCTCGGATAGCCCAGCATTCCATTTATCTGGCAAGGGAATTCGATTCTTGCTTCCCAGTCATCGTCGGTCCCACAGGTGCGGCAACCGATTTTGCTATGAACGCAGGCGGCGGACTCGACGTTCGGATCGCCGGGCACGTTGACATCCTTCCCATTGAAGCGGATTACTTCCTTACCAATGAATTTCTCGGGTTGGGGAAGGGTCGCCGACGATTCAACCGGAATCGCGAGCGAGTGAATTAATATCGGGCCAACGATGCGGAACGACGAGGAAATTGAAGCGGCCGAGAAGCTCACGGCTAAGGGAGAATTTACAATCGCCCTTGTTCTTACCCAAGACATGCTGGTCCGGGCCGAGTATGACGATGCAAGGAGGCCTCTTCAGCTGATGGGTGAGGTGCGCCGTTCTCAAGGGCGCTCCAAACGAAAACGTTATCGCTTATTCTTGCAGAGTTCGGCAATTGTAATCCTCATTAATCCCTCAACCGTTTGGCTGGAAGTGGGATTCTCGAAGTGCCTGATGCGGAATTGAAGGAAGGGCTCCGCAAGTATAGTTGTTGCATGGATAGGACCTTCGGCAAGTGATTCTGCGAGAAAGTCGTTGGGAATCTCGGCCTGGGCAGTCAGCTTCCGCGACGTTTTACTCACGATTGCCCTGAGCACTAATCCAAACCGGTTCGGAATGCGACAAGCGTGCTCTCTGAGGCGCAAGGTATATACTTTTCAAGGGGTCCGCACACATGGTCGTGCTGCCGCGCGTCCATCGGGGTTTTCTTCTCGATAAGCCTCAGGTAGTTTCTGAAAACTCAAAATGAGTGACTCCACGCGGTCTGATAAGAAGGCTTTCCCTAAGAAGCCCGGCCCTCCGGGTGTCGGAACTCCGTTCGCCGGTGAGAGTTCCTCCGGCGACATTTCGATTCCTCCAGAAACGACAGGCCAGCACGATCCCGACGCCACAATCATCGACGCTGGACCGCGACTTGATCCCGAATCAAAAGCGGTGGATTCCGACGCTACAATCGTCGACGCGTCGCCCCTGCTTGACGCCGACGCCACGATTGTCGATCTCCCAGTGACGTTGCTGGACCCCGGAGCCACGATCGCGCCGGGGACTCCGGTTCGGCGCACGCGGTTGACGTCGCCCGACAGCGCGGCTGTGTTTCAGATTGGCGATTTACTTGGCGGACGTTATGAAATTCTGCAACTGCTCGGTGAAGGCGGAATGGGCGCTGTCTACAAGGCTCGCGACGTGGAGTTGGAGCGTGAGGTGGCGCTCAAAGTCATCCGGCCCGAGATGGCGGAGCATCCCGAGATTCTGCAGCGCTTCAAACAGGAGCTGATCCTTGCGCGCCAGATTACGGACCGGAACGTCATCCGCATTTTCGACATCGGAGAAGCAGGAAAGACAAAGTTCATCACGATGGAGTATCTGGAGGGCGAAAACCTCCACCAAATTCTGAAGCGACAGGGCAAGCTGGAAGTCGCGGAAGCGATCGGCATTATGGAACAGGCGGCCAGCGGGCTGGCTGCCGCTCACCGGGAAGGAATCATCCATCGCGATTTGAAGCCGGGCAACATCATGCGCGACAAAAACGGCCGCGTGGTGGTGATGGACTTTGGATTGGCCCGGACGTTCTCCGGCGATGGAATGACGCGCACCGGCGCCATGCTGGGGACGATCGAGTATATGTCTCCAGAACAGGCGCAGGGCAAGGATGTGAAGGCCAGCTCGGATGTCTTTACGTTTGGCCTGATCCTGTATGAATTGCTGGCCGGGGTCACGCCGTTCCATGCGGAGAGCGCGATAGCGAGCTTGCTGATGCGGTCGCAACAACGCGCCGTGCCGTTGGCGGATGTCGCCAGGAATGTCCCGGGCACGCTGAGCAACATCGTCAGCAAATGTCTTGAGACCGATCCCGCAAAGCGCTACCAGAGCGCGGAAGAGCTGGATGCGGATCTTCGCGCGTGGCAAGGCCGGGGCGGCAAATCGCGAGTTTCTGCCTCTTCGACGCGGCTGCGCTTGAACCGTATTCGGGAACTTCCATGGCGACGTCTCGCGGTCACGGGCGCTTTGATTGTGGCGATCGCGGCGGGGTTCTCGTGGTACATGATCAAGAGGCAACTCGCCGCGAAATCAGGGCTGCACGCCCCGGTGTCGGTGTTGGTGGCTGACTTTGAGAACCATACCGGCGACCCGGTTTTGGACGACACACTGGAACCCATGCTCGGCGTGGCCCTGGAAGGCGCCAGTTTTGTCAACGCCTACAGTCGCGGAGAGGCGCGCAAGCTGGCCCAGAAACTCCCCAATCCCACGGACAAACTCGACGAGCAGTCGGCGCGGCTGGTCGCCGTAAGCCAAGGTGTCAACGCGATTATTACGGGCGACATAAGCTTGCGAGGCGACCAGTACGATATTTCGGCGATCGCTCTGGACGCCGTGAGCGGCAACGTGATCGCAAAAGCGGAGATCACCGCCGCCAATAAGCAGGAGATTCTCCCCGACCTTCCCAAGCTGGCGGAGCCGATTCGCAAAGCCCTGGGTGACTCCACGCCCGCCTCGAAACAGTTCGAGGAGGTCAGCGGAGGATTTACCGCCGCATCCCTGGAGGCTGTTCACCAGGACGCTCTCGGTGTCGATGAACAGTTCGCCGGCAACTTCCAGGAGGCATTCGATTCGTTCCAGAAGGCTTCGCAACTGGATCCGAAGTTTGCGCGACCTTACACCGGCATGGCGGCGATGGCGCAGAACCTGGGAAGGCCTGGGGATGCCGTGAAGTATATGAAGCTCGCGATGCAGCACGAAGACAGCATGACCGAGCGGGAACGCTATCGCAATCTCGGGCTATACGATCTGACCACGGGTGATTGGCAAAACTGCGTGGACGAATATAAACAGCTTGTCGCTCGCTATCCTGCCGATCGCGTCGGCCAGAACAATCTAGCCTCGTGCTATGTGCAGTTACGCAAGGCGCCGGAGGCGCTGGCAGCGGCGAAACAAGCAGTTGCGATTGTCCCCAAGGGAGTGGGGCAGCAACTGAACCTGGCATTCATCAGCGCCTTTGCCGGTGATTTTGCCGCGAGCGAAACGGTGGCGCGCACCGCACTCGAGATTAGTCCGTCGGCCGCGCAAGGATACCTGGTGCTCGCCGAAGCGCAGCTCGGGGAAGGAGAGATGGACAAGGCGGCCGATTCCTACCATCAGCTTGAGAGGTTTGGCGCGCCGGGCGTATCCACTGCGAACGCTGGACTGGCCGATCTTGCTGCCTACCAGGGCAAGTATTCAGAGGCGGCGGCCATTCTCACACAAGGGGCCAACGCGGACGTCGCGAACAAATCAGCCGACAACGCCGCGAGGAAGTACGCGGCGCTCGGAAACATCGAGATATTGCAAGGGCACAATGCGGCAGCGCTCTCTGACTTTGACAAGGCGTTGAAGAACAGCGAGTCGACCTCGATCAAGTTTCTTGCAGCGATGGGCTATGTCGATGCCGGAGACCAGGCCAAGGCGCAGAAGCTGGCGACGAGCCTTTCTTCCGATCTGACAAGCGAGCCGCAGGCTTACGGCAAGATCATCGACGGTTTGATCGCACTGAAGCGAAAAGACTCGAACGATGCAGTCAAGCAGATTGCAGCCGCAAACAGCCTGCTCGACACCTGGATCGGCCGCTATGAACTGGGGCGCGCCTATCTTGAAGTAGGCGCCTTCACGCAGGCTTACTCGCAGTTTGACGAATGTGCGACGCGGCAGGGCGAAGCCATCGAGTTATTCATGGATAACGTGCCGACTTATGCCTATTTCCCGCCTGTTTATTACTTTCAGGGACGCGTGCGGGAAGGTATGAAGAGCGACGGGTTCGCGGATTTCTATAAGACCTATCTCAACATTCGCGGAAAGTCGACGGAAGATCCGCTGGTTGCCGAAATCCGCCGCCGTATCGGCCAATAAAGGACGGTAGAATCGCGGGTCAAACACCGAAAGCGCCAATGTTGTTCGAAACCGACGCTGTTGTAGCAGTGTCCCGCCCCGGCGATCGCATCGCTGGAGATTGCGAGCGAAACGGCGTCATGGTTTCGCGGTTACGGTCTTCGTAACCTGTACTGCTGCCGCGTAGTTAGAGTTGCCTGCCTGGTTGGCGATCACCGAGCATGTTCCCGTGCCGCTGGTCATCTTATAGGTTGCGCCTGAATTGGTACACACCCCGGAACTCGTGAAGGCGACGGCGTTCCCGCTCGCGCCACCCGTGGCCGCCACCGTGAAGCTGCTGTTATTGGAGGCAGTCGACGGTGGGTTCGCAGTGAACGTGATCGCCTGCGCAACCAGAGTCGCGGTTACATTCTTCGTAACCTGCGCCGCCGCCGCGTAGTTAGAGTTGCCTGCCTGGTTGGCGATCACCGTGCACGTTCCCGTGCCGCTGGTCATCGTGTAGGTTGCGCCTGAATTGCTGCACGCCCCGGAACTCGTGAAGGTAACCGCGTTCCCGCTGCCGCCGCCCGTGGCCGCCACCTTGAAGGTGCTCTTGTAGGCGGCCGTTGCTGGAGGAATCGTAGTGAACGAAATCGTCTGCGCGGCCTGCGTCGCGGTTACAGTCTGCGTAACCTGCGTCGCCGCCGTGTAGTTGGTGTTGCCAGCCTGGTTAGCAATCACCGTGCACGTTCCCGTGCCGCTGGTCATCGTATAAGTTGCGCCCGAATGGCTGCACGCCCCGGAGCTCGTGAAGGTCACCGCGTTCCCGCTGCCTCCGCCCGTAGCCGCCACCGTAAAGCTGCTGTTGTAAGCGGCGCTCGCCGGGGCATTGGCTGTGAACGTGATCGTCTGCGTAGCCTGTTTTGCGGTCACAATCTGCGTTACCTGCGGTGCCGCGGTGTAGTTCGAGTTGCCCGCCTGGTTGGCGATCACCGAGCAGGTTCCCGAGCTGCCGGTCATCGTATAGGTTGCGCCTGAGTGGCTGCACGCCCCGGAACTCGTGAACGTCACCGCGTTCCCGCTGCCGCCGCCCGTGGCCGCCACCGTAAAGCTGCTGTTATAAGCCGCGCTCGCCGGCGGGTTGGTTGTGAACGTGATCGTCTGCGCGGCCTGAGTCGCGCTTACAGTTCTGGTAACCTGCGACGCGGCCGCATAAGTAGAGTTGCCCGCCTGGTTGGCGATCACCAAGCAGGTTCCGGAGCCGCTGGTCATCTTATAGTTTGCGCCTATATTGGTACACGCCCCGGAACTCGTGAAGGTGACCGAGTTCCCGCTGCCGCCGCCCGTGGCCGCCACCGTAAAGCTGCTGTTGTATGCGGCGCTCCCCGGAGGGTTGGTAGTGAACGTGATCGTCTGCGGAGTCAGAACCGTCGCAGTCAGCGTCACCGGCTGCGGACTGCCTGGCGCATTGTCCATGATCTCCAGCGTCGCGGTTTGCGGCGTGTAGAACGGGCCCGCCACAAAGGCAATCGTAATCGTGCAGTTATTCCCCGCAGCTAGTGACGACGGGCAAAGACTGACCGCCACGAACTCGTTGGAGTTCCCACCTTGCACGATCGAAATGAGGGGTTGATTGATGGTTACCGGCGCCGTTCCGATGTTGGTCACCGTGATGTTCTTCGTTGTGATGCTTCCGAGTGTCACCGTGCCGAAGGCGATATTGGACGGGGAAACGGTGACCAATGGTCCGTTTGCGTTTACGGTCTGCGTGACCGTCGGCGCAGCGGAGTAGTTCGTGCTCGCCGCCTGGTTGGCGATCACGGAACACGCTCCGGTGCTGTTGGTCATCTTGTAAGTTGCGCCGATATTGCTGCACGCGCCTGAACTTGTGAAGGTCACCGCGTTTCCGCTGGCGCCGCCCGTGGCCGCCACCGTAAAGCTGCTGTTGTAGGCGGCGCTTCCCGGAGCGCTGGTGGTGAACGTGATCGCCTGGCTCGCCGGGCTCAGGCTCACAATGTTGGCAGGTGTGCTGGTAACGGAGTTGTAGTTGCCGTTCCCGGCCCTGGTCGCCGTCACCGTGCAGCTGGTTGCGCCGCTATTGGCCGTCAACTGGTTAAGAAGTGCGCCCGTAATGGCGCAGGGCCCGCCGGTCACGGTGTAAGTTACCGCGCCGTTCGTGCTGCCGCCCGTGACGCTCAAAGGTTCGCTCTGGTTATAAGTCAACGGCGAAGTCGTGTTCAGTGCTAGCGCCGTCTGACTTGCCGGCTGCAGAGTCACAATGTTGGCGGGCGCGCTGGTAACAGCGTTGTAATTGCCGTTCCCTGCCATGGTCGCCGTCACCGTGCAGCTGGTAGTGCCGCTATTGGCCGTCAGTTGGTTATGCTGGGCGCCCGTGATGGTGCATGGGCCGCCGGTCACGTTGTAAGTCACTGCGCCGTTGGTGCTGCCTCCCGTAACGCTCAGAGGCTCGCTCTGGTTGTAGGCCAATGGCGAAGTCGTGATCAGCGTTAGCGCCGTCTGGCTCGCCTGCTGAATGGTCAACGTGCCGCTCACGTAAAGGAAAGAGTAGTTAGCCGCGGCCAGCGTGCCGGTCGATACCGTGATCGGGTAGTTGCCGGCATTGCTCGCCGTTGTAGCGGTCGTAGACAGCGACGGCGCGCCTGTCACGGCCGAAGGCCCGTCTCCATTCACAAGTGGGCTCGTCGTGAAGGTCAACGCCGGCAGGGAAGTCTCTCCATACGTCCCCAAGGCGTTATTTGCCGTCACGGTAAGTACCGCCGGGTAAATGGAGAACGACTGGGACGCCGAAGCGGCGCTAAAAGTGTTGCTTCCAACCGTGCCTGCCGGCACCGACGCCGTGATCGTGCACGGGCCGACCCCGGTCGTGCTGCCGCTTGTCGTGCACGGCCCGGATGCCGTGAAGCTGACCGGCAGCCCCGAGGAGGACGACGCGCTCAATGAGAACGTGCTGCCATATTGCACAGTCGGCAATTGCGGGAAGTTGATGGTTTGCGATTGCGCGGTTGAGCCTTGAGGCAGGATGGTGAATGTTCCCGACACAGAATTCGCGGCGTTGTAGTACGGAGGATTGCCTGGTTGCGACAAATCCGTGCCCGGCTGCGATGCAGTGATGGTGCAGCTCCCCGTGCTGTTGAGAGCAATAGTGGCCGAGGAGACGCCCCCTGTGCCGTTCGATACCGGCTCGACTGACTGGCTGCCGGCGACGATGGAGCAGGCTCCCGTTGTGCTGACCGCACTGAAGCTCACCTGCTGGCCATTCGCGGCGCCGTTCGACTCGGCAGTCGCGGAGACAGTGAGGGTCGAAGTTGAAATCGAGACGGAGCTCGGCAACATGGGAGGGCCGAGAACGATCGTCTGGTTATTCGTAATCACCGCCGGCGGCGAGGGTGCGCTCTGCCCTGGCGACGGATCGATCGGTACCGGAAGCAGAGTGGTCGCTATCGTGTAGACGACGGTGTGCGACGTCAGATCCGGATTCGTGTCGGTGAATGTGGTCGCCGGCGGATTTCCATTCTGCCCGCTGACGCTGCCAATCACAAACGGCGCGTAGAGTTCAGAGCTGCGAGAGATGGTGTAGGTGGCGACGACACCGAAGGTTGGCGCAGTCCAATTGATTACAACAGGCGCACCCGGCGACGCCGATTGCTGCGTCTCTGTGGGTGAAGACGGAGGGCGAACGACAGAGTTGGCGGTGTTGTAATCCAACTCGTTGGTGCTGGCGCCGCCGCTGCCCAGCGTGACTGTTCCGCCGCTGCCGAGCGCAATGGTGCCGCCACTGCCCAGAGCGACAGTACCTCCGCTACCCAGCGCGACTACGCCGCCGCTGCCCAGCGTGACCGTCCCGCCGCTGCCCAGC
>Ga0224554_1000862_pt1 | contig 22142 bp, 21 predicted proteins | sample 714S22024metaG_FD_180666 | JGI IMG/M metagenome (GOLD analysis project Ga0224554, IMG submission 180666) | Peat soil microbial communities from Stordalen Mire, Sweden - 717 S2 20-24 | ecosystem: Environmental > Terrestrial > Soil > Wetlands > Peat | place: Sweden: Norrbotten County, Stordalen...
TCCCGCACAAACTGAGAATTATTCTCCGCTACTACAGGGAGCCCCGCAACGCCACACAGATCAACAAATCCAGCATGGAGACCGCCGCGTAGAGCGAGCAGAGAACCTGGCACTGTCCAGGTACAAGTTCTCAAAAAGAAAAGAGAATCTCACTCGGTGTCTACCCCGAGGTGAGCCTGGCCGATGCCCGCGAACTGAGGGATGAAAAGCGCAAGTTGGTGGCCAAGGGCATCGATCCCAGCGCAAAACGCAAAGCGGAGAAATCCTCGCTGAAAGGATAGGCCTTGGGAGCATCGGATGGCACACACTGAGGCCTGCCTCTCGGACTTGGCTCGATTCCGGCAAGGCCCAGGTCGGTGTGCAAAAGGATCTGCTGCGCCACGCCGACATCGCCACCACCATGAACATCTGCGGCCGCGCACTGTCGGCCGACATGCGGAAGAGTCACAACAAGATTGTGAAGCAACTGGTGCCTGAGTCCCTACTCCCCAAGAAATAGCGAGCACCCATTGTTAAAAGGCGATGGGTGCACCTACCGCCTGTGTTGTGCCGGCTCCGATTCAGGCTGCCAAATTCTCTTCCTCCGCCATCCAGGCTGCGAGAGCCGGCCTGTAAAAGCGCCAGAGCGATCGGCGTCGCCACCAGCAGGGATGGGCTGAAGTGGGCGCGCCTAAGTGACCTGCCACTGCTGGCCAGTGGCGCACACGGAGGCTGGAATTCTCCAGAGTCCGGACATTCCGGCGTATTCACCGACGAATACGGCTGAGCCTACCCTTTTACCAAGGCAACTAACCTGTGTCCCACTCGCCGCGGTCACGCAACTGCGCGATCTCCTGGCGAGCCATTTCCTGGGCGCGCCCGTAGTCCGGCTTGACCACCCGGTTCAGCGGCATCTGGCCGGGTTCGAGAATGATCCAATGGCGCGGCCGCATATAGGATGGCAAGGAACGCGCGTGTCGATCCAGTTCATTTCGGTTCAGTTCAACCTCGGGTTTCTTCTCCACCACTGCCACGACCGCTTCGGAGATTACGGCATGCGCCACGCCGACCACGACACAGTTGGCTACCTTCCCCGCCAGCCTGCAGATATGTCTTTCCACATCGCCAGGGAATATCTGGTAGCCAAACGACTTGATCACCCACTTTTCCCGGCCGGTCAGATGCAGGCCCGCGGCGTCCTTCGACCCAAGATCGCCGGTATATAAAAAGCCGTCGCGCGAAATCGCCTGGGCGGTGGCTCGAGGATCGTTGAAATACCCAAGAAAGGTCTGTGGGCCGCGAAAGCACACATGGCCAATCTCGCCGGACGGCAGTTCATCTCCGGCGTCGCCATCGGCGCGCATCGGTTGGCGAATGGAGCACGGATAGATCGGCATGTCCTGGCCAAGCCCGGCAAGGATCGTCTCCCGGTCGGCCGCATTCGCCTGAATATAGGTGCAGAAACCGGCGGCCTCGGTGAGCCCCAGCCCGGTGCCGATCACGGGCGCCATGGCGGCAAGTTGGTCTACGAACGGCCGCGACACCGCATGTCCGCCATAGGCTGCAAATCTCAGGCTGGAGAGATCGTGGCGACCATAGTCTTTCAGCATCCACTCGAGGTTGAACATGGCCGGGATCTGGCCCAGGATCTCTACTCGATGCCGGGTAATGGCGCGCAACGAACGGCCGGCGTCGAAGACCTCCAGGAGGACCGCCGTGCCTCCTCCGAAGAACGTGCTCATCATCGCCTCTGTCTGCCCTCCTACGTGAGAAGGGGGCAAATTGACCAGGGTGCGGGAGCCGCGGTCTCCGCCAAAGAAAGCACCGCACATGCACATGTTCTGCACCGTGATGTTGCGGTGCGAAAGCAGGGCCGGCTTGGGCGAACCGGTCGAGCCGGTGGTAAAGATGATCAGCGCGCCATCGTCCTCGGTCAGGCCCGAGGCGATGTTTGACGCGATCCCGGCCAGGGCAGCAGAGTCTGCAGCCGTCCCGGGGTTTGCCTCCGTCACGGCACGCCACGCCGCCTCGGCAATCGACGCAAATGATCGCGTGCCTGGAATCGCGTCTTCCGAGTCCACCGCAATGGAATGCCGGATCCACGGGCAATGCGCCTGCACGGCGCGCCACAATTCCCGAAAATCGAACGGCGCTTTCACGCCCAGGCAGACAAACCCGCGCGGCCGGAGAATTTCCAGCGCTCGAATCACCTCGGCGGAGGATAAGCGCAGATCTAGCGGGGCCACGATCACGCCGATTTTGAAACAGCTATATTCCAGCAAAACGTGATCCACAGACAGCGGCAGCAAGGTGACCAGGAAATCACCCTTCGCGAAGCCCAGTCGCAACAATTCTCTCGCCACCGCCGTGGTGACGCGGTCGAAATCGCTCCAGGTGACTGCGCGGTTGCCATCTGCGCTGAGAATGGCAGGAGCCTCCGGCTTGGCCTGCGCCCACTTCGCCACCACGCCATGCAACAGATGGCGATCGGCAAAAACTTTTTCGTAATCGTCGAGGGTGAATTGAGGTATATACATAGGTTCACTCATTCATGGTCCAGTCGATCATTTGCGGCGGCACACGTCAAGGGTGGAGCAAAAGGAAACCACTGCTCCTATTCGGCGGAGGGGAACTCGGCTATACATATTCCACGCCATCGCACCACGCCTATCTCCCCAGGCTCTTTCACCCCAAGTTGCGCAGCAATACTGGTCAGGCCGAACGCTCACGGTAATCCAGACTGGTCTTATAGCGTGGCATAACAAGCGTGGACTGGCCATACGGGATTCGCATTGCAATCATTTGTCCTCATAAGTTGGCATGGCGACAGAAATCTCATCACCTAGCCGGGGCCGGGCCGTTGGCGTCGCGATCGGTGCTTGTCGGTCCCGAAATCCAGCCATTTGCCAGAGTTGTGGGCTCAGATTTCCGCGAGCGCCTCGTATTTGCATCTCGCCGAAGGGTCACCTTGTAATTGATCGCGACTTTTCGACGTAGAAGAAGCGGCGCCCGGTGGGTTACACCGAGTGCCTGATTGTGCCTTGCTTGGTTTACTTTGAGATCAGCAGCAGCAAGGACTCACCGCACTGGCTGTAATTGCTACCCCCGCCACCGATCAAGCTTTCGTTGCCCGGTGTGACGAAGGTGTTGGGACCGTCGTTCCAGTCGCAAGTGTCTGTGACCCGGTACCAGGTGGTGCCGGTAGGGGGCGGCGGCAAGGTGAAAGTGACGCTGCCCGACCACCCGTTATAGGCGATATACATCGAGTTGGCGTCGCCGAAGGAAGAACCATTGATCGTGTAAGCGAGCGCGTAGTTGCTCGAATTGCCCCAATAGCTTGCGGTCGCAAGCGCTCCGCTCGGCTGGTACCATGCCGCCTGGCTGGATGTGTACCAGGTCACCGGTCGAAGCGCCGGATGCGCCAGGCGGAAAGCGATGATCCGCTGGGCGAAATTAAAAAAATTCGACTGATTCGTGCTCCAACCATAATTTAGCCAGTTCGCGGTCGAATCCAGGTTATAGGCGTTGTTGTTGCATTGAAGCGTCCGCAAATATTCGTCACCTCCCTGCATCAAGGGCGTGCCGGCTGACAACATTTCGAAGGCCATGCCCGTCCGTGCGGCGCGGCGTTGATCTGCTGCCGCTCCTCCTTGGTCCCAACTATAGTTGGTGGTCGTCCCACCGTTGGATGGGCCGTATGGCCAACTCTGAGTATTGTTGGGACCATCGCAGGAATAGACGTCATTCAGCGTCAAGCCATCATGCACGTCGATGAAATTCGTGGAATTCCAGGGCGAACGGCCACTGGCCTGGAAGAGGTTGGAAGAACCGGAGAAATTCGTGGCATCCTGACCGATGGAGATCGGCATGTTGCCAAGTTCGTTCTGCGCTTGGCGCATGGTGTCCCGAAAGACACCATTCCATTCGGACCAGCCCAGCGGGAATCCGCCCAGCTGATAGGAATTGCCACCAATCGCCCAGGGCTCGGCAAAGAGGTCAAGTCCGCTGCCCCCCGTTGCCGGACGTATGGTGAACTCTTTCAGGATACGATTGATCGCGACGTTCGGATCTGCCGCGTCGAAGTTGTACCCGCCATTCGGACAGTTGGGCGCGGCGGCTTCATAACTTCCGTTCAAGCAGTTATTGCCCAGCACAGAGGCGAGATCGAAGCGAAAACCATCGACGCCCATGGTATTGGTCCAATAGGCCATCGAATCGATAATCAGGTTCTGAGCGACCGTGTTGTAGGTGTTGTAGTTGGCGCCGATCCCGGTGTTGTCGTAATAGTACTGATTGCCCGCGGCGAGTTCGTAATAGGTTACATTGTCCAGACCGCGCCAGGAGTAGACGGTTGCGGTGGTTGGGTCGGAGCCGGTCCAGGTGCCCCCTTCAGCGGTATGGTTGTACACCACGTCCATGTATACTTTAATGCCGACCTTGTGAAATGCCGCCACCATGGCCTGGAACTCGGCCGTCGGACCGCCCGGCGCCTTGTTGTAGGCATAGCGGCGATCGGGAGCGAAAAAAGCCTCGGTCATGTAACCCCAGTAGTTCTGGTCCACATCCGAATTCGGATTAACGTCGTTCTCGTCGTTCTGCGTTTCCTGGATGGGCTGGAACTCAACGGCGGTAATGCCGAGACTTGCGAGGTAGCTGGCCTTGAGTCCGGCGCCATAATACGTGCCCTGATAGGCCGTCGGGGTGTTCGGATCCTGCTTGGTCAGACCACGAACGTTGACTTCATACAGGACGTCGTCCTTTTGCGCGCGAGTCGGTTTGGCGCCGGTGCCTTGCCCGCTGGCCGTCAGCACAATCCCCTTCGGAGCGTAGGTACCGCTGTCGATTGCCCGGTAAGATGAACCGGACGCGAAAATATCCCCATTCTGATTGGATGCATTGAGCGGATCCTGGCTGATCTCCCGCGCATAGGGGTCCAGCAGCAGCTTATTCGGATTGAAGCGGTTGCCATTGGCATCGACATCCGAGATGAAACCCACCGAAGACCCTTTCGTCCAAGTCGCGCTGTAGGGCCAATTCGGGCCCCAGGCACGGTAGCCGTAATAAACCGTCCCGGTAATTCCCGCGGCGTGAATGGCTGAAACCGGAACCCTCACCGCCCAAACTCCACTACCAGACGGGCTTAGAACATACGTAGCGGACTCCTGCACACCGTAACCGCTCGAATAGAGGTACAGCATCATGTATGTGGCCTGTGACGAATAGACTCGAAACGTAACGGCGGTCTTTTTGGCGTTGAAAGTTGCACCGAGGCTCATGCTGTCGATTGCCGCATAGGCCGGCGTCATCGCGGCAAAAGCGATGCTGGCGCATACCAATACGGCGGCGAGGATCTTTGAAGATTTCATTTATTCAGCCTCCACTTTGCTTCCGACTATCAGGTTGGAAAAATGGGAGTTGCCGTCATGGAGCTAAGATTGATGCTGTTGGTGGATACTTGATGGTTATCGTTAGAAGTGGTTCGATTCGGTTCCCCGGTTGTTGCGCGTGCCTTGCGACATGATAGCAAGCTAATTCTTCCGGATTGCTAAAATACGGCGCAGATAGTTCAAAGATTCTTCGCTGCAGCAAAATCCCCCGGCCGTTCCTTACCGCTCAATCTTTATCTGGCTCAGGAATGCTGGGGCCGGTCAATCTCGACAGTGCCGTGAAAATCTGCTGCGGTCGAACATCACCGATCTGCGCCAGATCACTGTGGCGGATACCATCGGCATCAAATTGAGCGAGTGAGCGACACTTATAGCAAAACATTTGATATCAGAAGATGTATTTGGCGTTTAACTGAATCTGTCGCGGCGGTTTATTGCCATAGGGATTTGCGGAGAGAATGGAGCCAAAATTCTCCACTGGGCAGAGGAGGTTGCTGTTCTGTGCACAAGCCGTCAAGTCAAACGTATGACTCGGGATGTCGAAGTTAGGATGGTTCAGTGAATTGAAGAACTCACCGCGAAGCTGCAGGTCGTAGAGGAAGCTCAGGGGCAAGCGCTGCGCCGCGTTAAAGTCGGAAAGACCGTGATCGCCGCGAAGATTCTGCGAGTCCTGCGGCAAGCCGGAACCCACGCTTCCCCCGAAGATCGAGGAAATGCCGTCAATCGACTTGGAGAACGTGTACGAAGCCAGGAAGGCCAACCCGCGTCTTACACGTCTCTCTGAGCGAAACTGCATGGACTGATAGGAACTGCCGGCATTCGATTCCACGAACAGAACGAGAGTTCGAGACGAATTGCATGCTTATGTTCTGGTTGTGGTTTGGACCCGCTCAAAAGCCGCCCGTAATCGAGCAAACGAAATTCCATGCGCTCCCCCTCTAGCGGTTCACCTGTACTGTAGATGATCGCAGAATCGACGTTCGCGGGGACAGCGCAAGATGCCATTCTTCTATGAGTTCATACAATCCGAATCGGCGCAACTCAATGAATAACCCACGTCCCAGCATTATACTTGGTGAGTCAAGTTAATTATTTCCCTTGTATCTTTTTGATTTTATTGTATTTAAGTGGTGCGCCCGGAGAGATTCGAACTCCCGACCTACTGGTTCGTAGCCAGTCGCTCTATCCAGCTGAGCTACGGGCGCACATGGATCGCTTGCAGCGAAACCATAGACAGATTATCAGGGTTTTCGAGTCGGCGCAATCGGTGCGTGGCCTTCTGAAAGGCCGGGTTCAGCTGGCGGGCGGCGCTTCAAGAGTGGGCGGCGGAATCAGCGGCAATTCGGCGTCGATCTCGAGGCCGGCCTGGCGGACGAGGCTGGTGACGGCGGCGGGGGTGAGCCGGGTGGCGTCGTACTCGACGCGCAGAGTGCGGGCGGCTTGATCGAAGCTGAGGCGGCGGATGCCGTAGACGTCCTTGGTGCTGGCCAATGCGAAGACCGCGGCCTCAGTGGGCGGCGTGGAATAGCGATAGAGAATTTCCACCGTGGTCATACGGCAATGATAGCAAGGGGAGGGCCGGGAATCGATCGCGTACGCGCCTTGTCTTCATGGAGACAGTTTCACAGGTCTCCAAATCGAGACCTGGCAGCCGGCTTTGGAATGTGAACACCTAAAGGGTTTTGAGAAAGGCACGGATCTCGGGGTTGGACCAGTCCTGGGGGCCGATGAATTTGCGCCGAATGACGCCCTTGCGATCGATGACGTAGGTTTCGGGCCACTGCTCCGTGTGGAAGAGCTTGGCAGCACTCTGGTTGGGGTCGCGGACGGTGATCAGGTCCACGTGGCGGCGGACGAGGAAGCGTTTGTATTCGTCTTCATCTTCGTCGATGCTGACGGCAAGGATGGCGAAATCGGGCTGATCGCGGTGGAGTTCGAGGAGCGAGGGCAATTCCAGGATGCACGGTTCGCACTCACTCCACCAGAAGTTGAGCAGGACAACCCGGCCGCGGTAGCTGGCCAGATGGACGGTGGTTGTGCCGTCGGCGACGGTGAAATCGGGGGCTGCCTTGCCGGTTTGGGCGGGATGCGCGCCGCGGTCGCAACCGGAGACGAGGGCCACCGGCAGAAGCAAGGTGAGTGAGAGTAAACGAGGAAACCGCACATCCCTATAATACGGAGCTGAAGGGCCAAAACGAAAGGTGAGGCTTCATGAGCAAGGACAAACCGGCGGCTGGAGCTGACGGATGGAAGCCGGTGCTGGGGCTCTCCGATGCACCCGGTGAGCGCGCGGAGTTGCCGGTGCGAGCGGGAACAGTGTTCGACCAGCCGGAGCCGGAGGAGCTGATTGAGCTTACGGTGATCGTTCCGGCGCGGAACGAAGAGGATTGCCTGGGCGCGTGCCTGCGGTCGCTGGTCAGCCAGTCGGAGGAGATCTTCGAGCTGGGCAAGGATTGGGAGCTGGTGGTGGTGGACGACCACTCGACCGACCGGACGGCGGAGATTGCGCGCGGTTTTGCAGGGGTTACGGTGATGGAGGCGGGCAAGCTGGAGGCGGGCTGGACGGGGAAGACGAATGCGATTTGGACGGCGGCAAGAAAGGCGCGGGGTCGGTCGCTGCTGTTTACCGACGCGGATACGATTCACGAACCGGGAAACCTGCGCCGGGCCATGCATGAGGCGGCGAGGAACAAGGTGGGGATGCTGAGCTATTCGCCGCGCCAGATGGTGAGCGGGCTGGCGCAGCGGTCGCTGATGCCGCTGGTGTTCTGCGAGTTGGCGCTGGCCTATCCTCCGGCCAAGGTCTCGGACCCAAACCAGCGGATCGCGGCGGCCAACGGGCAGTTTCTGCTGGTGGAGCGGGAGGCTTACCGGCGGCTGGGCGGCCACGCTTCGGTCTCGGAAAAGGTGCTGGAAGACGTGGAACTGGCCTTTCTGGCCAAACGGCGCAGGGTGGGGTCGCGGTTCCGCTATGCGGACGACGCGGTGGCTACGCGGATGTATCGATCGACGGCGGCGATGATCGAAGGGTGGACCAAAAACCTGGCCCTCCTGTTTGCGAATTCGCTGGCGCTGGCGGTGTGGCGGGCGCTGGATATCCTGCTGCTGGTGGGGCTGCCGGTGCTGACGGTTGAGCTGTGGAATGCTCGCTTTGCGGCGCATTCGCTTGAGTGGCTGGGCGCGGGGTGGGTTCTGGCGCTGTTGTGGGTGCGGACTTTGTTCCGGTTTTATGCGCGCGTGGCGAAGTCGAACTTTCCGTTTGTGGATTGCGTGCTGGCGCCACTGGGGCTGCCGTTGTTTGTGGTGCTGCTCTATCGAAGCTGGTTTCAGCATCGAATCCTGAAGCGGGTAAGCTGGAAAGGACGGGAGTACGCGGCGTAGGACCGTTTGCAGCCAAGGGCCTGATTGGCAGCTCTTCACGATGGGCTGAAATGCGGGCAGTATCCCGGTGGAGGAGAGCATGAAGAATTCGAGATATGCCGAGTCGGGTATCGGCTTCGGGAGCGCATTTGCCCTGGTGATTTCGTGGGCCAAGTGGCACTCGTTCTGGTGGGCAATGCTGCACGGAATTCTCGGCTGGGCCTACGTGTTCTATTACTTCATCATCAAAGGATATTGAGTGGAGAAGCGCATGAAGCCGAGCCGGGGTTTGGAGCATCTTGTTCACTGAGGGGTCGGAATGATCTTTTTGACGCGGCGGGCTACATTTTCGGCTTCGCACTACTACTGGAACGACGCCTGGACGGCGGAGAAGAACGAGCAGGTGTTTGGGCGCTGCTCGAACCGCAATGGGCATGGGCACAACTACACGCTGGAGGTCACGGTGGCCGGCGAGCCTGACCCGGTGACCGGTTTTGTGGTCGATTTGAAGTGGCTGAAGGACGTGATGGAGCGGGAGGTTCTGGCTGCTTACGATCATCGCCACCTGAACCTGGAAGTGGCGGAGTTTTCTGACGGGGGGGTGATTCCGACCACGGAAAACATTGCCATTGCGGCGTGGAAGCGGCTGGAGCCGGCGGTGACGGCTGGCGGAGGGGCGCGGTTGAGCCGGGTGCGCGTGTATGAGACGGCGGAAGTTTTTGCCGAGTACCGGGGAGAGCTGTGAAGGCCTACTTTGGACGCCGCTACACGCTGAGCGCCAGCCACCGGCTGCACACGGATGCGCTGACGGCTGAAGAGAATCGCGCGGTGTATGGGAAGTGCAACAATCCTCATGGGCACGGGCACAACTACGTGGTGGAGGTGCTGGTGGGTGGGGAAGTGGGCCGGGAGACGGGGATGGTGTTGAATATGGCGTTGCTGGATGAGGCAGTGCGAGGTCTCGTGATGGACCGCTTTGACCACACCAATCTGAATCGCGACCCGTACTTCAAGAATCGGGCGCCGACCACGGAGAATCTGTGTAAAGCGGTGTTCGAGTTGCTGGATGGATCAGTTGAACCTGCCAGGCTGGCGCAGGTGCGCGTGGAAGAGACGGAGAACAATTTCTTTGAATACTCCGGCGCGTGATCCTGGCGCTCCGGAGTTGAGTCGCAGATTATTGATGGGAAGGACGATGTTCGCCCTACTCCCCAGGACGGAAGGATGAAGACCATGGTGCAACCGGTTGTAGTGAGCAAGTCCGTTCGCAGGGCGGTTGGGATTGAGGAAGGGCTGAGCGAGTTCAGCACGCAGGAGATGTATCGCGAGATTCTGAGCCGGCTGGGCGAGGACCCCGGACGCGACGGTCTGGTGGCCACGCCGGCGCGGGTGGAAAAGTCGATGGCCTTTTTGACCAAGGGCTACGACCAGGACCCCAACAAGATTCTGCACGGGGCGATGTTCGACGTGGACTACGACGAGATGGTGATCGTGAAGGACATCGAGATGTTCTCGCTGTGCGAGCATCACATGCTGCCCTTCTTCGGCAAGGTACACGTGGCCTATATTCCTAAAGGGAAGGTCATCGGGCTGAGCAAGATTCCGCGGCTGGTGGAGATGTTTGCGCGGCGCTTGCAGGTGCAGGAGCGGCTGACGCGGCAGGTGGCGGATGCGATCCAGGAGGCCATCGATCCGCAGGGAGTGGGGGTGGTGGTGGAGGCGCGGCACTTGTGCATGATGATGCGGGGGATTGAAAAGCAGCACTCGTCGACGGTGACGAGCGCCATGGTGGGCTGCTTCCGGCAGAAAGAGACGCGGGCGGAGTTCTTGTCGCTGCTGCGGCAGCCGGGATAAATCGATCTGTGAGGAGTGGGCCCGGTCGGCTACAGTTGTTAGGGTGAACGGGCTACTGGTAGTGGACAAGCCGGGCGGCATGACCAGCCACGATGTGGTGGGGCGGCTGCGGCGGATTACGGGCGAGAAGTCGATTGGGCACCTGGGGACGCTGGACCCGATGGCGACTGGGGTGCTTCCCCTGCTGCTGGGCAAGTATACTCGTCTGGCACAGTACTTTTCTTCCGCGGAAAAGAGCTATGCCGGAGCGATCCGCTTCGGATTTTCAACGGACACTTATGACGCCGAGGGCGAGCCGGAGGGGCCGGACGTGAATCCGGTTCTGACGCTCGACCAGGTGCGCGCGGCTGCCGGGCGGTTCCACGGCGAGATGCAGCAGATGCCGCCGGCGTTTTCCGCAAAGAAGATTGCCGGCACGCCGGCTTATAAGCTGGCTCGCGAGGGTAAGCCGGCGGAACTCAAGGCGGCGAGGGTCTGTATTGCCAGCTTTGAGATCACCGGGCTGGAGGACGCTGAGGCGGCGTTCAAGATGAGTATCAGCGCCGGAGGGTATGTGCGCTCAGTGGCTCACGAATTGGGCCAGGATCTGGGTTGCGGAGGGCATTTGAGCCGGCTGCGGCGGACGCAGGCGGGCGTGTTTACGCTGGAGGCGGCGCACACGCTGGAGGAATTGGAAGCGCTGGCCGGGGATGAGGAGGCGCTCGTGGCGTTGTGCGTGCATCCGCGGAGTTTGCTGCCGGAGATACCTTCAGTGACTGGCGATGCACAGGCTCTGGGACGGTTGCGGAATGGCGCGCAGGGCAATTTGCCGGAGTTCTCCCGAGCGCCGCTGGTGAAGGTGTTTGCCGGGCAGCGGGAACTGGTGGGGATTGCGAAGCGCGTGGCCGGGACGCTGTTTCAGCCGGTGGTGGTGATGGGGTAAAGGGCGGAACAGAAAATGGGGAACAGGGAACAGGCGGCCCTGCGATCGATCTTCTGCGGGAGAAGCGTCAGGACGGGGTAGCGGGCCAGCGAGTTAGCCGCGTTGCGCGCGTGTTGGCAAGTTAGCGAGTTAGCGCGCTGGGTGGGTGCCTGGCCGCTTTGTCATTTGTGCAGCAGCGGCTTGAGCACCGGGAACAGCGTGGCGGCGATGATGCCGGAGCCTTTGGCGGTGGGATGGATGCCGTCGGGCTGGATGGTGCCGGGAACGTGCACCAGGTCTTTGTAGATCATGGGGACAAAGGCGGTGTGGTGTTTGGCGGCGAGGTCGCGGAAGACCTGCTCGAAGGCCTGGATGTAGTCCCTGCCGTAGTTTGGCGGGAGGGTGATGCCGGCCAGCAGGATTTTGATGTGCGCGTTTTCGAGCGTAGTCAGCACCTGGTCGAGGTTGCGCCGGGTCTGGTCGAGGGGCAGGCCCCGCAGGCCATCGTTGCCGCCGAACTCGACGATGACGATCTCGGGGTGCAGAAGCAGGATGGAGCGCAGATCGGCGACGGCGTCTTTGGTGGTGGCGCCGCTGGTTCCGTGGTTATTCACCTGGTAGCGATAGCCGTGACTGTCGAGGTCCCGTTGCAGTGCGTCGGGATAGGACTGGCCGGTAAGGAGGCCGTAGCCGGCGGTGATGCTGTCGCCGTAGCAGACCAGGAGGGGCCGGTCGGCGGCCAGGAGCGGGCCAGCGAAAAGCAACAGACAGAAGGAAACGATAAGCCTGCGGCGAACGTCCACAGGAACAGTGTATCTGTGTGAGGCAGGAAGCCGGTTGGAGGTTTGTGGTTTCCCACCCTTGCGCCAGGCCGGGGTCCCCGGCACGCGAACTTTGTGTGCTGGGGTGTAGATAAAAGGCGCAAGGGTGGAGCACGGGGCTCTTGTGGGTAGGGAAGGATAGAAAAGCAGGTACTTTGGAAGAAGGCGTTCAGGAGGATGGCGGGTGATTGAGGTTCGAGACGCGAAGAAGTGGATCCAGAATGGGGCGCGGCGGGTGGAGATTCTGAGGGGGATCTCTCTCACCATTCCGGCGGGGCAGTTTGTGGCTATTGTGGGGGCCAGCGGGAGCGGGAAGAGCACGCTGCTGGGACTGCTGGCGGGGCTGGACACGCCGAGCTCGGGCGAGATCTGGCTGGATGGAGTGCCGATTCACAATCTGGCCGAGGCGGAGCTGGCCGCGGTGCGCGGCAAGAAGATCGGGTTTGTTTTTCAGTCCTACCAATTGATTGCAACGCTGACGGCCTTGGAGAATGTGCTGCTTCCGTATGAACTGAACGTGGAGGGCAGCGGCCTTGGGCAGGCGCGGCGGCTGCTGGACGAGGTTGGGCTCAAGGAGCGGGTGGATCACTACCCGGTGCAGCTCTCGGGAGGGGAACAGCAGCGTGTGGCGCTGGCGCGGGCGTTTGTGGTTGAGCCGCCGATTGTGATGGCGGATGAGCCGACGGGCAACCTGGACTCGGCAAATGGGCGGATGGTGCTGGACCTGCTGCTGGAGCGGAATCGCAAGGCGGGGACGACGCTGGTGCTGGTGACGCACGATCCGGAGGTGGCCAGCCGGGCGGATCGCAAGATTGTGCTCAAAGATGGGCTGATCGTGGAAGACAGCTTGCCGTTTGCGGGGCCGCTGACGGGGGCGGATGCGGTTGCAGTTGCGGGGCCGGGCGCGGGGTTGGGGCAGAATGGCTAAGCGGGCATTGAGCTGGAAGCGCGCCTCTGCCATTGGCTGGCGGGATTTGAAGTCCGCGCCGGGCAAGTTTGGGTTTGTGGTGCTGTCGGTGGCGGTGGGAGTGGCGGCGCTGGTGGGGGTGCGGGGCTTCAGCGAGAGCTTCCGGCGGACTTTGAGCACGGAAGCGCGGTCGCTGATGGCCGGGGACCTGAGCGCGCGGCTGTTTCACGAGCCCACGGCGGAAGAAAAGGGCAAGATTGCGGCTATTCTGCGGCAGGGCGGGGGCGGGATTCGCTCGACGTGGGTGACGGAGACCATTTCGATGGCTTCTGTGCCGCCGGACCCGGTGCCATTGCTGGTTTCACTGAAGGCTGTCGATCCCGCCGAGTATCCCTACTACGGGACTGCCGAGCTGGAACCGGCGATGAGCCTGGAGCAAGCGTTGGACGGCGATTCGGCGGTGGTGGCGGAGGAGTTTCTGATCCGGATGCAGACGCGGGTAGGGCAGACGCTGCGGCTGGGCGGACGGAGCTTCAGGATTGCGGCGGAGCTGAAGCAGGAGCCGGACCGGATGAGCGCCGGAGCGGGCTGGGGGCCGAGGGTGATGATTTCTAAGGCGGCGCTGGAGCGGACCGGGCTGTTGGCGCCGGGGAGCAGGGCCAGCCAGCGCCTGCTGATCAAGCTGCCGGAGAAGAATGCTTCCGGCCTTCGGGCGCAGGCTTCGGCTGCGGCGGATGAGGTGGGAATGCGCAAGCAATTGGAAGAGGCGCTGCCCGACGCGCAGGTGATGGATTTCCGCGAGGGCAATCCGGCGCTCAGCCAGGGGCTGGACAACGCGACCGCGATCCTGAGCCTGATCTGCCTGGTGGCGATGGTGCTGGGGGTGATCGGCGTGGCGATGGCCATGCACGCTCACCTGGAACAGCGGATGGACATGTTGGCCATTCTGAAGGCCGTGGGCGCGGGATCGGGTGATTTGCTGCGCATTTTTCTCCTTCAGACGCTGGGGCTGGGGCTGGCCGGAGGTGTGCTCGGCGTGGCCGCGGGCGTGGGCGTGATGGCCGCGCTGCCGGCGGTCTTCGGCAAGCTCCTGCCGGTTCATGCGGTGCTCGAGTTTCCGTGGAGATCGGCGCTGGCCGGGCTGGGAACGGGGCTGCTGACCACGCTGCTGTTCTGTTTGCCGCCGCTGCTGGACGTGCGCGGGGTGAGGCCGGTGCTGGTGTTGCGAAGGCTGGTGGAGCCGGGGCCTGAGGGGATTGGCGGATGGTTTGCGCGCTGGTGGGCGCGGCGGCTGCAACTGGGGATTTCAGTGGTGGTGGTGCTGGCGCTGGGCGGGATTGCCTGGGCGCTGTCGGACTCGGCCAAGGTGGGCACATGGTTTGCGGCGCTGTTTACGATTGCGCTGGTGGTTCTGCTGGTGCTCGCTGCGGTGGCGCTGAGGACGCTGCGTTTTGTGCTCAACCGGGTGCGGCTGCGGTTGCCTTCGTTTCTGCGGCATGGGCTGGCGAATCTTTACCGGCCCGGGAACCAGTCGGCGGCGGTGCTGGCGGCGCTGGGGACGGGCGTGATGCTGATCCTGGCGGTTTACCTGATGCAGGCGGCGTTGCTGAGGGATCTGCGCGAGACTGCTTCACCGAAGCTGCCCAATATCTTCCTGGTGGATGTGACCACCGACGAGGTTGCCGGGGTGAGGGAGTTCTTTCAGCACCAGGCCGGTGTGAGCCAGGCGCTGGACCTGATGCCGGTGGTGACGGGGCGGTTTGTTTCCATCAACGGCAAGACGGTGGAGCAATTGAAGGGGCAGCACTTTCCGCGGCGGATGCTGGAAAATGCGGAGTTGAGCTGGGCCGATGCGCCGCCGGCGGGCGACAAGGTGACGCAGGGCAAGTGGTGGACGGATGCGGGCGCAGCGGAGCTGGCTGTCGGTGCGGGCGTGGCTGAACGGCTGCACCTGGGTGTGGGCTCGGCGGTGGAACTGGAGACGGGCGGGACGGTGCGGGCGCTGAAGGTTGCCGCGATTTATCGAGCGGACGGGCAGCACCTGGGCATGCGCGTCGAGTTTGTGTTGCCGTCAGGGCAGCTCAAGGACCAGGCGGCCACGTGGTACGGCGGGGCGCACATCGATCCGAAACAGGTGGCGGCGATGGAGCGGGCGCTGTTTCAAGCCTACCCGTCGATCACGGTGATCAACCTGGCCGATGTGCTGGAGCGGATTGAGAGCGTGGTGGATCAGATCACGTTTGTGGTGCGGTTTCTGGCGGGTTTCTCGATCTTTGCGGGGCTGATGATTCTGGCCTCGAGCATTGCCAGCACACGGTTCCGGCGCATGCAGGAGGCGGTGGTGCTGAAGACGCTGGGGGCCACGCGGATGCGGATTGTGCGCACCTTCAGCGTGGAGTTCAGCGTGCTCGGGCTGCTGGCCGGCTCAGTGGGCGTGGTGTTTGCGAACCTGCTGACGCGCGTGCTGCTGCACAAGCTGGAAGTGGGCTTCCACATCGAGTGGTATGCGACGCTGATTGCGCTGGTGGGGACGGCGGTGCTGGCAACGGTGACGGGTTGGATTGCAAGTTACCGGATTCTTGGATTGCGGCCGCTGGAAGTGCTGCGCGAGGAGTAGGAAAGCAGGGAACAGGGAGCGGCTTTTTGCGGCTGGTGGAAATCGGTGGAATCCCAGGTCTTCCGCCGCTGCGGACCGCGGCGGACGAGACCTGGGGCACCCGGCATTTTTGGTTGGATCAGGGTGAAAGAACCTGTTTCACGAGCTGGAATCTCTCAAAAGTCCTCGGTGGATTCGACAGCGGGAAGGACGTCGTGCTCGCGGGCAACCCAGACGTAGAGGGTGGGCAGCAGGAAGATGCTAAGAACCAGATCGGCTATGAGTCCGCCGACGATGACGATGGCAAAGGGACGCTGCGAATCCGAGCCGATACCGTGCGAGAGCGCGGCGGGCAAAAGGCCCAGTGTGGCGACAAGCATGGTCATCATGATAGGGCGCAGCCTGAGGACAGCGCCTTCGATCGCGGATTCTTCGACAGTGTGGCCGCGGGTGCGCAATTGATTGATGTATTCCAGCATGATGACGCCGGTTTGCACCGAGACGCCAAACAGTGCGAGGAAGCCGACGCTGGACGATACGCTGATGTTGGTACGCGTGACCAACAGCGCCAGCGAGCCGCCCACCGGCGCCAGCGCCACGTTGACCAGGATCAGGGCCGCCCACTTGAACGACTTGAACATGGTGTACAGATAATGCGGAGCAATCCAAGATCTTCCACACCGGGAATTCTGCTCATGACATTGACTACGTCAACGCCCTTTTGCTCCAGCGTCTTGAAGTCGTCCCCATAGATTTTGACCGATAGCTCGCCCTTGACGCCGCTGACGGCCTCTTCCATGTTGTCTTCAATCGGCTGCGAGAAACCCCAATCCACGCCAGGGATCTTCGCCAGCTCCTTGTTCATGGCGTCGATCAGAGCGTCTTTGTTCCTATGAAAGACCGGGCGCCACTGCTCTTTCGGCTTCAGATCGACAAAGTATTCCGTGTTGAAAAACCCTGTCCAATCCGTGCCGTCATCGGGGCGGCCGATCTGGTCTACCACCTTTGTAACTTCCGGGAAGCTGGCCGGGGCTATGCGAGCCTTATTGGAGATAGCCAGAATCTCCTCCGGTCCCGTGGAGGGCGCGAGAGTGCCGCGCACCCAGAGCGCTCCTTCATCCAGGTGAGGCAGAAACTCGGAACCGATGACGTTCGACAAGAGAAAGATCGACACAGCAAACGCCGCAGCGCAAACTCCAGGCTGAACGAGCGCAGGTTCTTCATGTCGGGGATTCCCGCCATTTGAATCTCAGTTGGAACGGTAATCTGCTTTTCGATGTCCTCGGCCGAATGCCCCGGCCATTGCGTAATGATGTTGACATAATTGTCCGCAACGTCGGGATAGGCATCGACGGGGAGATTATGGAATGAGATTGCTCCCCAGACAAACAGTAGAAGCGCAGCCGTCAGGACGTGGAAGCGGTTTTTCAGCGCAAAGTCTACGAGTTTCTGAATCATTGCGCCTCCAACGTAGCCTCCAGTTGAAGGACGTTGGAGACCACCTGTTGACCTGGCTTGATTCCCTGATCAGGCTTGGCATCAGGGAGCAATTCCTGCATATTGCCTGGCAGCATTCTTCCGGCGTGCACCTCGATGCGCTTGAACTGCTTGTCCCCTGCGGGAACAAAGACCCAATCACGGTCATGCAGATGCAAGACCGCGGAAGCGGGAACGGCAGCGAAGGTCTCCTTTTTCCTGCTCGCAAAGGTCGCGGTAACAAACATGCCCAGCCGGAGGAAACCGGGATTCGGCACCTCAATGCGGACCTTGGCGGTGCGCAGCGAGGGATCGAGAATGGGGCCGATGTCGCTGATGCGGCCGCTGAGCGGGCGATCGGGAAAGGCGTTGAGCTTGATGCGCGCTTCCTGCCCGAGTTGCAGCCTGGGAATATCGTTCTCGTAGACATCGCAGACGATCCAGACGACGGAAAGATCGGCGATGGTGAAGGCGGTAGCAGAGCCGGAGAGGTTTACGCCCGCGGCTGAGGAGTTGGTTACATTCTGCGCCACGATGACGCCGGAGATGGGCGCGTAAACATTGACGATGCTGCTGGGATGATGCTTGTCCACGCCCAGGGTCTGCAACTGTTCTTCCGCCGCGGTAAGGTCGGCCTTGGCGTCCTTCTCCGTGTCCTCGGCCTGTTCCAGCATGGCCTGGGAGATGGCGCCGTGCTTGAAAAGGTCGTCGGCGCGCGTGTAAGCCATGTCGGCCAAATGCTCGTCGTTTGCGGCCTTCACGTAAGTGTCGAAAGCGTTGGTGATGTCGGGGCTCTGCACCTTCAGCAGCAGTTGGCCCTTCTTGACGTTGTCGTCGAGGCGGGCCTTGATGTCTACTACGCGGCCATTGGCCATGGAGATGACCGGAATCTCGCGGGCGACGTCGGGAAAGACGGTGCCGGTAGCGGTCAACTCGGCCGCGGATTCGGCCTGGCCGGCGGGGACCAGCGGAAACTTGGCCACATCGTTGGCGTCGACGCTGACCAGGTTCATGTCGGCCACCTGAATCACCTTGGCCGGCGGCGGCGCGCCGTCGCCCTCATCCTTGCTCTTGCAGCCGGAGAGAGCCACGCCCAGCGATGCAGCCAGGGCGAGAGCCAGCGAAGTCCTGTGGAATTGCGTCAAAGAGAAGGTCGAAATCATTGAATTACCTCGCGTCCCACAGCAAGATTCAGTTGTCCGGCGGCGGTGAGATAGGTGCCGATCAGTTGCGTGTAGGCCAGTTGCACGGCCCGGAAGTCGCTTTGCGCGTTCAGGAAGTCCATCAGCGAGGCGCCGCCGTGTTCGTAGGAGTAGGTCACGGTGTCGCGGACGCGCAGGGCCTGGTCGTTGTATTGGGCCTTGTAGGGCTTGAGCAGGGCCACGCTGCTTTGGACTTGTACGTAGGCCGAGTCCACGTCGCTGAAGACCTGGGCCCGGGTGGCTTCAGTCAACTGCTGTTCGCGGCCGATATCGATCTGGGTGCGTTGCTTCTCGCCCTGGTTGCGGTCGAAGATGCGTAGCGGAATGCTCACGCTGGCGCCAATCGTTTGGTGGTCATAGGGGTTGTCGAAGGATGGGTTGTAGGTATACCACCCGCTATACGTCGGATCGGTCGAACCATTGGCGATGGCGAGTTTGTGGTTGGTGTTCGCCTGCTGGATGGACTCAAGAGCTGCTCGGAGGTCGGGCCGCTCGTCGAGAGCAATCTGGCGGAAGTCTTCGAGCGGTCTTAGTTGATCGGAGAAGTCGAAGGGGCCGGTTACGTCGAACTGCTCCACCGGCGTGCGGTCGTTGAGCAGTTGCAGGAGCTGAATTTTGGAAGTGCGCAGGTTGACGATGGCGGCCTGAATCTCCGCCTCGTATTGCACCCGCAGCAGTTCGATGCGGTCCAGATCGATCTGGGCAATGTCGCCGGCGTGGAGGCGATCGCGGCTGATTTTGATGATGTTGTCGTAGTAGGCCAGGTCGGCTTTGGCAAGTTCAAGCACCGCCTTGGCCTCAAGCGTCTGGACGAACATCGCGCGCAGGTCAAAGAGCAGATTGCGTTCAAGATCCTGGTGCAGCGATCCGGCGATCTGCGTGCCCTCCTTCGCACTCTCCAGGCGCAGTTCCCGTTTGTGGTCCCGTTCGTGCAGATAGCTGAAGTTGGGCGTGAACTGCGTGCCGGCGAATGGCCGCCAGACTCCTTCATAGCGAGCGGCTTGAGTTCCATCCGTCGCCAGGGAGAACTGCGGATTGGGACGGAGAAAAGCGGTGATTTCCTGCGCCTTCATCTCGTCCACGCCGAGGGCATCGGCCTTGAGAGCGGGGTTGGCGGCTTCAAACTTCGCCTTTACCTGGTCCCAGGTGAGGCCTTGCTGCGCTGAAGCCAGTGCCGGCGCCAGAAGAAGCAGCGCGGCGGCTGCCCAGGCAGATAGAGAATGGAAGATATGCTTCATACACAGCCTTTGCGCCGTGGTCTGCACGGCGGACACGAGAAAGAAGGAGGCCAAAGATGAAGGAAGACCGAGGGAGAAAGATCAGGCGGCTGGCGGAGGCCGATTTTGGATGGGAGCGAGGGCAGGATGGTCGACAAGCGGGGCGCTGAGGCTGCCCGGCGCTGCTGTGCGCAGAACACCGAAGGAAAGCTCGGCAAAAACAGGCAGTGGGAGCGCGGCAACCGCGGGGAAGACGGAGTGGGCGCTTGAGACCACGTGATCCCGGCGCTGACAGGAGTCAGTCTCGGCCGGATTCTGGGCTGCCTGCAGGTCGTCGGTTACCGAGATTACCGGGAACAGGATCAGGATGAGCAGCGCCAGGGCCACCACCTGCATTCGCCGGTCCACGCCGGCGCGCGGGGCAAATTGCAGCCAAAGGCAGAACATCAGGGCGGCCAGCAGAACCCACGCGAGATTGAGGACCAGCTCCATTCTCAGAGCTGATTCTACATCAGAGGCGCATGTCAATGAAAAGGGCACTGTGTGTTCTATATTGGACGCGCGCCAATGAGCATCGGATGGTGAGTTCCTAATGGTTCGATAAACCTCTGCTTTGGGTAAGCTGGGCGTGCGGCCCAAAGCCTTTGCGGGCTGGGTTTTGCATGAAGATTGCGTTCCTGCGCGTTTGACCGTCAAGGGAAATCCCCTTATGATGAACGAGTTGGTTTTTCGTGCCCGGCGCCCTGCCGTGGACTCAACCAATCCGGCCGCAAGACGAGCCATTTTTCGCTTGTTGCCCCCTCGTTCAATGGTAGGACAGCTGACTCTGGATCAGCATATCGGGGTTCGAATCCCTGGGGGGCAGCCAATATATCATCCTGAATGAGTTACAGGCGTCCATTCCCGTACGCAAAACTCAAAGTTAAGTCATTGATTACATTGAAGCAATCATCCAGACTGCGTCCGGGAGCATCCGGCTTCATCCGGAGAAGCCTCGCCTATTTGTGGGTAGTTTGTGGGTACCCATCGCAAGATTTTCGCAACGTAATGTGGGTAGTGTGGGTATCGTAGTGAAGTGAGGGGTACACACGCATGAAATTGACAGATACGAAGATCAAGAACGCGAAGGCCACCGGGAAGGAATACCGGCTGGCGGATGGTCATGGGTTATGTCTCCACGTCACGGAAGCGGGCGCCCGGCTCTGGCGGTGGAGGTACCGGTTTGAGGGCAGGGAAAAAGTGATGTCCTTCGGCGCCTACCCGATCATTTCGCTCTCGGCCGCACGCGAAGCCCATGATCGCGGACGCAGGACGCTGGCCAACGGTGTGGACCCGATGGCAGAGAAGAAGGCGGTAGCTGAAGCTCATAACCCATCCAAGATAGTGAACCCCTTCCGAGAGGTAGAAGCGCTGTGGTTTGAGAAATGGAAAGTGAACAAGGATGAGCGCTATGTTGCAAACACGGAGCGACGAATCGAGACAGACATCCTTCCCCGGATTGGAGATCGTCCGATCAATGACATTCGACCGCCAGAGATCGTTGATCTGATCCTCGCCATTGAGGAACGAGGGGCGGCAGATGTTGCCCGCCGCGCTCTCCAGCAGATCGATCAGATTTTTCGCTACGGCATGACCAAGGGCCACAACACGCATAATCCCGCGGGAGCATTTAAGCCAAAAGATATCCTCAAGCAAATGCGGAGGGAGAACTTCAAGCGGGTGAGTGCTTCGGAGTTGCCGGTGCTGCTTAGGAAAATTCACTTCTATGCTGGGTCCCCGATCACGCGGTTGGCATTGAAGCTGATAGCGTATGTTTTTCTGCGGACGAGTGAACTGATTGAGGGACGGTGGCGAGAATTGAACTTGAAGGAAGCGCGGTGGGACATCCCCAAGGAACGCATGAAGGGTGGACGTCGGCCGCACATTGTCCCGCTATCACGCCAGGCGATAGCGATCTTCCAGGAACTATGGAACTACCGTAAAAACGCTATCTGGATGTTCCCCGGCGAGCGTACCAACGACTTTATGAGCAACAACACGATCCTTGGGGCTTTGGATCGGATGGGGTACAAAGGGAAGATGACCGGGCACGGTTTCCGCGGTGTAGCGTCTACCATCCTTCACGAGAAGGGGTATGAAAGTGAGCACATCGAGATACAACTGGCTCACGGTCCACAGGATGAGGTTGAAGGCGCGTACAACTGGGCGAAGTATCTGGAGCAGCGCAGGCTGATGATGCAAGACTGGGCGGATTACTTGGATCAGGTGTTAGCTGAGGCGCTGTCGGTGCCGATGGACGGACCACCAGCACCTAATATTACAACGTTAAGTGCTACGAGCCATGCGAATGGCTCGCCACTGCCCCGCAGTAAGCGCAGTTGCCTGTCCACGTGAAGAGTAAGTATTGGATTTCACGCCGAGTCCTGGGCAGGGTCCACCCAG
>Ga0224554_1000864_pt1 | contig 22118 bp, 19 predicted proteins | sample 714S22024metaG_FD_180666 | JGI IMG/M metagenome (GOLD analysis project Ga0224554, IMG submission 180666) | Peat soil microbial communities from Stordalen Mire, Sweden - 717 S2 20-24 | ecosystem: Environmental > Terrestrial > Soil > Wetlands > Peat | place: Sweden: Norrbotten County, Stordalen...
ACGCAACCGGGATGCGCTGCACGCCGGGGCGGGCGCGGATGATTCCGAAACGGAGCATCCAGACAACATCCCAAAGCCGTCCGGCTTCATCCTGTCCCGTCACGCCTTCCGGCACGGCAACGTAAGCGTCATAGACGCCGCGCGTGAGAAACACCGGAAACCGGATTCCGGCTTCCTGCGCGGTTTTGGTCACGTCAATCTGCACGCCATCGGCGATGGCCTGCTTGCGAGTGTAGGCGTAGATGACTTCGCCGAATGGAGATTCGTTTGTTTTCATGGTGTCTGTTGTGTTTTGTGGTTTCATAAATCAGGCGGGGGTTGCGTCGTGTTGCAAATCAAGGCGGCGGTCATGCGCCATGCAATGCGCCAACTTCTCGGCGGCGGCAAAATCGTGGCATTTGTAAATGGTGCCAACGGGGTCGGCGTCCGCGTCGCCGACATAGACAAGCCAGACGGGGATTTCGTCGCCGTCGTGGTTTTGTTCGGGTTGCGGGCCGTCGAAATAAACGGCGCGATAAAATCCGGTGGTGGAAAATTCAGCGGTTGCGATGGTCATAAAAAATCAGCGGTTAAGAATTTCAACTTCGGACTGCGAGGAAATGCGGAACGTGGCGGGCGGCGGCATGAACCTCACCGGCTTGTCAAAGCGCGTTTTGAACTCGCGGACTGGCCGGTTCATAATGACCACCGCCGCGCATTCGTTCACCCTGACAATCCGGCAAAGCCGGTTGTTAAGGCGGATGACATCGCCGGCATGAAGCCGAAACGGATGCTGCAAATTCTGCCAGATGATGCTGACAAACTTGGTCTGGTTCGGGTCGTTGAACTGTTTCCCTGTGCGTTTGCCATTCGTGTTCACTTTGCACCTCCCGCGATGAAATTGAATTGCGGTTGCGGACTGGTGAGAAATGCGCGGATGATTTCGACATCCTGCGGGCGGGAATTTATTTCCAGCGAAAGGCTTTCACCGCCTGCCCAAAGGGTTTCAACGTCGCCCAAAAAGAAACCTGCGCTAACCGGCTTCACGTCTCCATGCTGCCGCTGAATTTTATTCAGCATAGTCGCGTGTTGAACCTCGAACGGAAACGCGACAACCTGCTCGCGTCCCTGAATGGCAATGATGATGAATTTTGCCGGTTCCCCGACCGACTGTTCGGATCGGCTCTGGAGCCCTGTGTTTGAATTTTGATTTTTCATAGTGTTTTTTTTGCGGAGAACCCGCGCCTGACTGTTCGTTTTCGGTCTATCGCCCTGCACTGAAGCAAGGCCGCGCAGCAGGGGCGGCTCGTGGGAGTAGTCTTCAGAGGGCACCACGAATGCCCCCCTGCGGAGTCGGCCCAGAAAGGGCGATGAACGAAAACGACGGCTGCGGGGTTGCGACAAAAAGCACTTGAACAAATCGTTTTTATCCTGCTCTGACTTCCGCTGGGTTGCGCGCAGCGCAGTGAAAGACAAACTGGCGGAGGTCAGACTAAATTTGGTTTTGCCAGTGAGGACGGAAAGTTTCCCAAGCGCAGCGCAGAGAAAGCTGGCCGTGCTCACGGCTATTGCCGATGTCTTGGCCGGGCGAAGCCTAGCGGCCTATTGCAATGTCTTGGGCGACATGCGGAGCATCGCGCCATATTGCTTTGGCTTGGGCGTGGCGAAGCCTCGCGCCCTTCCCCCGCCTGTCTCCGACGGATTCAGATTGCTGAACGGAACGAAGCGGAGCGCGAGCAGGCGGGCAGAGGTCGCGTGGTCACGCGCAGAGAAGTAAAGTGAAGCGGTCTGAACCGGACGGAGTCAGGCCGAATTTGCGGCGGGCAGTCTGTGATTTTCAGCAGAGCAAAGCGGCAGCGGAAAACCACAGTCTGCCGCAGGGTTTTCCTTTTGCATTCCTGATGGGAATAAAAAAAGCTGGCGGGCTTTCACCCGCCAGCCGGTTGAATCACTTGGCCGGAGCCGTGTTGATCCAATCGAATGCCTGTTCGAGCATCCGGGCCAGCACCAGCAAATCGGCGCTGCCATAGGTCTGCGTCTTCTTCCATTGCTCCCCGTCCTTGTAGGATTTTTCGTGCGTCACGTTGTAGCGGATGCCCGCCTCGGTCTGGTTTCCCCAGATAGTGACGCGGATGCCGCCATGACGGATTTCGTGGGCGGGTTTGTTGGATTCAGTGGCAGTTTTGTTGTTTTTCATTTTTGACCTTTCATGTTTTGCCCGGACTCGCCGGGCGTATTGTTCTTCACTGGCGGAATTGAGAACAAACGACCGGCGAGGTGGAAAAATGTCCGGCGTGAGCGTGCGCGTGGAAGGCGGCGGAGCGTCAGCAATCAAGTGACAGCATCGCTGGCGCGCGGATTGCGCGGAGCAACTGGAACAAGGAGCGGAAGCCGGTGAAAGGTGGAATGAAAAACAAACCGCCACGGTCAACACCCGCACTCAACCGGCATGGCGCGGGTCATGGGGAAACTGGAAGCGGCAAACGCTGGACGCGCGACACAAGGACGGAAGCAATGGAAGTTGGCGGCAGCGTTGCTGGTGCCGGATGTGACGGCATCGAATGGATGCGGCCAAATCAACCGTGCGCGGATGAAAGACAGCCAGCTTTTGGTGATTTTTGCGGGACACCTGAATTGGATGCGAAATTATTCAGTGCTGCGCCGCTGCGGTTACACTGACATCTTTTTGCACGTCTGCCAGCTTGCCACCGTCCAGCACGACTCGGCTGAATGAAACTTTTGCCGTCAGGTTCGTTGTCGTGAATGGTTGCGGACTGGTGATGACGAAATTGAATGTTGTTCCGCTCTTTGGCTCCAACGCGGGCCGGTCTTTGCTTCCGCCGACAACCCACTTGGCCGACTGCCCGATCATTTTTCCCTGCCCGTCGAGTAAAAAACAGAGGGCACGGGCGGATTCCAAAGACTCGGCAAGATGGTTGGTCATTGCCAGTGACACAACGGCCTTTTGGCCGGTGATTTTTACTGGTGATACGGTGACGGCAAACTGTGCCGCCGCCAGTGTCGGGCAGAGCAACGCAAGACAAAACAGGATTCGGGGTGAAGACATATTAATCATGGGTGTTGAACTTGGTTGGATACCTGCACAATAACAGAAAGCACAACGAAGGCGATGAACGTGACAAGGAACCTTAACCATGTCCAATTTTTCTTGCTGAACCAGCCCCAAATGCCCGTGGCCAAGGCTGGCAACACGCAAATTTCGCCAAAGAGATAGCCGATTTGGTAGGCTGATAATTTTGCACCACCAAACAGAAGAACGCACAACACCAGGAAATACAACATCCCGCCACAAGCGAAAGATTTTCTATACGGTTTATCAGACTTCATACATCAAGAACTTTTGGCGTGGTTGGTAGGCTTGACTTGGTTTAGCTTGTCGGGTTCAAACTTCAAATCCATATTTAGCCAGCAATTCTTTTCTTTTCACTTCCCATGTGCAAAGGTCAGCTTCCCGCTGCCAAACATCATCTGGTTTCATAGGTTTTCAAAACCTCGCCGGTTTGCGGATTTAGTTCGTAAGCAAAATCATTTCCGCGCAGATTGGCAAAGGCAGTTAGCTTCTCGCCAACATAATAAATCTGGTCAAAGCAATTCCCGTATGGTTCAGGGAGCGGAAATTTCAAACGAAATCGCTCTGTTCCATCACCATTGAAAACAACTGCATTTTCACGCCCTTTTTCGTCAAAAGGTTCGACAACGGCAACCCCGGTTCCGTCCTTCAACGGAACAGCATTACGCACCGGAAATCGGTATGTCTTGCTGACTAACCGCCCATTGCAAATCCAGTTTACGCTTGGCGAATTAAATGCCCATTTGAAATCTGTGATGGTGTTCATGCTGGAGCAATGACCAGTTTTAACGAAGAAGCCAATAAAAGTTTTCGTCTGCTGTTTGGTATTCCAAAGATGGCTTTATGCTGGAATGTCTAACAAATTCATCCATAAACATATATGATTCCTGAAATTTACAGGTGTTCCACAACTGCTTAAATTCGAGCAGTTTTTCGGGATGGCCTTCGAGCAGTGTTTCAGCCTGTGCCTGCCAGTCATCTTTTATCTTCTGGTTTTCAAGACTCGTCATTTCAGTGAAAAATATACCGCCTGGCTCCATGTATGGCCCAATCGTTCGCGAGTAAGAAATGGATATTGTTCAGCTAACCGATTTCGTGCGACCTCATCTGAGGTTTGTCTTTCTCTCACCTTTTCTGCCAGACTTAATGCGAAAGCTTCTATTTCTTTGCATCGTATTTGCAAAGAAGCGAATTCTTCCAAAGTCGCGTTGGGCAAAAGTTTGAGCCACCGTTCCTCGATAGGGATGCGGCGTTGCGGTCCGAATGCCTGAAATTCGGCAAACGCCCTATCGAATTGTTCGTCAGTAATATCCATATCAGTGTCCCCCTGTGATGATATTATTAATACTTTTGTTGTTAAGGAGCGCTGGAAACTCCACCGTGTTAAAAATACTCCCAGCGTTTGCGCCATTTACAAAGCCAACCGCAGTTCCAGATGCGCCTGCGGCATATCGTTGTGATAGTTGAGACCAAACTTGGGCTGCTTGATCGGACGACAACGGGCTTGTAGCAGGATTGAACAATTGTTGTTGATCCAGCCACCCTCCTCCAGGTGTCATCTCCAAAGTGGTCTTTCCATTTGCAATAGCAAATTGTTCAGCCAATGCTCGGTTGCCAGTTCCAGAATAGAACACCGCCCCATTTTGGGAAGTCGAAACATCTAAAGTTTTCGCTTGGTTCATGTAATATTCAAATACGTCCGAAGAACCTCCCGTTGTTTCAGCCAACAATCCCGCCGGCTGTTGCGGTGCTGGAAGCATCCGTGCCGGGTCGGTAATCACGCCAGCTTGGGTGGCGTCCCTCACCACGGTTGACTCCACGCCGCCTAATCTTCCCGCCACAGATTCCGGGTCAACAAACATCGTCGCGGCAGTGGCCAATTGAGCCGTTGGAGTATTGGGATTGTAATAACCCTGTTTGGCGTAGGGGGACATTTCACTTTGCCATTGTTGGGCTGCGGCACCAAAACCAGGATCACCAGTCGCCAGATAAGCCCCTTGGTCCAATAAATAGCCAGCTCCAGCAACGGTATTGACAGCCAAATCAACCGTCCAACCAGCCGCCGCATTCGCCTGCCCATAAAATTGTTTTCCAAGCCTTCCGTCCGCATCCCAATAACCCAGCGGATTGCCGGAGCAAAAATTGTAAAGCGAAACGTTCGCGTCATGCCCCAGCGGGTCGGGCGACATGAAACGCCCGCTCACCGGGTCATACCAATTCGCGCCGAGCCAGACGAGGCCGATGCTTTCCGTGGCACGATTGCGCCACGCATACTTGCTCGCCAAACTGCCGTTGACGCCGAGAGACAGCGGACGATAATCCGGCACCGCTCCGTAAGCCGTCAACCGGCTGCTGTTCCAAGTCACCACGCCATTTGTCACCATGCCAAGAATGTTGCCGTTCATGTCGGCAATAGTGGGATAGAACAAGTTCAAATAAGGCGAGATGCCGTCCAGCCCGCCCGTGCCATTTTGCGCACCGTATTTGCCGTTCATGTCCGGCCCCATGAGCCGCCAAGTCGTCTGCGAGCCTTCGGTGACGCCCAATTCCTGAAACTCGTAAAGCGGATCGAAGTAATGATTCACCACCACCGGCAAGTTTGCCATTGCCACGCCGTTGCTGACGATAACCTGCGTGGTTTGCAGGCGTCTTCCGAGCGCATCATAAACAACGGTGAAGTTCTGCCCGTTCTGCGAAGCATCCCGGTCAATCACTGAATGCAACCGCCCGCGAGCATCCCATGAAAGCGTCTGCGTGCGGTTGGTCGTGCCGTTGGCATTTTTCCAGACGCGATTCGTGATGTAGCCCGCGTTGTCGAACGTATCGCCGGTGGTCTGATACGCAATGCTGTTGGTAAATGTGTTGGTTGTCCAGGCTGTGAACTGGCCGCTGGGGTGCGCCGCCGCCACTTTCAATTGATGCGTGCCTGCCGACAACTCCATCATTGCGCGCCACTGCATCGCGTTGGTGCCAATGCCGGTCACGGACACCGGCTGGTTGTCCAGCCACGCGCTCAAGGTGGACTGGCCGTTGACGTGGCCGTAGGCCGCATAGGAAATCACGTTGTTGGTTTCCGTGCCGACGCGCGAGAAGGGGTCTGTGACTCCGGCCCACAAGGCAGAGCCTTGACCCATTCCTGTGAGGACGCCGGGGCCGGAAGCCGTTGCGTTGTCATAGGTGAAGTTGTTCGTCCAAGTGGCGCTGGAGTTCAAGTTAAGCTGCTCCTGGGTCAGGCGGCGGCTCGAAGTCGCGTAGGAGTAGGAACGCGCATCCGTGAAATCGGAGCGGTAGAGCGTATGCGAGGCGAGCAGGCCGTCGCCATACCACGCCAGCGATTCCGTCAATTTTGTCACGCCACTGACGGCGGTGACAATGGTGTTGGGGCGGCCCTCGCCATCGCGCGCCGTGATGCTGGTGGTGCGCACGCCAACAGTGCGGCTGGTCAGCAACCCGGCGGTGTCAAAGCCGTAACCGCCGTTGCCGGTCGGGTCGCTGGCCGAAATCAGGTTGCCGTCCGCACGCCAGCCAAAACCATAACTCGCCGTGCCAATGTTCAGTTGGGTGCGGCGTCCGGCAGCATCCCAGCTTTGGCTGCTGCCATAGGAAACCGAGCCGCCATTGACGGACTCGCTGGATAGCTGGCCGTAAGGATCGAAAGTGCGCTGCACGGAAGTCGCCGCGCCGGTGTTGGTGCTGGCAAACTGCTCCGCGATACTGGTGACAAAACCGCGCGGCTCATACTGCAAGGTGGTAGTCAGTTGTTGTTCCGGCAACGAGCCGCTGTAAGCCATATTGGTTGCGCGCAACCAGTCATCGTAAGAGTAGGCGCAAGTCACGCCGCGCCCGTCGGTTTTGGTCTGGAGCAATCCGGCAAAGGGACTGCCGCCGGTGAAATAGGCATAGGTGTTCGTGCGCGTGCCGGCGCTGCCTGTGCCGACAAGCCAATCATTAGTAATTTGACCGGCATTGTTGTAAGCCGCCCGCCACTGCAAATTTCCCGGCATGGAGCGGCTGGTCAAATCGCCCATTGGGTCAAAGGCATAAGTGGTGAAGGCGCTGTCGCGGTCAGTCTTGCTGGTGGTGCGGTTTAGGCCGTCATGCGTGAAGATGGCTTGCGTGTAGGCATACGCGGAACCATAGAACGAGGCGTCGTGTTCCGAGTAATCGAGGTTGCCGGACAAATCGAAATCATTCCATGTGTATTCCAAAACACCGGTAACGGGATAGGCGAGGGACAAAACCGTGCGCCCATCGTTGTCGGTGTAGGTGGTGCTGACAATGGCGGATGCGCCCGAACCGTCAGTCACCGTGACGCTGTTGTGGTCGGCGGAATAGGCAAAATACTTTTCACGCGCCAGCGAACCGGAGGTGTTGTAAATCAGGGTGCTGGTGGTGCGCCCCAAAGCGTCCATCTTGGTGACGGTTTTTTCGCCAAGCGCGTCGAGATTGGTCACGGCGCGACCGGCGGCGTCATAGAAACTGGTGACGACCTGTTGCAGAACATTGGTGACGTAGTAAGTGGGGCCGCCGGGAACAAGGATGTAGCTGCTAACGGTGACGATGGCCGGGCCTGCCGTGCTTTTGGCGCGGTCGAGTCCGTCAAAGGTGGTGGTGAAAACATTGTTGCCCGCGTCAACGCGCTGGATGACATTGCCGCGCCGGTCCACTTGAACCGAGTTGGTGGCCTCCGACACGTTCGCCGCCGAATAGAAAATCCGGGTGGTGATGCGGTTCACGTCGTCATAAGTCGTCTGCCAATACGCGCCGTTGGACTGGATTTCGCGTTTGACGCGGCCATCAAGGTAATAGCGCCAGCCGTTGGTCGAGCCATCGGGATTGCCGCGATATTCCGGCTTGCCGGTGATCGTGTAGAGCGTGGTGGTGACGCCGCCAAGCGCGTTGGTGGCGTAACGCACTTGTCCGCCGGGTTCATAGCCGAAACCCTCCGCGCTCAACACCGTCACGCCGTCCGTGTCGAGATGTTTGCGTTGCACCAACCGGCAGACGGCATCCCAGGTGTTGGTGGTGATTGCTCCGCGCGGGTCAACGCTGCGGGTCAGGTTTCCGAGCGGGTCATACTGAAAAAATGACTGCGCGTAGAGATTGTAGCCTGACGGAGCCTGAACCCCGGAACCGTCGCTCTTGGCCTGTGAGCGCCAATGAATTTCCGTGCTGCGCCGCCCCGCCCCGTCGTAGTCGTAAAACACATAATCCTCCGGGTTGTAACGCGGGCCGTCCGTCCAATTGAGTTCGCCGTTTTCATTGTAGTAATTGAAATTCCAGGACAGGGCGTTGCCGTTCTCGTCAAAGTTTTCCTGCTCGGTTGGCCGGTTGAGCGCGTCATAATCGAAGAACGTGACCGCGCCCAGGGCGTCAATCTGATTCACCATCTGGCCGCGTTCGTTGTAGTAAAACGTGTTGAGGACATTCGGGTCGGTCGTGCCGGTGTAACGGGTGGACTGCGTGACGAATCCGTGTCCGTCAAAGGCGGTGTCATTCGTGGCGGCGTCCGGCGAAGCATAGGCACGAATCTGGCGGACGGGCAAACCAAACGCCAGATTGGTTTGTGTGACGCTGCCATTGATGAAGACATTGGTGGCGTTGCCGTAGAACGAATAGGTGGTGCTGACGGGCGTTGCCCCGGCATAACGGGTGGTTTGTTGCGGCAGGAAATTAAACACCGGGTCATAGACAGTCACCGTGCTGTTGCCGGCGGCGTCGGTCTTCTGCGTGGGCAGGCTGTTGGTGTTGTAAATCGCCGTGTTGGTGGCCGTCTGCGATGTGATGCCGTCGCCGGTGATGTCGCCAAAGGTGATGGCGTTGGTGACGTTCCCGTTGGAATCGTAGAGGAATTGATTCGTCATGCCGCGCTTGTCCACAAGCTGATACAGGCTGCGCGGGTAGCCTGGAGCGGTGGCGGCGTCGGCATACCAGACCTGCTGGATGGTCTGATTGAGCGGGTCGGTGATTTTGGTGATGAGGCTGTTGGTGTAATCGTAACGGTTGGTGTGGTTGTTGCCGTCAACGATGAGCGTGTAGCCGCTGATTTTGTTCGTCCATGAATTCGTATAGGCGAAGTTATTGGAATAAACGAAAGTCGCGGTGCGGATGGGGGTCAGGTCAATCCCGGCGGTGGACATTTGGTTGGTGACGCGCCGTTGTGAATCATAGGCGTTCTGCAACACGCGGCCATCCGGTTTGTCTTCTTCAACGATCAGGTGGGTTGAATACCAGGCCGAGCCGCCGGTGACGGCCTGGGCAAGATGCTGATAAACGTAGGAGCGGGTCGAAGCGTCCGGCAGGGTGACGGTCACAAGGTCGCCGTAATCGTCGTAATCGTAATATAACCGGCGTCCGTCGCCGCAGTAAGCCTCAATGATGTGGCCGTAAACGTCATAGTAAAGACCGAGATAATTTCCGTTGCTGGACTGGATGCGGCGGACCTGGCCGAAGTCGGTCGCGCTGGAATTTGTCCCGTAGGTGAACGTGTAGTAATTGCCCCGGCTGTCCGTCCATTGCAGCAGATACGGGCGCGAGTTGGTCAGGCCGGCGCTGTTGAACTTCATTGTCTGGAATGCGCGGGTGCTGCCGTCCGCGCCATACAAGGTGTAGTTGGTGGTGGAACCGGCGATGGTTTGCACCAGCCGGTCGCGCAGCCGGTTTGCCAGCGCGCCGACACCGGCGGTCGTATCGTTGTTCAACATCGGGTTCGCCGCCACTGTCGGCACCCAAATGTTGGTGGTGACGTTGGTGCGGACATAGGCCAGCACCGCGCCGTCCATGTCGGCGGCGTAGATGTTGGTGCCGCCCTGCGCGACGCACAAGTAGGGCATGATGCTCAATTTCCAGCCGGTGCCAAACTGGTTGTCGGACGCATTCTGGCTGGAATAGTTGCGGCGCAAGGCAAGCGGCAGCGGGCCGGGCAGTTGCAGGTCGGTTTCGTCAACGTAAAACTCGCCAGTGACGGCGTGAACCGGGTCAAGCACGGTTGAAAGCCACGTCGAACCGCCGTCGCCGGTTCTTCCTGTGTCGCCCGCAGTCGAAGTGAACAAGAATGCCGTTGCATACTGTTGGTTCGCCGTTCCGGTGGTGGGAAGTCCGTAGGACAAAAGGGAACTGCTGCTCCAGTTTTGCTGGAAGGGATCAACCACATAGCTGTTCCCCAAAATCTGGTTGTAATAGGTCGAGTCATTAAAGAACGGCACCGCATCCTGAACCAGGGTTGTGCCGCTGGCGGGTCTGTTCAACGCCATGGTGTAGGTTCCGCCGTCCCCGGTGTCGTCGGTGCTGCTCAAATAAAAGGCCGGCGTGTTGACCGGCGACATGGTGAAGGACGGAAGATACGAGCCGAACGCGCCGTTCATGCTGCTGGGCGTGATCAACGCCTGCCATTTGCTCCAGCCCAAAATCAACGCGCCCATGCCCTTGTAGGACGAATTGGAGATCGGGCCGGGCGTCATGTAGGCCGTCACATAACTGCCGTCAGCGGCGTTTTGAAACGCCGTTGTCACCTGCGACCACATATTGGTGTCCCAATTTTGCAACTGCGTTCCCTGATAGCTGGTCTGCCCCTGCGCGATGTAATTATTGATGTTCAACGGCACGATGCCCGCCCCGCTGCCCTGCGCCATTTGCAGCAACCGCACGGTGGAAACGGCGTTGGTCTGCTGATAAAACCGATTGATGGTCTGATGTTCCTCGGCGGAAGTGTCTGCAATCGCAATCAGATTGTAATTGTCATCGGCCATTTGGAACGTCTGGCCGGAATCCGGCCGCACGGTGCCGTTGCCAACGGACGCCATTTCGTAAAAGAACATATCCACGTTCGGCAACACCGGGTCGGTGCCGTTGGTCAGGCTTCCCGAACTGTCGCGGGCCGGGCTGATTTTCGACAAGCCAACGGCCCAGGCTGACAGCGTGTTGATCTTGTGCAAGTTCTGGTTCAACTGGTCGAATTCACCAACCTTCTCGTAATACGTCATCCCCGCCAGATACATGGTCGCCCCCTCATACACGTCCGGCGACACGCTGTTGGTCTGTGAAGAATTGCCGCGCACGGCACCTTCCATCTGCCAGAGGTCGGTCGCGTGCGGCAGCAGCATGGCGGGTGTCACCTGCCCGTAGCTCATGCAGATCGCCGCCTGATCGCCCTTACGCAAGGGCCGTTCCACGTCCATTTCCTCCGTGCCGCTGTAGCCCAAAAACGGCAGGGTCGGGTCAATTGCATACGCCGGGGACAAGGCCCGGTGCCGGTGGGCGCGAAAGCGGACGTTCAATTGGTCGTCGTATTGGTCAAGCGTCAGCGAAAGCGTTTCCTTCGACAACAAGTTGGTGTCATTGGAAAATGCCGCCGTCGTGGTGATGTTGGTGCGGTAGGGCAGCAACACCAAGTTCAACAACACCTGCGTCGTGTTGGTGACGGTCTGGTAAATGTAAAACTCGCGGTTGTGCAAATCGCACAAGCGCATATCGCCAGTCCAAATGTCCTTGGCCGGGTCGGTCACGCTGTAAATTTCCACGCTCATCGTGTCAAACACGTTGGTCAGCGTCGGGCTGATGTTGGTGATGGCGCTGGAAGTGAGATTTTCGAGCGCGTAACTGGTGTTGGTCACATAGGTCGGTGTCGGGAAATCCTGCCAGCGCGAATAGTAATGGCGGCGGTTGACAATCTGCACGCCAAGATCGTCCACGGAAACGCCTGGATGATTTTGCAACAGGGTTTGCTTCAAGAAGGCCGGGAAGATGACACGCGGCGTGCTGTCGCCGCTAACTGCCAGCGACATGAGGTTGGTGTTGCCGTAAATGTAATCCCGCACCCACGGATAGGCGTTGGGATAATTCGCGGGCATTTCGTCGTAGAGGTCAAAGCCCTCGGTGATTTCGTAGTCCTTCAACCATGGGAAGATGTGAACCCAATTCGTGCCGATGTAGGCGGCAACCCAGGGATAATTCACCGGAATCATCGTGTTGGTGGTGTAAAGCTGGCCGGCCTCGCTGAACCCGCCCTGCACCTGGAATTTGAGCATCCGGCTCAAGCGCGCGTCCAAGATTTGCATCCCGTTTCGCGGCGGGAATTCATACACCGCCGGGACTCCGGCCTGGCGCAGCAAATAAACCAGCAACGCGCACTGCTCGACGGGCGATCCCTGCTTTTCCAAAAAGGTTCCGAGCGCGCCCCGGCTCACGCCGGGCGGATTGATGGACTGCTCGGCGACGTTGCCGTTGTCGCTGTAGTCCACCGGGTCGGTCAGGTCAATTTCATTGATGACGTAGTTGGCCAGCGCAACCGGGTCATTGCCCATGTCGGCGACAAACTGGTCAAGGGCCGGATGCCGCCGCAATTCGGGGCTGTTGTCGAGATTCGTCGCGGCGGACGGGGCGAAGTTGACGACGTTGGTGACGGGAGGCGTGTTGGTCAGCATTTCGGCCAGCGTCTTGCCCGCGTAGAACGGCGGCAGCGGGTTCCCGTCAAAGTGCGGCTGGTCAAGGAACACGGAACGCCATTGCGGACGGGTTTCAAATTCGAGCGTGTAAAGCAGCGATGGCAGATAGTTTTGGTTGTTGTCTATGACCATGCCCGCGTTCTGGCCGTCCAGATAGCCGTAGGCTTCCACCAGATAATAATAGTTGGTGGCTTGGGGGCTGGCGATGTGCGTCAATTCATAAGCCCCGTAGGAATTGCCAACCGTTCCCCAACTCAATTGAGGCGAACTGGACAAATACGTCGTCAGGCCAAAGGTGTTGGTCGTCACTTGCAGGCCGTTGGTGGTGTTCAAATAATTGGTGCTGGTCGTCACCAAAAAACCGTTGGTCGCAAATTTTGTCCATGAAGCGGTGATGTTGAAATTGGGCGGATACAGGTAGATGGAACCGGCCATGGTAAAATTGCTGCGCGAATAAACCTGGATGACGATTGGCACCTGCAACGATATGGGGTCGCCGGCATAAACGCCGAAGCTGTAGGGCTGGCTGATATACAACGGCGAGCCGCCGATTCGTTCGCCAAACGCCACAATCGGATTGTTGAATGGAATACGGTTGGCGACGTTGGTTTGCGACAGCGCGCTTGCCGCGTTGTAATGGTAAATGATCGAGTTATCCCACGAGTTGATTCCATACAGCGTGTAGGCATTTCCGTAAAGGTTGTCATACGAAACGCCCGTCTCATAATCCAACGGCACGACTTGCGACCAATACGTCGGGTCGCTGCCGCTGCCGCGCCAATACCGGCCTGCGGGCGAAGCCACTGAATTCGTATAGGAACTGGCGGGCAACAAAGCGACCACGGCATTGGTGATCAGCCCCGGCATAAAAAGGGCGTTGGTGAGAATGCTCATCGTCACCGTTTTGGCGGAAGCGATGGCGGCGTTGGATTTGATGGTGACGGCCAAATTGGTGGTGGTGATGCCCGTTGCCAGTGTGATGTTGGTGGGGATCGCAAGGTAGTCGGTTCCGGCAACTGCCGTGCCGCCCACATAAAGCCGGATGTTCAAGTTGGTTTCAAGGCCGCCGCTGCGGGTGATGGTGAACTGGCCCGGTGAGCCGCCTTGATACGCCGGACTTGCCGTGGCGGCGACACTGACGATGGGAATGTCCTCAAGGATGCCCAAAGTTGCGATTCTCTGGCTGGGAATGAGGAAATTTGTGCTGTTCATGTTCAAGGTGACGGTCAGCGTCTTCGTGCCCTTGTTCGTCGGATTGTAGTAGGTGGTGACGGGAATCTGCACATAAGAATTTCCCGTTGCTATTGTGGCCGTGCCACTCAAGCTGGCGTAATCCTTGCCGCCCGTCGCCGTGCCGCTGATTTGGTATATGACCGTCGTGGGGCCGGAAACGGTATAAACCGGGTTCGTCCGCTGGACGATCAGCGATGTCGCCTGCCCCTCGGTGACTGACGAATTGAGAAAAAAGGTCTCCAACTGCGGCGTGCCGTCGAGAATCTGAATCGTGCAGTTCGTATAGCCCGGATACATGGTGTAATAGCTGGGTTCCGCTGTCAGGAGGACATTCAGTGTTTCCGTCGGCTCGACAAGGTTGTCCAGGACAGCTTTAACCGGGATGGCCACAAGATTGGTTCCGACGGGAATGCTCACGCTTCCCGTCAGGGTCGGGGTGTAATCCGAACTGCTCGCCGTCCCGCTGATGCTGTATGTGACGGGAACCGCGTATGGAAAACCCGACGGGAAGTATTGAAAAACCAGATAGGCCGTGTCGGAACCGGACACACCGCCTTCAAGCACCTGATAATTGGTGGATGCCCCGCCCAAAGGTGTGTTGGACAGATAAACCGCCACGGTCGGCAGCAATTGCGCCGAAGCCGTCAACTGGAATGCCAGTGAAAACAACAACACCGGCAGAAGCCCGAAGCCCCGGCGATGCAAAAACGAAAACACTGTTTGGCCGCGAAGATTTGGTTTCATAGGAGGAAAATTCAGGGTTGAAATTATTGGGTGAGATTGCCGCCATTGGCCGGGCTGTCAATGAACACGGCCAAAATTCCAGCGCCGGGATTATTGGGGTCGGCAGCTTCCCAAAGCGGCACGCCGTTGGTATCCACGACTGCCCTGAAAAATCCCGTCGAATACGGCCCCATGTTCACCGTGAAATTGGTCTGGCCGCTGGTGCCAATCACCGCTGCCGTCCACGGATAATTCACCGTGTCGCCCAAAACCGGCGTCGTGTAGATGTCATAGGTGTTCCCGCTGACGGCATTGGTGATGGTGATTAAAAGCTGGTTCGTCCCCGTCGGGGCGATGATCAAAAATGGCAATCCGCCCGTCAAATCGTTTGGAGAAAAACCGCCTCCCATCGGCTTGGCCTTGGCGCTCATGGTCATTGTCGTTGCAGTTGTGGCCGCCGCCGCATCGAGCGCCGCGTAATTGACTTGGCGATCATCAATCAGATAAACGCCGTCGCCCAGGTTCCAAACCGGCACCCGGCGGGCGTTGGACGGCAACGGCGGCCAGGCATTGCGAGTTCCCGGAGCGTGTTGCGCCGAGTAAAAGGTGCCAAATCTTGAAGCCGATGACGCCGGGGCTGGCTGCACCGATTCAACCGCCAGCAACATGACCTCCAAGTCCGAGACCGAACTCCAATCCACATTCGCCTCCGTCAGCGAAGTTGCATCGCCCTGAACCGGCGTCGCGGTCTGCGCAATCGCGCTTGCCACATAAAGCAGGAAACCCCCAACCAGAAATGCGCGGATCAAAACGACTGCAAGCTTCCGAGAGGGCGGATTCCATTCACTGATTATATTCATAAGTTTTATATTGTTTCCGTGTTTGCTTCAATGAGTTTTCAGCGTTTGTCCATCCAAGCGCAAGCAAAATTATCGTTCGGAATTCCGAACCTTTTAGAATGGTCTTTTGCCTACCGTTCCAATGTTCAAGTCGGGACATGAAAAATCCTCGAAATCTGGTCGGGCCGCAAATCCGGCGGTTGCGTGACCAACAAGAGCTGACGCAACCGATGCTGGCGGCGCGTTGCCGCCGGTGGGGATGGGATTTGAGTCGGCAGACCCTCGCCAAAATTGAAACGCAACTGCGGTGGGTTTCCGATTTTGAACTGCTCTGTCTCGCCAGAGCGTTGCGTGTCGAGCCAGATGAACTTTGGCCCTCCAAAGACAAAATTCCCCGGATGCTTGAAGATTTTTTCGAGCGGCTTTCGCCGAGCATTGAATGAAAATTGTTTAACCGCGCATTCATACCGTTGCTTCAATCGGGTGGTTTTTGACCTTGATGAATGCAAGCAGGCGGGGCGCAAAATCCACTGCGTCAAACGGCTTGGTGATATAATCCACCGCGCCAAGTTCAACCGCCCGCTCCTGGCATTCCTCGGTTGGGCGGCCTGAAACAAAGACGACCGGCGTATCGTGCAAATGGGGATTCTCTTTTAGGCGGCTGCAAATTTTGAATCCGTTACCGTCTGGCAAATCCACGTCCAGCGTGATCAAATCAAATTTCCCCGTTTCGGCCATTTGCATCGCCTTTTTTCCGGTCGTCGCCACTTCCGTTTCGCAACCGGCTTGCGTCAGCAAATAGACCATCATCATTGCCACGGACGTTTCGTCCTCGACCAACAAGTTTTTTTATTTTCTGATTCATGTCAGGTTAACAGGTGCCAGCGACAGCGGCACAACCAGCGCCAACCGGCGTTGGCTTCGAGACTTGTCAGGACGCAGTGTCGTTGCACAATCGCCTTTTACAGCGGGCCAATCTCTTGTTGGCAGTTAGGGCAAAAACAATAAACTTTCGTTTTCATCGTGCGAAACATTCCCAGGATGAATGCCCCGATAATTCCAACCCCGGTCAAGCACAGCAATATGATGATAGGCCAGCTCGCAAACCACGGAACTTCTTTTCGGGTTATGCCCATCAATCCCCTATAACCACACTCCAGGCAGGTGACATCATCACGGTGCTGTCCGTATTGTCTCAAGTTCAAACGGACACGGTCAGGAACGGATGCTTGATGATTTGTCATAAATGGTTGGCTCCCCCACGGAAAAAGGCGGGACACGCCGAAACTGTTACACTGCCCGCGAATGCGGCGCAGCGCAACAAAAGCGCCATGATTGCCACTGGCGTTTCGTCTTCCACCGCCAGAATTTTCGCCTTATCACTCATAATCCAGAAAACTTCCCGTCGAACATCTGCGGGTTTTCTAAATGATTTCCAGAAAACTTGCAAGATAAAATAAAGGGCTATTCACTGTGTCGTTTTCCCCCGCTTCCTGTTTGTTTGAACGAGTGGCGAAACCCCTGCGACATCAAGACATCATCGGCGAAGCTATTCGCCGGTTCCGAAAGAGCGCAAAATTGAGTCAGGAAGAACTGGCGGAAAAAGCCGACCTGCACCCGGTCTATATCGGCGAGTTAGAACGCGGTGAAGAAACCGCCAGCGTTTCTGCTCTCATACGAATATCCAAAGCCTTGGGCGTGCGCGTGCGCGATCTGGTTGACGAACTCTGACGGGTATCGAATACGGTTTCAGAAATTGGGGCAGTTTTTTTACAGCGGCATTAAATGCTTGACATTTGTGTAAAACAGTTATAATTGCAATAGCTTTTGCGATTGCACCTGAAACAAGCCGGTATTGGATTTCGTGAATAAGATACCATGTTGGGCGATTTTCTTCAAGACGTTAGAGAATCAAGTGTGTAGTAAAACGTGTAGTAAAAGCAGTGAAAGGGTAGTTTTCGAGTTAAACTTGATTTTGAAAGATTAGCTTGATTTTTTTGGTTAAAATGGTCTAATTGGTGCAGATTTAGGTGCAAAAAATCTCCGAGCCCTGCCTCTGGAGCCAATTCTAACCGAATGGCTGACAGCGGCTTGTGAAAATTGACAGGCCCGACCTCCAGCAAAAGCTCCAGCAAAAATAGTATTTCGCACCATTTGCGACTATTGACCAGTATCTGCTAACGCGGCTTCTTCGATACGAGGCATCCTCAACCATTGAGATGCCTATGAAATCGAAATATCGCCTGTTCCAACGGAACAGCAGAATCTTTTTTATTCAAGACAACACAACCGGCCGCCAGGAAAGCCTCAAAACGCGGGACAGGGAAACGGCCCGGCGCATTTTCAACGCCAGGAACGAGGGGCATCAGCAGCCGGCCATCAACCTGCAAATTGCCCGCGCGTATTTGATGGCGAGTGACCCAGCATTCATGCAGCGCACGTGGCAAAACGTCATGGATCAGATTCAGACACATGGGCGGGATTCCACCAAGTCTCGCTATGTTCGCGGCATGAAATCCAGCGCTTTTGACAGCCTGCGACACCAGAAACTGCTGGAAACCAAAGCCGAGGATTTTTTCGTCGTTCTCAAGAACGAGCAGATGTCCGTCGGTCATTACTTGCGACGCCTTCACAACCTCGCCTTAAATCTCGGTTGGCTGCCCGTCCCAATTTTGATGCCCAAACTTTGGCCGAAACCGCAGTGCAAATCCAAGCGGGGTATCACGCCGGAGGAGCATCAGCGCATCCTGGGCGCGGAAAAAAATGCCGAGCGGAATTTGTTTTACCAATTCTTGTGGGAAATCGGCGCATCACAGAGCGATGCCGCCGCCCTTACCGTCGAAGACATTGACTGGCCCACGCGAACGCTTTCCTATTTTCGGATGAAAACCGGAGAACACGCGCAACTGGCGATTGGCAAACGACTGGAAACCATTCTGAATCATCTGCCCACGACTGGGCCGTTGTTTCCGACCATTTTCAAATCCAATGCCGGTGCCCGCGCAGCCGAGTTTCGCCGTCGTTGCAAGCTGCTGGGGATTCAAGGCGTTTCGCTTCACAGTTACCGTTATGCTTGGGCGGAACGGGCAAAAACGTGCGGTTATCCCGAACGCTTTGCCCAGGGAGCTTTGGGCCACAACTCGGCGGCAGTGCATCGCGCTTACGCGAAAAAAGCGAAAGTGAAATTACCCAGCCTTGAGGAATACGAACGGAAAATGGCTCCGCTGCCCAATACGCCCAATCAGTAATCACAAACACAATCAAATTCAGGCAATTACAGGAAGATTTTTATGACAGAACAAATTTTCTTTGAGCAGGACAAAATCAAAATCACCTCGGCACGGGCGATTTTTGGCGACCACACTTATGTTTTGAGCGCCGTGACTTCGGTTCGTTACGTCGAGTTGAAGCCGGATCGGAAATGGCCGATGTTTCTCATGATTTTTGGCGTCTGCTGCGTGCTGACGACCACAATCATTGGTGCCGTGTGGTGGTTTCTCCAAAGGACGCAGCATGTCGTGCTGCTTTCACCGGCTTCGGGTGAAATCTGTGCAATGGTGACCAAGGACAAGATTCTCGCCGAACGTGTCGTCGCGGCAATAAACGAGGCAATTGTTTCCAGAGGGTGAACAGCAGGAAGACGCTGGAAGTAATGAAGGCGAAGTGATACTTTGCGGCGCACTTTAATGCAACGCCGCGCTCCCAGACAAAAGACACAAGGTCATGCCGTTCCCGATACCAAGCCGGTCGACGGCTGCCGCGCGATGGTGCCAGCGGATGGCACGGGCATCCGGAAGAAAATCAAGAAAGCGTATGAGAAGGCGCTGCGCGACTTGGAAAATTCGCGACGGGTGCTCGACCAGTTTCACCAGACGGATCAGCCGCAGTTCACGCGCTGGTTGAACAGTCACTTTGGCGCGCTGCTCACGGAACTCCGGGAACTCAATCAGAAGCTGGCGGCGGATGATGCCATTATCTTTCTGGTTCAGAACGAGGTCATGTTTGGCGGCGGTTCCTATGCCCGCGCCTATAGGCGGGTGATGGAACTCCTGGATAATCCTGAACCACCCCCACCTCCACCACCCGGTCGTGAACGGGGCGGCAAGCGTGGTCCGTTTGATGGGCGACCAGAATGGGGAAATTCGGATGACGAAGAGGATCCGCTGACAGCAATTTTCGACGAGATGTTCGGCGCGTTTGGGCCGGACGAAAATCCACGGGACCAAAGCGGATCGCAGGCCGGGCAGCCCATTGAGACGGTATCTCCGCCGGATGCTGCCAGACGGCTCAAAGAACTTTATCGCGCAGTGGTGCGCCGGTTGTATCCCGACAGTCAGCGGGAAATGACTGCGCAGAAAACGGAATGGGTGGCATCAGGCACAGGCGGCCTACGAGACGGGGGATTCGGAGCAGTTGGAGGTCATTCTTACGCTCTGCGACATCGGCGAGAGCGGCACGGCGGCACACACCAGCGCCTCGCTGCTGCAACGCATTATTGCGCGGTTGAAAAGTTCGCTGCGAGAAATCAAGCGGCGGATCACGCAACGGCGGGGCGAACCGGCTTGGAATTTTTCCAACCGGACCGATCAGTCAGTGATGGCCGAGCAGGTGCGACGGGAGTTGACGGGCGAGTTGATGGCGATGCGGCGACGGTGGATGGACACCCAGGAGCTGCTCACGAGGTGGAAGGTGGCGGCGGACCGAATCAAGCCGCCCCGGCGCCAGCAGCGCCAGCCACGGAGCATGGAATTTCAGTTCTAAAATTTGGTTGTCCCATCTGGTGTCCATGTTGCGCGCTCAACGGCGCACATAGCTGTCGAGTTCGTCAGACAAACCGACCTACTGTAGCTTGGCAGCTAACGACCAACACTCAGCCACGCCGGACTGGGGATGTCAACCGCGAAGGCGAAATTGCGACGGCCAACCGGCGCTGGCTGGAATGTCCTGTTCGGCGTTTGCGCCTTACAGCCACGATTGAGCGTCGGGCTGCAAAATGGTAGCATGGTTCCATGGAATACGACAAAGACAAAGTCGACGAGATGGTGCTCGCACTTCCATTCCCGCGCGGGCAATCAGAAGTTGCTGCGCTTGTTTGTAGCGAGATTTCTGTCTTTCCAACACTTCGCAACCGCACGGGAGGCTTTGTCGAGCCATTCGCGGTTCTCCGATAGGGCTAACATTTCCACGGCAGAGAAAAATTTGTGGCCGTTGGCCGCAGGTTTCCCCAAAGGTTTAAGCAGACCTGTTTTTAGCAGCACGGTGAGTTCGTGCGGCAAGAAGCCAAGAATTTCCGCAGCTTGATCCACATTGAGGCGGCCAGGCAGACGCTGCAGGAAAAGCGTGGATTTCTCGTTCATACGCACACCGCCGCCTTTCGGGATTGTCGGTTGGAATTCGCCTGGCATTGCTGCTGTGTTTTTTTCTCGTCATTCTCGCTGTCAGCCACGGCCTCAAGCTGGTTGGGCGCTTGATTCTTGGTAAGGTCAAGCTGCTCCTCAATTTCCGACTGGCGTTTGACCAGATGATGATACCGCTCCTCTTTCTCGAATGGTGCGCCAATCTTGGCTTCCAGTTCGACCGCGCGCTTTTGCGAATCCTTGATGTCGGCTTCCAGCCGCGCGGCGCGTTCCTCAAAACCCTGCACCATAGATTCGAGCGAACGGATGGTGCCCAAGGCCGTGTCGGTGATGCGGGTGCTGTAACCGTTCTGGCCGCGCAGAACGAGTTCGGCGGTGTTGTTGAAACCTGAGCGGATGAACAAATCAAACCCGGCGAACCGCCCGATGCGGATGTCCTCGCCGAAGCGATGTTTGGTTTTCTCCGTCCGCCGCAACAGCAATTCCCCGGCGACGCCGCGATTGTCGAGAACCTGCTTGTCCAGTTCGATGCGGAACTTGTCACCGCCCGTGTCCTGGCGCACGGTTAAATCCTGCCGCAAATGCGCCAGCCGTTCTGTCCACTTTTCCACTTCTTCATGCGAATGTCGCAGACTGCTGCGGATGCGGTATTGTTCCTCGGCATGGGCGGAGCGCAGCCGGGTCAGTCGGATCAACTCGGCATCCACCTTCGCCTTTTCGATGACCAGCGGATTGCCGGAGGCGATGGCCTTGACCTCGGCATAGGTCAACGCGGCGGAATCCATGTCTTCAAGCCGGCGCACGGTCATGTCACCGCTCATTACCTGCGCGATGAACTTGGCCTTGGTCTCCAGCGTCTGCCACATATAGGCATCGAACGAACCTTCGGTGACATAACGATAAATCTGGACGCTGGCATTCCGGTTGCCCTGCCGGAGAATTCGCCCCTCGCGCTGCTCCACATCGGCGGGCCGCCATGGGGCATCCAGATGGTGCAAGGCAACTAGCCGTTCCTGGACATTCGTGCCGGAACCCATTTTCTGCGTGCTGCCGAAAAGAACACGGACCTTGCCCGCGCGGACGGAACGGAACAGCGTCAATTTTGCGTTGTCGGCATCGTAATCCTGAATGAAGGCGATTTCTGTTTCGGGAATGCCAAGGCGTTTCAATTTGTCGGCCATGTCCCGATAAACCGAAAAGCCACGGTCTTGAGGAGTGGACAAATCGCAAAACACGAGCTGCGCCAAACGGTCGTCTTTGGTCGCCTCCCAAAGCATTGGCTTGCTGAACCTTCTCATCCCAAACCCAAGCTAGAACACAAATCAGTGTCGGCCAATAACGAGTGATGCCGCGACATTTCTGCGCGGATTTGTCTGAAAAACAGATAGCTGGATGAAAAAGCGGATTAAGAATTCATGGTTTTGGCGCACCGGCTGTCCCACAGGATCAGCCA
>Ga0224554_1000865_pt1 | contig 22114 bp, 31 predicted proteins | sample 714S22024metaG_FD_180666 | JGI IMG/M metagenome (GOLD analysis project Ga0224554, IMG submission 180666) | Peat soil microbial communities from Stordalen Mire, Sweden - 717 S2 20-24 | ecosystem: Environmental > Terrestrial > Soil > Wetlands > Peat | place: Sweden: Norrbotten County, Stordalen...
TCCGCGCGATGGCGAGGCAATTTACCAGAGCGCTGCGGTGCGGTTTGTCGAGGACGGCGAAGAGTACGAATACTTCGGGCCGAGCTTGCCTAAACTCCATGTCGGCCACGATAGCTACCCAGGCTAGTCTCCGCAGTGCGCTTCTCCGCGTGCGCGGGGCCTCCGAAGGGAAATCGGGGCCGGGTAGGTAACCCCGGCGAAAAGAGCCACGTAATGAGCCAACCACGAAAGCCTTGGGGTGGTAAGCGCGCGGGCGCTGGCCGCCCACCCGCGACGAAAGCTCGCTGCGCCTGCGGGTTGCACACGCTGGCGCGTGCCGTGCGACTGCGGCTCGCCTGCCGGCGGGCGGCGAACATACGGACATGAGGACAGCTATTTACGCGCGCGTGTCAACGACGGATCAGAACTGCGAGATGCAACTCCGCGAGCTGAGGCAGCTCTGCCAGGCCCGCGGCTGGGCAGTGGCCGGGGAGTACGTCGATACCGGCTGGAGCGGAGCGAAGGCCTCACGCCCCGAGCTCGACCGCCTGATGTGGGATGCGCGCAAGCGCGCGATCGACACCATCCTGGTCTGGAAGCTCGACCGGTGGGGGCGGAGCGTGGCTAACTGCCTGGAGTCGATCCAGGAACTGCGGGCGTTGGGCGTGCGCTGGATCGCGCCGTCTCAAGGCTTGGATACGGACCAGAGCAGCCCGACGTCGCGGCTGATGCTCACAATGATGGCCGCGTTCGCGGAGTTCGAGCGGGAGTTGATCCGCGAGCGCGTCAAGGAAGGCTTGGCCACGGCGCGCTATCACGGGCGCGTGGGCGGGCGGCCGCGGCGGGTGTTCGCGCACGACCGGGCGAAGCGGCTGCGGGCGGAGGGGTTCACGATCCGCGCGATCGCGGCGAAGCTCAAGGTCGGACAGGGGACGATTCAGCGGCTTTTCGAGCGAAAATAGGCTGTACCAGAAACCCAAAATGAGACGCGCGATCGCGCGTTGATAACAGGGATCGGGGCAAGGGCTTTTCTTTCCAACCACATACAATTGTTTTGGGTACGGGTTCGGCCCGAAAAGGCCCGAAAGACGGGTCCGGTGGGAAAACTATGGTATACCAAATCGGGCTTGGGTCCCCGGGTTGCGGCGGGCGGCGGGGCGGCTCCGGGCACGTCGCGATGGGTCGCCCTCACGCGAGCGCGTCCCGCACGCCGTCCGACGCCATGCCGCGGGCCTTGCGGCCGGTCGAGATCTTGTGGACCTGGCCGGGCGTGCCGGCGGCCGCGGGCGCGCCGGCGTCGCGGTACTGCGCGCCGCGGTTGCAGACGCCGCCCCACGTCTCGGGCTGGTAGATCGAGCGCGTGTAGCGCCGGGGCCAGTGGCAGAAGGGGTGAGGGGTGAGATCACCCTCCATTAGCTCGCTTCCTCCCCGTCAATTAAAATTGACAGCGCCTCGCCGAGCCGGCGTGTGGCACTGAGCGCAACCTGGAGATCGCCGTGGCGGCTGTCGCTGGCCAGGAGGCCTTTGAGCTTCTGGCGGACCAGGTCGCTGGCGCGCTGGGCGGTCGCGAGGGCGGCGAGGACGTTCACCGCCGGCGCAAGCATGCTTGCATCGCTATCCGATCTGTTTCGGATTTTCCCAGCAACTAAGGATTTCCGGGAGCTCGATGCTTCGGCCCTCAGCTCCGCGGCGGCTTGACGTTCGCGTTGTGGACTCATTGGCAGAGCCTCCAGATGAGAGACATGATGCCGGCGAGGCCGGCGGCGGTGAAGAACAGGCTGACGATGAGCTGCTGGGCGCGGGTCATGGGAGTCTCCACTTGGCGGTGAGGGCGATGTACGCGGATTCCCGCGCGCGTAGCTTCCGGTCGTCGGCGAGCGTTCGCCGGCGCGCCCGCTCGATCAGGCCCGAGCCGCACTGGCACGGCTTCGTTGTGCCATTGCCGCGGTCCAGCTTCCCGGTACCGGCGCACTTGGGGCAGTAGGGTTTGACGCTCATAGTCACTTCCCAGCCCGCTTGATCTGGCGCAGTGGAGTCGGGGCCCCGATCTCCAGAGATTCGCCGCGCCGGCTTTCGAAAAACTCGCCAGGGTCCGAAGCGCCCATGGTCTTGAGCAGGTCAACTTCGACCTTCGCGGAGTTGATGATGGTCTGCGCCACGTCGCTGATGGTTTTCGCGCGCGCCAGGTCCATCGGTTTGTCTTCGTCTTTGAGCTGTTCGAGCGTTTCAAACAGGTGGTTGCGCAGGTCCGACATTCTATTTCTCGGCATTTGCTCTCCTTAGTTTGCGTTTCAGGACACCTTGCAGTTGGATCGCCTCGGCCAGCGGCCGAGGGTAGATATTCCACATCCGATTGCGCCTGGCCATCTCGCCGCGCGAGACGCACTCCAGGTTCTCGATGGCGCAGTCCGCCTCCGTCGCGTGCTTCCCGTTCTTGAAAGCGATCACGTGACCGCGGGGTATCGGACCGCGCTCCTGTGCCCAGATGTGACGGTGGAGCTGCGGCCACGCGTCGGCGTTTCCCCAGCCGGTTGCCTCCTTGCCGAAGACGGCCTCGCGGATTTTGATTCGCAGGTAGCCTTCGCTGTCGAGCATGATCGTACCGACCGGCACCCAGTTGCGCGACGCGGCACCGGTACGCTCGCCCTTCTTGAACTGCGTCTCGGCCATTCGGCCGGGAGCCCAGCCCGGGCGGCGCTGGCCTTTGTTCGCGGGGACCTGGCCTTTTTGAAATTGGTGGGCGATCATACCCGGGCGCTCCATCTGGCTTTGCCAAAACTCGGCGCTCTTGCGGATCTTGTGCTTATAGGCTGCCCGGAGTATCGCGTCCACGGGCCTGTGAAGTTCAAGAGCGAGGTCCGCGGCGCGCAAGACTGGGTACAGCGCGCGGAGTTTGGCGAGTTCGGCGGGACTCCAGAAGCGGCGGCGGTTCATAGCGCGGCCTCCAGGGCGCCGTCGATGATGCGCCGGGTGATCGCGCGCAACGCGCGGCCGGCGATGTTGGCCTTCTGCGCGATCACGTGACTGCGGGCCAGGCCGCGCTGCTGGTCGCGGGTCATGCGGTCGATGTGGTAGCGGCCGTCTGCTGTCAGCTCAGCGATAGCCGCGTCGAGGATGCGGCAGCGCTCCTCCTGGGGTAGCGCGTCAAAGGCTTGCTCGGCGCGTTCGCGGGCGGCCATCTCTTTTTCGTACGCGGCGGCGGCTTCGAGGATGCGGCGCCCGTTGGCTTCCTGCTCGGCCAGCTCGGCCGCGCGCTGCCGGCGGAGGTCCTGGAACAAGGCGCCTGAAAGGGATGTGAGGACACACGTCGCAACGTACCGGTACGGATTTTCTTTTCTCCGGCCGAGAGCGGCCTTCGTGCCGATCAAATAACAAATTTCCTCGGTGGTCACATCGGGAACGGCGGCGCGACACTCCTGGAGAAAGATCCGAATACCGAGATCGTCGGGTTCACAGAAGGGACGGAAGGCAGAGCACACGAGGGCGGTGTCGATTTCCGGGGTGTTCTCCGAAGTCTTGACCGTTTCATTATTCGTCGTCGTCGTCGTCGGGGATCCCAAAGAAGACGACGACGAAAAGAGTTCTTCTTTTAACCTTTTAACCCTTTTAAGAGGCACGCCGGGGACCATTTCGTTAACCCCAACGATATGGTCAGATGCGGGCAAAACGGGCGCGAGGTCAGAGGTTTGCGCAGACATGGAATCCTGGTTTGCGCATACCGTGATAGAGGTTTGCGCAAACCCGAAAAAGGTTTGCGCAAACCTTTCCACGGCCGGCACTACCACGTCTTCGAAGCCCGGCGCGGGACTGCGGCTCTTCTTCTTAGAAACTTTTTCGCGAACTTTATTGACACCGAAGGCGTGAAATCTGGTATCTTGTCTTTGATCGAAGATGAAACGCACCCCGGCGTCAAATTCGGCCCGCACACGCTCCTTGAGGGCGATGTCGGCTTGGTGCTCTGCTAGTAATTCAGCACGTCTTTGCGGTGCCAGTTTGTTTATTTGCTTCAAGATATAAGGGGGAAAAAGGTTTGCGCAAACCTTTGTCGCCTTTTCTTCGCCTATGTCCGGAAGCGTGATTTCGCCCTCGATCCACAGCCGTCCCTCATCGTCGCGGCGCGCGCGTCCTTCGCCGGCAATCACTTTCCAAGCCTTCATGACGTTCGAGAGGTGCATCTTGAGGTCGACGGCGGCGTCCTGTAGGCGGAGGGGCTTGCCCGTTTCGCTGACCGCGAACGGAGAGCGGCGGCCATAGCGGGCGGAGTTACCGCGGCCGAAGCGGATAGTGCTGGCCAGAAGCCAGGCCCACAGCCTGCGATCCGGGTTGTAGCGCGCATCCTGGAAGGTCAGATATTGGTCGGGCGGGAAGGGGTCGGAACCCTTGGTCGATCCGATGGCCTGCATGAGCGCGACGGCGGCGCTCTGGCCTTCCTGTTGCGGCTCCTTGCGGAGGGTGGACGTTTGGGCGCTCATTGGCCGCCTCCCGCGCTGGCGCGCCGCGCTGGCGGCACCGGGAAGGAACGCGCCTCTCGGCCCTCGGCAGCGTCGATCTCGACCGTGATGCCGGTCAGCCCATAGGCCTCTAGCTGGCGCTCAATCTCGGCCGCGATGGCCAGAAACACAAACTTTGTAATGGGCTCCGGGCGGTCCGCAGGCGCGCACGCCCCCCGGGCGGTGATTGCTACGGTCATCCGATGACCTTTCTGCCGCGAGGCAATGTGCTCGCGGTCACATTTTGGTGGGGTTGACAGTTGCGAAGGGAGGTCACTCAGGGTAATATCTGAGTAAGCAGCGACGCCGCGGCGCAATGCCGTGGTCAAGCTGCTGCCGTCCGGACGCGTATCCATCGTCTCAGGCTGCGATAGACGCCAATCAACTGCAGCCAGGGATGAGTTAACGCCTGCGCTGCGTTGGGGCTGTGACGTCACGCGGCTGCGCGCTCCCTGCGGACGCGCCAGACCGCTAGGATACGCGCGGAGCGCTCTTCAGCCGTCTTGCCCGCCCAACTGGCGCGAGCGGCGTCTACGCAGATCTTGTGGATGCGCTTACGTGAGAGCTTTTTCGCCCGTGCGATCCCGCCAGCCCGGGCGATTTCCGAACGAGACAGCATGCACAATTAAGATAGACCCTCTCACGGGCGCCTGTCAAGGAATATGTTGGGGGATTTACTTACTTAATGCCCCCGCCAATATTTGGGCAGCCCCGTTTTCAGGCCGCGATTTTACGCCGCAGCAGCATGATGCCGCCGAGGCAATAAGGGCTCCCGCACTCGCACGGCTGCTCATGCAGGCCGGCCGGCGTTTTCTCGCCGCGGAGCAGGCATTCCGGGTTCTGGAGTATGTAGAGCAGCAGCTCGTGGCGCCCGTTTACCTGGGCGCGCTCGCACATCTCGTCAATGCGGCGGTACGCCGTGGACACGGCGATTTCGAGGGCCCCCGCGATTACCTTGGGGTCCTTCGCTTCCCAGAGCAGCGCCGCGATTTCACGCTCGGTCCGGTCAAACGAGATCATAATTGCCATTATTTTAGCAATTCGACAAAGAATAATCCTCATTGTTAGACGGGGTTTCCACTTTCCGGGTTTTCTCTCGGAAATGCTTTTTTTCTAATAAGTTACCCGCGAGCCTGGCGTTACAACTGGGGTCATGCCCCCCACAGCAATCAAAGCGCCCGTCGCGTTCAGCGCGGCCGACGCCGACGAGCTGGGCGAGCTCCAAAGACAGATCGACTTGCTCGATCCCGTCATCGCCCGATACAAAGTTTTGACCGAACGCGCCGACGACGCAGCCAAGGCGTCGCCGAAGGACGAGCCCGTGGTTTACCGCGGCGCGTACTGGGAACTGCAACTCGGCCCGCGGCGCAACGAGCGCACGGTCACCGAGAAGTGGAAAGCTTTCGTGTACCTGCGCAAGCTGCTCACGTACGAGGGCCTGGTCGCGGTCCTCGACATCCCGCTCGGGTTGATCGACAAGAACGTGCCCGACTCGGTGTCGAAGCCGTGGATTGTGAAAGAGCAGAGCGGGTACCGCTCGCGCAAGCTCGTGGCGCTGGCGCCGCTGGCGGCCGAGCTGCTGAAGGCGGCGTAGGATGACGGTTCGCTGGCTGGGTTTCGTCGTCGAGCTTCGGTGGGAGGGCTGGCGCGCGCGCATCGTCTGCCCGCGCTGCAAACGCTCGGCCCGCTGGGGCTGGCACGGGACCTGGCGCGGCTGGTCACTCTGCAAGGAGCGATGAATGGAAGACGAAAACGACAAGATTTGGGTTTGGCCGTTGGCGGCGATGGCGATAGTGGCGCTCGCTGCCGTTGTGGGCAGCTTCTGGACGCAACATCATCAGCGCGCGTCGTTGCGTGCGGCTGAGCCTCTCCCTTACATACAAAGCTCCGACCTAGGCTTAGTTGTGCCCAGTCCACCGCACGCCTCGGAGTGCTTCGATGTGCAGCTCTCAAAGGTGAGCGCGGCCCAATTTCGAATGACGGGGTACAACCATTGCGCTGTGACGCTGCCAACTGTGGTTGTCCTTGTCAAATTCTTCGATGGGCAGGGCAGGCGGGTCGGGGTCGGATCGTTCGCTTCCTTTTACGTGGCTGCTCACGAGAAGGAAATGCATGTGTTCCCGGCGCCGCCGGAGGTTTGGGGGCTCTTCAGTAGAGTGGCAGTGCGGGAGATCACGGAGGACCTGAGCGAGGCGCGGAAATGAACGTAGTCACTTTGAATGACGCCTGGGCCTCGCGCGCCGCTGACTACCTTGCGTCGCGCCGGGCCGCGCGCGTCGTCAAGCTAAACGTAGTCAGTTTGAATGACGCCTGGGCCTCGCGCGCCGCGGACTACCTTGCGTCGCGCCGGGCCGCGCGCGTCGTCAAGCCGCGGGCGGTCACCGCCGAGCCCTATCGGCGGCCGCCCTGCGAGCCGGGCGAACGGCGGCAGGAGCTCTCGCCGCGGCTGTGCGGGATCTGCCTGCTGGTCAGCGAGGGCAAGACGAACCGCGACATCGCGGAGGCTCTCGATCTGTCCGAAGGCACCGTTAGGGTCTATGTTTCAAAGGCGCTCCTGATCTTGGGCTTCCACTCGCGCAACCAGATCATCAGGTGGTTCCTGAAAGGCGGCCAACTATGAGCGATTTGCCCTACAAGCCGGACCCGGCGCGCTGCTGCGAAGCGTGCGCGTTCGGGGAGCGCTATCCGCACACCTGCATCGTGCGCAGGTGCGCAAAACCACCAAGTGAAACCGGGGTGAAGCTGTTCTCGGAAATGACGTTCGACGAGGCTTGGGAGGCCGCTGGGTTCGCACCCGGGGAGGCTGTTGGGTCTGCACAGGAGCGCGAAGAGGCCTGGGAGGCTATCCGTGGCAACCTCGACGAAGAGCTCATCAGGTGGTTCCTGAACGGCGGCCAACTATGAGCGATTTGATGAGCAGGCCCTACAAGCCGGACCCGGCGCGCTGCTGCGAAGCGTGCGCGTTCGGGGAGCGCTATCCGCACACCTGCATCGTGCGCAGGTGCGCAAAACCACCAAGTGAAACCGGGGTGAAGCTGTTCTCGGAAATGACGTTCGACGAGGCTTGGGAGGCCGCTGGGTTCGCACCCGGGGAGGCTGTTGGGTCTGCACAGGAGCGCGAAGAGGCCTGGGAGGCTATCCGTGGCAACCTCGACGAAGAGCGAGCAGGCTAAGCGCCGGCGCACGATTGCCAAGGGCGCCGTCGCCGGCAAGCCGCTCAAGGCGATCGCGCGCGAGGCGCAGTGTTCGAAGCGCCAGGTGCAGCGCGTGGAGGCCGAGCCGGAGACCCAGTTCCTAATCTCGGAGGCTTTACGGCCTCACCGCCAGCGCCTGACCAAGCTGGCCGGCAAAGTCATCTCAGCCGTTGAACGCGGCCTGCTGGCGCGCAAGACCGACAAGGCCGACCGCATCGTACAACTACGCGCGGTCGAGAGATACGCCGACCTGGTCGGGCTAGCCCAGGGCAAAGCCGCCGCTCCCGAGGGCGGCGACCGGTCGCTCGTGACCTGGGAAGAGTTCGTAATCTTATACCGTTCCCGCAAGGAGGCCGAGTAACATGCCCGTGATCCGCATCACTGCCGAGCTTTGGGCGGAGGTCATGCACTCGCTCAAGGCGGGCCGCAAGGTCCCCGCGGTGAGGGCCGCGAACTGGCAGGCCGGCGTCGATGCGCTGGTGGTTGAGCACATGCCGGCGGCAGCCAACATCGCACGCAAAGTGTGGCGCGACTACACGCGCAGCGGTCAGGGCGGCTACGCACTCAAGATCGAACTCTCCGACATGGAGTCGTGCGCCTATCTGGGCTTGGTTCAGGCGGCGCGGCGCTACGATCCGAGTTATGGGCCGTTTGCGCATTTCGCGTACAAGCACGTCCACGGCGCCATCATCGACCGCTACCGGCGCGCCGCTTACCGGGACATGCAGCACGCTTCGATCGACGCGGATCCGGAACGCGACGAGGAGCGCAAGCAGTTCGCGGCCCCGCCGGCCGGCCGCAGAGCCCCTACCGATACACCCGCCGAACTACTGCGAGAGGCGCAGGCGGGCATCCTGGCCTCCGTCTGGGGGCTGCGCGCGGCCTGCCGGCAGGTGATCTTTGGCCTCTACTTTGAGGAACTCTCCGCGACTCAACTGGCGCAACGCATGGGCATCAGCGTGGCTCAGGTGGGCGTGCTGCGGCGGGAGGGCCTGGCCGCGCTGCGCCCCGATGCAGAAAGGCTGGCAGCATGACGCCCGCACCGCGCGAAATCCAGACTCTCGAAAAGGAGATTCACATCCTGGAGGCCGGCGCGATCGCGCGCGCCACTTCCGCCATCGAGTTCAAGGTCGAGATTGGGAAGCGCCTGGTCCGCGCCAAGGAGATTCTCCCGCATGGCCAGTTTCTGGGATGGGCCCAGAAGGAATTCTCATGGACGCCGATGCATGTGAACCGGCACATCCATCTCGCGCGAAACATAACACGCGTGTTATCTTTGGGACCCGAGGCCAGCCTGCGCGGGGCGCTGGCCGCCATCGCGGCGCCCGAGTGGAACGCCACACCAGGCGAGCCGGCGGCCAGCGCGGCGGTCAAGGCGCTGCGCGTGGTGTTCGAGGACACAGGTGAACGGCGCTTCCCGGGGAAAGAGGAGTATTACGTGTGCCTCGGCCAACCTGGAGCCGAGTTGAGCCTGTGTCACGATTCCCATCCCACCTGGTGCGGCACACCGGCGGACTACGCCATCCTCCGCGTCGTACGCGACGACTTCCGGCAGGCCGCTGCATGAGTCCGGCGCTCAGCTACGTCGAGCGCGTCCACGCGCAAAACGCTGAGCAGGTTCGCGCGTGGCGCGCGCGGCGGGCCCCAGACGTCCAAACGTGCGAACACTCAAGCGTGCAGCCGCATTCGCTCTACGTTCGCGAGTACCGGGCCCGCTTGCAGCGCCAGGGGTACGACTACCGCGGCGTTCGCGAGCAGCGCAGCCGCCGGGCCCGGTTCGCACGCGGGATCCGCCTCCTGGAGCTGGCCTGGGCGAGCGCGATGATGTACCCGCACAGGGTGGGGAGTTGGTGACTGAATGAATCCCGAGGAGATTTATTCGGGCTTCCAGGATCACGCGCGGTTCTGCCGCGAGTCGCTGATGGTCGAGGCGGAGGACAAGCGGCTGGGTCTGGTGCCCATGGTCCTCGGGCCGGGGCAGGTCAAGCTTTCCGAAGCCATCCGGCTGCAGCGAGAGAAAGAAGTCCCGGTTCGCATCATCTACCTGAAATCACGCCGCATTCAGGCGAGCACCGGCACCGCGGCCGAGTTCTTTCACGACACCATCGCGGACGGCGGAGTTCGAACGCTGGTACTCGGGCATCAGGAAGACTCGACGCGCACACTGTTCAAGATGTACCGGCGCTTTCACGAGCAATATAAGCCTTACGCCGGCGCGATCCGGTTGCCGCAACTGGTCGATTCGCGGGGGCTTCCGCTTGACACCCCGCTCTCCGAACGCCTCGATTACGAGAACCACTCGACCATCATGTGCCACACGGCCGGCAGCACGACTTACGGCCGCTCGGATCGTTTCACTAACGTGCATTTTTCGGAGTTCCCCTACTACAACAGTCCGGGCGAGATCCGCACGGCGGTGATGTCCGCGGTCCCGAAACTGCCGCACACGTGCGTGGTGATTGAGGGCACGGCGGCCACCGTAGGCGACGAGTTTCATACCATGTGTACCGAGGCGCAGGCGGGCCGCTCGGACTGGGTGTTCCTCTTCATGGCGTGGCAGGATCACCCCAGCAACCGCATGCCCCTGCCCATGCCCGTTGGGCAGTTTATGAACGGACTTAGCCGCGACGACCGGGATACCTACGAGCGTCTGGGCCTCCGTCCCGAGCAGATGTGCTGGTATCTCTACACGCTCCGGAACGACTGCAATAACGACCGCCAGAAGATGCGCCGCGAGCATCCGGCGAGTCCGGAGGAAGCCTTCACGGCGTCAAGCAGAAACCGTTTCAGCGTGCCCCACATTATGCGGATGCCCGTGCAGCGCGAGGCCATGCAGGGAGAAATCGAGGCGCGGGCGGTGGGCGACGAGGACCGCATGGTCTGGATGCCGAACGAGGCCGGCTGCGTCAAGATGTACCGGCGGCCCGAGCGCGGCAAGGTGTACGCGTGCGGGTCGGACTGTTCGCAGGGGCTCGACGCCAACGAGGGCGGGTCGCCCGACTCCGATTACTGGACGGCGCAGATGCTCGATCGGGATACCGGTGAGCAGGTGGCGGTGGCCAGGGCGCGCAAGATGCCGGGCGAGTCGGGCCGCTACCTTGCCAGGTTCCTGCGCCTCTATAACAACGCGCAATGCGCCGGCGAGCGCAACCCGGGGGGCGGCGGAATCGCCATGCTCGAAGCCGTGATGGACGCGGGCTACCCGAAAGACCTGCTCTATCACGACGTCATCAACATCGAGGAGGACCCGCGCGTCCGCGGTACGCGCCTGGGCTGGTCGACGACCGGCGCCAGCCGGCCATTACTTGTTTCCTTGCTCGACGACGCGATCCGGGAAGAGTCCATCTTCGTGCGCGATCCGGAGACCCAGGCGGAGCTGCTGACGTTCGTTTATTGGCCGGACGGAAAGGCACGGGCGCAAAAACGATGCCACGACGACTTGGTGATCGGGCTCGCCCTGGCGTGGATCGTGGTTCTGCGTATGCCGCGGCCGCGGCCGAAGAGCGACCAGATGCGGCCCGAGGTGCGGAAGTATGGGCAGCGGCCTGGCGAAGTAGACCCCAGGGGGGCGCGTGTTCGGCTCCGATGACCAGGATTCACAGTGCGCCGCTGCCGGCGGTCCTGCATGAGCAACTCGACGACCTGCTGTTACATCGTGAGACGTGCCAGCCGGGGCGCGACGGCTGCGCCGTCTGCGCGCGGCTGTACGCGGTCACCGGCAGCCTGCTGGCGCCGTTCGCCGAGAAGCACTACGAGATCACAATCCGGGCGCAGAGGGCGCGGGCGGCGTGATGAATCCCGCTGAGGTGGACTGGCAGCGTCGGGCAGGCCGAGACCGGGAGGGCGATAAATTCGACACTCTCGTCGCGGTTCACGGCAGCGGGCGCGTGCTGGCCCGCATCCAGTGCCCGGTGACTGCCGATGAGTACTGGTACCGGGCTTTTTACTACTGCGCCGTCCCAAAAGAAATTCTCGACCCCAGCGAAGGCTACGATTTCATGGACGCCGACTCAGCAAAGCGAGCCGTGGAGGAGACGCTGGGCAAGTTCAACCCGCTCGCCCCACCGGCGAAAATCGCGGAACGCCCGAAAGAGATAGCGTAGCTGCCCCGGCGAATAAACCGGTGTGGCTCCCAACACGCCTTTGCCGGCCTCACCGCCGGCCCCGCCCCCCGCGACCGACCAGGCCGACGCGCCGAAACCGAAGACGCAGCGCGACTTTCAGTTGAAGTGGCCGCAGGCGGAACTGTCGCGCATCGGCAACCGGGTGCTGCAGGACTACCGCGCGGCGCTGTCGGATCATAACCGCCGCATCGCGCGCTGGGCGATCTACTTCCGCCGCTGGCTCGGGAGCGTGGACACGCCCGCGGTGGGCGAGGAGGGCGCGAGCAACCTCCCGGTCCCCTACATCAAGTGGAACATTCTGACCAAATGGGCCAAGGAAATGGACGCGCTGTTCGGCGACGATGCCGAGATTGTGGCCGTGCCGGTCGGCGCTTCCGACTATAAGCGCGATAAGAAAATCGGCAAATACATGAGCTGGCGGGTGTTCAACTCCATGAAGCTGACCAGCCGCTTTTGCGAGTTCGTTTTGCGCAAGCTACTGTTCGGCCGCTCGATCGCCTACGCGCCGTGGAAGCGCGACACGTTCGAGGTTTTGAACCCTCAACGCGACTATCAGCCCGAGGAAGTCGTCGATTACGAAGGGCCGGAGTTCGAACCGCTCTGGCCGGACGATTGGATCGTGCCCGTGGAGGAGGTCAAGAGCCTCCATGAGTTCAGCTTCGTGATCCGGCGGTATCGTACGACGCCCGACAAGCTACTCAAGGGCGAAGAGGACGGGCGGTATCAGGGCATCACCAAGAACTGGGATCAGATCCTCGCGCTGGCGCAGCGCGGCATGCAGCGCGCCTGGGAAGGCGAGGAAATCAAGCTCGAAAAAGACGAGATGGAGGGGCTGCAATACCAACGGCCACTCTCCTCGGGCGAGTCCGTGATGGTGCTCGAATGGTACGGGCAGTGGCGGCCGCTGCGGAAAGGCCCGCGCGGCGGCATGTCCGACGCGAGCGAGTGGGACACCAAGCGCCGCGAGATGACGCACGGCGAGTTCGTGGTGCGCTATATCCTGGACCTGAACCTGTGTATCGGCATCCAGGACCTGCGCGAGCTGTATCCCACGAAGAAGCACCGGCGACCGTTCGTCGAAGCATCGATGTTCAAAGACGGGCGCTATTGGTCGGCGGGCATGGCCGAGCTGCTCATCGATCTCGAAGACGAACTGCGCGTCAACCATAACCAGGCGACCGAAGCGGGGCAGTTGGCGATGACGCCGATGTTTGGGTACCGGCCGGCGTCGGGCGCCAATCCCGACACGTTCAAGGTCGAGCCAGGGCTTTTCATTCCGCTGGATAACCCGCAGACGGACGTCGTGCAGATCAAGATCAGCGCGAACATGGAGATCGCGCAGTGGAAAGAGCAGTGCGTGCTGGCCTACGGCGAGAAACTCACCGGCCAGGGCGATTTGCAGATGGGCAGGCAGAGCGACCGGCCGAACGCGCCGCGCACGGTCGGGCAAACCGTTTCGCTGCTCGAAGAGGGCAACGTCCGGATCTCGCTCGACACCAAGGTGCTGAGAGAGGACATGGCGGGCGTACTGGCGCACTTCTGGGACCTGGAATATATGTTCTCGCCCGAGCAGACCTTTTTCCGGGTCACCGAGGAGGACGCGGCGGGCCTGTTCCCGGTGAACGACGGCGGCTCGATGTTGACCATGGACGATCGGGACGGGCGCTACGATTTCCGGCTGCAGTTCGCCAACAGTGTGTATTCGCGCGAGGCTAAGAAGCAGCAGGCCTTGGCGCGCTACCAGCTCGATTTGCAGAACCCGCTGATTGTGCAGAACGCGCCGGCGCTGTGGGAAGTCACCAACCAGGCGCACGAGGCGCTGGGGGATCCCAATTTTGGGGACATGGTTCCGAAGCCGCCGAAGCCCGACGCTTCGGTGGATCCGAAGACCGAATGGGTGGAGCTGCTGCACGGCGAAGACATCCACGTCAATCCGCAGGATAACGATCTGCTGCACATGATCCGGCACATGCGCGACCTGAAGGCGGCCGAAGCGGCGCCAGGCGGCGCGACGGGCGACCCCGACTCGGTCAAGAAGATGGCGCTCCACTACCACGAGCACATCCAGCAGTTGCAGCAGAAGAGGCTCCAGCAGGCCGTTGTCGAGCAGGCGGTGCAAGCAGCCCAAGCTCTTGCAGGCGCCGGGAAACCGCTTGCGTTTCCGAACGGCCTGTTTGGCAATGCGCCCCAGGAGCCGGCGGGGAACCCCGCGGCCACGGGGCCGGCGATCTACAGCGGACACGCGGAGGACCTGCACGGGGAATCGTAGGTGAATAAAAGTGAATAACCCTCGCCCCGTCCGTTCCGACGCGGTGGCGGCGGACCTGTTCGACAAGATGCTGGCCAGCGCGGAGTTCGGCAAATTGTGGACGCGTGTGACCGCCGAGCGCGATCGCGCGGCCTCCCGGTGCTTGCGAGAAACCGACCTGGTAGAGCTGCGGCGGGCGCAAGGGGCGGCGGCGGCGCTCACGGCCGCGCTGGGGTTGCCGGCGCAGATGCTCGGCGAGATGCGAGCGGGCAAGCGATAACTGTCGAAGACCCCGGTATGCATTACGCAAACGGACAAGAAGCGAAGCTCGGAGACCTGGTTTACCAGCGCTCCGATTATCCCGGCGGACCCGAAGTGGTTGGCGTACTAATCGCTGCGAAGGCCTCCTCGGAACCCTGCACCGCCACTATGCTGGCGCTGGCCACCCGCTATGACAGCGACCTTGGCCCAACCATCTGGACGCCAGAGATAGCCGGAAGCTCCCGGTGCACGACGGTCCCGAAGCTGTTGCCGCTCTCTCCGGCGGCAATGCCTGTTTCTCCGGACGCGCCGCCCCCCGACGCTCCGCCCTGTTCCGACCAGGCATAATGAGCGGCGTCGTCATCGCCGTCGCCTGCAACTACTGCTCGAGGCAGCGCGCGCCGTTCCGCGTCCACCGCATGACGTCGGGGCAACACATTTGCGACGACTGCCTGGCGTGGCACTTTCACGCGCTCGATTTCCTGGGTGGGGCGACGCCTAAGGGGTGTCAGGAATGCGGCCGGACATGGGAAACCATGCAGGCCGAATCGCCCGACGCCGAGCTGGCCATCCGGGTTTTCGTGGTGGCGAAGGACGGCATCTATCAGATGCTCTGCGCACCCTGTGCGCAAGCATTCCTGCCGAAGACCCCCGATCTCTATAAGGGAACCAAATTTGGAAGCGAGGTTTTACATCTATGAGTCCACAAGTACCCGCGGCCGCGCCGGCCGCCCCTGTCGTCGCGGCTCCGGATCCGGCCGCCAGACTGGCCGCGCTCGAAGCCGAGAACACGGCGCTCAAAGGCTCCGTTACGGAGCATCAGAACAATGCCCGCTTCTGGTTCGACAAGGCCAAGACGGCCGCGCCGGCAGCGCCCGCGAAGGCGGCCGAGCCCGAGGCCGAGACAGATATGCTCGAACTGCTCACCACCGGCGGTGAGAAGGGCTTGCTGAAGCTGCTCAAGACCAAAGGCTTCATGAGCACCGAGCAGGCCGAGCACATGATCGAGAGCCGCGTCTCGCAGGTGCAATCCGAGCAGAAGCTGCTCAAAGATTACCCCGATCTGGCGGACGCCACCTCGGACTTCTTCAAGGCCACCGCGGTGAATTACGGCGAGTTGAAAAAGCGCGGCGTGCCCGAGGGGCTGGCTTCGCGCCTGGCCGCGGAGCAGGCAGAATTACAGGGTCTGCAATCGGGCAAACTCAAGACTCCCGCCCAGAAGATCGCCGAGGCGGCCGCGGCGAAAGCCGCCGATCGCGCGGCGCGAGCTGCCGCGGGAGGGGGCGAGCGCGGCTCGCGTATGCAGGAGCCCAGTCCCGAAGACGACGCGCTGACCGAGAACGACAATGCGGCGATCCGCAATCTGGCCGACGCCCTCGATATTCCGATCAAGGACAGCGTGGTGGACGGCAAGACTGTGTTGGGCGCCGAGTCGCGCTACGTGGCGCGGGCTAAGGCGGGGGTTAACGTGGCGTTGAAACTGGACCGGGGAAGAAGGTAGCTCATGAGTCAGAAAATCATCAAGAAGCCGGCGATTGCGGACCCCGCGGGAGCCTACAACCGGAAGGTGCTGGCCGACCGCAAGGCGCGGATCGAAGCGGCGCGCACTGTGCTGCCGGATCTCGGCCTGGATCTGCCCCAACCGAAGGAACCGGCCACGGCGGCCGAGTTCATCGACGAATTCGACAAGAGGGCGTTTGGCTACGGCGAGCAGGCCACCATCAGCAGGATCATCTACGGCCCCGACCCGCTGGTCGATTACTCGCCGGCATTCCGCGAGGCCATCGAGCGCTACGGGCGCGAGGACCTGGCTAACTTGTACGCCGAGGGCATCATGGCCAAGGGAGCGTCCTTCGAGCCCGACCCGCGTATGCGCAAGGCCTTGGCGCTGGCGATCGACAAATTCGGGGCCCCAGCCATTGCCGACTCGTTTAAGGCGCGGGTGCTTAAGATCCCGATGCGCACGGTGGAGATCGACGCCTCGGACACGCTGGATCCGGAAGTGATGGGGTCGGCGGTGCTGGCGGAGACCGTACGGCGCCACGAACGCCCAGGGATGGAGTACCGCTTCTTCACCCAGTTGTGCGTGGACCGAATGGGCTGGCGCGGCTATACGCCGGTGAAGGAAAACGGCGATGTTGTGAAGGCGGGCACGCTGATGCTCGCGGAGATATCGCGCACCCAGGTGTTGAAGCGCCGCGACCGGCAGCGCGAACTGGCGCGCGAGAAACTCGATGGGATCGAGGAAGGCTATCAGGCGAGCCAGGAAGACGCTCTGCGCAGCGCCAGCGCGGAAGGCATCGACGTGGCCGGCATCTCACCGCTCAGGGCGGGAGAGAGGGTCACCGCGCGCGCCGGCGTGGGCGGCGACGATCCGGACGGCTACCTGGGGCAGACGCGGGCCATGGGCGTGGAGATCGGGACGAAAGAGTAGCCCGCCCCGAGAACGCGCCCGTGCCGAAATACCACACGGGCAGTCCATCATCTTCAAGCTCCGCAGAGAGCAGCTCTCCCATGGTAAGGATTTCGCCGCGGGCAGCTCTTCCATGGGGGAGCTTTTCATGAGCCAGCCTCCGCTAGCGCATCGCCGTGAAACTGGCGAATAAGCTTGCAGGGGGCGCACGTGGCCAACGTAAATCAACTGTTCGGTTTTCTGCCCATCGGGCGCGACGCCGGGGGTCCGCTGGCGCCGCAGATGTACTGCAAGGTGGCGGCGCATACGCAGGCGCTTTTCTGCGGCGACATCGTTTCGAAAGCGGCCGTTTCCGCGCCGGCGCACGATTCCGGCATCAACGTGCAAGGCTGCACGAGCTTGCAGAACGGGACGCCCGGCACTACGCTGTGGCTCGGCTCGAACCTGAACTACGGCGCGCCGGCGACCATCAGCTTTCACTGGGTGTTCGACACGCCCGACACCATCTACATCGGTCAGTCGAGCGATAACACGTCGCTGACCAATGCCGCGGATGCGGGCAAGGACGCGCCGTTCACCACGGGCGCGGGCAACGCCACAACTCAGAAGAGCACGATGGGCTTCACGGGAGCTTCCGTCGGGACCGGGATTAGCGGCTGCGACATCCGGCTTTTGCGGCTGTTTCAGAAGGTCGGCAACGCCGAGGGCGCGTACGCGATTTTCGAAGTCATGCTGCTGAAGAGCGCCAAGGCGCAGGGTTCGGCGGGCACGTAGGAATCGGCGTCCGCCGGCATTGAGAGCCGGCGGCCGCATTTTTTGAGGGGGTTGGAGGGGCAATGGTTATCAGACAGAGTATTCCGGATTTGTATCTGGAGAGCATGCTGCCGGCGATCGACGAGATTGTGCAGGACCGGTACAAACGGTGGCCGCCGCAGTTCCCGAATTACTTCCGGATGCGCTCGACCAATCGCGGCATCGAGCAGACTACGGAAATGACCGGCTTCGGTCAGATGGTGGTCGTGCCCGAGGCGGTGCCGGTGCCATACAGCCAGCCGTATCCGGCATTTCGCAAGACCTACCTGACCGTGCAATACGGCCTGGGGTTCAAGGTTTCGCGCCTGGCGCGCGACGATGACCGGCACGGCGTGGTGAACAAATTCGCCTCCGAGTTGGGCGAGAGCGGACTGGAAACGCGCGAAGTGACGGCCGCGGCGGTGTTCAACGGCGGCTTCACGGATACCGGCCCGGACGGCGTCTCGCTGTTCAACACAGCTCACCCCCTGGTGGGAGCGGGCGGCGGAACGCAGACCAACCGGCTGAGCTACGCGAGCGACCCGGACATGACGTCCATCGGCCTGGCCCTGACGGACATGCGCCAGACGGTCGACCACACGGGCAAGAAAAAGCGCATTCCTCCCAAGCAGGCCATCTTCCCGAGCGGCCTGGAATTTGTGGGCGCTACTATGTTGGGCGGCACGGACGCCCCCGACACCGCCAACCGGGCCATCAACCCGTTCCGCAAGCGGAGCGGCCTGCCGAGCTTCGACTCGTGGTCGGTTTGGGATTACCTGACCGACATGAACGCCTGGTTCATCGAGAGCGATGTCGCCCTCACCGAACTGCGCTTCTACGAGCAGGAAGCGCTCAACACGATCCACGATGTGGACTTCGATACGCGGACGCTGAAGACGGCCGCCTGGCAGCGGTTTGCGGTTTCGTATAACGCCTTTTGGGGCGTGTACGGCGTGCCTTCGAGCTAAGGAGCGAACATGCCAAATCCCAAGTTCCCGGCCCCCACCAAGTACAGGGGGCCGTTGGTCGTCGAGACGCGCGGCGCGAATCCCAAGGCCGCCGACCAGCAGGTCGGCGACAGCGGGTACCAGGCGGCAATGTCGATCCGCACGCCGGTGGGCTACGGCTACAACCTGCTTGAATTCTGCCAGCCCGCGCCTTACGGCGCCGTGGCGGGCGTGCCGACGGGCGGCGTGGTTCTGTCGGCCGTGGATAACGCGGGAGGTCTGCTGCTTTCGGGCGCGATCCTCACCAGCCAGCGCGTTACGCGCGTGGCATTGACCGCGGCGCAACTGATCGCGATGTACGCGGCGCCGGTTCTCATTCTCGCCGCGCCGGCGAGCGGAGCGGGCCTGGCCGTCGGTCAGATCCTCTTTGAAATGGTCACCACCTCGACGCCCTTTACGGGCGGCGGCATCGTGGTGTGCCAGTACGGCGTCACAGCCAATGGCGCAGGCACGCCCACGCACGCGGGATCGGTCCCTGCGGCCGTGGTCAAGGCGGGGACGGGAACTACACTCACGCTGCTCGGCCCGGCCAGCGCGGCCAACGGCCTCACGGTTCCGACGGACGGCACGACCGCGTCGGGCATCTACATCTCGAACCAGACGGCGGCCTTCGCGGCGGGTACCGGCGCTAGCGCCATCGTCACCATTTCTTACGACGTCGTCACACTCGGGTAGCGCATGACCTTTCGCACGCAGCGGCGCAATTTTTACCCTGCCACGGCTTTGACGGCCGGGACGGTGACCTCGCAGACCGAGAAGGCGCGCGTCGGCCTCGGCGTGCGCTTCTACGTGACGATCAGCGCGGTAACGCCGGGCGGCGGAACGGACTCGATTTTTCTTTGCGCGCTGCCGCCCAATGGGGGCGCGGCGCTACCGCTTGCGGGCTTCAGCCACGCGAATCTTCTGGCGGTGGCGGGGACGCTAGTCTTCGATTTCTATCCCGGCCAAAGCGCCGCCGGATTCGTCGGCACGGGGGCAACCCTGGCGGCCGCCGCGGGCTACGGCTCCGCCGCGGTTTCGGTGCCTTTGCAGTTTGCGGTGCAGATCGTAATCGGGACCGGCAACGCCGCAACGATTGCCATCGACATCGAAATTCTGCCCTGACGGCTCTCGGGCGAATTACCGGGTGTGAAACGCCTCTCGATTCTTCTCGCGCTGGCCGCGCGGATGCTGTACGGCCAGGCCCTCACTTTTCCCGCCGGCCCGACGGTCGGCCCGAACCAGGTCTTCGTCTCCACGAGCTGGCTGTACGCCAACAAAATGGATTACCGCGGCGCCTGGAATGCCGGCGTCGTCTACAACAGCGAGGATGCGGTGGTTTCCGCAGGCTCGACGTACGTGAGCCTGCAGGCGCTCAACCTCGGCCAGAACCCCGCGACCTCACCGTCCTACTGGGCGGCGATCGGCGGCGGGGGCGGGGGCGGCGGGGCTAATTCGTTGGGCTATTACTTCATGGCGCAGGCCACGAACGCGCCAGCCAATGGCCTAAACCTTGGCGCTTTATCCACCGGACTGCTAAAGATCACCGTGAGCGGCGGTACTGCTGCGCCGTCCATGGCGGTCCCGGGCGTCGATTACGAGCCTGGTGCCGGAAACCCTTCAACTAACGGCTACTGTTGGACATCGACCACGGCGGGCGTGCGGAGTTGGGCTGCGTGTGGGTCCGGCAGTATGGTTTATCCCGGTGCAGGCCTTCCGATCTCAACCGGCAGTGCCTGGGGGACATCGCTTCCCCGGTCGGACGCCCTGGTGAGCATCTTCGATCCCGCATTCGGCGGGTGCGGCGCCTGTAACGCGGCCACCAACGCCGCCGCCCTCACGGCGGCAATGACAGCATCCAGCCGTGTGTATATCCCAGCGGGGAATATCAACATGGGGCCTGTGACGATCCCAACGAACACCATTCTCTACGGCGATGGGCAATTCCCAACCCTTTTATACATGCAAGCTCCCGGCACCCTTCTGACGGTGGGAGGCCCAAATGTGGTGCTGCAGGACTTTGGGGTGGTCGGCATCGCTGGCGGTTCGACTGGGATAGATGTGAGCGCCGGCGCCGTAGAGCTTGATCGGATACACGTTCAGAACACGACGGTGGCCGCCGTCACCATCTCAAGCGGGGGGTGGGCGTGGGTTAAATTCAGCGGCGTGACCATTGAGCACAACGTCGGGGTCGGCATCTCCAGCCTGAGCGGAGCGCTCGCGGTCTTGCTGACCGACAATTCCATCATTTACGACAACACCGGGTCGGGGGTTGTACTGAGCGGCACGAACAACACGTTCGCCTGCAACAACAGCACCATTGAGGACGACGGGGCGACGGACGTTGTGTTGGGGGCGGTGACGGCGGCGGACTTTCACGACTGTTATTTTGAAACCGATATGTCGGGCGGCCAGTCCACGGCTCACGCCATCGATGTGTCGGGGGCCATCGGCGTTCACATTTCGGGAGGCTACTACAAAAATTACCCGGCCGCCATTTATGCTTCCACCGCAGTGACCGGCCTCGCCATCGACGGGCAGGCGGTTTTCAATACGTTTGGGTTGAGCGGCGCCACCACCGTTTCGCTCGCCGGAAGCGGGTCCATCGGCGTGTCGGTCGGCCCGATCACCGATCAGCAAAACGTGGGGATGACCCTGGGATCGGTGGTCAATAACTACCTCGGACCATTCTGCGCGGGATTTGCGCCCACCAACACGCAGACGCTAAGCTGGTCCACCAGCGGGTCGTGCTGGGCGGCGGCGAGCGGCGGGGGTGGCGGATCTACGCGCACCTGGCCGGTGACCTTTGCGGGACTGGTACAGGCGGGAGTCGCGGGATTCTCGGCTAGTCTCCCGGCGACGAACGCTCCCACGCCGACGAACGCCGGCGGGACGGACCCGCTCCCCGTACTCGATTTTCCGCAGGGGAGCAGCGCCAACTACGCCTGGTGGTGGCCTTTTAGTTCGCTGCCGACCGGCTATGTGAGCAACAGCAACGTCACCTACACACTGATCAGCCGATGCAATCCGGCGGCTTGTGACTCCACGCACGCAACGTCCGTCATGCTCTATTGGGCGTGCGACAGCACCGGCGCCATGGATGCGCCGAGCTGGACCGCGACCACGGCCTTCAATATCACGAATGTGGCGAGCGGAGGCAGGGTTTCGACCACTGGCACCATCACACCCACGTGCGCGACGGGCAATGCACTCGGCGTCAAGATCCTGCCGACGACCACAGGCCTGACAACGGGCGACAGTTTCCAGCTTATCTCGGCAGCTTTCAGTGTTCAGGGAGGGATGTAAGATGCGGCGACTTCTTTTACTCGCGCTAGTGGCGCTTCCGGCGTGGCCGAACGCCTGCACGCTTTCCGCCAGCTACAACCTTTCTACGTCCGGTGGCCACTGGACGGGGACCGGCTGCACGGGAGGCTCCTATATCCCCGGCAACGGCGACACGGTGACCCTTGCCGATGGGGTAACGCTCACACAGGATCAGAACTGGACCATCGGCGCGAGCGGGGCGAGCAACACCACGGCGGCGATCTCGTCTACCAATACCGGTCAGGTGATCGTCAACGGCGGCTCAACTCTCACCCTTCGCGGAGACGCCATGTACGCCAATGG
>Ga0224554_1000866_pt1 | contig 22075 bp, 26 predicted proteins | sample 714S22024metaG_FD_180666 | JGI IMG/M metagenome (GOLD analysis project Ga0224554, IMG submission 180666) | Peat soil microbial communities from Stordalen Mire, Sweden - 717 S2 20-24 | ecosystem: Environmental > Terrestrial > Soil > Wetlands > Peat | place: Sweden: Norrbotten County, Stordalen...
GCCATATCCATCAGCCGGACGCCGCTGTCTTCATGATTTTGACAATCGTGTCCTCCACTTCCTGCGCCACGTCGGTTAGTTGCGGCGTATTGAACAGCGCCAGCAGCGTGGTTGGCTTCAAGGAAGACAGAATGGTTTTACCGCCTTCCTCGTAAATGGAAATCCGGCAGGGCAACGCGGTGGAGACGCTCATGTTTTGGTCGAGCACCTTCTTTGCTTGTTGCGGCTGGCAGACCTCAAAAATCAGGCATTCGTGGTCGAACGCCACGCCCTTCTTCACCATGGTCTCTTTGAGATTGTGAACCTGCATGACGCCAAAGTGATTGGCCTCGACGGCCGCTTGCAAGGCCACCGCCGCTTCACTCACGGTTTTCTTCGTGTTTAATTTGATCAACATGGATTTGTTTTCCTTCTTAAAAGTTTACAGCGCAGACGCGACAAGCCGAATTATTTCTTGGACAACTTGCTGATCACGACCACCAGCAGCACCACGACGGCCACACCGATTACCGTCCATAGCCACATCCCGCCGCCCATCCATCCACCCATCCATCCGTTAGTTTGGTTCATCATGTTACCTTTATTGTTTTTCGATTTTGTTCCGTGTTGACGCCCGGCTGATAGCGTGTTTGAGAAATCGGTTTCATTGCGACCGGCACGGTTGCCAGCGTTCATCTTGCGCCGACACGGGCGGCTTCGCTATGGGGTAAAACCCTGCCTTGTATTTCAAATACTGTAAGGCAATTCACGCCAGCTTCTTCGCAATTCGCTCGTCGAGGATTTCTTGCACGGTCAGAGGGGCGATGACTTTGTGGCAAATCCCGGCGCGCGGATTTTCAGTGGAACATCGGACGATTCTCCTGCTCCGTGGAAACGTGAATCCTTCAACGCATTCAAGTGCGGGTGATTAAAGTATCCGCCGACCATCGCCCCGGTCCGGTGATGAGCAGGAATAAAAGACCGAACCACATGGCGAAATCCGTGCGTGCCTCATGCACCATGCTCAAAAAACCGTAATGAGGCAGTTTCATCAGCGAAAAGCCAAGAAAACCGTGACCAAGTAGGACGGGAATTTTGGTGGTGAAAATCGTCACGGAAATATTGATGAACAAAGCGAACGCCGCCGGTCGAGTCAGCAGACCAAGAATCACCATCAGTCCGCAAACGGTTTCGACCGTGCCGACAAACGGGCCGAGAAAATCGGGATGAGGCAGTCCGATATTCGCAAAACGTCCCGCGCCAAGCGCGTCCGGTTCAAGAAATTTGAGAATGCCTTCATTGAGAAACACGCCACCAACCACAAAGCGGATGAGGACGTTGGCGTTTGCACCCGTTGGCGCAGTGATTTTTTTCCAGAGACTCATAAATTTTCCTTTCCTTAGCGGTTTGGAAGATTCTTCCGTTCACCAAGTCCAGTAAAGCCCGAAATACCAGAGCGTGTGTTGATCGCCGACAACGCTGTGGCCCGCGCTGAAAAGAAAACTAAAATGCTCGTTGAGGTTGCAGGAACCGCCGAAATTGAGCGCGGCAAATCCCTTGTCATTGTCCGTGTCCTGGCCTTGCGCAAACAATTCGCCGCCGAGCGTGAGGTGCGGCCCAAAATCGCGCTGCACGAGCCAGCCGCCGAACGGATAGTCGCGCTGGCCGGGCGCGGAATTCAGCGCCGCGCCCCCGCCGCCGTAAGTCGTCCACGGCCCGAAACTTTTTTGCAGCCACAACGGCAACCGGAACCATGCTCGTCCATTGCCCAAACCGCGACCTGCATCGCCCGTCGGCAATTCGACCATCGGAAAGATTCCGATTTGCGGCCAGCCGTTCGTTTCATGCAGAAAACGGTATTTGATGCCAAATTCCGTGTCGTCCAAACCGGAAACTGTCGGCGTGCCGCCACCGCCAACCGTGGTCATCGGCACAATCAAATGAAGTTGCGTGTCGGGCAGCGCGCCATAATTCAGTTCCACTGCCGGGCCGTTGATGGAATAGCCGCCGCTGGTGTGGTCGCCGTTGGCAAAAAGGTAGGCTTCCCAATGTTGATAATCCACTGGCTCCGGGTCGTCGGTCAAAAATGGCGGGCCGGCGAACGTGTTCGTCGCCAGAATCAAATTCAAGCAGACGGCCAGTGAGATGATTTTGATGGCGCGATACACAACCTTTTCAGTGCAAGAATAATTTCCCCGCCATCGCGCAGGCAAGCACTATCAGCCATGGCGGCAGTTTGCCAAACATCAATCCGCTGAAAGTGACGACGGCGACGATCAGACGCTTTGGATCAGTGATGGCAGAAGTGCAAATCGGTGAATAGAAGGCCGCTCCCAAAAGTCCGACTACCGCCGCGTTGGTGCCGGCGAGCAATGCCTGCGCCAGTGGCATCTGCCGCAGACGTTCCCAATGTGGCAGGACGCCGAAAATCAACAGAACCGACGGCAGGAAAATCGCGAACAATGCCAGCAAGCCGCCGATGATTCCGTGCGGTCCGATGGAAATAGTCGCGCCCAGATACGCCGCAAACGTGAACAGCGGGCCGGGCAATGCCTGCGCCGCGCCATTAGCCCACGAGAAAGGTGTCGTGGTCGAACCAGCCGCGACCCACGGTTGCCTGTTCCAACAACGGCAGGATGACGTGTCCGCCGCCAAACACCAGCGCGCCCGTGCGATAAAATCCGTCCACGATTTGCAGCCATTGTAGCGGCCAGATTCGCACGGCTAACGGCAAAAACAAAAGCAGCGCAAAAAAGGCAATCAGCCAGTTCAATCCGGCAAACCGCTGGTGAACGGTCGGGGCGAAAACCGGTTTTGCCACGGACAAAAACTTTTGCTTCAAAAACATTCCTGCCAGTGCGCCACCGCCGATGACCGCCAGTTGCATCCACGCCGTTGGCGCGAGCAGCAACACAACTGCCGCGACGCACGCGATGATGGCGCGCGGCGCATCGGGACAAAGCCGCGTGGCCATCTGCCAGAGCGCCTGTGCAACCACGGCGACGGCGGCAATTTTCAACCCTTGCACCCAGCCGCTTTGGCTGAAGCCATTGAGCTGCTGGACGCCGTATAAGCAAACGCCAGCATTAAAGCGGCGGATGGCAGGGTAAATCCCAGCGACGCACACAACGCACCGGGGTATCCCGCCCGTTTCCAGCCGAGCGCAAGTGCGACCTGGCTGCTCGCCGGGCCGGGCAAAAACTGGCAGAGCGCGACGAGGTCGGCATAACCGGCGTCGTCAATCCAGCGGCGTTTCTCCACAAATTCCTGCCGGAAAAAACCGAGATGAGCAATCGGGCCGCCGAACGCCGTGCAGCCGAGTTTGAAAAAAGTACGCAGCACTTCCCAAGCGTTGCCGGATTCTGGAAGTGGTTTGGAATTCGCCGTGTCATTCTCCATCATTTTAATGTAAAAGCATGGTCGCTAATCTGACGTCTTGGCTCAATGCAAAATGGCTGACCAGACAACAAGACTGTGTTGGCAAATCGATTTTGCCGCGGCGCGATTTAACCGGCCTTCGTCATGCTGGCAGTTCAACACGCTTATACCAGCCGCGTGATTGGTTGCAAACTTTGCAGACGGAAAGCATCACCGGCACTTCCACCAGCACGCCCACCACGCATGCCAGCGCCGCGCCGGAGCTTGGACCAAACAAGGTGATGGCCACGGCCACCGCCAGTTCAAAGAAGTTGCTCGCGCCGATGAGCGCGCCCGGCGCGGCAACGTTGTGCGGCACTTTGAACCGGCGCATGAGCAGGTAAGTGAGGCTGGAATTAAAATAGACTTGAATCAAAATCGGGATGGCCAGCAGGATGACCGCGAACCATTTCGTCGTCAGATTCTCGGCTTGAAACGCGAAGATCAGGGCCAGCGTCAGCAGCAACGCCCACATCATCACCGGGTGAAATTTCGGCAGGAAATTCTTCTCGAACCATTCCTTGCCGCGCGACTTGAGCATTAGCGAACGCGTCAGCCAGCCCGCCGTCAGCGGCACGACGATGAACACAATGACGGAGGTGATTAGCACTTTGGGCGGCACCACCACATTCGCCACGCCGCACAGAAACATCACAATGGGCGCGAACAGCACGAGCATGATCAGGTCATTCACCGCCACTTGCACCAGCGTATAAACCGGGTCGCCATCGGTGAGATAGCTCCAGACAAACACCATTGCCGTGCAGGGTGCCGCCGCCAGAATGATCAGGCCGGCGGTGTAATTTTTCGCCGTCTCCGCATCAATCCAGTGCGCAAAGATGTGCTGCATGAAAAGCCATGCGAGAAAGGCCATGCTGGACGGCTTCACCAACCAGTTCACAAACAGCGTCACCATCAGTCCCTTGGGCCGTTTCGCAATGCCGCCGATGGCGCTGAAATCCACCTTGAGCATCATCGGATAAATCATCAGCCACAACAGAATGCCAATCGGCACATTCACCTGTGAGCCTTGGCCGAACTCCAGTTTGCTCAATGTGGACGTGACGCCGGGCAGTAATTTACCAAAGGCGACGCCCACGACCATGCAGAGCAAAACCCACACGGTAAGGTAGCGTTCAAAGAAAGCCAGACGTTTGGGAGCGACAGCAACTGAAGACATATCAATCAATGAGAAGTTATCGTTTGAAAAGTTGTTGCAGTCGTTCCGGCCCGGTCGGTTCTTCCGTCACCCACGGCACCAGCGCCGTGCGCTTGGAAAGTTTTTTCACCACTTCGTGGATGTATTGAACTTCACCGCGTCCGCGAGCCACGAGTAGTCGATCGCTCGACCCGCTCCCGGCAAAGCTCTGGTTGATGACCCAAGCGAACGGTTCAATCTGTGCGCGGCGCAAATCGGCTTGCAGCATCGCCGCTTCGTGAACTGGCGTGGCTTCGGGCAGCGTGACCACCAGCACGCGGGTATATTCAGCATCTCGCAACCGGGGCAGCAATTCGTGCACTTCTTCCGGCATGTCGCTGGCCTTGCGCGCGATTTCGCGGTGATAGGATTCTGTGGCGTCCAGCAACAATAGCGTGTGACCAGTCGGCGCGGTGTCCAGCACCACAAAGGCATCTTTGCCCCCGGCCACCGTGCGGGCGAACGCGCGGAACACCGCGATTTCTTCCGTGCAGGGCGAACGCAAATCTTCTTCCAACAAGCCGCGGCCATTGGCATCAAGATTTTTGCCCGCCGTCGCCATCACCTGTTCCACGTATGCGCGTGTTTCCGCCTGCGGATCGATCCGGCTGACCTGCATCCCGGTGATCTGTCCCGCAGCTGCCGCAATATGGGCGGCGGGATCGGTCGTGCTCAAATGCACATTGAAACCGCGACGCGCTAGTTCCGTCGCAATTGCGGCCGCGATGGTGGTTTTGCCCACGCCACCTTTACCCATTGTCATCACCACGCCCCGACCGGATTTTGCAATGCCATCCACCAATCCATTCAGGGTTTCCGTAGCCGATAATGCGTTGCTCGCCGTTTCATCGCGTTGGTTGCCCGCGTGAAAATAATCCGCGGTCACCAGCGCCCGCAGCGCCGGGATGCCCACCAGATTTTGCGCCCGCAACGGAACTTTGAATAATCGCATTTGCGTCAAAAACTTTTCCGCTACCGTCAACGCATCCGTGCCCCGCTTTTGCAGTGCGAGGGCGACCGGGTCGGAATCGGAGGCTTGAAACAGCCCGTTCAAAATCAATCGCTGATTGCGCACGCCGCTGGCCGCCAATTCATGGCTGGTGCGTTCCGCTTCAGCAAGTGCCGCCTTTTGTGCCCGGCTCACGAGCACCAGCGTCGTGCGCTTACCATCCGCCAGCGAAGCCACGGCATGTTCGTAAATTCCACGCTGCTTCTCCAAACCGGCGAGTGGACCGAGGCAGGAATTACCCGTCGTGCTGCTGTCCAGAAAACCCGTCCACGCGCCGGGCAGCGACAGCAGCCGTAGCGTGTGTCCCGTCGGGGCGGTGTCAAAAATGACGTGGTCAAAATCGGTTGTGGCATCCGGTTGGCCGAGCAGTCGGGAAAATTCATCGAAGGCCGCGATCTCCATCGTGCAGGCCCCGGAAAGCTGTTCCTCCATGCCGCGCACAATGGCGTCCGGCAACTTGCCCCGATACGGCCCGACCAGTTTTTCCCGATACGCGAGCGCCGCCGCCGCCGGATCAATGTTCAGCGCGGCCAGTCGCGGCACGCTGGCAATCGCCTTCGGCGTCGAAGTCAGATTGACTCCCAGCACTTCGTCCAGATTCGAGGCTGGGTCGGTGCTGACCAGCAACACACGTTTGCCTTTGTCGGCCAGCGCAATCGCCGAGGCGCACGCCAGCGAGGTCTTGCCCACGCCGCCCTTGCCCGTGAAAAACAGGAAGCGGGTCGGCGCTTCCAGAAAGCGGGCGAGCGATTGTTCGGGGGCAATTTTCATAAATTTAGCAGGTGCCACCGCCGCAACAGCAATCCGACTTCGCGGGCGCTGCCGGTGCCGTGGCTTTTAGCTTGAACCAGTCGGCCAGTTCCTTGCGGTCGGGATAACGTCCCGTCGTCGCGACCTTGCCATTGAGCAAAATCACCGGCAGCGCGGCTTCACCCTTTTCCGTCAGCGCGGTTTTCACCAGTTCATTTTCCACAAACGCCGCCGGGTTTTGCGAAAGGTTATGTCGCTGCACAATCACGTCCTGCGTTTTCAGCCAGTCGAGATCAGCAGCGAATTGCACAAGTTTGGGGTCAACGTCCGGCCCGCAAATGCCGGTCGAGCAGCACATGGCGGGGTCATATACATGGAGAATTTGAGTGGTTAGTTTCATAGGTTATTTTGCTTTCGCTTGGTCACGCCGCCCATCGGCGTAAGCCTCGAATACCATCTTGATCTGGTCCCGCACCTGCCGGAACACCGCCAGCTTTTCCTCGTCCGTGCCCGTCGCGTGAGCTGGATCGTAAAAGCCCCAATGGTGACGGTTCGACTGACCGGGGAAAATCGGGCAGGCTTGATCCGCGTTGCCGCAAACCGTGATTACCGTCTCGACGGGCTGGTTCAGGAAATCATTCATGTGCTTGGAATGATGCGCGGAAATATCAATGCCGATTTCCTTCATCACCTGGATGCCCAGCGGATGCACATAGCCCGCCGGTTTCGAGCCGGCGCTTTGCACGTTGAGCGTGTCGCCCGCGACCGCGCGCAGGATGCCTTCAGCCAGATGGCTGCGGCAGGAATTGCCGGTGCAGAGGATGAGGACAGTCGGTTTCACTTTTTGCATTGTCGTTTGCATATTTCGGCCAGGTCGGTTTTCAGGATTTTTTTGATTTGTTTGGCGTCGGCTAAAATTTGCGGCTCGGTTTCAATGGCTTTGGCCGTCCAGGCGAGGGCCGATCGCGCCCTGCCGGAAGCTTCGCGTCCGGGCAGCCGGTAATAAACCCAGCGGTCCGTCTTGCGAGATTCCACAAGCCCGGCTTGAAAGAGAATGGACAGATGCTTGGAAACTGTGGAGGGGGCCATCCCGAACAGTTCGGCGATCTGGCAGACGCACAGCTCGCCGTCGCGGAGGGACATCAGGATGCGCACGCGGGTTTCATCCGCCAGCGCCTTGGTGATATACATGAACTCGCGCCTGATCTATATTCTCATTTCGCCATACAGCGAAATGAAGATAAACCGATGCCCACCCGCCGTCAAGCCGTTGTTGTTGTCAGACTGAATAGATCAGCCACACGCCGCCCAGCATAGATGCCATGCTGAACCAATTGAGTTTTGTTCGACGGCTTTGGAAACGGCGTCAGGTTGCGCCCCAATTTCATTAGACCGGCAATGCCGCAAATCGCGGAAGCCACGAGAAAGATCAGACCACAAATGAAGATCGGGAGCGACTTCGATGTCGCGCGACAGGTGATGCTCAAAACTGCTATGGCAAACAGGAGCATGAATTGTCCAATCACCCACCATCCGCCGCGTTGAACAAAGCCGTTACTCATATCGGCGGGCGAGAATTTGCACGACCGCGCCGCGCCCGGTATGACCATCGCCTTCGATGACATCGCGCTCAATCTCTCGCCCGATCAGGAATTCCAATCCGGCGAGTTCATCACGCAGGCCGGCCAGAGTCATGAGCAGTTCCGGAGATTTCGGGCCGCCTGTGTCGAATGCCAATTGCGCCGGGGTATAGGCTTCGAGGATAAATTCTCCGCCGGGTCGAAGACCCCGCACTGCTTGAGCGTGAACTTTGCGCCGGATTGCAGGCGGCAGATGAGCAAAAGTCGCGACGATTCCAGACCAAACACCCGGCTCGATGGTGAAATTTCCCAAGTCCGCAAGCACCGTTTCAATTTCAACGCCGCGAGCCACCGCGAGCCGCCGGGCTTTTGCTAGACCGGCTTCGGATTGATCCACTGCCGTCACCCGATGACCGAGTGTCGCGAGGTGAACGGCATTGCGCCCTTCGCCTTCCGCGAGACAAAGCACTGGGCCGACGGGAATTTGTGACGCCATTTCAGCCACGAAAGCATTCGGTGTTTCGCCGTAAATATATTGCGGCGCAGCAAAGCGGTTGTTCCAAAATTCGGTGTCCATGGATTACTCCAACAACATGACCCAGCCCTAATAATCTGCGCGGCGGCTTACTTCATCATGTCAATTGGCAGACGTTGATGAATCATTTTATTCCTTATTCCATGCTGCCTCCACCGATCACGCCGTCAGCCTGGCCAGCAGCCCGGAAAACCGGTTCTCCGTCCGGTTGTTTTTCACCGCCAGTGCCAGCGCCTTTCGCTGGCCGATCAGCACGACCAGTGTATTGCCGCCTTGATGCCTGTGACCCGAACCACTGTAATCAGTTCCCTTCGCCCTGAAGGTGCAGCACTTTTCGAGCGCCACCCGCCGCATTTATCAACCGCAGATTACATAAACAAGACTAAATTCAGCCCTTAGCTATTCCATGCCAACCCCGCCTGCTACCTCCAGGTGCCCCCTAATCTAAACTGGTTTGACGCAACAATATTTTTATGCTTTCAAGTTCCTTGTCCCGTTTTTCGACCGGTGCAAACGGGTTGTAGGGCGGAATACGTTTTCCATTTGCCAGTGACAGGGCCGTCCAATCACACCAGCGGAGGTCCGCGCTGGTGCCATTGGTTGTTTCGTTGGATTTCGGAAATGAATACATGAAACTTCCGCCCATGTGCAAATCGGTCACCGAATAATTGACCACACCCGGCGACAACTGCCATGAAACAGAACCACAAATTTCTTTCCGGTCCAGCTCACGAATAATCAGACGGCGAAAGGCCGGCACCTTGACCAGGTCAGACGAAAGCGCGTTGTCGGAGCCGTTTTGCGGCCACGGCAATCTGCTCCATGCGGAATTGGTGTCGCCGAACATTTTTTCCGCCGTGGCTTCCAGCACCGGGTTGGTTGGAAACTGCTTCAAAGGCACCAGATTGTCCGAAATGGAATAACCCATATCTGTCGGCGATGTGGTTGGCAACCAAGCCGCATAATCTTCAAAGGCAGCGGGGTCGTCGGCCTTGGCGCGGGCCTGCGAAAGTTTGGCCAGCAAGCCTCCCAGATTCTGGCCGGAGTGTTCCATCACCGTGCGGCAGCGCTTCGACAGGGTTGTCACCACCGGCCCTGCCGCTTGGGCGTCCCACGCCGCCAGATACAGCCCCATCTGGCACGCCGCAGAAATATCGTAGGCATTCGGATTGTCTTTCGGAAATTCAAGGGCGCGCCGGGACATCAATTCACTGACGGAAGGATTCAATTTGCTTCGCAAAATCTGTCCCCGCAAAGGAACCGTCGCATTCGTCGGCACGGTTTTGACCATGGATAAGCCGCCGGGATAAGACGTTACATTTACCGGCTGCATGATGCGCGCTGCCGCTTCTCCCCACCGGCTCCCTGCCTGGTCATCATCCAGAATGGCATACCAGCGATCCTCCAGTTTTAAGTTTTTGTATTTGTCCCAATACGCACGCATTTCCTTCGCCCCGCCACTAAATCCAGCTTGAAGAATGCTTTGCAAGGCGACGTTGGCAGCACTGCTCACGGGAATCACCGTCCGTCCGGTGGAGAAATCCCGGCCAAAGCCAACCGAGCGCGTCAATCTCTTGTCATTGTCCAGACAATCAAACAAAGGTTCGACGGCGGGGTCACCTTCTTGAATCAGCGCCGACACAATCGGATCTTCCGGCAGATTGACCCAGCCCGGCTGACTCCATTGTCGGGCTTGAACCAAATCCAAATCATGGATGAGTGCCGTGATGCGTTCAGTCTGGTTGGTGATGTTCTGCAACCCGCTCTCAATCACGGTCACGCGGCTGCCTTCCTTTGCCCGGCGTTCGAGATCGGCCAGCAGTAGCGGTAACTGGTCGAGAAAATTGAGGTAAGGTTGTTTCTGATCCCGCCGCTGATTATCATAATATGGCTGCCGCTGAAAGCCGCGTTGGTCACATTCCGCTTCGATTTCAGGCTGGACTCCAGCCAGTTGACGGGCGGTGGCCAGCGCGAGCGCTTCATCACCCCGCATATGGGCGCAAATAGTCCGGTCAAACATCGCCCATGACCATTCCGTTGCCCACGCGACGTAGGGATCGGCGGCCGGCAATTTGATTTCGCTGTTGGTGGCCGGGGCGGCGGCCGGCCTCCCGCGTGACCACATTGCATTTTGAAAATCTTGACCCCGTTGCATCTGTGCCTGCCAGTAACGGGTGGCCAGGTCAATTCGGCCCAGACGGAGCAATAGACATCCCTTTATCCCCAGCATGGATTGGGGGGAAACAGCGAGGCCTTCCGGTATGACCGAACGCCAGGTGACCATGCCATTGGTGACCATGCCTGTTACGTCCGCTTCCAAATCAGCTTTGGTGCCGGCGCTGACCACGGGATAAACCAGTCCATTCCAACAAATCGCAAAATGCTGTTTTTGTTTGCCAGGCAAAATCCATCCATGCGTCTCGACCACGCCACCGTCACCTGCCCAGACATCACCGGTTCCGACTTCGATGGTTCGATAGTCACAATCGCGGGGATCCGCCAGTCCTTGCTCAAACAACAGGCGCGTCGCGGAAAGATAATTAGTCGGCAGTTGTGGCTGCGGAATCTGCCAGCGAGAATGTTGCATCGGTGGCACCGGGAGGCTCGTCCCATTAAACGGGAGTGATGCCTTGCGCCGGGGAGTGGTCACGTTGCCACCCATGGTGAGCATGGATGGTTGGGGCGCTGTGGCAGACGCAGTGCCGTTCGTGGAGACCGCTCCTGCCGGAACGACGCCGACAAGTGCGAAACACACCGACAGGATTGCCGCGTTGGAATTCATCGCCAAGCCGCTATTAGGCTAACATATTGACGCTGAAATTGAAATAAGATTTTTATGGCACTGGCGGTTTCGAGGTATATTATGGAAACATGAAAGCCATTCCTGGCGGTCTTCTTTCTGGATTTTTTCCGGTCGTCGTGTCTGGGCTGATTCTCGTTGTCGGCGTTTCTGCTGTCCGGGCACAAAACCATCCTGATGAACAAACGATAGAAAGTTTTTTTTACGCCATTCAGATCAACGACACCAACGCCTTCATAAAGCTGCTGGATGACAATACCAACCTTGCCAACGCCCTTTATTCGGGTCACCTACCGCTCCATCGTGCGGCATCGCTTGGAAACATTGAAATGGTTGCGTCCCTCCTGAAACATGGAGCCGACATCAATGCACAAAATGACACATTCGACACCAGCAATGTCCGTCTTACCGCCTTGGAAGCCGCGATTTGGTATGACCATCGGGACGTTTGCAAACTATTGCTTGAAGCGGGAGCGGATCCTGACATTCAAAGTGCCACTGAGGGAAGCGCTTTGAATTACGTTTTCGGTTATCAAATTAGGTCTGACAAGACGGAGATTGCTGGTTGGTTGTTGGATTATGGCGCGAACCCTTTTTTGGAAAAGGACAATTCTTACAATAAGGCCACTCCTTTAGAAGCGGAGATCACACAGGGCGACGGCAAACTCGTCCCCCGGATGCTCGGCCAGGACTTGCAACATCCGCTCGGCAATAAATCCCTCATAAAAAAATCAACGCCGCCAAACCGTCTGCGTCCGCCGGGTAAAACTGCCGCCGACATTCTCGCTGAACGCGGCACGGCTGTCTTGGCCGCCGCCGCGCAGCGCGGAGAATTGGAAGCTGTCCAAGCTCTCCTTAAGGCTGGCGTATCAGCCAGAACAAATTCCACGGATGCCGTCCCAATATTGCAAGCGTTCGCAATTTCCGAAGCGGCGGCCGCCAGAGGAAATAATTTTGATACCAATCGCTGGCTGCAAATCCGCGACCTGCTCATCAAAAATGGCGCGGATTACGATGCGTTCGCCGCCACCGCCCTGGGCGATCTTGAGCAGGCGCGCCAGCTTCTATCGGTTGATAAAAGCCTGGCTCAAGCCACGGACAAGGATGGCCAGACGCCGTTGCATTGGGCCGTCCAAAATAATCAGCTCTCCATGACGACATTCTGGTTGCAGGCCGGCGCGTCGCCGACTGCGACCAATTTGGCCGGACAAACCACGTTGCACATCGCCGCCGGCAAAAATTTGGTTGAACATATGAAATTGTTACTGGCAGCCGGTGCCCCGGCCAACGTGCGTGACACAAACGGCTGGACGCCGTTGGATGCGGCTACACATTCACACAACACCGAGGCGATCCGTTTGTTGTTGAGCGACAAGTCGGTTGTCCCGCCACCCGACCGCGCCATTGCCACCTCTCTCCACGATGCGGCGGCCGGGGGAAACCTCTCCGCCCTCGCAGCCTTGACCGAATCCACCAACAATCTCGAAGCTCGCAATGAACTTGGACTCACCCCCTTGCAGGTCGCCGTGTTAAACGGTCATTTTGCCGCAGCCGCGCTGCTCGTGGATCGGGGCGCGAATGTGAATGTTCGGGATGCCGATGGCAATACGTTGCTGCACCAGATTCTTTTGCAGAATCGGAACCTTTTTGTGCGTGACCGGCCGTCGGCGGATTGGCTCTCGGCGCGGTTGAGGTCAAACCCGCACAGGGAGGAGTATTTGAAATACCTGACCGTCGGGCAAAACGAACAAGGGCCGAATCCGGTGCTGCAAGCCGCGAGTTTTCTGCTCGCGTGCGGGGTGGACGCCAAGGCCACCAACCATGCGGGGCAAACCGCCGTCCAGTTGGTGACCGACGGAAAAACCTCCCGTTACATTTTTTTCTTTGAAGACGATCAGGCAACCATCTTAAGCCTCCTCAAGTCGGGCGGCGGCAATATTAATGAAACCGATTCGGATGGGAACACCCCACTGCACCTTGCCGGCCAGTCAAGCGATGCCGATAAAGTCGCCGCATTGATTGCTGCGGGCGCGGACATCAATGCCACCAATCATCAAGGCCAGACGCCGTTGCACAAATACGCGGAAAAAATCGGAGGCTGGGCCGATGACGGAACAAATGAACCGTTTCAATTTCTTGTATTCTCCAAAGCCAATGTGAACGTCCAAGACAACGACGGCCTGACTCCGTTGCATGTTTTGGCTCTGGCTGACACGTCCTTCAAAAAAGAAGCGACACAGATGCTTCTGGATGCCGGGGCAAATCCCAATCTGCGCGACAAGCGTGGCCGCACTCCGGCACACCTGTTTCTGTCCGGCAACTGGCCGTGGGATGGGGCGGCGGAATGCGTGGCGCTGCTTGTGAAAGCCGGCGCGAACCTTTCGGTCAGGGATGATCAGGGGAAAAACCCGCTGCATTATCTGGCAGCTTTGGGAGGTCAAAGTCCGATGTTCTTTATGCGCGGCATCGGCGAAACCTTCACGGCGGCAAAGGTGAGTTTGGAAACGCGCGACAACGACGGCAATACGCCGCTGCTTATCGCGGCCAAAACTGGAACGCACGATGTTTATAACTGGCTGGTGGATCATGGGGCAAATTTGGACGCAACTAATAATGCGGGCGAATCGCCGCGCGTGTTATCAGCCCGAAACCCCGATCCTTTTTCCAGACGGGTTATGCCGTCCAACTAAGCCCGGCTATTTCCAGGCCATCATCGCATACGAGTCTCCGTGCGGAGACAATGTGGCGGGCTATTCGTCTGAATCCATGAATCATATAAATTTTGGCACCAATTGGTGCCAAAACCGCATTGATTTGGGTTGCCCGTTCCCGGCGGCTGAAGTGTGTCGTGCTGGTGCTCCGTCTTTCCCGCTGGCTTGGCCGGCCGCTTCACTCGGTTGATGTTCCGCTTCGCTATCGCTCAGCGGAACATTTTCGTTCAGCGGCCAGCCAAGCCAGCGTGACAGCCCGAGGTCCATTCCCAGCACCGAGTCTCTTCGTCTTCCGTGTCAATCAGGACCTCTATTACGCCCCCGTCTTTTTCATCAACGGCAGCATCAAGGGCACCGACCTGTTTTACCGCCACACCACCAAAAGTTTCGTCCCGCTCAACGAGCGCTGGGTGGAATATCTGATCAGCCTGTCCGAGACCTCCGAGGGACGTGGCGTGCCGATTTCCGAACGCACCAACACCCGGCGGCAATTGAACCTCCAGGCCGTCGTCAGCCCGCCCGACACCATGATGGCCCGCAAATACGCCTCGGCCGCCTGGGATGAAATCAAGTCAGCCGCCCTGACCGATCTGCCCCAGGAATCCATCCTGCGCAAATTCATCACCCACGACGGCGGCTTCGGTGCCATCACCAAGATTGCCAATGCGGCCAGGGAGAATCCCGATTTTGCCCAGGCGTTGTTCACGTCGTCCAAGCCGGAGAATTACATGCCTGATCTGGAGTCTTACCAAGCCCCGGCCCCGGAACCGATGTTGACGCTGCATCGGAATCTGCTCAATAACGCCAATGTCAAATCGGCCTCGACCGAGGATCTGAACAAGGGCTATGTGTTTGAGGACAACCGTCCGAAAGAGGCTTTGAATGAAGTGATTTACGAAGCGAGCGAACGGAATCTGCGTTCCGTCACCGAACCCGGCGTCTATCAGATGCTCGTCGCCGACGGCGCCATGCACGAGATGTTGTGTGCGTAAGTGGCAGCGGCGATTTCCAAAGCCATGCCAGGCGGCCGCAGCAATTCAATGGCACGGCCAAAGCTGGCGGCCTCGCTGTTCCGCATGGTCGCCGCTGTCGTTTCACCGGTGGAGATTTGCCGGGCGATTTTTCCCGCTTCGTTCCGAGCCTTCGCTCCGTCATTGAATGACCGAAGGCGTCGCTGGCCGTTGGTAAAACCGGCGACCTCAAAACAGCGATAGGTCTTCCCGTTAATTTTACGTTCTCGCTTGTAAATTTTCACCGTGACGTTGCCAACAGTCACGGTTTCGAGTTTTGAATTGATTTTCCGTTTCACCTCATTATCTGTCGGTAAAACGTCGGTAAAAGTCAACAGAGAACTTTTAATTCTGATGTTTGTGAATGGGGAATATCACAAAATTCATTGAAAACAAAGGCGATTTGAAATGGAGCCAGTTGTCGGATTTGAACCGACGACCGACGGTTTACAAAACCGTTGCTCTACCACTGAGCTAAACTGGCTTTTAAGTTGCTGGTATGATAATTGGCAGGCGATGCGAAACCTCACCGGCCAAGCGCAAAGCGGATGTGATTGGGTCAAAACCCAGCATCCCATCCAAACCAGATGGAAATTATTTTGAGCGTGCCCGGGTCAATGGCAAGCCAATTCGCCGGTTGCAGACAGGCTACCAGTCCTTGATGGCGCGGTGGTTTTCGTTTGGATTTCCTTCCGGCTTCAGTTGAAGAATCTGCTCGCTGTCCTTTTGGGAGTCCAACAATCGCTGCGCTTCTTGCGGAGTCATCTCCTGGGTGGCGGAATTTTGTGACTGTCCATTCTGGTCCTCCTGCTTTTCGCCAGATTTTTCACCCGATGATTTTGCCGGCTGCGGTTCTTGCGGTTGCTTGTCATTCTGCTGGCCCGGTTGATTTTGCGGCTGCTGGTTCTTTTGTCCGCTTGAATTTTGCTGCGATTGCTGGTTGTTTTGCGTCTGCTGTTGTTGCGATTGATTTTGCTGATTCTGTTGATTTTGCTGTTGTTGGTTTTGCTGCGACTGCGACTGTTGCTGCTGGCTTTGGTTTTTCTGCTGTTGTTTCAACAACTTTTCCAATTTTTGCAACTTCTCGTCGCTCGGATAAATTTTCAGGCCGTTCTCCGTTTTTTCCAGCGCGGCAGGAATGTTGTTGGAAATATAAAACTGCGCACCGCCGTTGAAAAAGTCATCGGCGGGCGCAAGCTGCGCGCCGGCTTTCTGCCACGCAAACAGGAGCAGGCTAAGGCTGATGAGGAGTTGCGATGTCATCTATGTCCTTCAATTTCTTGGTGAACTCTTCAAACTGCTTGGCGGCGATTTTGTATTTCTGCGTCAGCGACTGCATGATTTCGTAGGCGCGATGAAACTCCGCGCGCTGCACCGCCGTGTCCGCGCTAGCCTTCGCCGACCGCAACGCGGCCTTGATCGCGCGCACCTGTTCCGCCGCGCCCTGGGCGAAACGGAAATTGAAAACCGCGTCCGCATCGTTCGTATTCAACATCACGGCGCGCTCGTAAATTTTTGCCGCCGCGTCAAAACCCTGCTCCAAGCCGTCCAAATCCTGCGCCTGCTTCGCCTTTTGGAACTGCACATTGCCGAGGTTGTAAAATGCCTGCTGCTGCAACTTCAAATCCGGCGAGAGCGTCACCTGCTGGAACAGGTTTTGCGCCAGATCAAAATTCGTGGCGCAATACGCCGCGTCGCCCGCGTTGAAAACCAAACGCAGGTCATTTGTTTTCACCGTTGCCAGCTCGGTGTAATCCGTGAGTGCGTTTGTGAAATTGCCGGCCTCGTATTCTCGCAGCGCACTTGTCGGCGAAGCGTTCATACGAATTGGCAGCAATAAAATCCCGAAAATAATTGCGGCCGACACCGCTTGGACTTTGGACTTTGGACTTTGGACTTTGGACTTTTTCCGCTCCGGCAAAAACATTTCCGCCAGCAGCAAAATGACCGCCGCCGCCAGCGGCCAGTGAAATTGTTCGTGATACTGCTTGATCAAACGCTCCTTGCCCTCCGACTTCGGCAGCGGCGCGAGGCCGCGCTCGTAAAGCGTGTCCATCGTGTCCGCCCCATGCAGCAGCAAATAGGAACCGCCCGTGGCATCGGCGATCTGCTTGAGCAGTTGCTCGTTCAAGTGCGATTTCACGACGTTGCCCTGGTCGTCGCGGACGTAATCCGAATTTCCATTCGCGTCCGTCACGCGGATCAAATCACCAGCCGCCGTGCCGATGCCGATGGTGAAAATTTTCAGTCCCACCTTCGCGGCGTTCTTTGCCGCTTCCAGAGCGCCAGTTTCACTGTCGTTGTCCTCGCCGTCGGTGAACAGCACCAGCACGCGATGATGCTCTTTTTCCTTGAACGCCGTCAGCGCCGTGTTGATGGCCGCCGCGAGCGCCGTGCCGCCCTGCGGAATGGAGTTCACGTCCAGCGCCTGCACGCTTTGCTGGAACGCCGTGTTGTCAATCGTCAGCGGACATTCCAAAAAGCCGTCGCCCGCGAACGCCACCAAGCCCAAGCGGTCTGCGCTGGCGCGCTGCATCAGTTCCAGCGTGGCGAGCTTCGCACGCGCGAGGCGGTTCGGCGCGATGTCCGTCGCGAGCATGGATTTCGAAGTATCCACCGCCACGACGATGTCCAGCCCGCGCTGCGCGACTTCCTGCAAATCATATCCACGCTGCGGACGCGCCAGCGCCACAATCAAAAACGCCACGGCAACAATCAAAAGTGCAAAACGCCATTTCCGTCGCGCCGGAGAAATGCCGACGGTCAAGGTCGAAAGCAGACGCGCCTCGACAAATTGCGTCAGCAATTTTCGCTTCGCGCGTTCGCCCCACCAGAAAAACAACGCCAGCACCGGCGGAACCGCCAGCAGCAGCCACAAAATATCTGGATGCTCGAATCTCATCTTGAAATTGCCGATTGCCGATTGCCGATTGCCGATTGGGTTTGTAAATTCGTGTTATGAATCCGACGGAACTCAAAGCCCGCACGAAAACTTTTGCCTTGAGAATAATCAAGCTCACGCGAGCCATTCCAAAATCTGACGATGCTGGACGTGCCATCGCCAAACAAATCGTCCGTAGCGGCACCTCGGTGGCGGCGAATTACCGAGCCAGTTGCCGCGCCCGCAGCCCGGCCGAATTCATTGCTAAAATCGGAACCGTCGAGGAAGAGGCTGACGAAACCGCGCTGTGGCTCGAATTGCTCGTTGAATCCGGCACGATGCCCGCAAAGAAATTGTCCGCACTGCTCGACGAAGCCAACGCGCTGACAGCCATCATGGCTGCCTCGCGCAAAACCGCGTCCGGCAAATGATTTTTTAATCGGCAATCGGCAATCGGCAATCGGCAACGTTTTCATGGCAGCCTCCGAAACGCGGTTTGTCCCAGCACGATTTCAATCAGCAGCAGCGCCAGCCCGCCCGCGACGACCCACGCGAACAGCTCGCGGTATTCCGTGTATTTGTTGATGACCGCCTCGGTCTTTTCCAGCTTGTCAATTTCCGCGTAAATTTTCTCGAACTTTTCCGCGTTGTCGGCGCGGTAATACTTGCCGCCGGTCTGGTCGGCGATTTTTTGCAGCGTGGTTTCGTCCACGTCCACCGGCACATTTTGGTAGCCGACTTTTTGTCCGCCCATGAAAACCGGCATCGGCGCGGAGCCTTGTTCGCCAATGCCGACCGTGTAAATTTTCACGCCCAGCGCCGCCGCCGCTTCCGCCGCCACGAGTGGCTGGACTTTGCCGGAATTATTCTGCCCGTCCGTGGCAAGGATGATGATTTTGCTCTTCGATTTCAATTCGCGCAGCCGGTTCACCGCCGTGGTCAGCGCGTCGCCAATCGCCGTCGCGTCGGAATTGATCGAGCCGATTTCCAGCCGCGCCAGGTTCTCCTGCAAATATTCATGGTCCGGCGTCAGCGGCGCGGCGATGAACGCCTGCGCCGCGAACACCACCAGCCCAATGCGGTCGTTCGGCCGTTTATCAATAAAATCTTTCAGCACCGACTTCGCCATGTTGACGCGGTTCACGCGCTCGCCTTTCACCACGAAATCTTCCGAGATCATGCTGCCCGACAAATCCAGCGCGCACACGATGTCAATGCCGCTGGCCTTCACCTCCGTCGTGCTTTTCGAGAGACGCGGCTGCGCGAGCGCGAAAATAAAAATGGCGAGCGTGAACCAGCGAAGCGAATTCAAAAATCCGCCGGCGCGCGAGCGGCTGATGTTCTGCATCCCGCGCACGAGCTGCACCGACGAATAAAGAAATGCCGGCGGCGATCCGCGCCTGCCCTTGAGCCACGCGAACAGCGGCAGGAGCAATAGCAGCAAAAGAAAATATGGATGGGCGAAAGCCATTTTGGATTTACGATTTACGATTTACGATTTACGATTTCTTCTGGCAGTTCGTTTCCGCTTTCCGATTTCTCACTTTCCGCTTTTGCTTCCGCTGGCTCCGTTTCTTCCACCAGCCGCAGCGCGGAGGAATGCAGTTCGCGCAATTCATTTTCGCGCGGCTCGTATTTGGCGAATTTCACGAGGTCGCAGCTTTCCAGAAATTTGCCGAGCGATTCCTTTTGTTCCGCCGTCAGCAAATCCGTCGTCTGCAATTCGCGCAAAAATTCCTCCGTCGTCCGTTCCGGCGCGCGGAAATCAAACCGCTCTTCGAGATAGTTGCGGATCGTGTTGGAGACCAGCGTGCAGAATTGTTTCGGCTCGACGATGAAGGCGAGCGCGCGTTCCAGCATCTGCTTCGCGCGGACGTGCGCGGGCACGGGCGGCGTGGGCGGAATATTCGTGATGCGCCGATGCAGATAACGCCACGCGAACATCAGCAGCGTCAAAACCGCCAGCGCGCCGAGCGTCCACCACAGCCATTCCCAGCCGCTCGAAATTTCAATCGGCGGCTTGATGTCGCGGATGTCGTTGATGTTGGTCATAATTTGACGGCGTAGCAGCCGGCGTAAGTCGGCTCTTTTCTATTTGATTGGAGCGAACTCACGTTCGCTGCTACGAGTTTGGATTTCATCCGCGCAGCCTCCGCTTTTCGCGTGTTTCAAAGAATCTGCCGAGCGCCGCCGAATACGCTTCATCCGTGCGCAGTTGAATCGAATCAATTCCCGACGAGCGGAATTGTTTTGCCAGCTCACCAAGTTGTTTTTGCTGGCGCAAGGCAAACGCATCACGGCTGCTCGCGCTGCCGGTGTTCACTTCCAAAATTTCGCCGGTCTCCGCGTCTTCCAAAATCAGGCGACCAAGCGCGGGCAATTCCAATTCATGCTTGTCCGTGATTTGCACCGCGACGACATCGTGCTTGCGATTCAACATGCGCAACCGAGTCTGCGTCAATTTTGGCAGCGCGCCCGCCGCGTCGGATGAAATGAAATCCGACACAACCACCGTTATCGCGCGATGCGCCGTGACGCGAGCCATGAATTCCAACGCGTTCACCAGATCCGTCCCGCGCCGTTTCGGCTCGAAAAATAAAACTTCACGGATGACGCGCAGGACATGGCTGCGGCCTTTGCGCGGCGGAATGAATTTCTCCACCTCGTCGGAAAAAAGAATCAGGCCGACTTTGTCATTATTCCGAATCGCCGAAAAGGCGAGCACGGACGCGATCTCGGCGGCGAGTTCGCGCTTGGACTGATCGCGCGAGCCGAACAGGCCCGAGCCGCTCACGTCCACGACGAGCATGAGCGTGAGTTCGCGTTCCTCGACGAACTTCTTGATGAACGGATGGTTCATCCGCGCGGTGACGTTCCAGTCAATCGCGCGCACGTCGTCGCCGGGCTGGTATTCGCGCACCTCGTCGAAGTTCATGCCCTGGCCCTTGAACACGGAATGATACTGGCCCGCGAGCGTTTCGGTCACGATGCGGTTCGTGCGCAGCTCGATCTGCCGGATTTTTTTGAGAATCTCGCGGGGAATCATGGGAAAATTGATGATTGCCGATTGCCGAATGCCGAATTCAAGCTGGTGAAAACTCCGGCTTGCGCGAATGAATCAAAGGAGTAAATTGCCGCCATGAGTGCGACGCAAGTCATGGAACAAGTGGACAAGCTTCCGTTTGAAGAACAACGTGAAGTTTTTGAACAACTCCGCGACCGCTTTGACGACGAACTCACGCCGGAGCAAATCGCCGAACTCGACCGCCGCGCCGAAGACGCGCTCAAACATCCCGGTCGCGGCACGCCCATCGAAGAAGTTTCTGCTGAAATCAAAAAACGTCTGCTCGCCAAAAAATGACGTTCAAAGTCATTGCCGAGTCCGAAGCCAAACGCGAGTGGAATGAGGCGGTTGACTGGTATGAAGAACGTGAAGCTGGCATCGGCTGGCGGTTTGATGACGAACTTCAGGCATTTCTCCAAACTCTGGCTCAAAATCCCGAACGATTTCGACTGGCGACGGCATTGACGCGCAAAGCCAAGATGCCCGAACCGTGGCCTTACTCGATTTACTTTACAATCAACACTGAACATCGCGAAGTCAAAATTCTTGCTGTCTGGCACGGCGCGCGAAATCCGGCGGAACTGCGGCGACGGCTGAAATGAAAAGCCCGCGAGCGTTGCGGTCACGATGCGGTTCGTGCCCAGCTCGATCTGCCGGATTTTTTTGAGAATCTCGCGGGGAATCATGGGAAAATAGCGAATGGCGAATGGCGAATTTTCAATTGCGCGTTTTGTCCAACGGAGTAGATTAACGCCATGAGTGCAGCGCAAGTCATAGAGCAAGTTGAAAAACTTCCGTTTGAAGAACAACGCGAAGTCTTCGAGCAACTCCGTGAAAAATTCGATGCCGAACCCACGCCAGAACAACTCGCCGAGTTTGAACGCCGTGGCGAGGAATTGCGACGCAATCCCAAAAGCGGAATTCCGTGGGAGCAAGTCCGGGCTGAATTGAAGGAACGGATCAAGGGTCGCGCATGTCTCGCCAAATAATCTTCGACGCGGAAGCGCGACTCGAATTTGAAGAGGCAGTCATTTGGTATGACGCGCAGCAGCCCGGATTGGGCGACCGGTTTGAAGCCGAAGTTCACGTCACCTTTCAAAACATCTTGCGCAACCCGGAAAGGTTTCAATTGGTCGCCCAA
>Ga0224554_1000867_pt1 | contig 22073 bp, 11 predicted proteins | sample 714S22024metaG_FD_180666 | JGI IMG/M metagenome (GOLD analysis project Ga0224554, IMG submission 180666) | Peat soil microbial communities from Stordalen Mire, Sweden - 717 S2 20-24 | ecosystem: Environmental > Terrestrial > Soil > Wetlands > Peat | place: Sweden: Norrbotten County, Stordalen...
TCGGCCGCCGCAGTCTGGCGCTAATCGTGCCGCCGACGGCCATCCACACTGTCATTACTGACAACCAGCTCGGCGATGAGGATGTGGAAACGCTGAAATCGGCAAGTATCGAAGTGATCCGCGTCTAACGCAGTCACACCGCCTTGGCAGAAAACACTCTGGCTTATCGCAGAAGTAATAGATTCCGCAGGAGCGGTGTGATTGCTTCGACTCGCCTACGCACCACAGGCGTCCGCGTAAGCACGCAGCACCTTCCGGATGCGATGGATAACAACGGATTGCGCGTCGGGATGCAATGTTCCGGCGCGGACAGCGAGATACTGCTCGGGCAGGAAGGCGCTCAGCATGGTTTCCGGAATGGCTACTTGCCGCAGGTTCAACAGGAGCGTCGCCACCGCTTCCTTCACCAGCGGAGCGTTCCAGTAGTAGCGGACCCGGTCGCTGTAACTGTAGCGCCGCAGCAGATGCATGGTCTGTTCGTCTCCAGTGTAGTGATGCTCCCAGTTGCGCCGGTCCTCGACCATTACGCGCTCCAGAACATCCATCAGTAGCGAAGATTGCGCCGGTCCCACGAGCTCAGCCTCGATCGACGAGAGCGCGGCCAAAGCCTCGCGCATCGCAAAAGTGAGCGCCGGACCAACCTTCAAGATGGCAAACCCGTCGCGCATTAAATTGCGATAGGCCTCGGGCCGCTGGTAGTCCGTGGAGTGCGCCTCATAGACCAGCCCTTCTTCCTCTTTTAGCAGTTCGGTGAGATGCACGGCGCGCGCAGGGTCATAATCGACCACACTGTCATGGTTGAATTCAACTCCCGGCTGAACCACCAGGGCGATCACCCGAGGCCATACATGGGCAAGTCCTGCCTCTTTGAAGACTCGCCGGTGTACGGCAAGAGTCTCGGCTGCAGCTTCGCGGCTGGTCACTGCAAGCTCTGTCAGGCTCTCAGTCGCGCCCCCCGGAATGGGCACTTCGGTGCCAATCACGTAGACAGGCTTTTGCTCGCCACTCACCTGCTCCGCGGCGGCACAGAGGACCGCGGCGCGTCGTGCAATTGTCTCGCCTGTGAGCGGGCCGCGATCGTCCGCACAAGCCATACTGGCATCGAGGTGTATCTTCTGAAACCCTGCCCGCACATAGGCCTGCACAGTCCGTTCGGCTTCGCGCATGGCCTCAAGCGCCGGCTGCTTCTGCCATGGATTGGGTCCCAGGTGATCTCCGCCGAGGATCAGCCGAGACTCGTCGAATCCCTTGCTAGCGGCAATGTCGGTAACGCGCCGTCGAAAGTCTTCGGGCAGCATGCCCGTATAGCCACCATGGTGATTTACTTGGTTCGAGGTGGCCTCAATCAAAAGACATGACCCATCTTCAAGTGCTTGGTCAATGGCTGCTTCAAGCACCCAGTGATGCGCAGAGCAGACTGAGTAGATTCCCTTCGGTCGGCCTTGGCGCCGTGCAACGGCTAGCTGTTCCAAAACATTCGACACTGCTTTTCTCCATTCAGCGGCCCGTAATGGGCTTGTGTGCAAGCGGGGGCCGGGTTGACCTTAATGCTCACAAATCGAAGCCAGGGTGGATTGACTTAGATTTGTTGAAAAACCATGGTTGGCAAGTTAGTTTGCAGGTATGGCCTCAAGCGTGAGCACCTGAAATGGCCGCAGCAGCATTCGTTGCTTATGTCCAGCGCGCAAGTAGAGCGAAGCCGCCGCCTGATCGCTCACCCACGGACTGTGTGCCCGGTAGCCGTGCGGTGCATGAAGCGGCAGTTCAAATGCCCTGCCTACATCGAGTGAAAACTTCTGAACCTGATCCGACGGATTGCGCAGCACCACGATACCTTTCCGCGGAGTCCACGAAGCCCAGCCATATACCTGGAGTTTCGCTGGATCCCCGCCGATCCAATGTGTGTCCTTCAGGATAGCGGCGTTGGATCGTGACCATCGCGCCGCCTCCGCCAGAACATCCCAATCCTGCGCGGAAAGCAGTGATGGAGTGATATACATCTCCTGCAGTTGCGTCCCGCTACCGAAATAGGAGTGCACCTCGTCAGGAAAGTCGTGGTTTGGATCGGTGCTGAGATGTTCCGCTTCCTTCGCGTAAATCAGACCGTGCAGCATGAGCGAACTCAACGGAAAGAGCGGCCCACCCTCAACCACATTGTGATAGGTTTGCTCATCGCGGTATGTGATCCATTTTTGGCGCCAACTTCCAACGCCGTCGAAGCTGTGATCCTCGCCACCGCGCCAGATGGAGTCCGCATATCGTAGCCAGAACGGCGAGGGCCAGGTACCCGTCGTTAGATTGATGAAGACGCTCGGGTCCTGCTGGCGCAATCGCTCGATGAGATGAATTGCCGCTGAAAAGTCACTGTCAAAAAGGCTGCCGGGGAAGACTTGATTGACATTTCCCGTACCGTCGATCTTGAACTGGTTCACGCCATACTTTGTGACCATTTCCAGCAGACTCGTCTCGAAGAGCTTGTAGTACCGCGGTCCAGAGAGCGCGAAACCGCCTTTCACCGTCTCGAAGCCAGCCTTCTCGCCCGTGGCGATTCGCTCCTCCTTCTCCTTGTCATATCCTCCCCACGGAGAGAACCAGACACCGATGCCAAAACCATATTGCGCCGCGGCATTGCGGACGTTCGTGAAGCCGTCTGGAAACCCGGAGTCGAAGGACCAGAGATCGCCCGTATTATCCCAGCCGTCGTCGAAGAGAAACGAGTCGATGGTGACGCCACGCTTGCGGACCAACTCTTCTCCGAAGGCGTGTATACGGTTGAGAGCCTGAGCTTCGCTATAGCGTCCACCCTCGCCCAAGTCATACCAGGTGTTGTAATGCAGGAATGTTCGGTACGGATGCGCCCGCTCCAGTTCCTCATACGCGAGAAAATCACGCCGCAGTTGGCCTGGAGTAGATACGCCAATCACCGAGGAATAGGTGATGGATTTCCCTGCGGCAAGAGGCAGTGTACGTGTCATGATCGCTGTCGCCCGCCCATTCTCTACCGAACTTGCCGACAGCGGAAATTCGAAGCCGAAGAAGAAGTCACCCGCCACAATCGGCGAACCTGCAACCTTCCCCGCCACACGCGCGCCGGAAGCCTTGAAGTCGAACAGCCGCACCTCGGCAACATCCAAAGGTTGCGCCAGGGCCCGCAACGTGACCTCCTGGCGTAGATAATTTGTGCCGTCTCGCACAACCGCGCACCAATGCACCGCAAACGAGTTGTCCTTTGCGCTCAGATCGGCGCAGAGCTTTCGTCCGGCAATCTGCTCCGCCTGCCGCGAAGCCAATGGGTTCGGCGACACGGCCTCCTCCTCAGGCGTTGCATCCATCTTCAGTTGGGAGGCGGCAATCACATGTCCATCGCGAAGAAGAAGAGAAAATAGCTCGCCCGGCCGCAGCTTTGCCCGACTCGTGAGATCCTCGACTTCCGTAGCCTTGATGCTGCCATTCGCCACTTGAAAGCGAGCCGTGAGGCTGTCTCCACGCAGTTCATATCTGCCCGTAACGTGCTCATCGAGCGTGTTCGGGGCAGCAACAAGAGCCCCAGAAAGTGGGAACAAAAGGACTAAAGGATACGCTGCAGATCGCAAGATCGGCAGTATTTGCCTCCCCGAAGAACTCCTCATCAGTGCCGGCCAGATGATTTCTCCCATATGATGCAGAAGCAAGAACAAGGGCTTGCACCGCCGCTCTGCTAGAGAACAGAACTCCGGGCGAACCGGCTCCCAGGGGTAGAAGGAACGGCAATTCATCATCACTCTCGCCACCTCACGAAGCTTAGGGAAGTGCTCTAATGAGCAAAGTATACATCAAAAGAAATTAAACGAAATAAAAAGTTGAATTAAGAATAACCGCGGACTATACTCGATTACGCAGAACCGGTTCGCAAAATAGCAGTGGAGGAGCAGGTATGTGTAGCGAGGATGCAAACCGCGAGGACATGTTTGTCGCCCTGGTCAACGCCAAGGCCGAAGTCAATCTCCGACTCAGCGACTTTACCCCCCGCTCGGAGCTGAAGCTGACGGCCCACCCCATCGAGAAGCCGCTATTCCCTGTTATCGACTATCACACCCATCTAGATTCGCAGTCGCCTCAAGAAGTGCTTCGCATCATGGATGCGTGCGGCGTCGAGAAGATCGTGAACATCACCATGCAGGTAGGCCAGGCTGCCATCGAGTCCATCGAGCGGTTTCATCGCGCCGCGCCGGATCGCTTTGCCACCATCGGGTGGATGGACTGGAGCGGCGTCGAGCGCAGCGACTTTGTTGAGCTCAGCCTGGACCGGCTGGAGCGCCTTGTCGAGCACGGCGCCGTTGGCATCAAGTTCTGGAAAGATTTGGGCCTCCACATCCGCGACGCCAGCGGCCAACTGCTGCACATCGACGACGAACGACTGGCGCCAATTTTCGACAGGGCCGCCGAACTTGGCATTCCCGTCATGTTCCATACCGCTGATCCCGACGCCTTCTTTACCCCCATCGACCAGTTCAACGAGCGCTATGAAGAGCTGGCGGCGCATCCGGACTGGAGCTTTTACGGCTCGGAGATTCCCAAGCCGGAGCTGCTGGCGCAGCGTGACCGCGTGATTGCGCGCCATCCAAAGACCACCTTCGTCTGCGCGCACCTTGCCGAAAGCGGTGAGAACTTGGCCTACGTGGCCAAGCTGCTGGACAGCAACCCGAATCTGTCGATCGACATCAGCGCCCGCACTCCGGAGTTGGGCCGCCAGCCCTACACCGCGCGCAAATTCGTCGTGAAGTATGCGGACAGAATCCTCTTTGGCACCGACCTGCTGCCGGAAGTCGATATGTACCGTCTCTACTATCGATTCCTTGAGACCGCCGACGAGTACTTCGACTACCCGTCGCACGCCTCGCGCCAAGGCCGCTGGATGGTCTACGGACTCTTCCTGCCTGCGGATGTGCTGCAGAAGGTGTACCGCGCCAATGCGCTCAAGCTTCTGCACGCCAACTCTCGCTAGGCTTGTTTATACACCGCCTAACGAGTCAGCGTCAGCCGCGCCGGCGCTCAGTTCATACGCTGTCGCGTTCGCGATTCGAAATTGGCAAAGTATCGGCCGCGTTGAGTTCCAAAAGCAGAAGAGCCCCCGCCAACCTGGAGCCTCCACTTGATCCCAAACTCATTGTCCAGCCCGCCCAATGGGGCCTCGAAATTCCTTATTGTACCTTTAAAAGTCACTTGCCAAACACCAATAACTCTTTTGGAATGAATGGCGTGGACGACGGGGCTCGAACCCGCGACCTCTGCCGTGACAGAACTATGAAGAATAGTAACTCATTGATTCTGCAGCGCACTGATGGCTCAGAAAGCGCACAAAAGCACCCAAAATGAGGCTTCAGCACCCTAATCGAACCCTAGTTTTAGGAAAAAAGCAGAGGTTCGAACTGACGTAGCTTGGGGCTATAAATCCTGGCACGTCGAGAGGTCGCTCCTAATCTGAAGGGGAGGACTTGGATGAAGAAGAGCCGGTGCACGGAAGGTGATTCCTTTGCTGGTGGGTTTGATAATCACATGTAAAGTTTGTGTTCAGGGCGCGTTTCCCGTGTTAACCCCTTGTCAGATTCCGGCATTCGCGTGGAAACTTGGATTTTCTTCATCCCGGTACGGTTTACTAGTGCGCCTTTTGCCGGTTGGCGGAAAAGATTTCTGGATTGACGAGGGGAGTAGATGCAAGGGGAAAAGATGAGCAAGGAGAGCGGGATGGTCAGTGAGGGATGGCTGTTTAGCCGGCGGGAGTTTCTCGCAGGATTAGCGGCGCTGGGGCTGGCGGAGTGGACAGAGCGCGCGATCGGAGCGCCAGCGGGGACATATGGTTGGAGCGGACTGCCGGATCGGCCAGAGGAGCGGCCGCTGGATTTTCGCGCGCTGGCCAGTGCATTTGACGCCTACGTCATGAACCCTGTTCATGGGGTGAATTTGCGCGCAAAGGATGGCCGGCAGGTGTTTCCTTCGGCACTGGAGGGCGTGGAAGACGGGGGACTGACAACCTACGGGCCGATGGCGCTCGGCAAGGAATTGCGCGGAGAGGGGCTGGAGGAGCTGGCAGCATCGCTCAAGGGCTACTTCAGTGAGCCTTATGGCCTGTTTCTGGACGGCGCCGGCGGAACGCTGTGCGAATACTGGTACCTGATGAATATAACCGCGCTGGCCTACGCGCTGATCCGGCTGCGCTTCGGTCAGGATGCGGAGTGGCTGGCGCGAGTGGAGAAGAGCGCGGCGCGATTGAAACAGATGGCATGGCAGATTCGCTACGACTTCAACAGCCAGGGCTACAACTTCGAGAAAGCGGCGGCCTTCACAAATCAGGATATCTACCGGCAGCCCGACGCGGTGGGCGGATATAGCTACGTGATGCTGCTGGCGTGGAAGTTGACCGGAAAGGAGTGGTGCCTGGCGGAGGCCAAGATTGGAATCGATCGCTACCTGGATTTCGCCAGCAATCCGTGGTACGAGGTTCCAAGCGGAGCCATGGCTGCGATGGCGGCGGCGCGGCTGGAGGCGATGGGGTATCCGGTAAACGCGAGAAAGGCGCTGGGGTTTGTCTTGGACGCAAAGGCTGGACTGATGGCGACAGGACGATGGGGCGGACGCGAAGTGAACGGATTGCTGGCCGGATTCCGCACCGAGCCCGCCAGCCAGGTTTACAGCATGGAGTCGATGGTCGCGCTGCCCTATCTGCTGCCGGCGGTGCGATTCCGCCCGGAACTGGCGGGGGAAGTGGCAAGGTATGCGCTGAACGCCGCGGCCAACCTGCGCTGGTTCTATCCGGAGTATCTGCCGCGCGAGGACCAGAGCCGTCCTGATCTGCCGTTGATGATTCCATACGAGCGGTTGAGCCGGGAAGAAAAGGGCCACAGTCCTTATGCGACGGGTGACTTCGCGGGGCACCGCTCAATCTATGGAGGCGCGTACGTTTTGTGGCTGGACAAGATGATTCAGCCGCAGGGAGATCCGTGGCTGCTGCGCTGGGATCTGGCCAAGACGAATTTTCTGGATCGCGACCTGCCTCCCGCATTCCTCTATTACAATCCCTGGCCGGAGGAAAGGCGGATCACGATTGAGACAGCGGCGGGCAAAGGAAGGGTCTACGATCTGACGCGCAAGCAAATGCTCGAACCCTGGGAGGGGAAGGTGGAGTTGACGCTGGGCGCGCGAGAGGCCCGGGTAATCGAGATGCGGGAGTAAGCCAAACGAGGTTCCCCTCAACCCAAGTGACTCATTGAAGGAAAGGTGTCGATGACGAAAATTGCAGGCTCTATGAAGCGGCCATCAGCTCATGCTATTTCCCGGCGTTCCTTTGTCGTGGCTGCGGCCGCGGCAGCTACCTGCGCGCCCCTTGCCGGTGCCTCTCAGCAGGAGCCTGACGCGGGAAAGCGGCGCAACAATCCCGAGGACGCCAAAGGCATGTTTGCGTGGCAGTTTCCGAGCGCCGACAACGAAGCGACCTGGCGCAATCAATCCTTCAGCATCGACAAGTGGTGGGGGGACTTTCCCCACAACTTGCCCGATCAGATGGATATGTTCGCGGATAACCCATGGGCCATCGGCCCATTCACAAAACACAAGGGAAATCCGGTGCTGGCGCCGACGCCGGGCGCATGGGACTCGGGTCATTTCTCGGGAGGCGTGCATAACGGCACGATCGTGGTAAGAGATGGCGTCTTCTACTACCTGTACCGCGGAGAAAGACCGATCGACATCCGGCAAAACAGTGAGATCGACTATATCTGCGATATAGGAGTAGCCACGAGCAAGGATGGAATTCATTTTACGAAGGACGACGCGCATAGTCCCTTTTTCAGAAAGGGCGCCGACCGGGTCTTCAGCTACGAAGATGTGAATGTGGTGCGTCGCGAAGATACTTACTATCTGTACTGCAACCAGTGGCTGTGGGAACGGCAGGGCGACACGAGCGTCAACGGGATAACCGTCTCTACTTCGACCGACCTTCTGAGTTGGACCAAGCACGGCATTCTATTTCCCAACTCGAAGCGTATTCATCGCAATGGCGTCGTTCTGCAGAGCCCGGACAATGAAGCCATCAAGGTGAACGGAAAATATGTAATGTACATAGACGATGGGCTGATTGCATATTCAGAAGACTTGCTCCATTGGGAATCGGAAGAAAACTCAAATGCGATGCCGGGCGGTGAATGCTGCTTCGCTCTTGGCGATTACGATCCTGCAAATCCCGACAATCTTGTTCTCTTCACGGGAGGGGCGCACACCGGGCATTTCTATGGGGTGGGAGAGATCCTGATTTCAAAAGCCGACGTGACCAAGCCGGTCCGCTATCTTCCCCGCTCCCCGCTCTTTGCGGAAGTCAAGTATCCGTTCGAGAATGGCTTTGCCGCAGAGGCGCCGCACAAGCCAGTATCCAGTTTTGCGGATTGCATATTCTTCAATGGCCTCACGCGTCATAACGGCAAGTGGTGGGTGTACTACGGCGGAAGCGAGTACTACACCTGTCTTACGACTGCCCCGGCTGCCAAATGAAGGGCGCAAGGCTTGGGGTATCAATCCGTTGTGGGTTATCTGAGCGAGCTTCATAGTTGTGTAACTCGCCGCGCGAACAGGATCAATTCTAGGGACGAACCACACGCGTGGCGACGATGGAAGTGGCGTTGGGTGCGCCGGCGACAGCCTGGGTGCGTATAAGCGCCTCGAAGTAGACAGGCTGACCAGGCGCATCGGGAGTGCCCAGAGCCTGCTGCAGCTTTTGCCGGTTGCCGGCATCGGCCAGGAAGAGTCCCGCAGACTCGGTGCCCTCTTGTTGCAGCCCCTGCAAGATAAGAACGCTGCCGCGGCCGTTGCCGAGCGGCAAGAGTGAGATCGTGGCATAGTCCTCACCGGAGCTGCCGGTGAATGCCAGCCCATGGTAGGTCTCCTGCTCGCCCGCCTTGGGATGCAGGTTCTGAAAGAACTTGAGGCTTTCGCCGACTACGCCCTCGCGTTCTTGAAAATTGAGTTTGTCCTGAAAGTAAGAGACCCAAGGGTTGGAGCTTGGGCTGCCTACAAAGACAAAGGTTCCTTCTTCAAGATCCCTGGGGCGCAACTCCCGCGCCGAGCGAATGGCAAGCCGGTCGCTCGAATTGCCGCTCAACCGCAGGAGCGTATCAACCACCACCAGGTCGGCATACGAGGTCAGCAGCGAGCCGGAAAGATACTTCATCACCCGCGCTTCGCGAGCCGTGGGATGAGCGTTTGCAAGTGTCTCTCCGCTCCGGTAGGACGGGCTAAGATACTGCTCCAGCGTCACCGGTTGCTCGTCTACAAGCCGCGTCATGCCGTAGTTGATGTCGGCGACCACTACATAAACAGGCCGGTTGCCCGAATCAAAGAGCGTGGCAAGAGGCCAGGGCGGCGGAGGTGGCAATGGGACCGCTGGACGGCGAAACCAGGCTGCCAGAGTCGTTAACAAAAAGAGCGCGGCCAGCGCCCAGGGCAGCGCCTGAAGCCAGAACTTGAGGCCATGGCGCACAACGGCCAGCACCGGCGTTCTGGCAGATCTCGGCTCGACGCTCCGAAAGAGCGTGGTGTAGGCTCCCTTTGGAATTTCTACGATGGAGGTTTCGTCGCGGCCTTCGCCGTCGAAGTACTCATGCAGCTTGAGCCGCAACTGCCGCACATGCACGCGGACTGAGCTGTCCTCGACGACACTGTAATCCTGCGCCTTGCCAAAGACGGAGCTGCCGATGCTGTGTTCACTCAGATCCTGGGTTTGGCTGTGCAGCGTTCTCTCCGTCAGAAAGCGCAAAAGATCCCTGAGCCTGGCCGATTTTTGGAAGGAACTGCTGGCAGTGATCCTTTCGATCAGTTGCCACCTGGGGTCTGTCCGAAGATCCGAATCCGCTTCCATCATCCGCGTGTAATTCCATTCCGTTCGACTCAGTTCCGATTGCGCGCAATTCAGTACACAGTCTGGAAAGCATCGTCTTCTCGACGCATGTTAGCACATCGCACGCACCATGGAAAGGTTTCTCCGAGATGCGAAAATTCTCCGGCAAAGACGAAAAATCTTCCAAAATGCCTGAGCGTACTTCCTGTGCAGCGCCCTTTTATGGTTTTCTCCCCGCGGGAATTCCGGCCGGAGTCTCATGCCTGGCATTCATGGCGTATTTCTGTATGTTTTTGCGCGAATCACATGTAAATCGCACGGGCTATCAAAGATTTCCGCAGTAAGTCCCTTTTCCGCGCCACCTGCTTTCTCAGATGCTTATCAACGGTTTTCAAAGTCCGGCTTGTTTTGCCGCAAAACGTCAGCGAGTTGATCCGGTCTTCCCGAATCGCGAAGGGCTTATTATGAGCGATCTTGCGCAACGCTTCGGCCAGAACCCCATTGTCAGACCGCGGGATCTGCATCCGAGCGTAGAGGGCATGGAAGTGACCTGCCTGCTGAATCCTGGTGTCTTTCGCTACCAGGGCAAGACCTGGCTGCTGGTGCGGGTGGCAGAGCGCCCGGCGCAGGTTCCAGGCAAAACCTCCTTCCCCATCCTGAGTCCTGACGGCCGGCTTGAGGTGCTTGAATTCAACTCCGGCGATCCCCGGCTCGACCTGAGCGATCCTCGCGTCATCCATTTTGACGGCCAGGACTATCTCACGACTCTCTCTCACCTTCGCCTGCTGGCCAGCGACGACGGCATACACTTCGCCGAGCCGGAGCAAAGCCAGCCCTTGATGGGAGCCGGAGAACTGGAAACCTACGGCATTGAGGACTGCCGCGTGGCGAAGATCGGCGAAACCTACTATCTGACCTATACGCAGGTCTCCAGCCATGGCGTCGGGGTGGGGCTGCGGACCACGCGCGACTGGAAGGACTTTGTGCATGAGGGCATGATCTTTCCTCCGCACAATAAAGATTGCGCGCTCTTCGAGGAGCAAATCGGCGGCAAATACTATGCGCTGCACCGGCCCAGTAGCCCGGAGCTGGGCGGCAACTACATTTGGCTGGCCGAGTCGCCCGACCTGGTTCACTGGGGCCGGCACCGTTGTCTGGCCCACAGCCGCGAGGGGTACTGGGATAGCGCCCGGGTTGGAGCGGGAGCGGCGCCGATCCAGACCGCCGCAGGGTGGCTAGAGATTTATCACGGCGCGACAAAGGAGAATCGCTACTGTCTTGGCGCTCTGCTGCTGGACCTCGACGAACCCTGGCGGGTGCTGGCCCGCTCCGAGGCGCCCATTATGGAGCCGCTGACCCCATACGAACGGGAGGGGTTCTTTGGCCAGGTCATCTTTACCAACGGCCACCTGCTCGATGGCGACCGCATAACCCTCTACTATGGCGCGGCCGACAGCGTGATCTGCGCCGCTCATCTCTCCATCAGCAGCATTCTTGCCGGCCTGGTTCCGGTGCGGGGAGAGAGGCCATGAAACACCTGCGCAAGGAATTTGAAGTTTTTCTTGGCTGCCCCCACTCCATGCAGGTATTAATGGTGTCCAACATGATCTATGGCCTTGTCCTGCCGGTGATCGAGATCTTCGTGGCTGCCTATGTCATGCGGAACTCGCACGCGGTTGCCAAGGTGGTCACCTATCAGTTGTCAATTTACGCGGCCACGCCGCTGGCCTTCTATTTAAATGGCAAGCTGCTGGGCCGCGTGAGTGCCAAGCATCTATATGCCGTCGGCATGATTCTGTCGGGACTGGCAATGATGCTGATGATGCAACTGAGCATCCTCACTCCCATCGGCGTTGCGACCTCGGGATTCACTATGGGCCTGGCTACCGGCATCTTTTGGGCCAACCGTGGATTCCTGGCGCTGACCGCGACCAACGACGGCAACCGGAATTACTACTACGGCCTGGAGAATTTCATTGCCACTTTAGACGCCGTCGCGGTTCCTGCAGTCATCGGCTGGTTTATCAGCGGCACCACTCTGTACGGCTGGCTCGGCGGGATTCCCGACCATGCATACCACATCATCGCGATGGCAGTTTTTGGCCTGACGGTGCTGGCCGCCTGCATCCTTGAACGTGGCACGTTTCGCAACCCAGAGCATACCCGTTTCGTGTTCTTTCGGTTTCATCCTCTGTGGTGGCGGATGCTCCAACTCGCTCTGCTGAAGGGTTTGGCCCAGGGATACATCGTCACCGCGCCCGCCATGCTCATCATGCTCCTGGTCGGGCAGGAGGGGACCCTGGGCGCCACGCAGGCCATCGGTGGTGTTTTCTCCGCCTGCCTCATGTATACGGTTGGCCGCATGACAGCACCTCGGCATCGCATTATGGTCTTTTCTGCCGGGCTCTTGTTGTTCTTTCTCGGCGCGGTCACCAACACATTGCTCTTCAACGCCGTGGGCGTGCTCATCTTCATCGGATGTCTTTTGCTGGCCAAACCTCTCCTGGATCTTGCCTATTATCCGATCCAGTTGCAGGTGATCGATGTGGTCTCCCGCCTGGAGGGCCGGAAGGAGTACGCCTATATTTTCAACCACGAATTCGGACTGTTTACGGGCCGCTGCCTGGGTTGCGGGTTATTCCTGGGCATCGCGTACGCATGGTCTGGAAATGCAGCGCTCAAATACGCATTGCCGATGATTGCGCTGTTGCAATTGTTGTCCATCCGGGTGGCTGGCCAGATCTCTCGGGGTCTGGCCGCGGCGGGTACCACCTCCCCCGCCGCCAGTTTCGCCGGACACATTTTGGAGGCCTGAAAACAATGACTCACAGGAGACACACCATGATCCACACAAATCGAACCGCGCAAAGAACGTGGTGCCAAGCGGTCTGGCTGTTGGCGTTGTTCTGGCTAATCGCCGGCATCCCAAGCCTGGCCCAATCGGGCAGAGGTACTTTAACCGGTACCGTGACGGACGCAAATGGAGCAGTCCTCCCAGGGGCCTCTCTCAACCTGAAGGAGACAAATACAGGCAGCGCCTATTCGACTGTATCGGGCCCGGAAGGCCTGTTTACCTTCCCCGAACTTCAACCTGGGAGTTACACCCTGACCATATCCTCGCAAGGGTTTGAGACCTACATCCAGAGCGGCATTGTCGTGGAGGTTGGCAGCTCCACAACTGTCAATGCTGCCATGAAGGTAGGTTCGGCTACGGCGACCGTCACCATCAGCGCCGATGCGTCGCACCTGCAGACCGAGTCTTCCGACGTCGGCTTCACGATGTCGCCTCAGGTACTGGAATCGCTTCCGCTGCCCTTCGGCGGTGAGATCCGCAACCCGCTCGAGTTTGCCGCACTCGCGCCCGGATTCGCCGGCACCATGTCCAACAACCCCTCCTCGCCACCCGCCGGAGCCTTCAAGCTCAGCGGCGGACAACAGGGCGGTATCGACATCCTGCTCGACGGCGCCACCACAGAGCTCGCCTCGGCCAACATGCAGGTCACATATAACTTCAGCGTCGAGGCCGTCTCCGAGTTCAAGGTCATGACCAACACCTTCGACGCCCAGTTTGGAAGCGCCAGCGGCGGCGTGGTCAATCTCGTCTCCAAGCAGGGAACGAACACCTTTCACGGCTCGGCTTACGACTTGCTCAAGAACCGCGTCGTGGATGCCGACAGCTGGCTCAACGAATACCAAAATGCCATCAAACCCGGCTCAACAACCAAGCCCATGGACACCCAGAACGACTTCGGCGCAAGCGCCGGAGGGCCGGTGCGCGTTCCCTGGCTTTACAACGGTAAAGACAAGACCTTCTTCTTCTTCAATTACGAGGGCTTCCGGCAAGTGAACGGAGGCACCTCGCTTCTGTCGGCACCCACTCAGGCCATGCTCGGCGGCGACTTCTCGTCCCTTCTAAACCCGGTGACCGTCGACGGCCAGATCTTCCAGGCCCACATCCTTTACGATTACTCTACCTGCACTGGCGCCAACCAGGGACAGACCTGCCAGGCTTATCCAAACAACAAAATCACCGAGGCCGCGGATTCGGTCTTTGCCGCCGCTTCTAAGGTCATGCCCTCCGCCCCTTCCAGCGCCACCAGCCCTTACTTCAACATCGAAGACACCAGTTCCAACCACGAGCAAGCCGACATGTGGTCCATACGCATCGACGAGAACATCAACGCGCGCAACAAGATCTCAGCCAGTTACTTCACCGGCAACATGCCTTACGTAAGCACCCAAAGCCTCGGGCCGCTTTACACAGGTGGCAACATCCAGGGCAACAAATATCTGCGTCTGGGATATGACTACATCATCTCGCCCACGATGCTCAACCACTTCAACGCCGGCTTCACGCGCCGCCGTCGCCTTGAAACCTCGGGCGAGGGCGGATTTGGCGGTGACTGGGCAACCAAGTTCGGCCTCAAGGGCGTAGGCGACGCGGTTTTCCCTAAATTCACCTACAACTACCCCGGCAATGGCATCAACAGCCCCAGTGATGGCCAAAGCATCTTCTATGACAACGTCTTTCAATATGACGACGCGGTCTCGTGGCAGAAGGGCCGTCATAGCTTCAAGTTCGGCGGCGAATTTCGCGCGGCGCAATTCAACCTCGGCATCTTGACCGGCAGCGCCGGCCAGTTCACCTTCGCCCAGGGCCCCACCAGCACTCCGACTGACACCAACTCAGGCTTTGGCTTCGCCAGCTTCTATCGCGGCGCCGCCTCCCAGGCGTACATTGACATTCCCCAGATCAACGGATGGCGCGCCAAGTATGTTGCCTTCTTTGCCTCCGACGACTGGAAGGTCGACAACAAGCTCACCGTCAACCTGGGCCTGCGTTACGACATGCCAATCCCGGTGACCGAGGCGCACGACCAAATGTCTTATGTGGATCCAACCCTGGCGGACCCGGGTGCGGGCGGCCTTCCCGGCGCTTACGTCTTCGAAGGCAGCGGCACGGGACGGCTCGGCGGCAGCTCTCCGCAGTCGATCTTCAAAAAGGCCTTCGGTCCTCGCGTCGGCCTCTCCTATTCGGTCGATCCCAACACCGTCATCCGCGCCGGCTACGGCATTTACTTCTCCACTCAACGCGTCGGCGGCTTCGCCGAGAACGACAGCCAGGGCTTCTTCTCCAGCTACACGTACCCCACCCCGGCCAGCCCCCAGACCCCGGCCGTTGTGCTCTCGCAGATCACCGCCTATCCCGGCAACCTTCCGCCGTTCATTGACCCCACGGTTATGAACACGCAGGGCAACGCCCTTTTCCTTGAGTCGAAGGTCGACCGTCCCGGCACCATCCAAAACTGGACCCTCGATGTGCAGCGCCAGTTGCCCTTCCAGACCCTTGTTGACGTGGCCTACGTTGGCGCTCATGGCGATCACCTGCAGGCCTTCCTGCATGACCCCAACCAGGGGAATCCCGCAGACCAGGCGCGCGGCGCATGTCTTCAGGTCCCCCTCACCCAGCAGGCCAGCAGTACGGCATGCAGTGGCCAGACCCCTGTTGCCGCGCCGTATCCGGGATTCAATGCCGCGTGGGGCGGCAACGGTACGGTCGCTCAGGCCCTGCGTCCCTTCCCGCAGTATGGAACCGTCACGGTGGATTCAGCGACCATGGACGATCCATTCGGCGATTACACCTACAACGCCCTTCAGGCCCAGATAACCAAGCGGACCAGCGCCGGGCTGACCGTACTGGCCAGCTACACCTGGTCGAAGAACATCACCAATGCCGACTCGGAGTATCCGAGCGAGGCCGGCTGGGAAGGCAACGACTCTGCCGGCGCGCTCAACACCTACAATCTGAAGGTCGAGAAGGCCCTCAGCCAGTTCGACATTCCGCAGCGCGTCGTCCTGGCCTGGACTTACGATCTTCCTTTCGGCAAGGGCAAGAAGTTTGCCAATGAGGGTGGAGTTGTCAACGTCCTGGCTGGTGGATGGAAGATTGCCGCCGTCCAGAAGTACCAAAGCGGCACTCCACTCACCGTATCCTCGGCGAACTGGACCTCGGGGATCTTCGCCGGCCCCCAGGGCGCAACCGGCATCGCAAACGCCCGTCCCAACATCGTTTCCGGACAGAGCGTTGGCGCGCTGCACGGCAAGTTTGTCTATGGCACGACGAGCCGCCTCCTAAACCAGGCTGCCTTTGCTCCGGCCGCCAGCTACACCTTTGGCGACGCGCCCAAAGCCCTTGGCATCCGCGAGTTCTTCAACAACTCCGAGGACTTCAACGTCACCAAGGCCATCCCCATGTTCACCGAACGGGTCCACACCGACTTCCGCGTGGAGTTCTTCGACGTCTTCAACCGGCACCGCTTCACCGGCTTTGACACGACTGTAAGTTGTACTCCCAATCCCGCGCTGAACATAACATGCAACCCGGGGCCCAATACCAACTCAGACTTCGGGAACGCTTCGGGCCTTGCCTATGGCCCGAGAAACATCCAGGGCTCTTTGCGGGTCAAATTCTGACGCCACCAGGAAAATCAGCCCTGTTACGTCTGACGTTTGAAAACAACCAAACTCTCCCGGACCTCTTCAGCGAGGTCCGGGAGAATTGTACTTTTGCGCGCGACACAATCCAGACAGCGGATGATCGGTCCATTACTAACAACACCCTACAGGATCGCGCAATGGCATTCAGCGACGTGAAAATACGCTACTATCAAACCATGTTTCGTATCCACAGCCGGCGATTTCTGGTTTTCGCTTCAGTGATTCCGATTGCATGCCTGCTCTCGTTTGGCGGCGCCGCGCAGGTTGTCAGTTCACAAATCCAGGATCAAGTTCAGGAACACTTTCTCGCTGCTCAGCAGGCACAGCAGCAGGGCCGGCTTGATGATGCAGTCGGCGAATATAAGGAAGTTCTGCGGCTTCAGCCCCGATTGCCTGAGGTGTACATGAACCTCGGGTTGGTTTACTACGCGCAGGCAAAATTCGATGAGTCCGCCAGCATGCTTGCTCGAGCCGGCGAATTGAGGCCCGGTATGCGTGGCGTGAGTCTTTGGCTCGGAATCGACGATGTAAAGCTGCATCGGCCGGCGCAGGCCGCCGCGCTTCTGCACCAGGCGATTAGGCAAAACCCTGCGGATAAGTTAGCGCAAAGCTGGCTGGGAACGGCGCTTTGGGATGCAGGCCAGACGGATGCGGCCCTGCTTCAACTGCGTAGAGCTGCTGCGCAGTTTCCCGACGATCCCGATCTGCTCTTCGCGCTCGGCGAGGCTTATGGCAAGGCCGCCGTTCAGCAGACCGAGCAGTTGCTCGATGAATCCTCCGGGACAGCGCTCTCCGACCTGATCTACGGGACGACTTATGCCGGAGAGCGCGAGTGGACCAAGGCTGAAGGCCACCTTCGCCGCGCCATCGAGCGCGACCCTCGCTCACTCGACGCGCATCTGGAACTGGCCGCGGTTCTCCTTGAGCAAGCCCGTATGCCTGCCGCTCAGGGGCAGTTGGAAGAAGCCATGGCTCTGGCGCCGCAATCCGCTTCAGCGCTGGCCCGCGACGGAGAGTTGCTGCTCCTCATGCAGCAACCGGCGGAGGGCCTTTCGCGTATCCAGAAAGCCATCGAAATCGACCGGAGCGAGGCGCTCGACGCATTGGGGCTTCCGATAGAAGACCGCATCGGCCGTAACGTGACAAGCGACGAGGCCGTCGCCGAACTCCCACCGCTGTGTCGCGAAGCGGCGCGGAAGCTGGAAGCAGACCCTACTTACAGCCCCGCCAAAGATGTTGCTCTTGCGGCTTTATATGCGCTGGCCGGCGACGAGGACGACGCGTTGCAGGCGTACCGGAGGATTGGACCTGCCCGGTCAAGCCCGAGTCCGTCGGCGAGCAGCTTTGCAAAGGCGGTGATCGCCATGCACCAGCACCGCTATGACGATGCCGAGACGTTGCTCTTGAGCTGGCTGGGAACCCATCCCCGCGATCGTATGGCGCGTTACGATCTGGCCCTGGTGCGCCACCAGATCTCCATGGCGCAAGTTGCTCGCATGATCGAGGTCGCGCCGGATTCCTATCACGTCCATCAGATGCTCGGCCAGCTATACGTCGGTCTCACCATGGCGAATGAAGCCTACGGCGGTCTCGAAGAGGACGACAAAGCGATTGCCGAATATCTAACCGTGGCTGCGGCCCGTCCGAATCTTCCCGACGTACACTTCTGGATTGGTCACCTCTATTGGAAGCACGGCGATGCGGATCATGCGCTCCCGGAACTGACGCGGGAATTGGAACTCGATCCCGGCCATCCCGAGGCCAACGGGGAACTGGGCGCAATTCTGGTGGTTCAAGGGCGCGCCGCGGAGGCGATTCCGCATCTCCAGTCGGCCATCCGCGGCATGCCCGATCTCTGGCCGGCATATCTGCAACTGGGCCGGGCGTACGCAATCGAAAAGAACTACGCGCGCGCCGAGGAGATGTTGAAGCGCGCTCTGGCGCATGACCGGGACGGCTCCGCGCACTTTCAGCTTGGGTTGGTCCTTCGCGCCGAGGGCAAGACCGTGCAAGCGGCCCAGGTCTTTGCCCAGGTGAAGGTCATCAAAAACGAAAGAATGGCCGCGTCTTCCGCCGCTGACGATGGAAATCAGGGAGCAATACAATGAAATGGCGTTGGGTGATTGCGTCTCCGCTTGCTTTCGTTGTTTTCGTTCTCTCGTTGAGCGCGCAGCCCACGGCGTTGGATGAGGGCGTCAGACTCATTCGCGAAGGGCTGTTCGATCAGGCGCTGGTCAAGCTCGAAGAGGCGCATCGCATTGCGCCCCGAAACGCCACTGTCGAAAACCTGCTGGGGATTACCGAGACCCGGCTCGGCCACATCGACATTGCCGACAGCCACTATCGCAACGCAATCGGCCTCGACCCCTCGCAAGCAGCGCCGCACAGAAATCTAGGCTTCAATCTGCTTAACTCAAAGGATTTCGTCCGCGCGGATCCTGAGCTGCGCGAAGCATCGCGCCTGGATCCCAACGATCACTTTGCCCATTACTATCTCTTGTTGCTGGAGCTTGCCACGGGCCGCGATACCGAAGCGTTGGTGGAGGCATCTCGTGCTGGCGAGTTAGTCGACAACGATCCGGAGGCCGGCGCCGGATTGATCGAAGCGGAAATCCGTATGGGCCGTGTGGATGAGGCAACCAGCGGTATCGAGCGCTTGGAGAAAGCCAACCAACTCCCATCCGCACGCGAGTATTCGATCGCCGTGCTTCTTAGCCGGCACGCGTTCTATCGCCAGGAGGTCCACTGCTTCAGGCGAATTGCTACGCTCGATCCGTCCTGGGAAAACCGCTATAACCTGGCGTTGGCGCTGCTCTACGACAACCAGCCGGCCGAGGCATCCACCCTCCTGGCAGGGTTGCACGCTGAGCGTCCCGCGCATGCCGACACACTCATGTTCCTCGGCTCGGCATTCGAGATGCAGCAAAAAATGCCTGAGGCCTTGGAAGCCTATCGCGCAGCTCTGGTTGCCGACCCCTCCAACCCCGACCGAACGCTTGATTACACGCGTCTGTTGATGGACATGGATCGTTACGACGAGGCGATCCAGATTGTCCGGACCGGCATGGGGGAGAGCTCAGCGACTGGGCCTCTCCAATTGCGCCTGGGTGCGGTTGAGATGATCAAGGGCAACTACGACGCGGCGCGCGATGCCTTCCGCGCGGCGCTCGCCACGGATCCAGAACTCGATGCCGCTTATGTCGGCATGGCGCAGACCTATGCCCGCCAGGCAAACGACATCGAGGCCATTCGCATCCTTGAAGCTGGACGCGAAAAACTCCCCAGCCATTACCTGCTGGAGTATTACTTTGGCCTATTGGCCAGTCGCTTGGGCCGCGAGCAGGAGGCTATCCTTGCGCTTGAAAAGGCAGCGCGGTTGGAACCCAACTCCCCGGATCCATTTTATGAACTGGGTAAGCTCTATGGGGCGCAACAGAATTGGCCGCAGGCTCGGCAGGCGCTCGAGCATGTCATTGAGTTGAATCCTAAATCCTCGCCCGCCCACTACCAGTTGAGCAGAGTTTATGCGCATCTGGGCCTGAACTCCAAAGCCGAACAGGAAGCCAAGCAAACCCACACACTGTTGGATGCGCAACGCGACCAGGCACTCCGCAAGCAACGCGAGCGGGCCGCCAGTTTCCAGCCGGAGGCCCCTGCAAAGCCTTCACTCCTGCCGTGAACTGGAACCGATCCTTTTTTCTACAAAGACTACGACTTGGAATAGAGAGTCCCAAACAATGCGAGGAACTATAGAATATGGTCACCTATGGAGAACTGGACCGCCGCGAGTTTCTTATCCTTTCGGCACTCACGACTGCGGCAACCCTGCTGCCGGAATCATTGCGCGCCACTATACCAACTGAATCCGGCCTTGTTTCTCTCCAGGTGACAGGGGATGCCCAAAGTGGATATGGAGTTACAATCCTCTATCGCGGTCATGCCATCGCGCGGCATCATGCAGGCGGAGAATTCTCAGCTATCTTCCAAAACAGCGAGCGCAGCCTTGAAGACCGGACCGATGACTGGAAAGCCACCTCGTGGAGCGGAGATCAAACGCGAATCAATCTCACAGGAGAAATGCAACTCACGAACCTGCGTACAACCGTCTTTGTCGATGTCATGTATGAAGTTATGCCATCGCAAGTGGTGAAGAAGACGATTCAGTTGCGTCAGGCTGATATGTTCACGCTGCTTTACCAACTCACTAATCGCTTGGAGCCTGAGGCTACGCCGGCAAAACTTTGGAGTTTCGATCACGCAGATTGCAAGGGCGGGGCGCTGCATGAGTATTTCCCCGCGGCCGGCTTCCGCACACTCAGTGGAGTTACCGTGGGGCTGCTCACCGATTCGGGGTATCGCAATCAATGGAGCCGGATCATACGGCGAGATGGAACGCCCGTGAAACCCGCGCCGGCCAGGATTCCGGATCTGAATCTCTACTTTCTTCCCAAAGTTGCCGATCGCGCACAGCAAGGCGCATTCATACAGCAGACATTCGGTGAGGCGACGGTCCAGTTGTCCGGAGAGGGTTCCCGCACTCCAATCGATCTCCTGGCGGCTTCCATGTGGAAGAGAAACGGCGAGATCCAAGTCGAGCAGCAAGACGGTGTCGTCAAGCTGTCTCCAAGGGCCAGGAAAGATTTCGTTCTTTTGCCATTCCCGGCAACGGGAGGCGATATCTATTCCGTGCATCTCAAGTATCGCTCTGCGGTTCCGATTTTGGTTCACGCGTGGGACGTGAACAATCAGTTCCAGAAACTCAACGATATCACGCTGTTTAATGACACGGCACCAGCATCTCCATCGAGTTTCAGCGAGTTTCATCAATCCTTTGTTGTGCCCGCGCTGCAAGGCACCGGTGCCGCTCTTGTCTTCTCGCTTACCGATTTTGAGAAGGGGTGCGCGAACGATGATCGCAGCGGCAGGCCGCCCTCAATCGAAGTGCAAGATATCGAGCTTTTCCGTGTTGTGACCAGGAGTGAACCATACCATCGCTTGGAGATGGGGAGCCCGCAAACAAAAATCGTCTTTATCTTTGCGAGTGATGCGATTCCCGACACAGTTCGCGGTTATCGGCTCGCCAGCCAGCTCCGCCTGGCCGAGGCGCTCGGTTTCAAAGGGGGTGAGACGGAGAAGGTACTCTACGCAGACGTCATGATGCTGAGTTGGAATGCAGAACAGGAAAGCACTCGTCCAATGCTAGCTCCCAGCATCTGGTATTCGGCTGCTGGGGAGATGTATATGCGCGATAGCTTCTACGCTCTCAACGGCATTCACAACCGCGAGCTGAACGAGAAGGTCTTTACCCTTTGGGCCGACAATCAGGGCACGGACGGAGCAATCAACACTCTGGTAGAACCAAGCATTGCCAACCTGGAACGCAAATCCAATGACTCAACCCCGCTATGGCTGATGTGGGCGCTCCTGAATCGCCGTCGATTCAGCACTGAGCTGCAGATGGATAAAATACGGCGAGCCGCGGAATACTGTCTTGCTACTTATGATCCTAAACGCGAGGCCATTTGCACGGCTCAGTTTGTCATGGGTCAACTCGACGTGATTAGCTATCCGGAAGGCACTAGCATTCTCTGCGAAAACCAGGGAATACTTGCCGTACTGCTGAGAGTGATCCGCGAACTTCAGATCCCAGAAGTGAGCGCATCCATCTCGGAGAGCTACATTGCAAAGGCAGAAGAAGAATATCGTAGCTACT
>Ga0224554_1000869_pt1 | contig 22069 bp, 12 predicted proteins | sample 714S22024metaG_FD_180666 | JGI IMG/M metagenome (GOLD analysis project Ga0224554, IMG submission 180666) | Peat soil microbial communities from Stordalen Mire, Sweden - 717 S2 20-24 | ecosystem: Environmental > Terrestrial > Soil > Wetlands > Peat | place: Sweden: Norrbotten County, Stordalen...
CAGCAGGCCGACGCCGACAATCCACATCGGCCAGCATTTTTTTGCGACCCACCAGAACGGCACGCCTTGCAGGTAGCCGAGGAACAGCGGCGGGTCGCCGATGGGCGTGAGGCAGCCGCCGACGTTTGCCACAATGAAAATAAAAAAAACAACGTGGTGCGCGGCGGCGCGGTTTTGGTTCATCCGAATCCACGGGCGGATGAGCAGCATGGCCGCGCCGGTCGTTCCCAGAAAATTTGCGACGACCGCGCCGGTGAGCAAAAAAATCACGTTCCTGAACGGCGTGGCGGCGCCTTTGACGCCGATGTGGATGCCGCCGGCAACGACGTAGAGCGCGCCGCCAATCACCATGAAGCTGAAGTATTCGTGCGCGGTGTGCGCGAGGCTGGCCGCATCGCGCAAAATAAAAATATAACCGCCGACTGTGACCGCGCCGAGACCGAGCGCGACCCAGGCGTAATTTTTCAGCCACCAGCGCGGCGCGAGCACGGGCGCGAACGCCATCGCGCCGAGCAGCAGCGCGAAGGGCAGGATGAAAAATGGATTGTGGGCCGCCATCGCAAAATTTTCGCGGACGCGTGCGGGCGGGTCAACTGAATCCGGCAAATGGCAGCGTCTTAATGTGCCGGTGGAGCGCGGGCTTTAGCCCGCTTCAACGCCCTCATTGCTTTGAACGATGAAGCGGCATAAATGCCGCGCTCCGAAACCTGGACACCATTCGTCAAATTGAATTGAACTTGCCGTCCCGATTTTGTCCAATGCCCGCGCATGACGCCGCCCGCAACCCGCCCGCGCAGTTTCCAACGCCACTGGACGTGGTGGTTCATGATCGCCGTGCTCGTGTTCATGGCCGCCGTCCGGCTGCGGCTGCTGGATTTCCCGCTCGAACGCGACGAGGGCGAATACGCCTACGCCGGCCAGCTCATGCGGCAGGGCATCCCGCCCTACGAACTGGCCTACAACATGAAATTTCCCGGCACTTACGCCGCCTACGCGTTCATCATGTCCGTGTTCGGCGAGACGCCGGCGGGCATCCATCTGGGCGTGACGTGCATGACGCCGCTGACGGCGCTGATGCTGTTCTGGCTGGGCAAAAAAATTCTCGATGAAACGGCGGGAATTGTCGCGGCTACTGCCTACGCCGTGCTTGCGGCCAGCCCTTCAATGCTCGGACAGGCGGGACACGCCACGCACTTTGCCGCATTTTTTGCCACCGCCGGTTTGTGCGTCCTGTGGCTGGCGCGACAAAATCCAAAATGGCCGCTTGCCCTCGTTTCAGGAATTTTTTTCGGCGCCGCGATTTTGATGAAGCAGCACGCTGCCATCATTGCCGCGTGGGCGGGCGTTACGTTTGCCGCGACGATTTTTCGCCGGAAGGAAATTTGTTTTTCAAAACGGCTCACGCCCGTCGCGGCGTTGGGTGTTGGAATTGTTCTGCCGTTCGGCCTGTGCTGCCTGATGCTCTGGCGCGCGGGCGTTTTTGGAAATTTCTGGTTCTGGACGATTGAATATGCGCGGCAATACGCCGCCCTCACTCCGGTTTCAGAAGCCAGCGCGCGGTTCTGGACCGTGCTGCCGTGGATTGCTTCAACCACCGTGCTGCTCTGGCTGCTGGCGGCCGCCGGTTTGGCGCGGGCGTGGTTTGATGAACGGTTGCGGCCGGCGCGCCTGTGGCTGATGGGATTTGGCCTGGCGTCGGCGCTGACGGTTTTCCCCGGTTTTTATTTTCGGGTGCATTATTTTCTGCTGACGCTGCCGGCGGTGGCATTGTTCGCCGGTTGCGCCGTTTCTGGAATTGTCCGTTCGCAAAAGCCAAATGACAGCCGGATACAGCCTCAAAATCTGCTGTTGGTGGTCTATGCGCTTTTTTTGGCCGGCACGGTTTTCATCAACCGCGAGGTCTGGCTCACCCTGACGCCCGTGCAGGCGGCGCGGGAAGTTTATGGCAACGCCGCGTTTGCTGAAGCGCAGACCGCCGCCGGTTTCATCCGCAGCAATTCCGTTTCCACCGCGACCGTGGCCGTGATCGGTTCCGAGCCGGAAATTTATTTTCTCGCGCACCGCCATTCGGCCACCGGCTATATCTACACTTATGCGCTGATGGAGGCGCAGCCGTTCGCGTTGAAAATGCAGACCGACATGATCCGCGAAATTGAAACCGGCGCACCAGAGTTCATCATCTGCCCCGACAGCGTCCTGTCGTTGGGAGTCAAGGCCGGTGGCAATGTGAAAATCCTGGACTGGTGGAAATCTTACCAGACAAATTACGCGCTCGTCGGATTGACCGACATCGTTGCGCCGGGCAAAACGGTGAATGTCTTTGGCACGAATGAAGTGGCGCTTTACGGCGGCGTCCTCCACGGCACGGGGCTGGAAATTTACCAGAGCAAAAACGCCTTGAATCATCCTTGAAAAACATGACGCCACGGCCAAAGACTTTTCTGCGCCAACCCGAATGGCTGGCCGCGTTTTTGATCACGTTGGCCGCGCTCTCTTTGCATCTGGTTTCCGTTTCTCACGCGGGCGGCTTGTGGCGCGACGAAGTTTCCGTCGTCAGCATCGCCACGCTGCCGACGATGGGGGAAGTTTTCCAGACCCTGCCGCATGACCATTGTCCGATTCTGCTTCCGGCCATCGTCCGCGCCTGGACGCTTTCAAAATTCGGCGCGTCCGACGCGGGTCTGCGGCTGCTTGGGATCGGCATCGGATTGTTCCTGCTGTTTTCGCTTTGGGCGGCAAGCTTGATGACGGGCAAAAGGCCGCCGCTGATTTCACTGGCGCTGGCCGGGTTGAATTTCACCGTCATCCGCTACGGCGACACGATTCGCGCCTATGGTCTGGCGACGGCACTCATCGTGCTGACGCTGGCGCTGGTCTGGTGGTTTCTGGAAAAGCCGGGCGCGCGGCGCGGTCTGCTGGCGGCGGCGGGCGCGGTCTTGAGCGTGCAGGCGCTTTATCAAAACGCTTTTTTTGTGCTGGCCATTTGCGCCGCCGGTGCCGTTGTGTGTGTTCGCCGGCGACAACCGCGAAATGTTTTTGGCGTCTTGAGCATCGGGCTGCCGGCGGCGCTTTCGCTGCTGCCGTATGTCGGCCCGATTCATCGCGCGCAAACCTGGTGGCTTGTGAGCAAAATTGGAATCAATCACGAAATCTTCCTCAACCGGCTGCTCCAGGCCACGGCTAACTTGATGGGTGTCTGGATCGTGTTGTCAATACTCGCGGCGATCTACGGCCTTGGCCAGTTGTTCGCGGCGCAATCAGAGAAAAAAAACTGCCAGTCCGAATTGTCATTGTTCGCGGGAATTACGCTGGTGCTCGGGCTGGCGGGATTTTGGTTTTTCATCAAATCGTCGGGGCTGCCCACGAAAGTCTGGTATTACATTCCGGCGCTGGTTTTCGCGGCAGTCTGCTGCGACGCGATTTTGCCGCGCGCGCATCGTGCCGCGCGCTTTGGCATTCTGGGCGTCACCATTGTCAGCGCGTTTCTGGCTTGTGCGTCGGGGTATTCCGAATTGCGGTGGCGGCAGACCAACGGCGACCTGGTGGCCGCCGAGGTTTCGCAAAAGGCCGGCGCTCGCGATTTGATCGTCGTTTATCCGTGGTATGACGGCGTCACCTTTTTCCGCTATTACACCGGCAACGCCGCTTGGACGACTTTGCCGCCGCTGGCGGATCATCGTTTTCATCGTTACGATCTGCTCAAAGCCGAACTGCAAACGACCAACGCCATCGGTTCCGTTTTGGAACAGGCGGAAGCCGTGTTGCGCGCCGGAAACAAAGTCTGGGTGGTTGGCGAGTTTCGTGATCCGCCGGCAAACGAATCGGAGCCTGGCGATTTGCCGCCGGCGCCAAACGGCCCGCGCGGCTGGTATGACGAACCCTACACGCACGCGTGGGATGTCAAATTTGATTATTTTCTGTCCCACAACGCCGCCAGCGTCACGCTGCTGGATGGCTACCCGACCAATTCGGTCAACCCATTGGAAACCATGACGCTGGTCGTGGCGCAAGGCTGGCGGCCAGCCAACACCCATTCTCCATAACCCGACGCGCCATGCTGATATTTGTGCGGCTTTGGATTTTGCTTTCCGCGTTGCTGGTAAGCGCCGGATGGATTTTGTCGGCGCTGCACCAGTTGAACCGCGCCGGCTACGGAATAATTTTTGCGCTCGCAGGAATCGGTCTTGCCGTTTGTCGGCAAAAAACCAAATGGCGGACGGAAAAAAATCCGGCGCAACTTTTTCACCGATTCAAGCGGCGTTTCAAACGTCCCGCGCCGCTTTTTTTCCTGTTGCTGGCCGTGCTGGCCCTGTTGTCCGGCGCGCTGTATCCGGCGCTGAATTACGACGCCAACTCCTACCGGCTGCCACGCGTATTCCACTGGTTGTGCGCCGGGCAGTGGCACTGGATACATACTTTTGATTCGCGCATGAATATCAGCGCCTGCGGTTTTGAATGGCTGGCCGCGCCGCTGGTTTTGTTCACGCATTCGGATCGCTTTTTATTTCTCATCAACTGGATTTCCTTCCTGTTGCTGCCGGGATTGATTTTTGGTGTCTTCACGCGACTGCAAGTGCGTCCGCGCGTCGCGTGGTGGTGGATGTGGTTTCTGGCGGCGGCCTGGTGCTTCGTGCTGCAAGCCGGTTCCATCGGCAACGACAGTTTCGCGGCGGTTTATATTCTGGCGGCGGTGGACCTGGCGTTGCGCGCGCGCGAAAAAAAATCCGCCGCCGACTTGTGGCTGTCGCTGCTCGCGGCGGCGCTGGCGACCGGGGCAAAACAAACCAACCTTCCGCTGGTTGCGTTGTGGGTCATCGCGGCGTGGCCTGCGCTCCCGTTGTTCTGGAAAAATCCATTGCGAACCGCCGTGGCGGGCGGCTTCGCCCTGCTGGTTTCCATCGTGCCGGTCAGCATTCTGAATTTTCGCCATTGCGGAACGTGGCTGCCGCTGCAAGACCCCGCCATCGCCACGCTCGGCAAATTCCACCTGAATCCGTTTTGGGGAATCGTCGGCAACGCCTTTTGCATTCCCGCCCAAAACCTGCTGCCGCCGTTTTATAACCTGCTGCCGCCGTTCTATAAATTTTGGACGCCGCTCTGGAACGAGCAGATGCGGCATTTCCTGCAAACGCCGTTTGGCGCGCATTTTTCATCGTTCGAAAATTTTGGCTTTATGAGCGATTATTATCACGGCGTGGCCGAAGGCAATGCCGGGATCGGTTTCGGTGTTTGTGTCCTGGTTTTGATTTCAATGTTTGAACTTTTCAAACAGCGCCAGCCAGCCCGGCCAATTGATCACAACCCGTTCTTGCGTTTGCTGCGCCTGGCTCCGTGGGGCGTGCTGCTGGTGTTCATGGCCAAGGTTGGAACCTTTGAAAACGCCCGCCAAATGGCCCCTTATTACGCTTTTCTTTTCCCCGTGTTTCTCATTAAAGCGGGACATTCCAACCTGGTGCGCCGCCGCGACTGGCAGCGGCTCGGCTTGCTGATGATGACCATCACCGGAATTTTGCTGGCGACCTTGAGCGAACGTCCGTTGTTCCCGGCCAAAACCATTTACCGGGCGCTGCACGCAAAATTCCCGGGCTGCGAACTGGTTTCCGACGAATATTTTCGCTACCTGGAATCCAATTACCAGGTGAGGCAAGCGCGCAGAGATTATCTGGAGGCCGCCTTGCCGCCGGATGAAACGGCCATCGGTTATTATGCCGGAATGTTGGACGTGGACGAACCAGGAATCTGGCTGCCCCGCCCACAGCGGAGGGTCGAAGACATCACGTCCGGCGATTCCCCGGAACAGTTGCGCTCGCTGGGCATTCACTACGTCGTCGTGGATGGCGCCGCTGTGCTTCACCAAAACGGAAGCATCACGAACTGGATGAACAAATATGACGCCGGGCTCGTCGGCGAATATGTCTTTCCCCGAACATCCTTTCAATCACCGCCGCCACCGCCCGACTTTTATCTGACCCGGTTGAACTGACCTGAAAAAATCTGTATGCTGCGCGCGTGCTGATCTTTGTGCGATTTTGGATTCTGGCTTCCACCTTGCTCGTAAGTGCGGGCTGGATTTTGTCGGTGCTGCACCAGTTGAACCGCGCCGGCTATGCCACGCTTTTTGCGCTCGCCGGAATTGCCGTGGTTTTCTGGCGGCGAAAAACCAGATGGCGTCCGCAAAAAAATCCGTCGCAACTTTTTCAAAAATTTCGCCGCCGCCTCAAACGTCCCGCGCCATTTCTTTTTCTGCTGCTGACCTTGCTGGCTTTTTTGTCCGCCGCCCTGCTGCCCGACTTGAACTACGACGCCTGCGCTTACCGGCTGCCGCGCGTGTTTCACTGGCTGGAATCCGGGCAATGGCATTGGATTCACACCTTTGACGCGCGCATGAACATTTCCGGCTGCGGTTTTGAATGGCTGGCCGCGCCGCTGGTTTTGTTCACGCACACGGACCGTTTTCTATTTTTGATCAACTGGATTTCCTACCTGCTGCTGCCCGGACTGGTTTTCAGCGTCTTCACGCGCCTGCAAGTCCGTCCGCGCGTCGCGTGGTGGTGGATGTGGTTTCTGGCCGCCGGCTGGTGCTTCGCGCTGCAAGCCGGTTCCGTGGACGCCGACAGCCTGGCGGCAGTTTATATTCTGGCGGCGGTGGACCTGGCCTTGCGCGCGCGTGAAAAAAATTCCGTGACCGACTTGTGGCTGTCGCTGCTGGCCGCCGCGCTGGCAACCGGCGTGAAACAAACCGACCTGCCGCTTGCATTGCTGTGGCTGATTGCCGCGTGGCCAAGCATCCGCTGGTTTTGGTTGCGACCCATCGGAAGTGTTTTGGCAGCGGCGTTCGGCCTGCTTGTTTCCATCGTGCCAATCAGCGTCATCAATTGGAAACATTACGGAACATGGCTGCCGCTGGATGTGCCGGGCCTGCCGTCGGCGGGAAACTTCCACCTGAATCCGTTTTGGGGCGTCATCGGCAACGCCTTTTGCATCCCCGTCCAAAATCTGCTGCCGCCGTTCCACGAACTGCTGCCGCCATTTTTTCGATACTCCGTGACGCTCTGGAACGAACAGATGCGGCATTTTTTGTTGACGCCGTTCGGTTCGCATTTTTCATCGTTTGAAAATTTCGGCTACTTGTGTGCTGATTATTATCACGGAATTGGCGAAGCCAACGCCGGCATCGGCCTGGGCGTTTGCATTTTAATCTTCGCCACCATCTGGATGGCGCGGAAAACCAAACCCAACGGCGAAAAAATCCACAGCGACCGGATTCTTTTTCTATTGCGCGTCGTCCCGTGGGCATTGCTGCTGTTGTTCATGGCCAAAGTTGGCACCTTCACCAACGCGCGCCATCTTGCACCTTATTATGCATTTTTATTTCCATTTTTTCTCGTCAAACCCAGCCAGACGAAAGTCGTGCGGCAACGCCGCTGGCAACGGCTCGGTCTGGAAATCATGGGGTTCACCGCCATCGTCGTGGCTGGTGCCGGCAACCGCCCGTTGCTCCCGCTTCCCGCCCTGTGGGAAATGCTCCACAAAAATTTTCCCGCGAACGAATTCGCGACCGACCAATATACACGCTACGCGGATTCCGATTTTGTCGCCGCCGCCGCCCGGAAAAATTTCCTTGAAGAATTCCTGCCGCCCGCTGAAACCGTCGTCGGCTATTGCCCCGTCATTTGCGACGTGGACGAACCCGGCCTCTGGCTGCCCTACGGACGCCGCCGCGTGGAGTGCATTTCCCCCGGCGATTCTCCCGAACAATTGCGCGCGCCCGGCCTTCACTACGTCGTCGTGCATCTTTATCCACAGGACGGCAGCATCACGAACTGGCTGGGAAAATATCACGGCACAATTGCCGGCGAATACACATTTCCCAACCCATCGGCCACGACTTTCACGCCGCCCGAACTTTATTTGGTCCATTTGAATTAGTCGCGCGCCACTTGACTAAACCATTTTCCACTGCGAACTTTCCCGCGCTTGCCGCAAAACGCACCGTCGTCGGCGACAGGCAGTTTGTTCGCTGACATCTCGCAGACTCCCGCCGTGCAAGCCCTCGCCCGGCGATTGGAGAATGGCGGAGCGCTGCCTTGCACCGGAATCTGCGCGTCTGCACAACCATTTTTCGCCGCGCTGCTGCAAAATATTTTTTCGCAAAGGCCGGTGGTTGTTGTCACGGAAAATTTGAAAACGCAGGAAAGTTTCCAGCAGGATTTGGAAACGTGGTTGACATTTGGTCGAGAGCCGAAAGTCGAAAGTCAACGGCCAGAAAAAACTGCGAGCGCTGAAACTGATTTTGGCTCTCGACCCTCGACCCTCGACCCTCGACTGTTTTTTTTCCCCGCATGGGAAATATTTCCGCACGAAAACAAGCTCCCGCATGCCGATGTCATCAGCGACCGCCTGCAAACGCTCATCGCGCTTTCCGACAATTCAAAACTTAAAATTAAAAACTCAAAACTCGTCTTGACGAGCGTCACCGCGCTGCTGCAAAAAACTTTTCCGCCCGGCGAAATCATGGAGCGGACGCGCCGGCTTGGGCGCGGCGAAAAAATTGCGCCACTCGACCTGATTGAATGGCTCGAAGAACAAGGCTACGAACCGGAGGCGCAAGTTTCGCAGAAAGGCGAAATCGCCCTGCGCGGCGGCATCCTCGACGTTTTTCCGCTGACGAGTCCGTGGCCAGTGCGGCTGGAATTTTTCGGCGATGAACTCGAATCGTTGCGCGAGTTTGATCCGCTCACGCAGGTTTCGCGCGGGGAAATTATTTCAATCACTTTGCCGCCCGCCGGCGAGCTGGGGCTTCTCAAACAGCAATTGGAGCGCGGGCTTCAGCCCGCTTCACCGTCCGAAGAAAAGGCGGCCTCCGATATTTCAACGCGGCTTGAGAATTACCCATTGAAGCGGCCTGAAGGCCACGCTTCGCTCGCCACGCTGCTCGATTATCTGCCAAAGGAAACGATTTTCCTTTTGTGCGAACCGGAATCGCTCGCCATCCACGCCGATGAATACGCGCAGCAAGTTCCGGCCAAAGATCCATTCTTTATTTCATGGCCGGATTTTTTGGCTGAACTTAAACATCGTAGCCTTACCTCGGTTGAGTTGAGTGAAGATGAATGCCACGCCAAAGATCGGTGGGGCGAGGCTACTGACGAGCCGAACGGTGACCAAGAGCAGACAACGGCTCGCGAGGACGCTCGCCCCACCGGTCCGAATTTCACATCGCTCGACGCGTTTCGTCCGCTGGCCGAGCGCGCGCCGGAACAGCAAATCGCCGAGGCGCAGCGACGTGAATTTTTCCAACAGCTTCACCGCTGGCTGCGACATGACTACGCCGTCCACGTTTTCTGCAACAACGAGGGCGAGCGTCAGCGATTTGAGGAAATTTGGAAGGAGCTTGGCTTGGCGGATAGTCCAAAGTCCAAAGTCCAAAGTCCAAAGTCGGACGAGCGCGAGCAACCTTGGACTTTGGACATTAGACTTTGGACTCACCTCGGCTCGCTGGCGGGCGGCTTCATTTGCGACGAGGCAAAACTCGTCGTCGTCACTGATGCGGAAATTTTCGGGCGCTACAAAATCCAGCGGCCGCGCCGACAAAAATCTTCTCACGCGCTGGCCGCGCGTTCCGCGCTCGACATTGATTTCACGGATTTGGAAGAAAGCGATTATGTCGTGCATTTGCAACATGGTATCGGGCGTTATCTTGGATTAAAAAATCTACCGATCGGCAGCGGGACGCGCGGCGTTGACCTCTCAACTCTCAACCCTCAACTCTCAACCGAATGTTTGGTCATCGAATACGCGCCCGCGACTTCCGGCGACGAAGCGCCAAAACTTTACGTCCCCGTCACCGAGGCGCATCTCGTCAGCAAATATGTCGGCGTGGGTCGGGCGCATCCGCCGCTCAACACGCTCGGCGGCACGCGCTGGCACAAGGCGAAGGAGCAGACCGAACAAGCCGTGCGCGATGTCGCGTCGGAAATGTTGCGCATCCAGGCCGTGCGCGAAACGCAGGCTGGCCATGCGTTTCCGCCGGACACGAACTGGCAGCGCGAATTTGAAAGCGCGTTCATTTACGAAGAGACCGCCGATCAAGTCCGCGCGATTGCCGAAACCAAGTCCGACATGGAACGCGCCAAGCCGATGGATCGTTTGATTTGCGGCGACGTCGGCTTTGGCAAAACCGAAGTCGCCATTCGCGCCGCGTTCAAGGCCGTGATGGGCGGAAAACAAGTTGCGATTCTCGTCCCGACGACGGTTCTCGCGCAGCAGCATTTCAACACGTTCCGCGAATGCATGGCCGATTATCCGATCCGTGTCGAACTGCTCTCGCGTTACCGCACGCCGCGCGAACAAAATCTGGTTGTCAAAAATCTCGCGGCGGGCACGGTGGACATCGTGATTGGCACGCACCGCATCGTGCAGGACGACATCGTTTTCAAAGACCTCGGCCTTGTCGTGATTGACGAGGAGCAGCGCTTCGGCGTGTTGCACAAGGAAAAATTCAAACGCCTGCGCACGCTCGTGGACGTGCTGACGTTGAGCGCCACGCCGATTCCGCGCACGCTTTACCTCGCGCTCACCGGCGCGCGCGACATGAGCACCATCCAGACGCCGCCGCACGACCGCCTGCCCGTCGAGACCATCGTCACGCAATTCGACGAACGCACCATTCGCGACGCCATCAACCACGAACTCGCGCGCGGCGGACAAGTTTTTTTCCTGCACAACCGCGTGATGACGATCCACGACATGGCCGACCGCTTGAAAAAACTTTGCCCCAACGCGCGAATTGTCGTCGGCCATGGGCAAATGAATTCTGACGACCTCGAAGAAGTGATGACGAAATTCGTCAACGGCGAGGCCGACGTTTTGCTTTCGACGACGATCATTGAAAGCGGCCTCGATATTCCGAACGCGAACACCATCATCATTGACCGCGCCGACCGCTTCGGTTTGAGCGACCTTTATCAATTGCGCGGGCGCGTCGGACGTTACAAGCATCAGGCCTACGCGTATCTGCTGCTGCCGCGCCACGCGAGCCTGCTCACCGACGTGCGCAAACGCATCAGCGCCATGAAGCAATACTCCACGCTCGGCAGCGGTTTTAAGATCGCCATGCGCGATTTGGAAATTCGCGGCGCGGGAAATCTGCTCGGCTCGGAACAAAGCGGACACATCACCGCCGTCGGGTTTGAACTTTATTGCCAGTTGCTCAAACAAAGCGTGTCGTCGCTCAAAGGTGAAAAAGTAAAACCGCGCGTCGAAGTCCGCATCGCGCTGGATTTCTTAAATGAGTCAGCAGTCAATAGTCAGTCGTCAGTAGTTACTGACTACCAACCACTGACTACTAACTTGCCCCACAACTACGTCACCGAACCGCAGCATCGCATCGAAATCTACCGCAAGCTCGCGCAAGCCACGGACAAATCCGCGCTGGAAAATCTGTCGAAAGAATTGCGCGACCGTTTCGGCCCGTTGCCGCCGCCGGTGGAATTGCTGCTGGCCGTGGGCGAACTGAAAATCCTCGCCAGCGAAAAGTCCGTGACGGCTATCGAAGTCGAGGAAGACAAATTAAAAATCACGCGCCACAACGATTTCATCACGCTCGGCGGCAAATTCCCGCGCCTCACCAAAAAAGAACCCAAGGCGCGCCTCAAGGAAATCAAACGCCTGCTACTAGCAATTTGAGCCATTCGCTGGATTGGCGGTCAGAAATCATTCTACTTGATACTTGATGACGACCAGCGCTTCTGGTTGATTGATTTAGGTATGCCGAAGGTCTCCAAAACAAACGTCCTATGAAGCTGACGAAATTCATTTTCGCGGTCATGGTCGTGGTGTTTGCGGTCTGGACTTTGAATGCGCAGGTCTTCCCCGGTGGACGCTACCGATTCGAAAAAGTAAATTTCAGCCTGATTGTCACACAGCAAACCTTGAAGCAAGACCAGAGTATCGCGTCCGGTGTTTGGGAGGCCAAGACCATGAGAATCGGCAACAAAGACCTGCTGAAGTATTTAGCAGAGGTTTTTCATACGAGTTGGCCGGACGGCGCTCAATTAGCGATATTGAGCGATACCGAGGATATTTATCCCATTTACCGGGAGATTTATGTCTTGGATAAAGCCGGTAACGCTCTTAGCAGCGGCAATTGGGGTTACTTTCTCAATGAAACTAACAATGCATATTTCAGAGTTAATTGTGGCTTGGCCGTTAAAACCGGCAATTACAAGAACACGTGGCCAAAGGAAACCTATAATGTTACGAATTCTCAAATCATTTCCTTCGAGCTTTATCGGATTGAAGACGATCCATCGGTCTATACCGACTTGAAATTTCAAGGGCTCGATACGGAAATGTATTCTCAACGGTCGAGTTACTACACCAACAATATTTTTATGCAGGAACGCGCCAACGTGTCTGGCGACGGAACAATGAACACAATGCGAACCGTGGTTAGCGGACACGTGACCATCGCCGGACATTGGATGGACGTTTTCTAAGGTTCCAACTCCGTGAGAGCGGAATATTTGTAGAAACGGTTCCGTTAATTCCCAAGCCCTGTCGGGCGGCAAATTCCCGCGTCACACCAAAAAAAATCCGTGTTTCATCCGTGGCTAAAAAATTTACCCAATCCTCAACCACACCGTTTTCAAATACGCCGGTTCGGCGCGGCTGATGGGAAAATCCGGCGGTTGCGGGACGTAATGCCGTTGCACAATTTTCCGCTTCGCGCCGCGAACCGCCGCATCCACGTCCGCGAGAAAATCTTCCGGCGGCCAGTCCGCCGCGTTCGTCGAGGCGAACAAGATTCCGCCCGGTTTCACCAGCGGCAGCGCGGCGGCGACGAGTTTGCCGTAATCTTTTTCCGCTCGGAACGTGCCGTGCTCCTTCGATTGCGAAAAAGTCGGCGGGTCTAGCACCACGGCGTCGAACGCGCGTCCTTTCTTCGCCAGCCGCCGCAGCCAGTCGAACGTGTCGCCGTAAATGAAATCGTGCGCGGCCGGGTCGAGGCCGTTCAGCGCGAAGTTGCGCTTGCCCCATTCAAGATATTTTTTCGAGAGGTCAAGGCTGGTCGTCCGCGCACCCGCCCTGGCCGCGCACACGGAGAAGCCGCAGGTGTAGGCGAAGCAATTCAAAAGTCCAAAGTCCGAAGTCCAAGGTCCAAAGTCAAAATTAGCGGCGATGTGGCCGGTGAGCAGGCGGCGGCGGTTGTCGCGCTGATCCAAGAATAATCCGACGGAATATCCTTCGTTGAAACTCATTTCGTAGCGGACGCCATTTTCCAGAATCTCAAAACTCGTCGTAGCGGCTTTCGGCAGAAAGCCGGATTCATCCGTTCCGTCAGGCTTGCGGCGCTCTGCCGAGACGCCGCTACAATCAACGGGTTGTGGTGAGGCTTCAATCGTGGTGGAACGGCGAACCTGCCGCGAAAGAATTTTGTGATTCGCGCCGCGCGAAGAAAAAATCTTTGCGAGCCGCGACAATTCTTCGTTCTGTTTCGCGCTCAACGCAAATTCGGATTGTGAGAGCAGAAAGTCGCCGAGCGTTTCCACAAACCAGCCCGGCCAGCCGTCGCTCGCGCCGTGAATCACGCGAAATGCGTTAGTCGCGTCCGGCTCAATGATGGCGGTGCGCAAAGCGAGGCGAGGCTCGATGTCAAAATTGACCGTCGCAAAAGATTTCACCGGCTCGTTCGCCGCCGGATGCGTGAACGCAATTTCTGTTGCGTGCAAAAAAACGCGGGAAGAGGCCGTCCCACCGTAAAGCGTATCGCCAAGAATCGGAAATCCATTTTCGGCAGCGTGAACGCGGATCTGGTGCGTGCGTCCGGTGAGCGGTTCGGCCTCCACGCAATTGTAGGAGACGACGTGAGGAGCCTCTAATTCATTGCCGATTGCCGATTGCCGATTGCCGATTTTAATTTGAGTCTCGTCACCTCGACTCCTACGAAATTTTGTTTCCGCGATTTCCCCGTCCGGACGGCTGGCATATTTTTCACCGAGGCGGACGAGCGAAGTTTTCACCGTAAATTCTTTCTGCGGAACTTCGCGGTCGGTGAGCAGAAGATATTTTTTGCGGACACGGCGTTCGGTGAATTGTTCCGTGAGCGATTTGTTGGCGAGCGGCGTTTTGCCGAAGACCAGCACGCCGCTGGTCTCCTTGTCAAGCCGGTGCAGAATCGCGAGCGATGACCAGCGCGGTTCGCGATGTTTCAGCCAGTCGTAAATGCCTTCGCCGGCGTAAGGCGACGGCACGTGCGTGTTCCAGCCGGCAGGCTTGGAAACCACCAGCAGATGCTCGTCCTCAAAAATCACGCACGGAACCATGCGCAAATGAAAACATTTTTCACGGCGGAAATAAATTAAGAAGCGCATCGGGCAATGGCCTGATTTCGGGGCGCGGCATTCATGCCGCTTCACCGTTCAAAGCCATCGGGCGTCGAAGCGGGCTGAAGCCCGCGCCCCAAAGCCGGCTTGCTTCACCGGCCACGGCGATTAACATTTTTACGCGTATGGAAAACCAGACCGTCATCGTCACCGGCATTTCAAACCAGGAATTTCTCGAACGCCATGCGCAGCCCGGGCGCGTGGGCTTGTGCGGCGGCACGACGCAGGTGGACATCGCCATCCGCCGGGTGCAGCGGCATCTGCCTGCGGAAGGCCGCTGGAGCGACTGGTCGCACGCGTTTCTTTTTGAAGGCGTCCGCGCCGACGGACAGCATTGGGTCGTCGAATCCGACATCCAGATTCTTCGCAAACACATCCAGCTGGGCGCGCAGGAAAACCGCGCGGCGAAATACTTCGATGAAAAAATGTTCCCGGCGCTCGCGGTGCTGGACTTCGGCCTGGACGGACCGCAAACCGCGACGCTCTTGCGCGAAGGGCTGGAACTGGTTGCCAACCACGAGCGTTATTCCCTGCGCGAACTCGTCGGCACGCTCATCGCGCTGCGCAAGCCGGAATTGCGCGCGCAGGAAAACATCCTGGCGCGGGAACGCTCGGTGTATTGCTCCGCGTTTGTGAAGCAGCTTTTTCTCAAGACGGGAATTGACCTTGTCCCCGGCGTGGTCGGCAAAAACACCACGCCGGAGGACATCGCCCGCACGCCGGTTCCGCATACGGCTTATCTGCTGCAACGCGAAGCGGCGCCGGGAAAAATTGCCGGGCTGAAAAGGAAAATCCACATTCACGTCCGCGCCGGGCTGCGCAAAATCAAGCGGCGGAAAATCGTCCCATGATTTTTCGGCGCGTTGCCGGAGTTCAGTCCCGCGTTGGCGGGACGGCCGCCTGAAAACAAGCTGAAGCTTGAACTCCAACTGAAAAAACTCGCGGACGGGCCGTCCGCGCTCCATTTTCTCCGCGTGCATCTGGCCCATCTGCGACTCCGAGACTTCCGCAATTACGCGCGGTTGGACGCCGATTTTGCGCCCGGCTTCCACCTGCTGCTCGGCGACAACGCACAGGGCAAGACGAATATTCTCGAAGCGGTTTATCTCATGGCAACGCTGCGGTCGTTTCGTGGCGTCGGCGGCGCGCAGATGATCCGACACGGCGCGAAGGGTTATTTTGTTGGCGGCCACGTCGTCGCGCAGGGCGAACGAGAAATCAAAATGTATTGGTCCGCGCGCGAACGGAATCTGTCGCTCGACGGCCGGCCGGTGAAAAAATTGACGGATTACCTCGGCGCGCTGCGGACGGTGGTTTTTTGCACGGAAGACTTGCAGCTCGTCAAGGGCGCGGCGCGCGCGCGGCGGCGTTTTTTGGATCTATTGCTCGCGCAGACGCAGCCAGGTTATTTGCCGTTGCTCCAGCGTTACATGCACACCGTCCGCGCGCGAAATGCGTTGCTCAAGCAACGCACGGGCGACGAAGCCGCGCTCGAAAGTTTTTCTGTCGAACTGGTGAAACTCGGCAACGAAATCATCCGCGCGCGCCGCGAACTCGTGCCGAAATTTTCCCCGCTCGCGCGGCTGGCATATCGCCGCATCTCCAATGACGCGGAGGAATTGCGCATTGAATATCTGCCAAGCGTGAAAAATGATTTCGCCGTGGAACTCGCGCAATCGCGTTCGCGCGAGAAAACTTTCCGCGCCACACTCGTCGGGCCGCACCGGGACGATGTCCAATTGTTGTTGAATGAAAAATCCGCCGCGCAGTTCGGCAGCGAAGGACAGAAGCGCACGCTGGCCATCGCGTTGAAGATGGCGCAGGCGGAATTTCTCGCGGGCATCCACGGCAGCGCGCCGACTTTGCTGATTGACGACGTGATGGGCGAACTGGATTTGAAACGGCGCAGCGGTTTCCTGCCGCTGCTCGAACATGCGCGCAAAACCAGCGGCCAGGTTTTCATGACCGCGACGGAGGAAAACTGGCCGAGCGAACTCGGAAAAGATTTGCAACGATGGACGGTGCAGGCCGGAACTCTGAAAATGGTTTAGCCGCGAAAGAACGCAAAGAACACAAAAAGTTTTTTTCTTTGTGTTCTTTGTGTTCTTTGCGGTTAAAATCGTCTCATGCGAATTTTGTCAGGCATCCAGCCCAGCGGCGCGCTGCACCTCGGAAATTATTTCGGGATGATGCGCCCGGCCATCGAGCTTCAGGAAAAAGGCGGGGCGTTTTATTTCATCGCGGACTATCATTCGATGACGTCGCTGTTCGACGCTGATGAGCGGCGCAAAAATACTTTGGACGTGGCGCTGGATTTTCTCGCGTGCGGCCTTGACCCGAAAAAATCCGTTTTCTTCAAACAATCCGACGTGCCGGAAGTCACGGAACTTTCGTGGCTGCTCTCCACCGTCACGCCGATGGGCCTGCTGGAAAAAGGCCATTCGTTCAAAGACAAGTCGGCAAAAGGGATTCCCGTCAACCACGGCCTGTTCGCGTATCCGGTTTTGATGGCGGCGGACATTTTGATTTATGATTCAAATGTTGTTCCCGTTGGCCGCGACCAGAAACAGCACGTCGAGATGACACGCGACATCGCCATCAAGTTCAACGAAGCCTACGACCAGACCTTCGTGATTCCCGAACCGGAAATCCGCGACGAGGTTGCCGTGGTGCCGGGGACCGACGGCCAGAAGATGAGCAAAAGCTACGGCAACACCATCGAGATTTTCGGCGACGAAAAAATCATCCGCAAAAAAATCATGGGCATCACCATGGATTCGCGCACGCCCGCCGAGCCGAAGCTGGACGCGGAAAAGAACCTCGCCGTCCAGCTTTTGAAACTGGTCGCGCCGGCGAATGTCGGAAAAGAATTTGAAGACAAACTGCGCGCCGGCGGCCTCGGCTACGGCGATTTGAAAAAGGCGTTGTTCGAGAATTACTGGAATTATTTTTCTGACGCGCGAAAAAGACGCTCGGAACTCGCGGCGAACCCGGGTTACGTCAACGGCGTCCTCGCCGACGGCGCGACGAAGGCGCGCACACTGGCGCAAACCGTTTTGAAACGCGCGCGCAAAAATTGCGGGCTGGCGTGACGCGCCGCCAGAGGCCGTTCCGTCGGCCGACGACGCGGAAACATCTTGAACCGTGATAATTCTGGCAGGCCAAAATGACATCAGACCCATCTAAAGCCGCCCCTTTGGTTTCCGCCTCGGAATTCAGGAGGCAACCGGCAGGAGTTATGGCGCGGATTTCAGAATGGAGCGCGCGGCATCCGGTCTTGATGATTGTGTTCGTCTCGCTGCTGGCGGTTGTCATCAATTGTTACCCGATCATTTTCTGCGGCAAGAGCTATGTTTCCCCTGCTTGCGTGAATGGCGCGCTGGTTTATGACTGGTGGCCGCCGGTGCCGGGAATGGAGCCGGTGGCGCGCGTGCTGCAGCACGACAGCGACACGGGGGCGATGATGTCGTGGGGCATTCCGGTCGGATTCATCGAGAGCCGCAGCATTCTGGAACACGGCGCACTTCCATTATGGAACCGATACGGCCATGCGGGAGACATACTTTTGGGGCAGGGCGTTTCCATGCTGGGCGATCCTTTGCAATTGATTGTCATCATCGGGCACGGATCGGCGGGCGCGTGGGACGTGAAATTTCTGGCGGGGAAATTTCTTTTTTGCTTCGGTTTCGGCTGGCTCATTCTGCGGCTTTTGGGAAGCGGGCCCTTGTCGCTGATTTACAGCGCGCTGGCCGCGTATTGCGGCGCTTACATTTTCATTGATAACCACCCGGCGTTTTTTGTCCTGGCCTATGCGCCATGGATTTTGCTCTCCGCAATTGAATTGCTCGACTTGCAGTCGGAACGGCATATCCGCTGGGGACTGGTCTGGCTGCTCGCCGACTGCGCGTGTTTCAACGGCGGCCATCTTGAAGTCGCGGTCACATTAATTGGCGGGCTAAATCTGGCGGCGCTCGCCTATTCATTGACGCCATTTTCCAGCGCTTTCAACGTGGCCAAAGTCCTGGGCCGGATAAGTGCCGGGGCGCTGATTTTTTTGGGTCTGACTGCGCCGGTATGGCTGACATTTTTGGCGGCGCTCGGAAATTCCCACACGGCGCATGACAAAATTGCGGTGACTCAATTGCCGCTGGCGAGTTTGCCGGGCGCCTTCGAGGATATTTTTTATCACCTCCGGGACGGTTATTACATGCAGCGCGCACCGGGAACCAGCCTGCTGATACTGGTCGGCTGCCTGCTTTCTGCATTGCGGTGGCGTCAACTGAAGAGAGAACATTTTTTCTGGGTCAATACCGGCGCAACCGCACTCTGGGGCGGTTTTGTTTTTGGATGGATTCCCTCATTTTTCATCGCCGGGATTCCCCTGTTGAATCGCGTCGGCCATATCCAGGCGGATTTTTCGTATCTGCTGGTCATTCACCTGACCATCCAAAGCGCTTATGGTTTCAAGAGCCTGGAAAAAACCGAGACGTTCCAGCAGGCAGCCATGGATTTTTTTTGGGCGGGCGCCATGATGGAGTTCATGGTGCTGGCATATTGTTCCGCCAACACGATCTGGTCCATTCCCTGGGGCTATGTTGGTTGCGCCGGAGCCGGAGCCGTTGGCGCGCCGTTGCTCTTCAAATTTTTGAAGGACCGCAATCAGCACGCCTCCATTGCCGGATGGTCGGCCATCATCGTTTTGGGATTTGTCCCCAATTACCGCTTTGGACTTTACACCTTCGGAAATGCCGAGCGGATGATGCTTCCCGGCCCGCGCGCGGTTTTGGACGGGCGCAGCCAAGCCATAGACAAAATCAAGGCCGACACGTCCGCCCCCTTTCGCGTGGTCGGGCTGGGCTGGATTTTAATGGGGGATTATTCGGCGGTTTATGGCCTGGAGGACATCCGCTCATGCGCTCCGGTGAGCAACGGAGAATTCATCCAGCTCATCAAAAATTTTCCGGGAATGCGTTTCAATGAGACGGACGGCTGGCTGATTGAAGTGGCTGACCCGGTTCAAGCCCAGCCGCTCTTGAATTTGCTCAACGTCAAATATCTGCTCGCCAAACCCGGCGCCCAAATTCCGGCCAAACTTGATTTCCGCGTCGCCGGCCAAAGTGATTTCCTGGTTTTGAGCAATTCCGAGGCGTGGCCCAGGGCGTTTTTTTCAAGCCGGATCATTCCCGTTTCTTCCAACAAAGACTTCATCCAGCAACTCCTGCAAAATGGAAGCCGGCCATTTATCGCCATGGACAATGAGGAAATCAATCGCCAGCCCGGCCTGCAACTTTTTGAAAACGAAAAGGCCGCCGGCATATCACCCGCGACAAACTACCGCCTGCTCCCCAATTCGACCGCGTTTGACATCCACGCACCGGCGGCGGGGATGGTTTGCCTCACGGAAGGACAGGCCAAAGATTTCATCGCCACCGCCAACAACGAACCCAAAAAAGTGCTGAACGTCAACCGCGCGTTCAAGGGCATTTACCTTGATGCGCCGGGTGATTACCACATCGAGTTCACCTACCGGCCCCGTCATTGGCGGCTGGCCCGCATTCTTTTTTGGAGTTCGATAAGTGTCGCCCTCGCGCTGGCAATGATGGAAATTATCCGCGCCCGAAACCGGCGGACAATCATGGCCGCCTGAAAAAAACGAACCGCATGGCACACCAACCCAGCGAACGACATCCGGTCAAAGCCTGCCTTGTCTGCCAGGGCGCGCGGCTGCACTACCTTTTTTCGATTGCCGACCACCGCGTGGTGCGCTGCGACGATTGCGGATTGTTGTTTCTGAATCCGCAGCCCAGCGATGACGAGTTGTCCCGGATTTACGGCGCAGGCTATTTTTTCGGCAGCGACACGGAACAGGGATTCCGCGCCGTCAGCGAAATCAAGCAGGCCACGGCGCGGCTTTATCTTTCGGAGATCCGCCGCTACCAAGGTTCGAAAAACGGACGGCTGCTGGAGATCGGCTGCGGGGACGGCGATTTTCTTTTCTCGGCGGAAGCCGAAGGCTGGCACGTCACGGGCATCGAGTATTCCGCCGCCGCCTGCGAAAAAGCCCGGCACCGTTTGAAAAACGGCGAGGTGTTGTGCGGCGAATTGCCGTCCGCCAAATTGCCAGCGGAACAGTTTGATCTGTGCGTAATTTCGGATGTCATCGAACACGTCCGTTCGCCTTCGGATTTTTTGAAGGAGCTGCATCGCGTGCTAAAACCCGGCGGCACGTTGTTCATCGCCACGCCATCCATTGACTCATGGTCCGCCCGGTTCATGCGCCAAAAATGGATGGAATTCAAAACCGAACACCTGGCGTATTTCGACCGGCAGACCCTTCAAACCGCGCTCTTCAAATCCGGCTTCCGCGACCTCATCGTCAAGCCCGGCTGCAAAATCCTTAACTTTGACTATGTGAAAATGCATTTCGAACGCTATCCCATCGCGTGGGTGACGCCGATGATGAAATTCATCGCCCGCATTTTGCCCAAAAGCATGCAGTTGCGTCATCGCCGGATTGTGGCCAGCGGAATCATGGTCTTTTCGCGAAAAGAAAATTCGCGGCCGCAACCGGTGCTTTCCGTGATTGTTCCGGCGTTTAACGAGGCGAAAACTTTCGGCACTTTGATGGAAGCCCTCCTCCAAAAGCAGATGCCCGGCCTCCGGCTTGAGATAATCGTGGTGGAAAGCGGTTCGACGGATGGAACCCGCGAACTTGCGCTGAAATACAAAAACCATCCGGGCGTGAAATTGATTCTTGAAGAACAGCCGCGCGGAAAAGGCCGCGCCGTGCGGACTGGGTTAAAAGCCGCCACCGGGGATTTTGTGCTGATCCAGGACGCCGACCTCGAATACGACCTCGAAGATTATGAAGCCCTGCTCGAACCGCTCGTCGCCGGACGCAGCACCTTCGTGCTCGGCTCACGCCACGGCGGGCGCAATGTCTGGAAAATGCGGCAGTTCACCGGGCAGCATGGCTTGAGCCTGTTCGTCAATTTTGGCCACTGGTTTTTCACCACCCTTGTCAACGTCCTGTTTTTCCAACGGCTCCGTGATCCATTTACGATGTTCAAAGTTTTCCGCCGCGACTGCCTCTACGGATTGGAATTTGAATGTAACCGCTTCGACTTTGATTTCGAACTGCTCGTCAAACTCATCCGTAAAGGATACCGCCCGGTCGAGCTGCCCGTGAACTACCGTTCGCGCTCCTTCAAGGAAGGTAAAAAAGTGCGGATGTTCCGCGACCCGTTGACCTGGCTCGGAGTCCTCGCGTGGCTGCGGTTCGCAAAGATTGATCCCCTGGGCGTTGTCGAAAGAACGCATGATGCCGATCGCGCCGGAAAAGAACCGGCCCCCGCCAAAACGACTGGCTCCAAACCATGAGCACCCCGGCCAATCCGCAGAAAGGATTCGACCAACGGTATTACCAGAACACCGGCGGCATGGATTTTGCCCGGCGCATTTCCACCATCGCACGGCGGCGGCTGCACCAACTATTTCTACAGACCATGCAGCCCAAACCCGGCGACCGCATTCTCGACATCGGCGTCAGTGACGACACCGGCATCGGTTCAAACATGCTCGAACAACTTTACCCTTTCCGGAAAAACATCACCTGTGCCAGCCTGACCAACGGCGAAAATATCCTGGCCGCCTATCCCGGCGTGCATCATGTCCGCATCACG
>Ga0224554_1000870_pt1 | contig 22055 bp, 16 predicted proteins | sample 714S22024metaG_FD_180666 | JGI IMG/M metagenome (GOLD analysis project Ga0224554, IMG submission 180666) | Peat soil microbial communities from Stordalen Mire, Sweden - 717 S2 20-24 | ecosystem: Environmental > Terrestrial > Soil > Wetlands > Peat | place: Sweden: Norrbotten County, Stordalen...
GAGATCCGTGGGGGCACCGGCGATGGTGGCGACCAGGTGGTGGACAACGATGGGCTTGCCGTCGAGTGTGCCCTGTTCGTCGGCGTAGGTGGCCAACTGGACTGGCTCGATGGAGCCGGCCTTTTTGGGGATGATGGCCCAGAGGTCGCGGTTGTTTTGGGCAACGCCGAGAGCCAGCAGGGTTTCAAGGGCGCCGGGGTCAAAGTCGGGAAGGAAAACAGCGCCGGGGTGCGCGGCCAGACGCGTGTTGACGGTGTTGCCGTCGGCCGTAATGTTCAGCAGCAGGCCCGGGGTCGGATCAGTTTTCGGCGCAGGAGCGGCGGTGACATTGACGGCCTTGCTATTGACGCTGGCGTTCAACTGCGCATGGCGAAGGTGGTTGGCCAGGGAAAGGCGCTCGGTCTTGGCCAGGGTGTAATCGAGGCCATCCATCTTGATGCTGACCTGCGCCTCGGAGTCATAGCCGGCGGGCCGTGCGGTGAAGTTGAAGCTGGCAGTGCCGACAGGCTTGCCATGCTGCGCGACGGTGAAATTGCCGGACTGGGCGGAAGCGGCTGGAGCAAGGGCAAGAACTGCAGCAAACGAAAGAAGAACGAAATTACGCATGAGTCTCTCCATCGATTCACTGAGTTTAGACACGCGACGGGAGAAAAAGTTGCGGGGGGTGAGGCGAGGGACCACAGACTAGTCCCTCGCCCCTTATATCCCTACTCTTTAGCCTTTGGCCAGGGCGAAGCGGCGATTGACTTCGTGCCAGTTGACAACGTTCCACCAGGCGGCGAGGTAGTCGGGGCGGCGGTTCTGGTACTTAAGGTAGTAGGCGTGCTCCCAAATGTCGTTGAACAGGATGGGATAGAGGCCCTGCGAGAGGGGCGAGTCCTGGTTGGGAGTGCTGATCACCTTGAGCTTGCCTGCCTGGAAGACCAGCCAGCCCCAGCCGGAGCCGAACTGCTTGGCGGTGGTCTCGTTGAAGGTCTTCTTGAAGGCCTCGAAGTCACCGAAGTCGGCGGTGATCTGCGCGGCGATAGCGCCGGAGGGCGCGCCGCCCACGCCAGCAGAGCCGACCTTGCCCATCAGGGGCCAGAAGGCTGTGTGGTTGGCGTGGCCGCCGCCGTTGTTACGGACTGCGGTGCGAATCTCCTCGGGAACACTTGCCAGGTCGCGGATGAGGTCGTCAACGGATTTCGCGGCCAGTTCGGGGTGGTTGGCCAGCGCGGCATTCAGGTTGTTGACGTAGGCCTGGTGGTGCTTGTCGTGGTGGATCTTCATCGTCTCTGTGTCGATGAACGGCTCGAGAGCGGCGTAGTCGTAGGGAAGCGGCGCGAGTTCATATGCCATCGGGGAAGTCTCCTTCATGGTGCGTGTTGTGCTGAGTTCTGCGTTGAGCCTGTAGGGGCCGGAAATTCCGGCCGCGGCGGGATGAAGCTCAATCTTCATACCTGCCGGAATTGGCCTTTACCTGAATGGATGCGCGAGGGTAGGGGCAGGGTGCGGGAAAGTTGGCTCGTCTCATTTGAAGGAAATGGAACAGGTATGATTTTCTCAAGGGGAAAATCATGACTTCCAGCCTCGCGGATCACTCACTCGACCAACTATCCATCAACACATTGCGCCTGCTGGCCGTGGACGAGGTGGAAAAAGCCAACAGCGGCCACCCCGGCGCTCCGTTGGGCTGCGCGCCCATGGCCTACCTGCTCTTTCACAAGCTGATGAAGCACAATCCGGCACACTCCAAATGGGCGGACCGGGACCGCTTCGTGCTGTCGAACGGGCACGCCTCGGCGATGTTGTATGCGTCGCTTTTTCTCTCCGGCTATAACGTGACGATGGAAGATCTGAAGAGCTTCCGCCGGTGGGGTTCGCGGACGCCGGGCCATCCGGAGCGCGGGCACCTGGACGGCGTGGAAGTGACAACCGGGCCGCTGGGACAGGGCATCGCGATGGCTGTGGGCATGGCCATCGCGGAGAAGCACCTGGCCGCTGTCTACAACCGTCCTGGTTTTAATGTGGTGGACCACCACACCTTTGCGATGCTGGGCGACGGCGACCTGATGGAAGGCGTCTCGCACGAGGCCGCATCACTGGCCGGAACGCTGGGGCTGGGCAAGCTGATTTTTCTTTACGATGACAACCAGATTTCGCTGGATGGGCCGACAAGCCTGAGCTATACCGAGGACCCGCTGGAACGCTTCGCGGCTTATCACTGGCACGTGCAGCGCGTGGCCGACGGAAACGACTTGGCGGCTTTGGAGGCGGCGATTGAGGCGGCCAAGGCCGAGACGGGCAGGCCGTCGTTCATCGCGGTGCGGACAGTGATTGGCTATGGAAGTCCCAGGGCCGGCACCAGCAAGGCGCACGGCGAGTCGCTGGGCGCCGAAGGCGTGGCCGCGACCAAGAAATTCTTTGGCTTTCCAGAGGACCAGAGCTTTTATCTTCCCGCGGATGCGCTGACAAACTGGCGCAAGGCGATTGATCGCGGCGCGATCCAGGAGGCCGCGTGGAAGACGCTCTTCGATAGCTATCGTGCGGCCAATCCGGAGCTGGCGGCGGAGTTTGAGCGCACGCAAAAGGGCGCGCTTAAAGCTGGCTGGGAGTCCGCAATTCCCAGCTTTCAGCCGGGCAAGACGATGGCCACGCGCAATGCCGGAGGAGCGGTGATGAACGCGATTGCCGAGCAGGTGCCGGAGCTGTTTGGCGGCGCAGCGGACCTGACCTCATCAACCAAGACGATCTTCAAACCGGGCGCCAACTTCCACGAAGATCCAGCCGGACGCAACATCTTTTTTGGCGTGCGCGAGTTCGGCATGAGCGCGGCGGTCAACGGAATTGCTGCTCACGGCGGGCTGATTCCCTTCGGGTCAACATTCTTTGTGTTTTCCGATTATGCAAAACCCGCAATCCGGCTAGCGGCGCTCATGCAGGTACATTCGCTTTTCGTCTTTACCCACGACTCGATTGCCGTGGGCGAGGATGGGCCAACGCACGAGCCGATAGAGCATTTGCTGGCGTTGCGCGCGGTTCCGGGGCTGACGGATTTCCGCCCTGCGGACGCCAACGAGACAGCAGCGGTGTGGAGGCTGGCTCTGGAACGCAAGGGGCCGAGCTTTTTTGCGCTCAGCCGGCAGGATCTGCCGGTGATTGACGCGGCGACGCGCGACATTTACGCCGGGGTGAGCAAGGGCGCATATGTGCTGGAGGATGTGGCGAAGCCACAGTTGGTGCTCATAGGCACGGGGGCTGAGGTCTGGCCTTGCGTGGAAGCCGCAAAGCTGCTCGCAGCCGAAGGCATCGCCGCGCGAGTGGTGAGCTTTCCGAGTTGGAAACTCTTCGAAGAGCAATCGGCGGAATACAAAGCAAGCATACTGCCGGCTGGCGTGCCGAAACTGGCGGTCGAGGCGGGAGCTACCATAGGTTGGTGGAAGTATGTTGGCCCGGATGGCGACGTGATTGGACTGGACCGGTTTGGGGCTTCTGCGCCGGGGGCGAAGGTGCTGGCGGAACTTGGCTTCAGCGCGGAGAATGTTGTGGCGCGGGCACGGAAGATGGTGAAGTAAGTCAGCGACTAGCTTCTAGCCTCTAGCTTTTAGCTCCATCCTTCCGCCGGTTGGTTTCAAAGCCCTCGGTGGGGAACGAACAATCTAGAAGCTAAAAGCTAAAAGCTAGGAGTGCATCGTGAAACTTGTCATCGGTTCGGATCATGCGGGATTTCCACTCAAAGAGGAAGTCCGCGCCTATCTTGCCAAGGCCGGCCACGAGGTGGTGGACCTGGGCGCGTATAACACGGAGCCGTCGGATTATCCTGACTTTGCCGAGAAGGTGGGTTTGGCATTGCAGCGGGGCGATGCGCCACGCGGGATTCTTATCTGCGGCTCGGGCGTGGGAGTGTGCGTGGCGGCCAACAAGATTCCGGGAATTCGCGCCGGAATGTGTCACGATACTTACTCGGCGCACCAGGGCGTGGAGCACGACGATATGAACGTGCTGGTTCTGGGCGCTCGCATCATTGGTTCAGCGCTGGCGTTCGAGATTGTGGACCGGTTTGTCGCGGCGCAGTTCTGCGCTAAAGAAGAACGGTTTGTGCGGCGATTCAAGAAGGTGCTGGCTATTGAAGCAAAGTACCAGCGCGGAGACACGACAAAGCCGGCATAACCAAGCAACGCGCGAGAGCGGACTGGAGGCGCCGATCTTCCCCTTCGACGTAATCCTCTTTGATGTGGGCGGCGTCCTGCTGACCAACGGCTGGGACCAGCGCGAACGCGCCGCCGTCATCGGCCACTTTCACCTCGATTTGGCGGCCTTTGAGGCACTGCACATAGACTATTACGACGCGTGGGAGCGTGCGGCAATCACTCTCACGGAATACTTGAATGCAACCATTTTTTACGAACCGCGCAGCTTCTCCCGCGACGAGTTCTTCGCTTTCATGCTCATCCAATCGAAGCCGCAGCCGGATGGGGCACTGGGAATCCTTAAGGAACTTGCTGCATCGAATCAGTGTCTGCTGGGCGCATTGAACAACGAAGCGCGGGAGACGAACGAGTACCGCTTCGATCATTTCGGGCTTCGCGAACTTTTTAAGGTGGCGCTGAGTTCCTGCTATCTTGGTTTGCGCAAGCCGGAACCGGCGATCTACCGGCGGGCGCTGGATATTCTGGGCAGGCCGGCGGAGCGGATTCTCTTTATCGACGACCGCGCGGAGAATGTGGCCGGGGCTGTGGCTGCCGGGATCAAGGCTATCCGGTTTGAGGGCGCGGAAGCATTGCAGCGCGAGCTAACGAACTTAGGAGTCTTTTGATTTAGGAGGAATCGATGCAATTCGGATTGATTGGTCTGGGTAAGATGGGCGGTAATATGGCGGAGCGCCTGCGGCTGGGCGGCCACCAGGTGGTGGGCTTCGACTTCAACGCTGAGGCGGTGGCACGGCTGACGGCCTCTGGCAACGCGGGCGCCTCCAGTCTCGAAGAGCTTGCTCAAAAGCTTAAAGGCCGGCGTGCTATCTGGATTATGGTGCCGCAGGGCGACCCGGTAGATCAGACAATTGCGAAGCTGGCACCGCTGCTGAATCCAGGCGACATTTTAATCGACGGTGGTAACTCGAATTACAAAGATTCGATGCGCAGATACAAGGAAGTTATAGCTAAAGGTTTGCAATTTGTAGATGTGGGCACCTCGGGCGGAGTGTGGGGACTGAAAGAGGGTTATAGCATGATGATCGGCGGCGACAAGGAGCCGGTCGAGTATTTACGGCCTATCTTCGAGACGCTGGCGCCTGCGGCCGACAAGGGCTGGGGACATGTGGGTCCGGGCGGCGCAGGCCACTTTGTAAAGATGATTCACAACGGGATTGAGTACGGAATGATGCAGGCGTATGCGGAAGGATTTACGATCCTGGAGAGGAAAGAGGAGATGGCGCTGAATCTTCCGCAGATAGCCGAAATATGGCGCTATGGCAGCGTGGTGCGCAGTTGGCTGTTGGATTTGACCGCGGACGCGCTGACCAAGAATCCAACCCTGGAAGGGCTGGAGGCTTTCGTGGAGGATTCCGGCGAAGGGCGCTGGACGGTGATTGAGGCAATCGACCTGAATGTATCCGCGCCGATTATCACCGAGTCGCTGATGAGGCGCATTCGCTCCCGCGAAGAGAATAACTTTACCGACCGCATGCTGGCCATCATGCGCAGCGAGTTCGGCGGCCATGCGGTGAAGAAGGAGTAACTCGGCGAGTTAGAGAGTTAGTTGGTTCAGGCGGCGCTTGAAGAGCGCCGGAGGCGACTTAGTTATGGCAACGATGCAGATGAGTGTTCGCCCCGAGGATCTATCCCAGGTTTCACGGGGCAGCGAGAGAATTCCCGAGCCGGGAATTTTGGTAATCTTCGGCGCCTCGGGCGACCTGACGAAGCGAAAGCTGCTGCCGGCGCTTTTTCACCTGGAGCAGGCAAAGCTGCTGCCTGAGAATTTTGCCATTGTCGGCGTGGCGCGTCGGGCGCTGGGCGATGAGTTTGCCGCGGAGATGCGCGCGGGCATCGTCGAGCATGGCAGCGTGGAAGTGAGCGACCCTAAACTCAATGGCTTCGTCGAACGCATAAGTTACTTTCCGCTCAACTTTGACGATCCCGCAGATTATGCAGGGCTGAAGGTTGAGTTAGACCGCATCGACAAGGAGAAAAGCATCGGCGGCGGCCGGCTGTTCTATCTGGCCACCGCGCCGGAGTTTTTTGCCGGGATTATCCAGAATTTGGGCGCGCAGGGAATGGCGCAGCCGGGGCAGGGCAAAGTAGCGGTGGTGATCGAAAAGCCATTCGGCCACGATCTGGAGTCAGCCCGCGAACTGAATCGCCAGGTAAATGCTGTCTTCCTCGAGGATCAGGTCTTCCGCATCGACCACTACCTGGGCAAGGAGACGGTACAGAATCTTCTGGTGTTCCGGTTTGCCAACGGGATTTTTGAGCCGATATGGAACCGCAATTACATTGACCACGTGCAGATTACCGTGGCAGAGACGCTTGGCGTGGAAGGCCGCGGTCCGTTCTACGAGAAGGCGGGCGCGCTGCGCGACGTGGTGCAGAACCATGTGATGCAACTGCTGAGCCTTGTGGCGCTGGAGCCGCCGTCGAGTTTTGAAGCCGACAGTGTGCGACGCGAGAAACTGAAGGTGTGGCGGGCGATTCCTTCCATTCCGATTCTGAACGCGGTGCGCGGCCAGTACGGGCCGGGGTTGGTGGACGGCCAGCACGTGGTGGGCTATCGCGACGAGGAGCGGGTCAATCCCGAGTCGAGCGCGGAGACTTATGCCGCGATGCGTGTCGAGATCGAGAACTGGCGCTGGGCGGGCGTTCCGTTTTATTTGCGCGCGGGCAAGCGACTGAAGAAGCGGGCCACGGAGATCAACATTCAGTTCAAGCAGCCGCCGCTGCTGATCTTTGACCGGCTGGCGGCCAGCGGGCCATGCCATGAGATTCAGCCCAACCTGCTCACCATACGCATCCAGCCGGACGAGGGAATTGCGCTGCGCTTTGGAGCCAAGGTGCCGACGTCGGCGGACATGGCCGTCTGTCCGGTGAATATGGACTTCGATTACGCGGATGCCTTCGGCAAATCGAGCGCCAACGGCTATGAACGGCTGCTACTGGACGCGATGCTGGGCGACCAAACGCTGTTTGCGCATCGCGACGGCGTGGAGACCACATGGGCGCTGTGCATGCCGATTCTGGAGGCGTGGGCCGCCAAGTCGCCTGAGGTCTTTCCTAACTACATAGCCGGGTCGTGGGGTCCGGAGTGCTCCGATCATCTGCTGGAGCGCGGGGGCCATGCGTGGCGGAATAACTTGGGCCGCAAAGCGTAAGAGCAGGGAATAGGGAACAGGGAACAGGTAGTGCAGACATCTTTGTTTCCCGCCCTTGCGACCTCATCCGCCACGGCGCACGCACGGATCGGGCGCGGTGTACTTTTAGCTACATGGGTACCCCCCACCCATATTTTGCAAATAAAATCCTTGTTTTCAATGAGATGCGGGATGGGTATCGTTGCAAAATCCTGCAAACAAAGGAGTTATTTGCAAATTCCTCTTATCAAATAAGTTACGGCGTTTTTTAGAGTGGTTCTCCAATTCACGTGCCCTTGCTGGCCCCAAGCCATTTGGCTTTTCTTAAGGAAAAAGCCACTCAGTGGATGTGCTTTCGGGGTATTGCAATTGGAGAACCGCTGTAACACTTGCAGGAGTCCAGCCGCCCTGCGTCAAACCCTGGGCGTGTCGCCTCGGCGCCGATCTTGAAGGACACCGTGGAACGATTGTGCGTCGCGCGAGGGTAATTATCTGCAAAAACAATCTTGTCATGCACCGTGACGACGTGGAGACCATGCGTGGCGGAATAATTTGGGGAGGAAAGCGTGAGAAAAACGGGAAACTATTCCGTGCTGGCTCTAGTTTCACTGTTGAGCAGCCATGCCTCGCGGTACTGCGCCGGCTGGACTGCGTCCTGGAGCCCATCAAGCGGCCGTGCTGGCCGAGAATAAGGCCCGCACCTCGGCCAAAGTCAACGAAAGTATGCAGCAGCTCGCCACGGCCCCATTGTTCCGCAAGGCCACCATTGCCTTGACCTACCTCCGAAATGGGATTCTGATTTTTTATTGATCGAGGATGCGCACATTGGAACCGAAGCGGTGGAAGTTGCGAAACTCGATCTCGTTCAGATCCGTCTCATGTCGGCCCTTTCTAAGCATGATTTGGGCGGCGACCGGCAGCAGGTAGTCATGCTTGTTGATCATCACGTAGTCGTAGTCCACGCTCATGGAAGCCGCATGGATGCGACATTTTTTGGGCACATCGTCTGCTTCTTCCGTGATGCGGCGAACACTGCGTGTGGCGCTGTCAATGAAAACCTGGCCATGGTAACCGACCGTGATGACCGCACTCGAGGCCGTCCGGAGATGAAAGGTGGAGTTTTCAACTGCCACGCGATAGTCGAATACATGGACGGTTTCGTCTCCCAGCGTACCGGCTTTCTTCCATGTGAAATCGGCCTTCGACTCCGGTCGAAATAAGCCTGAGAGAACAAAGCCGAACACTCCGGTTGACGAGATTGCCTGATGATCTATGGGGTCGGTATCGCTGTTATAGTCCTCGACCCCCAAGTCGGTCCGGTCTTCCTTATGATCCAAATAGGTCAATCGTTCCGTCAGTTTATCCTCGTGCTTCCAGTTCATCGAGCCACCAAGGTCGACTGACCTATTGGTTATCTGCTCGCAGATGAAATTAGGCAGGGATGACCCGTAGTCCATGGCGTACTGTCTCGCATCCGCAAGGATGGACTGGAGTTCATCAGACGGCGGAGGCTGAATGGGGTTTGCCGGAAAGGAGATGGCAAGCGGGCCGGCAGGGTGTGCGACGGTGTCGAGAGGAGGTAAATCGGGATCCTCGGTATCTGTGCTCGACCTCTTGAATCCCGCCAAGGTAAATGTAGCGCCGGTTTGCGCAGTCTTTCCGCCCTGGCTCAGAATGGCCTTCACTTCGTACACTCCGTCCGTCGGTGGGTCGATCATAAATTTGGTCAGGTAGGAAGAAAACTCTGCTCCGTCAGCTTGTTTGGCTCCCATCGGCGCGCCACCCAGCAGTTGGCCATCTCTGAGAACCTGGAGGTTGAGTGTGGCCGCATCTGTCGCGTGCTGGTCCGCATGAGCGATGAAGAATACCGAAACCTCTTTGGCGCCGGGCAGTAATTGGCCGGAAAGATTCGGCGTCACTTTATCGTCTCCATTCTTCAGCGGCTCGGAGGGATCGTCTTCGGCGCGAAGCGGCTCCGTCTGACGCACCAGCACCATATCGCTCAGCGTGGGCGCAGCGGAGGCGTTGGGAATATCGAAGGTCAAGCGCTGTGCGCCGACTTTGCCGCTGTTATGGTCCAGAACGGCTGTTTCCAGAAGGTATTGGCCCGGAACCGCGGTAAAGTGGCGCTCCATCGAGATCGCTTCAAACTTGGTCAGCTCGATATTTTTCAGTGAGCCTCGGCGTGGAATATCCGCGCTGAAATGTTCAACGACTGTGCCGGTCTTGTCTTTGATATTCGCAACGATCGAAAGGTGCGCGGAATAAAGATTGGTGCTTGAATCCTCTCGAATCTCCAGACCTGAGAGCGGCACCTCGATGGCCAGCGTATTGACATTCCCTTCAGGTCGATCTTCCATGTGAAGGATCGCAGCACGGAAGGTCAGATCTGCAGGTAGCTCCGATTGGCGGAGAATTTTGAGCAATGGTAACTCGAATGGCTGTGGACTGTCGCCGGCGATGGCGGGCGGCGGTAACGCAAGATAGCCCGACTCGGTGCGTATCTTGAGTCCTGAGCGGAGGGGTTTGACGCCAACTGAGCGAAATTGTCCGTTGAAATCCTTGATCGGGGGACGATAGGAGGCAACGTAATACGTCGTCATGTCCTGTATCACCTGTGCCAGCGACTTCTGCAGGCGATCCGGTGTGATGTAACTGCCTCCTGTTCCCTCGGCCAAATGTTTCATGTCGCCTTCATATATTCCCGGGTTAGCACCTCCCTGTTTCTCATCCTTCCCTTCGAGTTGGTCAAGTCTGGAGAACATAAGTTTCGAGGTGGGCTGCAGATCAACGGAACTCAAATCGACAACATAGATGGTCTCTCCGGCTCGATTCGCCGATCCGATGATGGATTTGATTGCATCCCTTGAGCGTGAATCGATCTGCCCTCCGTGGAGGGAAGTGAAAAAGATAAGCGCCTTTCTCTGCGTCATCTGTTGCTGGGATTGCGCCAAAGCCAATAAACCCGCCAGGAAAGGCCGAAGGTGTTGATCCAGCGCAATCTTGCCGGAGCCTTGAAGCGCCGAAAGTATCGCCATATCCTGGGCGCGAACTTCCGCGCCTACCGGCTTCCCGGATCGGTCAGCGCCGGTCTGCGCCTCTGCAATGAGTTGTTTTTCGGGCTCGTTGGCTGTGCTGCGGTCCCCGGTCTTGGTCTTGACCGGCTGGGTGGCCGCGTCGACGGCCTGCGCAAGCGCTTTGCGATCCGAGGTGAATCCAACTTGAAGCCGGAGCCGGCCTTCGACAGTCAACACTGAAACGGAAAAGCCGCTCTCCGGGACCATCTTGAGTATCTTCGTCGCCGCATCGCGGGCGGTCTTCATGAGGGACGGGTCCATTTTTCGACCAGTTCCCGCAACCGGACCCGTTAGATCAAAGACCAGCGTAATCAGATGATTGCTTTCCTGCTTGCCGCTCACCAGACGAAAACTGTTGAGCGTTACGAGAGAACCGTCATCAGTGACCGCAACCTCTCCCTGCTTCAGGTCGAGAACTGGCCTTTTCTTCTTGTCATGTACAACGAGATCGAGTGAGACCTCATCGGCAGTCAAGGATAAATCCGCCCCTTGATTTGCGGGTGGAGCAGGAGCTTGGCCACAAGCCAACGGAACCGCTGCCACAAAGGCAAGCAGTGCCAGCAACCCTGCGATCGAGATCTGGCAGTCAAATGACTTCTTACACACGCCACACTCGCTTATCTTGAACATGGCTTCTCCCTTTTTGAGATTGGAAGCAGACAGATCAGGGTAGATGCAGGCTGACCATCTCTTGCCTCGTAGATTCGAGCTTATCTCCATTCGGCGGGTGGCCCACCCATTCGGTACTTAATCCCTTTCCGTTACCAACGCAGCGGGTGCCCCATCCTTCGCGCAGTTTGCGAAGGGTGGGCTGCACAACTGTCCGCTCACCGACATTTTGTTTGCTTCCCTTCTCTGTGCCGTTCACTCCGATTCGATCTCAACCGCGCCCGCTGCACCCGTCGCGTAATGCACGAAACTCGACCACGGCCAATCTTCCGGCGTCTCGACCAATCCGCGATTTACCGGGTTACGGTGCATGTACCTGAGTTTCTCCACTCGTTTCAGTTCTGAATGAACGTTGAAGTCATAATAACGCCGTTGCCAGAACGGGAGGCCTCCAATCTTTTTCAGCTTGCGCGATGTCTTCTGTTTCAGCACCTGCAAGGCGACAGAAAGGGACGAAACCAAAGGCTCTCCAACGAGCAGATGAACATGCTCGGGCATGAGAACATATCCCGCAACGACGAATCCGTAGCGTCGGCGAACCGCCTCAAGCTCGCTCTCGAAGGTCTTGTAAGCCGCGCGCTCGCCAAGCAAAGGCAGCCTTCGATAACAGCTGAAAGTTATGAAATGAAAGTTCCCGGATTTCTGATAACGAACAAGGCCCTTGGGCATGGCATAGGAATTTTACACCGGAGGCCACCGGTTGGGGGTTTGTGCTTACCCACCCTTGCGCTAGAAAAAAGCGCAAGGATGGGGCACCCACTTTTGTGGTTGGTTCAAGAATGGGTCACCCGCCGAACAAGGCCCTTGGGCATGGCATAGGAATTTTACACCGGAGGCCGCTGGTTAAGGGCTTGTGCTTTCCCACCCTTGCGCTAGAAAAAAGCGCAAGGATGGGGCACCCGCTTTTGTGGTTGGTTCAAGAATGGCCCGCCCGCCTTCCTTTTAGACAGGCCTGCTCCGGCCCATGCCCTTGTCCATTGCATCGTTCGCCAGCTTGTCGGCTTGCTTGTTGCCGCCGCGCAGGGTGTGGCGGATCTCGAAACTGGCAATGTTCCGAGAGAGCTTCCGCGCTTCTTCAAAAAGAGGGCGCAGGATGGGGCTGGCGACTTTGTATTTGCCCTGCATCTGTTTGACCATCAACTCGGAGTCGGAGACCACGCGCAGGTGCTTCACGTTGTGTTCGACGGACCACTTGAGCACGCCCAGCAGGCCGGAGTACTCGGCGTAGTTGTTGGTCTGGATGCCGAGGTACTCGCTCAGTTCGGCGACAACTTGGCCTTTCGCATCTTCGATTACGGCGCCGTAGCCGGAGGGGCCGGGATTGCCGCGGGAACCGCCGTCGCAGTGGGCAGTGAACCGCGGGCTGGGAGCGCCGGCGGCGGAGGGGGCTGGGTCTTCAAAGAGGGATTCGTTCATTGAGTTCTAGTGTAGCGTGTGGCCCGATGGGTGGGGATGGTCGAGGTTTGTGGTTTCCCACCCATTTCGCAAAGAACGCGAAATGGATGGGGCACGGGGCTTTTGTGCGTGGACCGGCTCTGCAAAAAGCCATAAAAAGCTGTAGATAGGTGGAGCTATCCCACCCTAGCGGCAAAAACAAAGACGCAGCGAGGGTGGGGCACCCGCCGCATTCCTTCAAAACAGGTCAAAGGTACGGCTTACCAACGGCGGCTTCCCGCGTCTATTGCAGTGCGGACAAATCTCTTCCCGGAGCAGATTCGATGGCAACGGATGCGGCGATTTACCCCAGTTCCCTGGTTCGGGCTCCGGGTTACATGGCTTGGCCGACGGCCAGGAGGATACAATCCTCCCAAGGCATGGCTGAGACCAAGGCAACAAACGGGGCGAAGAGCGCTGAGGAGCGAAAGCAGGCGCGCGAGCCAGAGATGGAGTTGATCCGCGAGGCGCAGGCGGGTTCGCGGACAGCCTTCGACACGCTGGTGCGGCAGTATGAGCAGCAGGTTCTGCGGCTGGCGCTGCACCTGACGGGTTCCGAGCACGACGCCGAGGACATTTATCAGGAGGCGTTTCTAAAGGCCTACCGGTACCTGGGGAATTTTCGATTCGAGTGCTCTTTTTATACGTGGATTTACCGGATTGTGACCAATCTTTGCCTGGACCAACTGCGGCGGCGCAAAACGAGGCGCGAGGACCGAGCGGTGGTTCTGGACCACTCCGGCGGCGAGATCGATGTGCTGGCTTCGGTGTCGGATAACCGGTCGTTTTCAAACCCCGGCAAGGAGTTGGACCGCAAGGTGCTGGGCGAGCGCATTCAATCCGCACTGGACAAGCTGACGCCGCGCGAGCGGATGGTTTTTGAATTGAAACACTATCAGGGTCTCCGATTGCGCGCTATCGGAGAGATGCTGAATACCACGGAAGAGACCGCCAAGAATACGCTCTTCAGAGCAACGAAGAAGCTGAGAACGCAATTGGCGGGGTTGCGGTAGATGCCGGTGGCAATCCCCTGAGGGGATGCGGATTTTTGCCGGGCGCGGGTTGAGGTTTTTGGGGGCTGGAAGGACGTAACGATGAAATGCCAACTTGTACAAGAGCAGATTGTGTCGGCGACTTATGGGGAGCTGGCCGAGGAACAGGCGAACGAACTGGAGCGGCACATGGCCGCCTGTCCGGAGTGCGCCGGGGAGCACGAGCAACTGCTGTCGCTGAAGGCGATTGCTGAAGCCCATCCGGTGCTGGAGCCGGACGCGAACCTGATCGCGCGCGCGCGATTGAAATTGGATGAAGCGCTGGACGCGCTGCCGCCTCGGCGCTGGTATGACCGGCTAGGTCAGCGAATCATGAATAATTTTGCCAGCGTGTGGGCCGCGCCGGTTGCGGCTTGTTTGCTGCTGGTGGTTGGCGCAGGCGCTGGCTCGCTGAGCGGATACCAGTTTGCGCAGAATCGCGCGACGCATACAGCCGCGACTCAATCGGCCCCGATGCTGAGCGCGACGGTGACGCCGGCAACAACCCCGACAGCAGAAGTTGGCGCGCCGGCTGAGATTGCTAATATTTCCAGCATTGTGCGGCAGCCGAATAGCCACATGGTAGAGGTGCGTTACAACCAGGTGGTGCCGCGGCGCATCGAAGGCTCGCTGGACGATCCGGCGATTCGGCAGTTGCTGATGCTGGCCAGTGAGAACTCGGCTTCGGCCAGGGTGCGGGACGACTCGGTGGGGCTGTTGGCCGCCGAGTGCCGCGCCGGGCACGGTTGCAGGGCGGCAGGCATGCGCGATGCGCTGCTGATGGTGCTGCGTTACGACAAGAATGCAGGCGTGCGCGAGAAGGCGCTGCATGGGCTGGAGCCTTATGTGGCCGAGGATATGCGGGTGCGGGATGCGGTTCTGGAGGCGCTTATGAGCGACGGCGACCCAGGGATTCGCACCGCGGCCATCAACATTCTGGAGCCGGTGGAGGCCGATACGAGCGTGCGGCAGGTGCTGCATACGGTCTCCAATACGGATGTGAATCCTTATATTCGGAATGTTTCGCGGCAAGTGTTAAACAGCATGCCGGAGATTCAGTAGAAGCTGCCGTGCCTGCCGGTGACCGCATCGCAAAGACAAGAGTGCGGGATCGAGGCATCGCAGTTGCAGAGGAAGAAGAAATGAAGCACGTTTTGAGGCCGTACCGTAGTCTTGGATTTTTAGTGTTGATGGGCGCGTGGGCCGCGGCGCCGCCGGGAGCAGCCGCGCAGACGCAGAGCATATTCCATCAGCTAAAGGAGCACACTCCGCTGCTTCATTCCAACTCACAGGGCTATCTGGGAGTTGATCTGGCGGATGTGGATCAGCAAAAGGCGCAGGCACTCAAGCTCAGGGAAGTTCGCGGGGCCGTCATTACGCTGATCGATCATGACGCTCCGGCGGGGAAGATCGGGCTGAAGGTCAACGACGTGGTACTCCAACTGAACGGGCAGAATGTCGGAAATGCCGACCAGTTGCGGCTGCTGCTAAAGGAGATTCCCGCGGGCCGCACGGTGAGTATCGAGATCAGCCGCGACGGGAACATTCAAACCCTGGCTGTGCAACTGGCCGACCGCCGCGCAATGGAGCGTGACGTGTGGAACAGGATTGGCACGAGCGAAGACGGATTTGCGCAAGGGCCGGAGATGGGCACTATCGCCGGCGAGGGCGCCGCGTCGCCACCGGGCGGCTTTCATGTGCCATTGTTAGGCAGCAGCCTGAACGTGGGCGCGCTGGTGGAACCGCTGACCGCGCAGATGGCTGAGTACCTGGGCGTGCCCAACGGGCTGTTGGTCAGGCAGGTGGCGCGCAAGAGCGAAGCTGCCGTGGCCGGGCTGAGGGCCTTCGATGTGATTCTCAAGGTGGGGCCGGAGGCGATCACCACGCTGGGAGACTGGGAGCGCGCGCTTCATTTGCATCGAGGCAAGCAGGTGCAGGTGACCGTGCTGCGCGACAGAAAGCAGCAGACGATTATGCTCCAAGTGGATTCAAAGCACTGCGGCAAGCTGGAGTTTGAGCAGGGTTTTCCGGCAGGCGATGGGTCGCTGTTCGTAGAGATTTATCGCGGCCTGTAACTGGATTTCCTATTCGTATTGCATTATGCCATTCCTGAAAATGTCCTTGGTCTACTGGTAACTCGACTTAGTTAGCCGGGTTCTTAAGCAGCCAATAATGAAATCCATCCACTATTGCCATCAGAGCCGCCTGGTTTAAATCGCTGCTAACTCCTGCGGTGATCCACGGCTCGTGACCGTCGGCATGGAAGCTCACCGTGACGCGGACGTGCGCCGCCGTGTCGTGTGCGGAAACGTCCAGGGCCGTCACGCTGAAGGTGCCCAGCCGCATCCGCGCGATGGCCGGGTACCAGCCCTCCAATTCACGCCGCATCGCCTTGGTCAGCGCATCCACCGGTCCGGAGCCTTCCGCTCGCGTGGTTACAGTCGAGTCGCCGATAGACAATAACATTGAAGCCTGCACATATCTTTCGCCGGTTTGATCGGACTCATCCAGAACTCGCCAGCTCTTCACGCTGAAGCGATCCTGCAATGTATTCAGCACCTTCATGCAGGCCAGCCGGAACGACACTTCGCTGGCCGTGAAGCCGCCACCCTCAATCATTCCCTGATTGGCGTCCATCAAAGCCTGCGCCTGTTCCGCATCGAGGCCAACGCCCAGCGATTTCGAGAGCAGAATAATATTGGCTCTTCCCGATTGCGCGTTTACGCCGATAACTGGATTCGCGCCCACCCTCGCCGGATCGCACCACAGATACGCTCCCGGATTCTTGCGCTCGCTGCTGCCGTGCATTCCCGCCCACGTGCCAAAAGCGCCGGGGCCGACAATGGGCGCGCCGTGCGGCGGCTCCAGCGAAAAAGCCGTGTAAGCCGAATGTGCCAGGCTGGTAAGTCCCGTGAGCGATTGCGGCGCGACAAATTCCGCTTCGCCGCGCAGTTGCATGCCGCCGATTACTGTCGTCAGGTTCACATTGCCGCAACGCTCGCCTGTTCCCAGAAGCGTGCCCTGGATTTGAACTGCGCCGGCAAGAATGGCTGCGCGAGTATTGGCAATTCCCAGGCCGCGATCCGCATGGCCGTGAAATCCGAAGCTGGCATCGGGATATCTCCGCACAAGGCCGCCGATAACCTGCGTCACTTCTTCCGGGCTTGCGCCGCCTGTGGTGTCGCAAACCACAATGCGGCTGACTTTCTGGCGCGCGCACTGCTCCGTTAGTTGGTGCAGGTAGTCCAGGCTCTGCTGCTTGAAATCGGCGTCGCATGGATTGCCGTTTTCGCGCCGGCCGCACGCGGCGTCCATGGCGTGTTCCAGGTCAACAATCACTTCGAGGCCGCTGTCCTGCAGGCACGCGATGGTTTCGTACGCCATGCGGAGGTTCTCGTCCGGCGGCGTCTCCAAAGAGAGCATCACATCCAGCAGACGCGATTTGACCACCAGCACCGCGACAGAAACGCGCTTCTTGTGGCTGAGAATGAATTGCACGTCGGGCCATTCGCGCACCTTGGCTCCGCGCCCGCGCGTTCTGCCAAAGAGCGCCAGCTTCATGGCCTTGGTGTCGACGGCGTCGAGAGCGGTCGCCAGGTCGCCGACAAACTGGTTGGCGCCCGCAAAACCGATTTCGGCATAGTGCACGCCAAAGGCCGCCATGCGCTGCAGAAGGCCGACAGCGATGGGCACGGAAATCTCCAGGTTCGGCTGTTGCAGCCCGTCCCGAAGGCTCGTGTCAAAGATTTCGACTTTTCTAGCGGCTTCCGTCATTCGTTCGTGCACCCTTCTCTCGGCGTGTCAGTCAATTCCAGATTACTATGACGACGAGAGAGCGGGGTTTTTCTGAGGATTGCAGCGAGGAATCGATTGAATCTACGGGGGTTATGCGAGTATCTACGATTTTACGGGTATATACAAATAATTACCTGCAAGGTTTTGAAAATAAATATAGGGGGGTAGGGGGGTGCCATCGGGGGGTACAGACCGGTCACATCCCTGACAGATTGGACCATGCATCAATAACGCTCCGCTTCCGTTCATAATTTCTACTGTGCGCCGGCGGAGGGTTATTTTCTGCAATCCCCTGCGGTTGTCCAAACGCCTTCTGGCAGCGAGGCGGGACTCGACTTTTCTCAGATTCCGCGGCTGACTCAGAGGGCCAACGCATCTGCGTACAATTTCCGGAGATGATCTCCTGACATATCCACAATGGGCTCATACATGAACGAGTTGAGGTGAATGTTTTCGGGCGTCATAATCTGCACACGGTCCAGAACTTCTATTGCGTTCGTCTCGCTGGGAAATTGTGTCTTAAATCTTACGAAAAGCTCTTGAGTTTGGTGGGCAACGATACCTGCCACGAAGGCAGGGTCGCTAATTCTTGCAATCATGAACGATTCTGCAGCGAGCCGAATGGCTATTGCCAAGACGATCTTGCTTTCGAAAGCATCGCTTTTGGACTCAAGGCAAAACTTACCGGCCTGTTTGACGACGTCTACAACAGGCTTCGTCCCATTGGCGCTCACCCCGGTCGAGCCGCAAATATCATTGAAAATGTCATCCAAATCAGCGACTGTTATGTTGCCAGAGTCCGCCTTGCAGTGCAGAAGCGCCGTGAGTTTGGCAAATTTCGGGTCACTCTCCCCCTTCGTAAATTCGACTAGGTTGCGTAGGAACGGGATTGAAGCGATCTTCTTATTATCGTCGGAGAAAAACTCCTTTTTCCAGTCGTTCACGAAGATGTTCTTTATTCCACTGGCCCTATCCAACGTAATCCCGGCACTATTCTTCGACGCCATCAAGCAGTGTGAATACGGTACAAATCTGCTATTGACCGTCCGAAAAAAATCAAAATTGTGGGTCATGATGATTTGCTTGAATTGCAAATCGTCGTGAACGTCCTTGAGATATTGAATAATGGCGTATTTGTTCTGGTAGTCAAACGAATCCGCAATGTCATCAATAATCATCAGCGTCTCTTGCTTCGCCTTCCTTCTGACCTCAATTTCAAAAATAACGTTCAATATGTAGAGTGCCCTCTTCTCTCCAGTGCTCAGACATTTCAACAGTGCATCCCGAAGAACAGAAACATTATCATCCCCATCATGGTAAGTGAATCCGAGATCAATAATACTGTCGTTGCCTAGCATGACCGCAATCCGGTTCTTCACTTCGAGCTTGAAAGGCACAAAAAAGCGGTCATTAAAAATATGGATAACCTCTTCCCATTGGGTCCGCTGCTTTTCAGCCTCATCCTCGATCTCTTTTCGTCGCTTTTGCGCACTCTCATGCTTGGAGATCAAGTCTAAATAGAAATCGTATTTAACCTTGAGGTAGGACTTCCACACGTCCTGTTTGAATTTGTTGACGTTCGATAGCTGTGACAGGTATGCGTCATGATCTAGCATGTATCTCTGAAAATCACGAAGAGTCACGTTTTTCTCAAACATCTTCGCGACTTCATCAAATTTCCTCCTTAGCTCCTTGTCCTTAATAATTGCTTCTTTCTCTTTCGCGATCACGGCCTCTAATTCTTTTTGAGTGTGGATTTCCAATCGCTCGCCGTTATAAAGATTTACAGAGTGTTTCGCTGCGAAGAATCCGTTATCGGCAAGACTTTTCGCGATCTGTCCAGCGTTGTAATAGTCAAATGTCCCTTTCTTGAAGAAGGTCGACGCTGCTAGCAACTCGTTATAACGCTGAATATAACCCTCCAGCGCAGTCTTCACATCCTTTGTGCCGAGAACGTTCAGCACCTTCTCGTCAAATATGGTGTCGTACTCGACATCGGCAAACGGAGCGTCTTTTTGATCTTCCAATTCTTTCTTAACACGCTGCAGCGCCGTATAAAAGTCGTCGTCGGTGCTGGTAAACGTGACGGATATTTCCTGTTCGAGCGGCTTCTTGGAGTGGGACTGTTCCTTGAGAGCCTTGAGCAACGCCTCTTTCGCCTGGTCAATTTCAAGATAAAGCTTTTCGTATTCCTTACGGAGTTTGGCATCGAGCAGCAACGTTGAGGTCTTCTCAGTGTGGCCAAATTCCTCGTCGTACGGACGCACGACAAAAATGCTCTCCTTGGGCAGATCGTTGCCGCGCTCATCGGTGATATCCCTAGTGGAGGTTCTCGTTGGGAATATCCGATCAGTTGAAGGGGTGCCGTTGGCTACGTCCTGAAAAGTTTGAGCAAAAGACGACTTCATCGCGCCGTTTGGGGCATAAATCGCCGAAGCACGATCCTGGGAAAAGTCGAACTGCTTTGCCAACTTCTTGATCCCGTAACAGTTTTGAAGATTGACGGTCACTCGATTCATAGCGAACCCCTTAAACACAGGAATAATCATACGTCTCTCCGGAACGCGAGGCTGAGGATAACCCGACCCAAGATCCCGCTGTATGAATACCGGCGGCGACCACGTTTTGCCGAGAAATCCCTAGAAATCGCCTCTGTTTGTCCCTTTGTTTTCATAGTGCCCGAACTCGCACTATTTTTATGCAAAGCAAATTGGCTTTTTGGTCCATACAAACCTCCAGCGTTTCAAACTCAACGCCACATTCAACCCGACAGGGACCCGTGCCGGATTGCACCCGCGTGTGATTCAATGAAAGAGATGGCTATTTCGCAAAAAAAGACGTTGCATGGGCGGTGGGTAGCGGTTACACGGAAGGTGCGCGAGCTGAGAATGGTGGCCAGCGCGCTGCTGCATACGGGGCATCCGGTGCTGGTGCAGATTGTGCCGGCGCGGTTCTGCAATTTAAGTTGCGGGTATTGCAACGAATACGACAAGGTTTCGGAGCCAGTGCCGCTGGATGAGATGTACCGGCGCATCGACCACCTGGGACGGCTGGGAACGGCGATGGTGGGCATCAGTGGCGGCGAGCCGCTGACGCATCCTGATTTGGATGACATTATCCGGCGCATACGGCGCACTGGGGCGATTGCAGGAGTGATTACCAACGGCTACCTGTTGAATGAAGCCCGGATCAAGCAACTGAACAAGGCCGGCCTCGACCACATGCAGATTTCCATTGATAACATTGAGCCGGACGAGGTGTCGAAAAAAAGCCTCAAGGTGCTGGACAAGAAGCTGGTGATGCTTTCCGAGTACGCCGAATTCCACGTGAACATTAATTCAGTGGTCGGCGGGGGATTCAAGAATCCCAACGATGCGCTGGTGATTGGCAACCGGGCGATAGAGCTGGGCTTTACCTCGACGATTGGGATTATCCACGACGGGGACGGGCAACTGAAGCCGCTCGCCGGGGACGAGGCCAAAGTCTACTACGCGATGAACCATAGAAGGAAGATCAACTACTCGCGCTTCGACCATTTTCAGGAGGCGATTGCCGAGGGGCGGCCGAACGATTGGCGCTGCCGCGCCGGGTCGAGGTACCTCTATATCTGCGAGAACGGACTGGTGCACTACTGCTCTCAGCAGCGCGGGTATCCGGGCGTGCCGCTGGCCGGGTACACGACAGCGGACGTAAAGCGCGAGTTTCTGACCGCGAAAAGCTGCTCGCCTAACTGCACCATTGGCTGCGTCCACAAGATCAGCTACATCGACCACTGGAGAGCGCCGCAGACGAGCATGGTTTCGCCGGGTGTGTCTGTGGGCGGGCAGGGGGCGGAGACGCCTGTATTGGTGAAGATTCAGACCGGGAATTGAGAAGTTGCTATAAATAAAAATCAAGAGCTATAAATATCCCACCTTAGGCGCAAGAACAAGGACGCGCCGAAGGTGGGGCACCCGCAGATTCAGACTGGGAGCTGAGCGGAATCGGTTGTGTAAAGGAAACGGCGCATCCCAGATGGGGTGCGCCGTTTTGATTTGATGCTGACGGGGTTACCGCGAGCGGGTGTCTGCGATGGCCTGGTCGATGAGCTGGAAGAGCTTGCTGCGGTCGACAACCTCGACGAAAGGCGCCCCCTTGGAGTTGGCGGTGACCACCCAGATGGTGGGAGTGTGCTCGATGCCGATGCGCTGGCCGAGGGCGTAGTCGGCCTTGACCTCGGCAGCCAGTTTGCCTTGCGGATCGACGGCGAAGGGCAGCGCGATGTGGTGGTCAGCGGCAAACTTTTCAGTGAACTGAGCCAGGATTGCAGGGCTGTAGATGGAGATCTGGTTGGCGAAGACCTGGTCGCGGTATTCGTCGCCCAGGGCTTTGCTTTTGGTGTCGAACCAGCGGGCGTTCACCGCGGCTGTGAAGCTCCAATTGTGCATGGGCAGCGGGAAATCATGGCGCACCAGTGGAATCTTGTACTTGGCCGCGGCCTCTTTCAGGAGCGGGTTGGCGTGGGCGCAGTCGGGGCACTCATAGTCCGCAAACTCGACGATGGCCACGCGAGCGCCGGCGGGCGGCTTGAGGGCGGAAGCGTCGTGTACCTGAGTTCCGGGCTCCGGAGGGACAAACTGGGCCTGGGCAGCGGCGGCGACGGCCAGCAGCGCGGCGGCGGCAAGGCCGAGCCAAAGGCCGGTGCGCGGACGAAGAGCAGGAAAGCGATGGGCAAGGGCTAAAGAATGA
>Ga0224554_1000878_pt1 | contig 21995 bp, 14 predicted proteins | sample 714S22024metaG_FD_180666 | JGI IMG/M metagenome (GOLD analysis project Ga0224554, IMG submission 180666) | Peat soil microbial communities from Stordalen Mire, Sweden - 717 S2 20-24 | ecosystem: Environmental > Terrestrial > Soil > Wetlands > Peat | place: Sweden: Norrbotten County, Stordalen...
CGCACCATCAATCCAGCACTGCCGCCCTCGGAACTGGTCGTGGCCTGCGCGCTGCGTTCGACACTGCCGGAATTTCTCGAAGCTGCGATGATCCCGCACAAACTGAGAATTATTCTCCGCTACTACAGGGAGCCCCGCAACGCCACACAGATCAACAAATCCAGCATGGAGACCGCCGCGTAGAGCGATCAGAGAACCTGGCACTGTCCAGAAATAATGTTTTCAGTGACGAAGAGCCAAATAATCTTGAGTTTCTTTTCCTCACCATAGTGCCTACGAATTGCAGAGGCGATAGGCTTCTTGAGGTTGGCAAACTCCTCTATGTCCTTTTGCAGACTTCGCCTGGAGAAGCTACCTGATGCTTTGCACTCCGCAACAATCACCGTCTCGTCATCTTTGGCGAATACATCTACTTGTTTTCGCAGGGGCTCCGCGCCCTTCCGGTCGATTAGCATCGTGAATTTGCGACCAGAGTTGATTTCGGGATAGCCCAACCTGGCTAGAAGCATCCAGAAGCGGTTTTCCAGGCGCTCATCGATAGCTTTTGGTCGCTTGACTCGAATCGAGCGTTTCAGTCTTCTATCGACCTGCCAACCGTCAGTCTCGTACGCGGGGATCTCTTCGGCGACGATGGATTTCTCATCAAACTGTTTACGCCGGTGCACAGCTTCGCGCTTGATTTTCGAAGAATCGGCAAGCAGAGGGCCGAAAAACTCGATGGTTTCGCTCTCTTGGTTCATTCAGTTCCTTCACGGATGGCCAAATTGCTCAGACGTGCCTTGCAAGAGATCGCCGGCTCACGGACTGCATTTGAGGACTGCACAATTATATGTTGAGCCTGCTAGGTTTAGGAACTTTTAAGTGGCTCCATGCGTGATTGCCGCCATTGGGTATCGAGCGGATATAAATGGGTATAAATAGATATCTATTGCCTTTGGCTATGAAATGGGTGAAAATGGGTGAAATTGGATACCGCCCATGCGCGACATCAAGAACATCACCATCACGCCGGAAATCCTCAAGCTCATCGCTGAAATCGACGAGTTCAAGGGGCGCTGGAAGGTTATTGAAACCCTTGCACCCGAAAAGCTGACGAGCCTGCGGCGAATTGCCACAATTGAGAGCGTGGGGTCGTCCACGCGCATTGAGGGTGCCAAACTCAGCGATGCGGAGGTCGGGAAGCTGCTGTCCGGCCTGCGGAGCGAGTCCTTTGCCAGCCGCGACGAGGAGGAAGTTGCGGGCTATGCCGATGCAATGGACATGATTTTCGAGGGCTACGAAGTCATCACCGCCACTGAAAACCACATTAAGCAACTGCACGGCGTGTTGCTCAAATACAGTTCCAAGGATCAGGACCATCGCGGAGAGTATAAGAAGGTAACCAACCACGTCGAGGCCTTCGGACCTGACGGCAAGAGCCTGGGCGTGGTATTTGAGACCGCCACGCCATTTGAAACGCCCGGATGGATGACAGAAATCGTCGATTGGTTCAATCAATCTGTACAGGAGGAAAGCCACCACCCTCTGATACTGGTAGGGATTTTCATTGTCGTATTCCTGGCAATCCACCCGTTCAAGGACGGCAACGGCAGGCTCTCGCGCGTGCTGACAACATTGCTTCTGCTGCGTGCCGGGTATGGCTATGTTCCCTACAGCTCAATGGAAGGCGTAATCGAACAGAACAAGGACAGTTATTACCTCGCACTGCGCCGCACCCAGCAAACCATCCGCAAGGAGGAGCAGAACTGGGAAGCGTGGCTGGTATTTTTCCTGAAAACGATGGTCAAACAGAAAGACAACCTGGCCGCCAAGGTGAAGCAGGAACAGGCGCTTCGCGCGTCATTGCCCGCACTTTCTCGCCAGATACTTGAACTAGTGAAAACGCGTGGCGAGATCACCGTCAAGGAAATCGAAGATTCGACCGGTGCCAACCGCAACACCATCAAGGTGCATCTGAAACGGCTCGCCGAGCAGCACTACCTGGTGCAGGTCGGTAAAGGACGTGGCGCTCGTTACACGATCAAATAGCGGTATCACTTTCCAATGCCGCAATGGGGTGATAAACCCCAGTCAATTTTCGAGGGGGGGTACTTTTGGGGGTATTTTGCTGATGCAATTTCTTATCTCTTTAATTTTCAATGATTTATCTATAGATAGGAATCCCTTCCTCTTATTGACTTTAAACTCCTTGGTGTCCATAATGGTGTCCATAAACGTCGATTTTGACGTTTTTGAGGTGCCCCCATGCCAAGAATTTCGTCCGCTTATGGGAGAGATGCAAGAGATTGGATGCAAGGGATGCTTTTCCTGCCTGGCCGGATTTCTGGCCCCGTGGCGGAAAAGGCCTCGGACTCCCGTGGCTTTTGAGACCACGATACCGACTGCGAGTATCACACCACTCCAGCTTGCAGCCAACTCTTTATTCCGGTCGATATCTCCACAGATAGCGGCTGCGTTACTCGGTAAGCTACAGCCAAAGATGACAATTGAGCAGGAGAAGATCGTGGATGCCTTGATAAAGGTCTGTCCCGGATATGCGGTCATGCGCAGCCTGGTGATGGGCTTTCGTACCATCCTACGGACCGGCAAGATCGAGACGCTGCATGATTGGATGAAGAGAGCCACCGATTCCGGCATAAACGGAATGCAGCGGTTCGTCCGCACGTTGAAGCAGAACCCGAGTGCGGCGGAGGCTGCCGTCGAACAGACCTGGAGCAATGGTCATGTAGAAGGACATATCAACAAACTCAAAACCATCAAGCGTCAGATGTATGGCCGGGCGGGATTTGAACTGCTTCGAGCGCGCATCTTACCCCTCCCTCCATCTCCCAGCTTGCACCAAGAGTGAGGAAGAATCTCAAATTCTGCGATCCGAAAGACGAGCATTTTGCACAGACGCATTTCCTCTGTTGAATTGTATTGACGAATAACATTCCTACGTTGGAGACTCAGCGAACAGCTATCGAGCCATGGCTTCTATTACTCGCAGAACCGCAATTGCCTCACTTTGGGCGGCGCTGTCAGGCGCGTTCCTGGGACGAAGACTTTTCGCCCGGCCGCTCTACACACAGGCGCAATCCGACTTGCCTGGCGCGCACCCCGAAGCCCAGCACGGCGGCTTGCCTCGCAACAAACCGCCATCCGCTTGGTTTACCGATATCGCCAGCCGGTCCGCATTTGCCTACCGGACCAACAACGATTTCGAGGGAAGAAAGTACTTCCCCCAGCCCATGTGCGGCGGCGTGGCAGCCATCGATTACGACAATGACGGCAGGATGGACCTGTTCTTCACCAACGGCGCCAAGTTGCCGGAACTCGCCAAGACCAGCTCTGCATACTACAACTGCCTGTTGCGCAACAAAGGGGACGGCACCTTTGAGGATGTAACCGCAAAGGCAGGCCTCAACGGCGCCGCCCTCGGCTTCAGCTTCGGCGTGGCTGTGGCCGACTACGACAACGACGGCTTCGACGACATCTTCATCTGCAACGCAGGAACCAACACCCTCTATCACAACAATGGGGACGGGACCTTCACCGATGTGACAGCCAGTTCGGGTTTGGACTACAAGCCGGAGAACGTTCTCAGCGTGGGCGCGGCCTGGTTCGACTACAACAACGACGGCCTGCTCGACCTGATCGTAACGAACTATACTGTCTGGACCCCGCAGACTGACAAGCACTGCATGATGGACCCGCAGCACGAGGAGTATTGCAGTCCCACGGTCTATTCGAGCGTGGCTTCGAGACTCTACCGTAACCTCGGCAAAGGGCGTTTTGAAGACGTCACCGATACCAGCCAGATTGGCAAGGCGCTGGGAAAGGGGATGGGCATCTCCATTGCAGATTTCAATGGTGACGGCCTGATGGATGTCTTCATCGCAAATGACACCGAGCCCAATTTTCTCTTTATCAATCAGGGAAATGGGACCTTCAAAGAGAGCGGGCTCGAATTCGGTGTGGCTTATAACGCTAATGGCGACAGAGTCTCCGGCATGGGTTCGGACGCCAAAGACTTCGACAATGACGGCTGGGTCGACATCGTTTATAACGACCTGTCCGGGCAGGTCTTCGGATTAATGAAGAACGAAGGCGGCAAGTTCTTTGCCGATGCGACCTGGAGTTCGAAGCTGGGGCCGCTCTCGCGCAACCTATCCGGTTGGAGCATTGGTTTCATTGACTACAACAACGATGGATGGAAAGACATCTACTCAGCCAATGGTGACGTTGACAACCTGGCCGCCACCTCCCGCCAGCACGACACGATGTTTGAGAACATCGGCGGCAAAACCCTCCGCGACGTGACGCAGGAAATGGGTCCCGACTTTGCGTTCACGGGCTATCAGCGCGGCTCGGCCTTTGTGGATCTCAACAACGACGGCTTTCTCGACCTGGTTGTGACTTCATTGGAAGAAAAGCCGCGCATCCTCATGAACAACGCTCTCAACGGCAATCATTGGATCATGTTCGATCTGCGTGGACGCAAGAGCAATCGCAACGGTATCGGCGCAACCATCAAGGTGATTAGCGGCTCAGGTCGCGCTCTCTTTAACCACGTCACTACCAGCGTGGGATTCATGTCGTCGAGCGATCGCAGGGCCCACTTCGGGCTCGGCGCCGAAGCGAAGATCGGCCACGTGGAGATTCGCTGGCCCAGCGGCATTCTTCAGCGCATTGACCACCCCGCCGTCGATCAGATCCTCAAAGTGGATGAACCCGCCGCAGGTTCTTAGCCCGCTCAGACGACGATAAGAACTTCCGTCGCGCACCGGGTACGGACTGGAGGTCACCAGCGGTCGTTTGGCGCTGTCCATGCTCACTTTGCAATAGGGCTTTGCGCGCTCTCCACCACCGTCAGAACTTGATCGGCCTTCACCTGAGTCAACACCTGCTTGACTCCGGTGGGCCAGGAGATCTCAATCCTTTCGATCATTGCAGCCTTGCCCAGCCCGAAGTGCACGCGCTTGTCGCTGGATGAGCTGTAGCCGACGGCAGTGGTGGCGTGGTTGTACTGCACGCCTTCTGCGGTCGTAATCTTCACCTTCGTTCCCAAGCCGTCGCGGTTGTCCTTGGTGCCCACCAGCTTGAGAATGATCCAGTGATTTCCGTTGGCGGTGCGATTCATCAGCAGTTGCGGCTTGTCGTTGATGACGCTTACCACAACATCGATCTTCCCGTCGTTGTTGAAGGAACCGAAGGCTGCGCCGCGGTGAAGGCGCGGCGAAAGAAACGCGGCGCCTGCCGTCGCGCTCACATCGGTGAAGGTGAAGTTGCCGTTGTTGCGTAGCAGACCGTCGGGCTGCAAGGTGGGCCGGTGGAGCACCTCCATCTCGTTGTCCAGAATCGCGCCGCCCGCCGTGAACAAGTCCTTTTGCCCGTCGTTGCCAAAGTCGAATGCGCCGGTCCCCCACGCCGTCATGCGACGGCTGAAGGCGGTCACGCCGGAAACATCGGTCACATCGTCAAACTGCGTTCCCGTGTTCTTGTAGAGCGGAAATGTGTCGCCGAACATTGCGGTGTGAAAGATGTCGGGCAGACCATCGTTGTTCAAATCGCGAAACTCCGCTCCCATGCCGGCGACCAAACTGCCGTTCGCGGTGTAAGCCACGCCCTGTTCCAGCGCCACATCCTTGAATGTCCCATCGCCGTTGTTGTGCAGCAGAAAATTGGGAGAGGTGTCGTTGGATACAAAGATGTCGGTAAAGCCGTCGTTATCGTAGTCGGCGAAGGCCAGGCCCATGCCTTTGCCCACATACTGCCCAATGTGCGAAGACGCCGACACATCGGTAAACGTCCCGTCGCCGTTGTTCTTGTAGAGAATGTTCGGCGTCCCTTTGAAGTTCCCCGGCGCGCAATAGGTGCGCGCGCTGCCGATAGAGCACAGCTTGGCATTGGCAATGTTGTAGTCGAGATAATTGACGACCAACAGGTCCAGGCGGCCGCTATTGGTGGAGTCGAACCACCCCGCGGCAACCGCCCAGGGCTTGCCGTTGCCGGCAATCGTGCCGCCCACCCTCGCCTTGTCCGTCACATCGGTAAACGTCCCGTCGCCGTTGTTGTGCAGCAATTGGTTGTGATTCACGCCGGTAATGTAGAGGTCGACAAAACCATCGTTATCGTAGTCCCCGGCAGCGACACCCATCGAATATCCAATGCCCTTCACCCCTGCCTGCTCCGTCACATCGGTAAACGTCCCGTCGCCGTTGTTGCGGTAAAGTCGGTTCCAGTAACTCGGGTCTGTCTTTTCAAGCGAGGGAATTGCCGCGCCGTTCGTAAGGAAGATGTCCAGCAGGCCGTCGTTGTTGTAGTCGAACACTGCCACGCCGCCCAGCATCGTTTCGATTGAGTATCGCTGCGGGCTGATACTGTTTTTCAGCTGAAACCGGATACTGGATCGTTCGATCAAATCCTCGAAAGAAATTCGGCTCTCAGGCGCCGCGACCGGCGGCGAAATTACTTTGCTGGACGATGCGGACTGCGGCCTTGAACCCTCGGAAGGCAGCCTAGCCTGCAATGCGAATGCCGACGGAGCGATCGGGAGCAAAGCGATCAGCAGGTACACGAACAAGAGGACCCCACTAACTTCTTTCAGCGGGCCTCTTGTCCTGGTCGCGAATGCCGTGAACAGGCGAATCCTCAGCGGAGCGGCTGGCCAGCGTGCTCTCGATTGAAGGTGAATTGCCACTCCCATATGCGAAGTATACTCGCCGGCTCTGCGCGACTTACTGCGGAATCAAGGTGTTACTTCATGTCTCGTCCAGTGTGATGGTGCAGCGTGTCTGGCAACGCTACAACGTGCAGCCCCACCGCGTGGAGAAATTCGAAATCTCCAATGACCCGAAGTTTGAAGACAAGGTGCGGGACGTTGTCGGCCTTTACCTGGACGTGCCGGATCGCGCTCCGGTACTCTGCGTCGACGAAAGGAGCTAGATCCAGGCGCTGGACCGCACCGCTCCTATCCTACCCCTGCGGCCGGGATTACCGGAGCGCCAGACGCATGACTGCAAACGGCACGGGACCACGATCTTGTCAGCCGCCTTCAATATCCTCGATGGCAAGGTTATCGGCAGTTGAGTGGCAAAGGAAACTAACTATGGCCGACGCTCTCTGGCTGAAACCGCAATGGGCCGATACAAGGCGATCATCGGTCCGTGTCTGCGAGCGCTCAGCTTCTCTGGCCAGCAGGCCGAAGCGGCTGTCGGCCTCACCGTCCTCAACCGCTTGCTGGACGCGGGACGCCCGAACTCCCTCCGCAGTCTATAGCGGAACCAGAATTGGTGTATCCCGAAGGCACGGCCCTCAAGTCGACGCAACCACGAGGAGCGGCGACCCTGCACAGACTCGCCAGGGCACAGTATTTCTGGTTTCGCTCTAAACATCGCTGGCGTAAACTGGCTGGGAAAAGGGAAAGCTTGACCTTCGCTCGATCCATGCAACAAAGTTCATCGCAACTGCCCATGTGAACGAGCCTCTACCTTCTCCACCAAAGCTGAAAGTACCAATCCAGGTTCAGCACATTCCAAATGCGATTGCCCTGATCAGAGAGTTGAATTCTCTTGACGCGAAGCGTTACTCGTTTTGTGGCGTTCTGCCGGCCTCGGCTTGCGAATGCACCTCAATAACTCGCAGCGCGTCGCGAAGCTGCTCTTCATTCTCTTGTTTGATTGCATCGAACCGCTTCGACTGCTCTTCGCGCCTTGAATCGCCGGTGCGCGCATAAAGCTGCAGCAGGCCGAAGTTCGCGGCATAGTTGTTCGCTTCCAGCGCGATCGCCCGATCCAATTGTTTCTCTGCATCGCCATATTTCTTCATCTGTGTATACACTAGGCCCAACTCGGCCAGGACGGCAGGCTGATCGGGCTTCAACGTCGCCGACTCCCTCAACTGTGCGATAGCTTCATCTAGTTGCCCTTCCTGGCGCGCAATGCGCCCCAGATAGTAGTGCGCATCGGCAGCCGTGTTTGTGTTGTTCACTGCCTGTTTCAGCCATTTGGATGCGGTCCCGAAGTCCTTTGCCCGGAAGTATGTTGTCCCCAACGCGAGAATCCCCGGCGCGTCATCTTGGCGCAGCGCATGATACTTTTCCAGGTAGGGCAGAGCCTCCGTCGGATCTTGCGCAAAGGACGACACAATGCCCATTCCAAAGTTGTACTCGGGATTATCCGGCGCCAGTTTGACCGCCTCTCCCATGGCCCTGCGTGCCTCCTCCAGCAGGCCCAGTTTCAAACAAATCGCTCCGAACTCATAGGCGAGGCTGGCATCTTTCGGTTGCAGGTCTCGCGCATGAGCCAGGTAACCGAGTGCGCCAACGTGGTCGTTGGCGGCTTCGGCAATGCGTGTCAGATCGATCAACGGGCCCACATCTGTGCTGTCCGCGATAAACGCGCGCTCCATGGTCGCGCGCGCTTGCTCCAGCTTCCCTTCGGCCTCCTGGGCCAGGCCCATTACGCGCAGGCCGGCGGGTGAAAGCGGATGCCGCTCGGCGACCGTCGCAAAGATCGACTCCACCAGGTCGGCTCGGCCCGAGCTGCGCAGAACAGGCAGAACTGTCATAGCATCCTGTTCTGCCAGGTCGGGATTGGCTATAAGCGAAGCAGCAGCGCGATTCACCGCTTCCTTGTGTCCCAACCCAGCCTCGTCCGCACAGATGAGGGACTCAGCACCCACTTGCCTGCGAGCTTCTGAAGTCAGCTTTTCCAGGTATTCGAACGAGCGTTGATAATTCTGCGACCACATCGCGAGCGTTGCGGCCTCGTAGTTTGCTTCAGCATTGGCCGGTTCCGTTTTCAAGACCCGTTCGTATAATCGAAGCGCCTTTGCCCGCTCTTCGGGATTGCTTGCCGCCGTCTGCATATAGATACGGGCTAGATTCAGATATGCGCCGGTAAAACCTGGGCTGTGTTGTATCGCCAAGGAAAATGCCTGTTTGGCCCCTTCGGGATGCCCTTGCTGAATCTCCACGATCCCAAGGAGGTTCTCAATGCCGCCGTTGGCGGGAAACAGCTTGACGGCCTTGGCAAGCAATGCACGCGCACCGGTCAAATCGTCATTTTGTATACACTGCTGTATGGTCAACACGGTCTGCCGATAAGAGTCCGCAGCATTTTGCGCGCCTCCTCCCGGCACAAAGATCGCAAAAGCGAAAAACAACAGGGACACACTTCGCATACCGCCCTTTCGCGGATGAGTCATTCCCGATGTCTGCACCGGACCGTGGCTTGGCACAATCTTGTTACGCTCCAGTATACTAAAATACTGCCATGAAACCACAAGGCGATAGAAGGCCTTTCGGATGCGTGCTAGGTCTTCTGCTTGTTTTTCTCCTCACTCCACATGCTCGCAGTCAAACCGCCGCCGATGAACCCGTCCGGTCCCTCTCGCCCATTGCATCGCTTGGACTTACTGGGGAAAAGGCATCGCAGTTAAGGCAGGCTGTCGACGCCCGCGACTACCCAGCGGCAGAAAGGCTTCTGCTGAATGAAATCGAGCCCGATCCCCACTCGCCTCGTGCAGCTCAACTGCTGGCTTTCGCTGGCAGAGTTTATTTTCTCGACCAAGATTATCTCAACGCCGCCATAGCTTGGAAAAAGTCCGATGCAATCGTTCCCCTCACGCCGTCACTCCAATTCTCGCTGGCCATGGTTTATATTCGTCTGGCGCATCCAGATTGGGCGAGAGGGATTCTGCAGTCGCTGGCCGCGAAAGATAAGAATAAGGCCCTTTACCCCTATTGGCTGGGCCGCCTTGAGTACGATGCTCAGCATTACAAAGAGGCGATGGCACACTTTCGCCAAGCCATCGCGCTCGATTCCGGGATGGCGCGCGCCTACGACAACCTTGGACTCTGCTATTTCTATCAGAACGAGAATGAGCTAGCCGTTGAGAATTACGAGAAGGCTATCGATCTTGACCGCAATTCCCCCCACCCTTCGGCATGGCCGTACCTCAACCTCGCCATCACACTCCAGTTTCTCAATAGACTCGATGAAGCGGAAGCCAATTTGCGCAGGGCAATCCGCCTCGAACCGCATTTCGCGCAAGGGCACTATCAACTGGGCAGCGTGCTTGAAGATCTCGGCCGGGCGGAGGATGCCATCATCGAGCTGAGAGAGTCGGCCCGGCTAGATCCGAACTATGCTGAACCGCATTTCGCTTTGGCTCGCATCTTACATAAGCTTGACAAGAAACCGGCCGCGCAGGAAGAGCTGCGGACGTATCGCAGCCTCCACGCAAAGGCAAATCCTGTCACCATTTCTCCAGATCGCTGAAGCGGCGCCACAGCTTACCTGCCGCCAACCAGGGATGCCATTCTGTCGCCGTTTGTTTTGGGACAGCTAAAGCTGCCTCGGGAGGCGGGCAAAAAATGCAGCCCTGCCAGGCTAAATTCCTGGCAGGGCTGCATTTCAGGAGCCAGTCAAGAGACTGCCGCGGATTAGAACTCCAGGCGCCCAGAGAACTGAATAGTTCGTGGTGAGCTCACCGTTCCGTTCCATTGGCCGAAGCCGGTGCTTCCTACCGTGGTATTAAAGGCGGAGGACACGGCGGTTTGCTGACCGGTATTGATGAAGTAGTGGTTGTTGAACGCGTTGAAGAAGTTCGCGGTGAACACGAAGCTCCCTCTCTCGTGGATTTTCGTTTCCTTGATCAGGGAAAAGTCGGTATCCCTGTAGTTCGAGCCGTAAACCGTCGTCACAGCCATGCCAGTGCCCAGGTAACCGTAAGGCCCCGTGAAGTTGGACGCTGGTTCAAGGGCATTGGGGTTGATGTATTGACCGTTGTTCTTCGTTGGATCGAAGCCGTTGCGGCCGTTGAGAAGCAATTGCTGTCCGGGAAGAATGCCGGGGAGGCAGCCTTCACGGACTTGGCTGACCACGTTGCAAGCGGCGGAGGTGAACGTGAATGGGACGCCGTACTCGTAGCGGGTAATCGGGGCCAGCTTCCATCCGGTGGCAACGGAACTCACCGGACCGGCGTTCAGGAAGCGCTGATCGTGCCCGATTGGGATGTCATACACCAAGGCCAACGAACCGATGATCGGCGTGTTGTCCTCGGCGAGGGCCATGAGAGGCTTGATGTTGTAGGGCGAGAAAGCATTCTGTCCGCCGCCCGTGTCCTGGGCCGCCTGCGTGGTCTCGGTTGCATCGGTGTACATTTTGGAAATGGTCATGGAGCCTAGGACATAGAGGCCGTGGGTCATGTGGCGTTCAATGCGCGCTTGGAAAGAGTTGTAGAGCGAATTGCCATGCTCTTCGTTCAAGCCCTGTTCCACACCGCAGTACTGTGGGAATGGCACCAGCGCCTGCGCGAGAGTTGAGGAGCAAGAGCCAGCACCCGCCCCGGGATTCAATTGGTTATTCCAGTTGGTGTAGGGCGTGGATACACCAGCCGCGCCAAAAACCGTCGGGCCATTATAGCCTTCAAGGCCATACTCATCGGTGGTCTGCACCGCGTTGTAGTCCGCCTTCAGCACAGTGTCAACAGTGGTAGGAACACCCTGCACGTAAGTGGTGAACGGCGTAGAAGCGAGTTGTTGGTATTGCCCGTTGTACGGGTTGATGACGTTGATTGGGCTCTTCTGTGAGGGTAGGTGTGTACCCTTCGTTCCCACGTACGACGCGCTGAAGAAGAAGTTATGTGGCAATTCCCGCTCTAGGGTAAGGTTCCACTGAGACGAATAGGGCCGGTGGTTTGCGTCTTCCGGACGGAACATCGGCGAGAGGCCATTGTCGGCGCTCGAAGTGATGCTGGTAATCGGCTTACCGGTTGCGGCGGGACTGGCCGGCGTGAATCCGTTATGGCTGAGGAAAATGGTGGGAGCGTTAGCGTTTCCGGCCCCAGCCTGGGAAGCGATGTCGTTCAGGTTGAAGCCATCGAGGTTCATTCCGGCGTTCCAGCCGGGATAGAATGCCTGGCCGTAGTAGATGCCGTATCCAACGTGAACGACTGTTTTTTCGTTGGGTGAGTAGGCAATGCCCAGGCGAGGCGACCAGTTATCGAAGTCCAATTTTTCAGGGTATCGGGCGCCGAAGCTGGCCGCGCCCGCCTTGTTGCCGGCAAAGGCCAGGCTACCCAGCAGACAGGAACTCCCATTGCAGGCGCCGGCGTTGACTCCGTTTGGATCGAAGAAGGAGAGGTTGTTCTGCTTTTCTTCAAACGGCGCGTCGTAGTCCCAGCGCATGCCGTAGGTTAAAATCAGCTTGGAATTGAAACGCCACGAATCGCCGGCGTGAGCGGCGGAGCCGAACTGGCGTGGGTAGGTGGTGCCAACCGTGTAGTAGTTCACGTTTGCACTTGAGGTCGCGCCCAGAAACCAGCTGGCCATGTCGTCGCCGGAATTCACAGTGCTGACGCCTGTCGTGGATCTATCGAAGCTGAAGCTGCCGCCTTGATTGGTGGAGTAGTGAAGGTTTCCGCCCGCATTTTTCCACTCATACCCGAAGGTGAAGGTATGCTTACCTTTCACAAACGTAAGCACATCGTTGAAGGCCCAGGTGGGGCGAACGGTAAGTTCATGACCCGGTGTTCCATAGCTGTTTCCGAACACCATGCCGGACTCATTCAAGTTGAAGGTTGGCAGATCGCTGTCTGCCACACCGGCAACCTTGGGCAGGTTCGCGCCCGCTTTGGCGTTCAGCGCATAGTAGCCCTCATTGCGGTTCAGATAACCGAAACTGGCGTGGTTGGTCAACACGGACGAGAAGGTGTGCTCCCAGTTCATGCGGAAAATGGGGGCATTCTCGGGACTGGCGGGCTGGGCGGTGGATATGGCGGCGGGCAAAGCGCTGTTGAGGTTGGGCTGTGCGTATTGCCGCCAATAAGTGAAGTAGAAGTGATCGCTGCTCCCGAGGATAAAGTCCTCGCGGGTCATATACACGTTCTCGGCGTTGACAAGCGAACCCTGTCCGCCATTGGGAGCCAGGTAGTTGTTGATTTCGCCATTGTTGGTTGGGGTCGGGGCAACGGCGGTCCACGCAGCGGCGATCGGATCCTCGACCGCGGCCCATATGGCCGGGTCGATTATGTTGTTTGGGATCTGTTGTCCCGAATACTTGTAGAGCGGGTTGGTCGGGTCGGTTACAACGGGGTAGAAGATGGGGATCATGTTCCCGTTGGCATCCTCGTAGTTGCTGAAATTGCCCGCGCGAGCGTTGGTTGACGGGATCGTCAAGGTCGGGGCTTCCGCCGCGCCATGCTGGAAGTAGGCCTCCCAGTTGAAGAAGAAGTACGCCTTGCGCTTTGAGTTCGCTCCGTGCAGTCTGGGTAGATAAACCGGTCCGCCTATATTGGCGCCGTAGTTGTTCTCCTTGTCCGGAGTCTTCCTCGTCTTGACACTGGTCGGATTCCCGTTCGCGTCGAGGACGTAGGTGGACGTTCCGTACTGGAAGCCGTTGAAGAGGTCGTTGCGATTGTACTCAAACCCAGCTCCATGGAACTGTTCGCCGCCACCCTTGCTCTGGACAATCAGCTGTCCGGAGGTGGTGTTCCCGTATTGCGCCTCGTAGTTCGCAGTAAGCACGTGGACTTCGCTCACCATATCCGGCGACATTTGAAAATCTCCGTATAGAGAAACCATGCCGCTCTGGTTATCGAAGCCTTCCTGCATGGTCACGCCATCCAACAGCGCCTCGTCGCCTGAGACGAGGCCGCCGTTGATGCGGGCGTTATAGGCGTTACCGGAGCTTCCCGTGCTGACGCCGGGCATCAGAATGGCAAGACCGATGGCGGTGCGCGGCTGACCTGAGACCGTCAATGGCATGTCCTGCAGAGTCTCCGGGCTCACACCGCCTTCGAGCGTCGGAGTCTCGTAGTTAATCAGCGATGCATCGCCGATCACAGTCACGGTTTCATCGGCTTGGCCAACCTTGAGGTGAACGTCGACACGGGCAGTCTGGTTTACTGCCAATTCGATGCCCTTTTGCAGGACTCCTTCAAAGCCCTTCGCGGAGGCGGACACGTCGTACTTTCCCGGCGTCAGGTTGCGGAACGTGTATTCCCCCACGCTATTCGATGTGGCCTTCTGTTGGTATGCGGTTGCCTCGTTGATGAGCGTCAAATTCGCACCCGGCACGATGGCGTTACTTGGGTCCACTACCGTCCCGCTCAGCGAGGCATTTGTGTCCTGCCCATAGCTGCGATTGGTCACGGCCAATGAAAATGTCCCGAGTAGCACCAGTAACAGGCAATTCATGACTTTCGACGGTCTGTTTGACATGGTGTTGGAGTCTCCATAAGTTCTGCTGCGTGGTTATTGTCATGGCCTCCTCGCAATGCACTTTTTGGGGGGCCCCGTCTGCAAAAGCGTAGCCACATATCAACGAGCGTTTGCATTGATGGGATCTAGAACGTCCACAAGAGGCGCGAATGTTTACCGCTTTATCCAATCCCGCAAATGCAGCTAATGATATCCGCCCTTCGCGTACTCCTCGACGGTGCTTGCGGGAACTGCCAAAGCCGCAGAAAAGAAAGAAACGCGAGCGCCAAAACATTTGCCGCGCCCCGGGGGTTTGCATCCTCGCGGAATTCCGTTTCAGTGTGCGCTAGGCCATTCCTCCTTGAACGTAGCGGCCGTAACACAGCGCCAGTAAGGCACTGGTCAAAATGCTTCTTGTAATCGTTTTCCAAACATCTCTCCAGCCTCCGTTACGACAAGTCTTGGATAAGGAATCATGAATCGAATCGGCACTATCCGCAATTTTTCGTAAGGCCAGAAACCCCCGCACGAAATTAATCGAAAGCATAATCGACCAACAAATGTATGTCAAGAAAAAAGTGAAACGCTTGCCCACGCCTTCGATTCACAAAGAAAACGGGGGATTTCTTAGTGATTCGGCCATCGGTTACAAAACCGAAGTCATCAACCGCCGATCAACCCGCGGTCCAACGCGCATTCCAAATGGCCCGCACGTACTATCAAGGACTTACAGCAACTTGGCGGACTTGCCAAATCTCGTAAGTCCTTGGAAACACCGAAATACATCCTTTGACGCGGAAGAGGTATCACGCAAGAATTGCATTGCTGCCGTACCTTCCGGTGGTCGCTTGAAGACGACGAGATCTTCCATACGAGTGAGGACTCTGGCGCCTTTCGCGCTGTTTGGTAGCCTGGTTGACCTTCACCGTCTGGCGGATCACTGCGAAAAGGCGAATGGTTGCCCGGCTCAAGGCCATCAAGGTCGAGCTACAGCGCCGAATGCACGATCGCGTACCCGAGGTCGGTGCATGGCTTCGGAAGGTCGTATCAGGCTACTACCAATACCACGCAGTACCCGGCAATATCGACCAACTGCGCATCTTCAGAAAACGCGTAAACCGACTGTGGCGCAACGTTCTGGTTCGCCGCAGTCAATGCGCGAAGAAGAAGTGGGAGCAACTTACCCCGGTCTTGAAAAGGTGGATTCCACCGCCCCGAGTTCTACACCCCTATCCGGAGCCACGCTTCTACGCCGCTCATCCTTCGTAAGAGCCGTGTGCGTAGACGCGCTTGCACGGATCTGTGCGGGGGGCGGCCTGCGAAGGCCGTCCCTACCGCGGCCAGAACCCCAAGCCTGGATTGAGAATCGGTTGCCGCAGCAGGGGGCGTTTGTGTGGAAAAGGGATGAATAGGGTCGAGCGCCTAGGGTCAGATACGTTGGGTGTGCTGGGTGTCCCGACAGTGCTTTTGGTGGCATTTCACCGGCCTTTCGAAGAGCATGATTGCGGCGGTCCCGCTCCACTGGGTCAAACTTTCCGATCAGCCGCCGCAGAGCATCCGGAATTGGTTCTTCGGGTGTCGGGGGTAAAGGCGGAACGAAGATTTCCGCGAGAGCAGCGAGCTTAACCACCCCTGAGAACGATTCGAACGAAATCCTCACTCCGTAGATGAATGTTGAGCCGAGTTCCAGCGATCGGCGGGCGTAAAAAGTCGGCGATTGCAAGAAACGGCGGCATTCTGCGACATTGTAGACTCATCGAATTCCACATTCGTTGAGTGTGTTGTTATGATCGGCCCACTGACACACCGCCTATCGCCTCCTGCCGACCAGCCCGTCGGCGCGCGAGCTGATGGACGCCTACACGCTGGGCTTGTTCGAGCTGAAGTTGGTTTGGTCGCCGCAGGTTACTCTTATGAACTGAGTGAGGATTTCGTTCGAATCGTTCTCAGGGGTGGGCAACGGTCTGATCGCCAGGCCGGGAAGCGTTTCGACGACCGGATGGCGAAGCGGCAACAGTCGGGCAGCCACGCGTTCGGGCGTATTGAAGCTTATACAATCTCAAGGAGCGCAATATTACTTGCGCATTGTGCGCAGTCAGTTCAATCACTTGCGCCGGCAATGAAGGAACCCATGCTCATCGACAAGCGTTTACGCCCGTTCCTTGCTTGGGAATTGCTTGCATTTACGCTTCTGCTTTTTTTCACCGGCATCGGTTCGCGAGCGCTCTCGCAGCAAGATGCGGCGCCACATCCCCTGGAACTGGGCATCATCGTCTGCTCCAGCGAGGCAGAGGCGGCTGACGTATTGCGGCAACTGAATGCTGGAATGGACTTCGGCGTACTGGCCAAGGAAAAGTCGATTGACCATTCGTCCAGCAACGGCGGCTACATGGGACGCGTGACCCCCGACCAACTTGCCCCCGCTTATCGCAATGCGCTCGCGGGTCACACGACGGGACAGTTGACCAGTATCTTCCCCGTGCCGTCAGGCTTTGCCATACTCAAAATTCTTCCCGCGGCTCCTGTGACAGAGGATTTGACTGGGAATCGCCTCGACGCCCTGGTGGCGAGCGGGGCCATTCATTATGGTGCTTTCCTCGACGGATCAGTGGAGGCGGACAGGTCGCTGGCAAAGTATCCGAAGCCGCAAGGCTGGGATCACGACTTACACGAGACATGCGAATTGCGGAAGCAATCTTATGCCAGAAGCGTGGAGCGATTGACAAACGCTCTGGCCGTTCTGAAGCCCGGCGGAGCCTACAGCGCCTCCGACCTTCTGCAAGGACACACGGACCTTGCTCAGCTTCTGGCCTACGAAGGCAAGATGAATGAGTCGATCAAGGAGTTGAAGATTGCCTATGATCTTGCAAGGACTTACGTACCTGGCGGCGTACCCAATCTTGAGGAAAGTCTCGGCGCCGCCTATTTGCATCTTTCCGAAATGGAAAACGGGGTCTATCTTCACCCCAGTAATCTCGATCTCTTTCCGCCAGTGGATCCCAAGGCAAGTTATGAGAAGAAGGACGAATCGAAGCTTGCTATTCAATACTTCAGCAAATATCTCTCACACACGCCGGAGGATATTGAAGTGAAGTGGCTATTGAACCTGGCCTACATGACTCTGGGAGAATATCCTGCGGGAGTTCCGGAGGCATATCTGGTTCCCGAAAGCGTGTTTGAGTCGAAGGAGAATATCGGCCGCTTTGTCGACGTTGCGCCGGCGGCGGGCTTGAACGTCATGCGCGGCGCGGGAGGGGTGATCGTCGACGACTTCAAAAACAATGGCTTGCTCGACGTGGTGGCTTCCAGCATGGATGAGTGCGATCCGATCCGGTACTTACACAATAATGGGGACGGCACGTTTACCGATCGAACGGCCGAGGCAGGCCTCTCCGATCAGCTTGGCGGGCTCAACATTGTGCAGGCGGACTATAACAACGACGGCTGTATGGATATTCTTATTCCGCGTGGAGGATGGGGACACCCGGAGAGGTTATCGTTGATGCGCAACAATTGCAATGGCACCTTCACAGACGTGACGGAGGCCAGCGGCCTGGGACGCGTTGCGACGGCAACCAATGCCGCGGTCTGGGCCGACATAGACAATGACGGGTACCTGGATCTGTTTATCGGGAATGAGAACGCGGCGGCTCAGTTGTTTCGCAACAAGGGCGACGGCACGTTCGAGGACATATCGCATTCGGCCGGCATAGACCGGGTCGCTTTTTCCAAAGGAGTGACGGCGGCCGACTATGACCAGGACGGCTACGTTGACTTATATGTTTCGAACTGGCGTGGCGCTAACTTTCTCTATCATAACAACGGTAACCGCACATTCACGGAGATAGGACGGCAGGCGGGTGTGCAGGCTCCGTGGTACAGCTTTTCCACATGGTTCTTCGACTACGATAACGACGGCTGGCCCGATTTGTTTGTGAACGCTTTTTTTCAACCGCTCAGTGAATCCTTGTACAGCTATCTGGGCAAGCCGCACAATGCTGAGACGCTGAAGCTTTACCGAAACAAGCACGACGGGACCTTTGAAGATGTTACAGCGAAGGTGGGGCTGGACAAGGTCTTTATGACAATGGGTTCTAACTTCGGCGATGTCGATAACGACGGTTTTCTCGATGTGTATCTTGGAAACGGCAATCCATCTTATACGGCACTGGTGCCGCACGCGCTGTTGCACAACAAGGATGGCCAATCGTTTGTGGATATCACTGCTTCCTCTGGGACCGGGGAGTTGCACAAGGGCCACGGGACGGCTTTCGCCGACCTCGACAGAAGCGGTAATGAGGCTATTGTCACCAATGTTGGTGGGATGGTGCCGGGCGACCGGCATGCGTTGCGAGTGTTTCAGAATCCTGGAAATGACAATGACTGGATTAATGTACGTCTGGTGGGGATAAAGAGCAACCGGTCCGGCGTGGGCGCGCAGATCAAGATCACCGTGTCAGATGACGACCAAGCGCCGCGAACGATCTTCCGCGTCGTGGGTGAGAGCAGCTCGTTCGGAGGCAATCCGATGGAGCAGCATATCGGACTGGGTCACCATGCGCGCATCTTGGCTCTCGACCTCTGGTGGCCGGCAAGCGATACGCGCCAGCACTTTGCCGACACGGAGAAGAACCAGTTCATTGAGATTAAGGAATTCTCGACGGAAATCTCGAAGCTGGTTCGTCCCCGAGTCCGTCTTGGTGGGACAGGTGCGAGTGGGGCCGGGCATACCGCCGCAGAACCGGCGAAGGATGGAAGGCAGTAGGACTCCTCCACAATCTGTCGCAAGAACCAGCAACCCCACTCGCAAAAATGCCAGCAATTCTCCCTTGAAGCAGCGCTCGGCGATTATGCATCAATCCAGCCCCGTTGCCACGAAGTTTCCGAGTTGCCGACCACCCGGTTGTATTACCGGCAAACCGGAAGCAACGCGAGCCAGATCACGTTAAGGGAGGTTTGCCGACCAAACGGCCAGAACCCGTGGGCTCGATAAGCGTGCGTGCTATTGGCATCATTCTCCTCATGCACCTCTCCCAGGCCGATCCTTACCGCTCCGCACAGCAGCCACATGCGGTGCGGCGGGCTGTGCTCGCGCAGCTGGAGCACTTGGGCCGTGAATCGGCGCATCTGCTACTGGCGCATCTGCTACTGGGGTGCCTGCTATTGTGGTATAGGTTGCGAAGGTTCATCAGATTCCTGCACACATGATTAGGAAGCTTCAGCTGCTGCTCTTACTGCTCGCGACGTTCCGATGCGGATTTGCGCACGCTCAGAGCTTCGAAATCCTTGACGGCAACCTGCGAGTTACGTCGCTCGACGGTCTGTGGCGTTTTCATACCGGAGACGATCCTGCTTGGGCGAAACCGGACTTTGACGACTCCAAGTGGCCGCTGTTGCGCTCAAACAAAGACTGGAACCAGCAGGGATACAACGGCTACAGCGGCATGGCCTGGTACCGGTTTCTGGTCACGGTTCCCGCCAGACTGAACCAGGTTTCACTGCTGCTGCCGGCGATCAGAACCTGCTACGAGGTCTACGCGGATGGCCAGTTGATCGGCAGTTTCGGCAAGATGCCGCCCAACAAGGCGCCCTACGGCGGGGGTGGCCGTCAGACCTACAAGCTCCCTGCCGGTGGCCATTCCGGCGGGCAGATCGAAATCGCCCTGCGCGTCTGGCAGTTTTCCGACTGGGCCGCGTACGCCGGCGGCGGACCTGCATCCGGCGGCGGACTGGTCGGCGACACCAGGCAGATCGAGAGCCGCCGCTCAGCTCTGCAGGCGCAGGTGTTCTGGCATGGTTCATTCGTAGAAGTTCTGGCGCTTTTGCAGACCCTGGCGGGCCTGGGCGCGATTGCGCTGTTTCTGCTCCGGCGCAAGGAACCGGAGTATCTGTGGCTCGGCCTGGCCATGCTCTTTTACGCGGCGGACAACTGGCTCCAGGTCTCGTTGATCTCCGTGGTCTGGAACCTTTATTTGCGGGACGCGGTCGAGATTATCTTCCTCACTGGAGGCTGGCTTGCGATTCCGATCTTCTATTTGAAGCTGCTCAAACCGGGGCGCTCGCGGCTGCTGAACATTTCGATCGCACTACTGGTGGCGAACCTGGTCATCGCACTCTTTGCCGATTTTGCCGGGACCACTCAACATCCCTGGCTGCTCAACCTGATCGGCGCCCTTTCCGGCCTGCCCATGTCCGTGTGGATTTTGAAAGTGCTGATTTCCAAAGCGCGCGAGGGCTCGCACGATGCCCGGCTGCTTCTGCTGCCGCAACTGCCTTACACGATTCTGTTTCTCATCGCCGATATCGCGCAAGTCACCGGCCAGCTCGGCTGGCAAAGCAGTTTCAGCGGCTACATCCCATTGACGAGCACGCCTTTCCCGATCAGCCTGCAACAGGCGGCGGATGCCCTTTTCCCCATCGCTCTGTTGGCCATCCTGGTGCTTCGGTTTTCCCGCACGCGCGGCGAAGAGGAGCGCTATGCCAGCGAGTTTGCCTCGGCGCGCAGCGTGCAGCAGTTCCTCATTCCGGATCATCTGCCGGCGACGCCTGGGCTCGTTATCGATAGCGTCTACCGGCCGGCGCGCGAGGTGGGCGGTGACTTCTTCCAGGTGCTCCCCAGCGCCACGGATGGCAGCGTGTTGATCGTCGTGGGGGACGTGGCCGGCCATGGTCTCAAGTCCGGCATGCTGGCGACGCTGATTGTGGGCGCCCTTCGCACGGCCCACGAGTTCACCGCCGAGCCAGGACGCATCTTGTCGCTCCTGAACAAGCGGATGGAGGGCAGGGGGCTGGCTACGTGCCTGGCGCTGCGCATCGAGAGGGACGGAAATATCGTACTGGCCAATGCGGGACATCTGCCGCCTTACTTGAATGGGCGAGAACTGGCGATGGAGGGTGCGCTGCCACTGGGTGCCATTCCGGGCATCGACTTCCCCGTGCTCCGTTTCAAGCTTGCAGAATCCGACACGCTGATGTTGATGACCGATGGCGTGGCCGAAGCCCAGAACGCCGCAGGCCAGCTCTTCGGCTTTGACCGCATTGACGAGATGCTGCGCAAAGGTGTAGCGGCCTCCGCACTCGCCACGGCCGCGCAGGAATTCGGTCAGGAAGACGACATTACTGTTCTGACCTTGTCCTTTGCGGGCGTTCTAGCTCCCGCCTGAGGCCTTCGCACACTGCGATTTCGACCAGAAAGTTGGAATCGAGCGCAGCATCTTTCGGATCCCGGTCGTATAACCGGCCAACCGGCAGTTACTGTTCGAGTATTGACGAACTTATAACTGACGGTTTGCCGACAACTCACCCGGAACTCGGAAGCTATCCGACGGCTGGATGCAAAATAGGGAAATAAGCCAGTTGACAAAACACAGTCCACGCTGGGGTTCGGTCTATTTGAGTTTTGAGCCGAGACGCCAAAGCACTCGACACACGAGGAACACGACGACTAGAGCCTGTTATTAACTTTGCGCCCGTAAACCCAATGGAATCAGCGCGGCTTTCGCAAAGCGACTGGGATTCAGGGGGAAACAGTGAATGCATTCCGTGCCACATCTCGCGAGCGCCGCGTTTTACGCGGGTTTTGAGCATTCGGGCAACACATGCCGCGCCTCAAAGTTAATAACAGGCTCTAGTGTAGTCCGTCATAAATAGAGTCCTTTATGCGTCTGCGGGCATCTTATTTACAGAGGCTTAATATGCGCGTTGCAAGACCAATAGTTTTGGACGAAGATGCCCGTCAGGATCTTGAGCGTAATGCCCGCGGGCGTTCCATTGCGGCCCGCGTTGTGCTGCGCAGTCGTATCGTACT
>Ga0224554_1000879_pt1 | contig 21992 bp, 10 predicted proteins | sample 714S22024metaG_FD_180666 | JGI IMG/M metagenome (GOLD analysis project Ga0224554, IMG submission 180666) | Peat soil microbial communities from Stordalen Mire, Sweden - 717 S2 20-24 | ecosystem: Environmental > Terrestrial > Soil > Wetlands > Peat | place: Sweden: Norrbotten County, Stordalen...
GCCCGCGAGCGTTGCGCCAACCGGTCAGCAGTTGGCCACGGCTACGCAAAAACACTTGCCGCAAAGGAACTGTCCAATACTCGGTAGGCGTCATCTATGCCTGAATTCCTATACGGCATTGTCCTTAAGGTTGTCCGCCGCCGGTCCTTCCGCGGAGGCCGGAAGGGGCGCCGCACTTTGCCCGGGCGGTTTATCGGGGCTCATTTTGCAAGGGAGTTTTTGGGCTTGAGCGTAGCTCCGAGAAACAAATTGCAAAACTCGAACCGCAGCGGGATGGGAAAATAAGTCATGTGCGTGGTTTCAAAATACGGATTCAATTCGCCAAGCACTTCCCACGGAAGATTGATGTGCTCGCGGCTGATGAAAATATGGTAGGGCCTCTTGTAACGCTTTTGGAAGACGCGTTTGGCGGAAATCTCCCGCGCCAGGCTGTAAGCCAGACTGCCTTCGCACGGAATGACGACCGAGAAAGTGCCGGTCTTCTTGTCGCACAGCCGGTGCATCTCCCGGATGGCCGCGGGGAGGTTGGGCAAATGTTCCAGTATATGGATGGCTATGATCCGGTCGAAGTGACCGTCGGGGAAGTTCAACCGGGTCTGGCAATCGCCGACGTAGGTTTGGATTTTGGGACAATTTTGCTGGAGGCGCCGCGCCATGTTCTCGCGGGTTTCCACCGCCACGTATTGGGCCGCCTGATCGTCCGTCAAAGTTTCGTAATGGAGATGTTCCCCAAGGCCCGCGCCGATTTCCAGGGTGCGGACAAAGTGGGCCGGACGGTGGCGCGCGACATACTCGTGGCCGAAGCGGTCCGCCATGGAGTAGCGGTTGGGGAAAACGTCGTGCCAATGCTCCATGAAGTCGTCGCAAATGCGCTTGTCTTCGGGTGAGAGGGGGGGGAATTGTTTGGGCCACTTGCTCATATTGACACGATACTCTCACAGAAACAGGACTGGAAAGGCAAGTTCAATCCGGCGCGGCGGCTGTGTCACGCAACGGCCATCAACCACGAGAGTACATCCCTTTAAGTCTCCTCACGGGTAAACAAGGCGGAAAAACACACTGCCGTTGGTTATGACGACCGGGATGTTGAACAGGTTGGTCAAAGTTGACCCTGACACCACCACCCAGTTGGCGCCCAGGCCATTGGTCTGCGCTTCCAACCGCCAGCCGGTGTGATTCGAAGGCCAGGACAATGCTAGTTCGCCGTTGCAGCAACTGGCGGTCAGATTAACCGGATTGGTGGCAACAGTGACCACACCGAGTGTGCCGTTGACGGCCAGATTGTTCACCCAACCAAAACCCATTGCTGGCGCCAAAGGAGCAATGGTCAACGCCCCGCCGTTGGGCAACGGCTTGCTGAACAGTTTGAAAGAATCGCCCGCTGCCGGGGCGGGACCGAGGTTGGTGATGATCAAAATGCCGGGGCCGGCGTTCGTCAGCGCGCCACTGACAATTACCACGCTGTTGGATGGCGAGAGCGACTTGTTGATTGTAACACACAGATCACCTGCCAATGTGAGGCTATTGTTGACTGTAAGGGCGCCCATGGGCGTCCCTGGCGAAAGGGTGCCGCCGCTCTGGACGGTGACCGGGCCGTTGATCGTGCCCGTGCCGCCAAGCGCCCCGCCGCTCTGGACCGTGACCGCGCCCGAAGCCAGCGAGCCGTTGACCAAAAGCGTCCCGTTCGCGACGGTCGTCCCTCCCGCATAGGTGTTGGCGCCGGCGAACTTGACGAGGCCGCCATGCATACTGTCGCCCACCTGGACTCCCGCTGTTGTATCCGTGCCGTTTTGCAAAATGCCGCCGGTGAAGTCCACCTCGCCGCCCGTCGTCGCCAGCAGTGTCGCGGCCTTGCCCTTGTTGGCCGTCCAACCCAGGATGATTGGATTTGCGTAAGTATTCGTTCCGCTTGTGTTCTGACCCCCGATCGTGAATGTCCCGAGGTTGGTGAAGCCGGCATCCCCATCCGCCACATAGTTTGTGTTCCTGGCATTGTTCGTGATCCCGCCACCCGGAAAATTGGCGTCGCCCAGCCACACCGCCGCGCTGAAGTTGTTGTTGGAGTTAACCAGAACACCGGGGGGAGCGCTGTAGCCGGATCCTGTAAAGACATTGGTCACCGCGCCTAGAATGAAGGCGCTGTAGGTCAAACCGGTGCCGCTGGAGTTGTTGGTCAGCGCATTGCCATTGTCCAGGACCAGGGCACCATTGGCCACGCAGTATTTGTAGCCGTCAGCCGTGGCGGAGGCGCTCGCCCAAAGCGCGGAGCGCCCTTGCAACGTCGCGGTCGTGCCCCCGGTGACATAGAGAACGCTGCTGCCGTCGGACACGTTGGTTAAATTGCCCGTGATGGTCACCTTGCCGCCGCCTTGCAGGTTCAGCCATTGACTCCAATTCCCCGACTGAAACGAGGCCAGCGTCAAGCCGGCGCCATTGGCGAGGGTGTTGATGGCAAGAGCGAGGTAGGGGTTGTGACCGGTCGTTGTTCCCACAATCGTTCCCAAGGCCAGCGTATAGCTGCTGTTGCCTGTCACGTTGATCGCCTGGGTTGCGCTGTCAAGAAACGTCAATGTGTTGGTCAGCGACAATGTCCTGCCCGTGGCGCCCGTCAGGAAATTCGCGTCAAAGTTGTAAGTGTCCGAAGCATTGTCCAACGCGATGCTGGCTGGTGAAAAGGTCGTGTTGTTGTCGGCGCGAAGCTGGAGGGTCGAGCCGCTGTTCAACGCAAGCGCGCCCGTGAATGCGTTGGAGTTGGCCAATTGCAGCGTGGTTCCCGGGGCCACCGTGCAATTGGCCGTCGAGGCGGCGTTGTTGCCAGTGAGAGCGAGCGTCCCGCCATTAATCGTCAGCATGCCACTCAAGGTCTCCGCGCCGCTCAAGCTAAGCGCTCCCGCGCCGGTCATGGAAAAGCCGGCTCCTGCCACGGAGGCCGAGATGGTGGGAGAACAGTTGGCGGCTACGTTGATGGACGGCGTGTTGGCCAGTGTCAGCGTGTAACCGCCGGCAATGGTGTAGTTGCCACTGCCAGCGGGGTTGAAGGCGAGGTTGTTTATAGTGATGGGCGCGCCCAGGGTGATGGTTCCCGCGACGCCGTTTGACGTACCCAAAATTGCCGTCACAGGCGCCAGGAGGTTGTTCCAGACGACGTTGCTCGCGCCGTTCCACCAGCTGGAAGTGACACAATTCCAAACGCCGCCGCCATCTTGCGGACCGGACGCGGCCGCGCCGCTGTTCCACACCAGTGACGCAGGAACGACGCTGATGTTGACGGGGTTTGAGGTCACCGACAGGCCTGTGGAATCGGTGGCCACCGCGGTCAGAACGAAGCTGCCCGCCGGCACATTGCTCCAGGTAACGCCGAACGGGCTGCCGGTGGACTCGCCCATGAGTTGCGTTCCTTGGTAAAAGGCGATCTGGCTGATGGCATTGCTGTTGTTGATGACGAAGGCCTGAACCGGGAGATTGGTGCCTTGCACAACCAAATCACCGCTGGCCAGACCGGTGATGCTCACCGAAGGAAGGCCCGGCGCAATGGTGACGAGTTCAATGCCGTGGCCGGTGCCAAGATTGCGGCTGAACTGTTTGTTGGTCGAATTGTTCCAGTGCTCATGCACCCCAAGGCTCTGTAAACGGACACCGTCCGGCTGATAAACCGTGCCCGAGGGCGGGTTGTTTGCCATTGCCGCCTCGCGCAGAGTGCGGTCGGCATTACTGACCAATCCCATCTCCGCCCACATCAAATCCAGCCCCACCGATTCCAATGCGACCGGGTCTTGGGAGGCGAAAATGCTGCAGGGCCAGTTGGTGTTGAACGGGGCCATCTTCCACTTATACGGACCGCTGTTCCACAAGCTCCCGGAATAGAGGCCATCCAGCAGGGTCAAAACCGTCTTGCCGTTAATGTTGGTGCTGCCGTAAATGTCCACGAGCAGATCATAACTGGCTATCGGTTTCTCCCACGTATGGAGCATCACATGTTGATCCGAGCGGTTGTTGCCGATGATCCCCCAATCGCTCTTGAACAGCATCGTGACCGGGGCGTTTCCATCATTGAACGAATCCCCGTAGGTCGGGTAAGGCTCGGCGTGGCGTTTGAGCAGCGCCATGGTGATGAGATACTTTGTATTGACAATGGTGGTGGCGAGGGAATTCTCGACCGCGCCGGTGACGGCGCTGAAGTTGCTGGAGTAATTAAAGGCATTGGCCGTGAAGTTGCCCTGGTTGTGGTTATAATTGACATTCGGAAACGCCGGGTGGCAGTAATTTGAAACCGCGTAACTCTGGTCCGTCCTTGCCGGATCGCAAATAGTGATGTCGCTCTGGCTTGCCCCGAACTGGTTGACCAGGCCGTCGAGCAAGGCATAGACCGACTGGGGCGAGGCGTCAATCAGATTGGAATCGCCGCCGTTATTCTCGTTGATTTTGACGGCAATGGACTGGCCTCTCACATACGAAGCGGCGGCGGGTCCGCCATTCCTGGCCCTGAACAAGGCATCCCAGGCGTTGCTGACCGTTGTCTGCCCGGCCACGGAGCAGATGACATTGTTCATCAGCTTCGTTATTTTCGCCTGATTATTGAAGTTGGTGGACCACCAATAGTCCGAGGAGCCATCCCAATTACAGGCGCTCAAATCGTAGCTCCAGGCAACGCGGCCCGGATATATTCCCCGCGCCGTTCCCATGGGAGAATTCAGGGGGTCCACCGGGATGAAAGTTCCCGTATTCTCCGTCGCGCGCGCCGTTGATTCGTTCCGTTTTATCACCGCCAACGCGCAAACCAACGCGACAAAAAGGCATGCGCCGGCCACAGGATAGCGGTTTTGGCGCATGAACTTCCTGGCGCGGCGGAATGCGGAAACCATGCCGAACAAGCTCAGAAGGTAGGTCGCGCCGCCAAATGCGATGGGCGCCGCCACCCGTTGGCATGGGTAAGACGCGCGGGCCGGCTTCGGGATCACCCTGATCAGAAACCAGATCAAGGCGGCCAGCCCCATAATCGGAAACAGCCACTTGGCACATCTGCGGTTGAGGCCCACGATCCTGCCAGTCTTTCGACAGACCAAGAATAAACCTTTTTCAGCGGGCATGGTCCCCTTTCAAATTGAAAAACTTATCTTATACAGGGGCCCTTCAAACTTCAAGAAAAATAATAAGTAAGAGTGATGACTCAGGGGAACATTCATCTCGGTTGTTTCTGTTCTGGCATGGCTCAGCCGTAGCCGGCGAGGCGGACTTCAAAGACCAGGCATTTCTTGAGAGGTTCGTTTTCCGTGGAAAATGAAGGTCCACTTGGTGCGGCCTTGATGGGTGTCCTCCAACACGTAGTTTTCGCGCAGCCATTTCAGGATCTTTTCTCCCGGCTGGCCGGGGTCGCCAAATCGGACCATGCCGTTGTCACGATGATCGCCCCAAATGCAAGCTACGTAATCGGGGCGCACCCGGGCCAATTGTTTTATATACCCATCCTCATCGCCCACAAATTCGGGCATGGGCCTTTCATGCCGGGTGAGATAGTTGATCATCACGCCTTCCGGCAGGACGAGCAGAGTGGCCCCGGGCGGGATGGAGCGCAGTCGTTCGACACACCAATTGACCGCTGAGCCGGTCTCATCAAGCTTGGGGTTGAACGCGTAGAAGCGGTCCGCGCCGGAACCGACGGGCTGGGTTTGAACGGCGTGGTTTCCGGCCGATTCGGCGACCACTGCTCCGCAGGCCAGGGCCAGCATGGCCATGATTCCAGCCAGCGCCACACGCCGCCCCCAACGGCCATTGCCGGTCCAGCGGGGAACTTCCGAGATGATGACCGCCGTCGCCACCATGCCGGCGAAAGCCGCCTGGATGAATCCGAAATGGTTTAGGCGCGCGCGCAATCCCATGCGGATCAGCATGGCGCCCGCCAGCAAGACCAGGGCCAGCGCCATGACTTTGCGCACCTGCACGCCGCCGGTTTGGCGCAGCTCGCGCACCAGACGCGCCATGACAATAATAAATATAATGGCGATCAATCCCGGCAGGCACGGGCCGATTTCAAATCCTCCCCCCATGGAAACCGAACAGGCCAAAAAGCCCGCGCCCAACGCTGCGGCCAGCCGGACGGGCCAGGACCAGGGACGGTTGACAAACCATCCGGCGGCCCAGATTGCGCCGACCGTCAAAACGGCGCAGAGAGTGAACTCCAACTCCCACCAGACGTTGCGCCAGCCATTGTCATAACCCATGTAGCCGGACTCATCCATAACTCCCGTCCCTGCGTGATTCACCGCCAGCAGCCACCAAGCCTGGCAGGCGTCAATCAACGCGGACTGCCAGGATTCCCGATGCGCGAACCAGACTGTCAATACCAGCGTAGGCAATGCCACGCCGGCCAGTATCATCCCAAACTCGGCGAGGCTGACCGGTTGGTTCCGTCCGTAACGCAAAAGCAGTGCGGCGCTTCCCAAAACGCCTGCGGCCAGCATGAATTCCGGTTTCAACACCGCCGCCACGCCACCGCACAAGCCCAGCAGAAACGCCCCGGCGCGCGACCGTTTGCCGCTCCAGCGCGCCATGACAAAGGCCGTCACCAGCAGGAGCAACATGCCGTGCGTCGTTTCGTTGGAGTAGGGGAGGGCGTAGTTGTAGTTGCCGACCGAGTTCAGCATGGAAAAAGAGAATACGGAAATAAAGACAACCAGCGCGGCGAAGGCCGCCAGCCGCCCCCAGGCGATCCGAAAAGCCAGCCAGGCCAGCGTCACGATGGCCGCATAGACGACCAGATTGGCCGCCGCCAGCACCATCACGCCCGGCCCAAAGCATTTGAAGAGCAGGCCGTTGCACAGGAGGGACAGCGGGCCGTAGTACCAGGTGAAGTCATGATACGGCGACGCTCCCAGCGACACCCGCCAGATGGCATACCATTGCGGGCCGGAGTCAATAATAGGGTCTGCCCACTTCCGCCAGGACTCATGCAGGAACCAAAGCGCCAGCAGCGCCAGGATGCAAATCCCCAAAAACTCGCCGGCCCCGGGCCGCTCGAATCGAGTCCCCGGGGATGTGCCGCCTTTCGACGATGGCTTCACGGTTCGGCTGTCGAGAAGAGGAAGACTTTCGAGGATTTTCGTTCCAAGGTTGATTCGATCTTGAGCACGGCGGGATAATCCTGCGGTTCGATAATGGCCGGCGCGGTGTCGAATTGATCGGTGATGACGCATTTGCCGGGGGTCTCCGCCGAGGTTATCCGGGCCGTCCCGCCGCCGTCCGGAACGTCAAGGGTGCGGCTCTGCGGCGCGATGACCTCGTGGCGATATTCCTGCGGCAGGTCGATCTCGGTGCGGATGATGTTCCGGTCGGTGCGCGCGAGATATAACGGCAGCGCGCGCCGGTCCGCGCCGACGCTAATAAGGGTGGGCGTGAACGGGAGATCGAAGTAAAGGTATTTTCCATCCACGACGCTGTAGTTATCGACATCCACGGTGAATTGCTCCAGGCCGGGATAGGTGTCAAACCGCGTTTTCAGATCGCCGACCGGGCGCGCTCCCTGCGCCACCTCGGAAACCACATTTTGATAATACCGCCTCCTCTCCTCGGGCGGCAGTTCGGAAAAATACTGGTTCTTTCCGGCGTAATACTCTCCGTAATAATGCCGGGTCACGCCGACCCGCGTTTGGCCACCGTTGGAAATGGACAGGGTGTAATCGGTTTCCGTCCGGTCTTCGCATCCTTTGGCCGCGTGGATGATTTCTGGCGTCGGCGACGGCAGCACCAGGGCTTCTTTTCCATCGAAGGAAGTCGCGCCCAACTCGGCGTATTGATCGGTGTCATTCAAATAGTAAGTCTCCCCGTCCACGGCGACCCTGACCAGGGGCGATGCAAAGGAATTGGGCAGTGGGAACAAAAGCGACACATTGGTAATGCCTTCAATGGGCGGCAATCCCGAGGCCAGAACAAACTGGGGTTGGAATCCGGCCGCGGCCAGCAGGGCGCGCAACAGGATGGCCCGATCCGCCGCGTGGCCGTAACCATCGGCCAGGGTGGTGTCAGCGGCGGAAAGCTCGCCCAAGGGCAGTTCCGTGAATGAAGGCCCCGCCTCGCGAATCGACTTGGCCACAAAATCGCGAATGGACTTGACTGCGTCAAGTTTGGTCCTGCTCTGGCTGGTCAACGACCGCGCCAGCTCCGCGGCTTTGGCGCTTTTTTGCGAGCGGTCCAGCATCGTGTCGTTCAGAGTTTTGAGATAATCCTTCATGTCGCCGGCAAAGAAAACGACGCCCGGGCAATAAACCCAATCCGGCGGGAGTTGCCCCTCCGCCGGCAAGGCCCTGATATTGGCGGACTGCCAGTGGAACAACTGTGAACCATCGGCGGCCTTCCTCTGCTCCGTTGTGAGTTCCGTTTGTCCGCTGATTATCGTCTGCAACGGAAGATTGGAGGGTGCTGTCAAATCAAACGATTTCCGCGACAGGGAATCGCGAAGTTGGAAAGGTTCGAATCCGGCGATGAAAGCCCTGCCTTTTCTGGTGATCTCGAACTCGACCTCGATGGTGGAGCCGATATCCACCCCGGGCAGGTTGGCCACCAGTATTTTGCCGCCCGTATAACGTTTGGCGGACGCATTCCAACCGGCGTCCATCACGTTGATTTCGTTGGTGGCAATGTCCTGGCGCCCGCCCGTTTTGGACGTGACCGTGCCGTGGATGATCCTGGCCTCTTCGCAGGACGGGTTGTAGTCAACCTTGACCTCGGCCTCCCGAATTTTGCCGGCATAAGTCAGAATCAGCTTGGAGTAGCGCACCCGATAAACGCCGCTGTGCGAGTCTGTCAAAACGAGTTCCTTGTGACTTTCCAAAATCTTTGCATCCGATTGGACCGGCGGGGCCGCAGTGGACTGCGCTTTCGCCTCCGCTTCGGTCACAGCGCCTTGCGAGACGGCCAGCACCGGGACCTTGCGTTCGTCGTACTCCGTGGACTTCAAGGTCTGTTTCAGCGTCAAGTACTGTTTGGGCGAGAACTCAACCACCTTGAGCTTCAGCGCCCGCGAACAATCGAGCGCTCCCTCCTTGTAGGCGCAGGATTCCGCGTAGCTGATGCAGTCGTCGTTCACCGGCGGGCAGGTCGGCATGGAAACGGCGCCCTCAAATCCGCCGGTCATCTTGAGCGAGACGTCCTCCTTCAAGCCGCATGCCACTTCGGTCCGCATGGGGTATTTCCTTTTGTCCAGGCCGCATCCGCCGAGGATGAAATTCACCACCCCGAAATCTTTGCCGATCCACGGCAGGCTCACCATGGATTTGCCGCTGCCGCCGGCAGTCATGCCTTCAACCGAAAACTCCAGTTGGGCCTGCACCGGCGTGGAGACATCGAGCATGTTCTCCGGCAGGAGTTTGAACGCGGTCAGGCGCGCCCCGGGCATCGCGCTTTTTAAGCGTTTTTCAAAGAATCGCCGCTGATCGTCCGGCTTCATGTGGGCGAACGCATTGCGATAGGCATCGTCGTTGACCCCGGTGAAATGCAATTCCGACTTTGCTTCCAGCGCGCCGGCCGCAGTCAAAACACCCGTGGTCTTGATCTCCATCATGTGGTCCTCCGGCGGTTCGATGGGGCTGGTCATGAGATTCTCGCCCTCAGGCCGGCAGACCAGGTAACTTTGGTCGCAATCATAATAGGGCAACAGATTGCGCGTATGTTCATCGGTCGGATCCATCAGGACGTAATTCCCCCCGGCCATCGCCACGCTGACGATGGCGTGGTTGAAAAACGGATCGGGCGCATCCGGGTCCATTTTCGAACCGACATTGATGAGCACCGGATAGGAGTTCAACCCCGCAATCCGGAGCAGCGACACCAGCAGGGCGGCCTTGTCGCGGCAGACTCCGTCCATTTTCTTGAAAGTATCCTTGACATCGTGCGGTTCGAAACCCGGCCGGTTCGTTTCCGGCGTCAGGCCCATGTAGCGGATTTCCTGGGACACGTAATAGAAAATCCCCTTGATCTTATCCAAGTCGGTTTTGGCCCCGGCGGTCAGTTCGCTGACCTTGTTGGTCATGTCCGGCGTGGTGGCCTCCAGATGCGATTCGCTCAGGCCCGAATACCATTTCGACACGTCCTGCCAGGTCGGCGTGGTGCTGACCAATACGCGTTGCAAAACATTTTCCGCGGGCGGCATGGAGGGTTCGTCGAACATGCGCGGCACGTTGTTGACTTCCCAGCGATGTATGATCGTATGGTCCGGACCCGGCTCAGTGGAATAATGGACAGTGCCGGGAACTTCGTCGCGGAGCACGATGCGCTGCAACGGCCGATCCGCGGGCGCATGGACTTCGTAGGAGACGTGGCGGATGTAACCTTCGTCCTCGAAAACATTCTCCTCGGCGTATTGCCCCGGCATGAACGAGCGGGCAATCGTCTGGCGGGCGATGGAGTGGACAACGTCGCCGATTTCCACTTTGGGCAGGTTCACCTGCAAGATGCGGCTGTTCGGGTCGTAGATGTTCATCTGCATCTGGCTGTCGTCGATGGCTTCCTTCGAATTGGCCGTCACATCAACCGGCGTCACCGTGCCGTCCGGGCTGATCACTTCCAGCTTGACGACCTCCTCAGTCGAATAGGGCAGCATGAACGAAAGGGAAAGGGTCCGGTTGCCGCGTTTGCCTTTTTCCGTGAGCACCTTGACATAGGCCTCGTCCTGGCATTCGCCGGTGCCGTCGGCGCGATAGACCCGCACCAATCTTTTCTCGACGGTGGCCTGGTCGCAATCCGGGTAATTGGACAGGGTGATTTCAGCCGCGGCGGCGAGGGCCTTTTTGGCGTCCACCAAGGCCCAGATGTCGCCGGTGTAAAGGTTGGTGGCGCCGGAGGCAGGCGCGGCCAGGACCGCAATCGAGGCGAACCAAAGACTCCATAATGCAGGCAAATAGATCTTTTTCATAGAATGCAACAGCCCGGCCATGATATTCCAAAACCAGCGGTGCGCCAGTTTGTTCGGCGCAAATCAATGGGCGCAAGTCCGACCTTTGCCCAGGTGCCGGCAGCCAAATCCAGAATTTGGGTCATCGCGTTTTGCAAGTTGTTCATAATTAATTGTTAGCAGAAAAAACGGGCATGATTCTTTTTTCTTTTTTTGGTTTTAATTACTTTTAAAGGGCCGGAATCACCCTGAATTCGGCCGAACAATTCAAGGCTTTGCTGACCTGCCCCGAAAGGCTCCGGGGAGCTGATCTCACGTATGCCATCTTGGAAGAAAGGCGAGTAAACCACAAAATACTCAGAATACGCGAACACTGACAGGGCGGCGCTCCTGTGGGGTCGAGGCGTCTAGGGGTCTGGAGCCGTCACAACGTCACACTTGTTGTCAGTCAAGGACTTAAGCATGGTTCAACCCGTCACAAATGCCGTCACAAACCGGCACGGAGCCGTCACAAACTGCCCTCTGCATTGCACGGATTTGGCCATTTTTGGCATTTTTAAATTATTTCCTCTATTCGGTTGACAGAGGGGTGGCGTCGCCTGTCCCGTCCGGATTGTTTGGCCAGCTCCTGCGGGCGGGCGGACGAGTCGAGCCTGTGTCGATTCGATCAAAGCTCACCTCCAATCTGGCTCTGAGCCTGTTTTTCACCACTTCAGCCTTTCTCTTCTCACCTTTCATTGACTATTTATATACCAAACTATTCAATAGTCAACTAGGTATTTTAATTATTCTTTAAAGTCCGGCCTCTTGAAAAAACGGCTCGTGGCCATCCCCCGAAAGGATTCGGCTAAGGCGAAATCACGCCGTAGAAGATCTGCGAGACATTCGTAGTCGGCTGGGAGGTGAACTGATACACACCGGCAGGAATTTCAACGGGACTGCCGACCACCGTCCAATCGCAAAGTGGCAACGACAGGTTGGTGGTGGAGACGACGGTGAAGACTGCGCTTGGAGTGTTGGTGAAGGCGAATTGGAAAGCGCCGCTGCCCAGCATTTGCAATCCGGTCAGAGTCGGCGGTGAGCCAATGATTCCCTGCGTGATGGGGATTACTTGGCCGAGCAGGGTGATATGGGCCGTGCGGGCCGGGCCGGTATTGGCAGTGAAGGCAAAACTCACCACGCCATTGGCAACGCCGTTGATGGTCAGCCACGATTGGTCGCTGTTGGGAGCGAACGGGGGGAGTAGATTCTCCGTGGCGGGCAATACTACAGGCAAAGCGTCGCTGCCCGCGGCAAGACCCTCCAATTTGGGCGTGGGGTCCACAAAGGCATGCGGCAGTTCTTTGATGGCGTTGTTGCGGTTGTCGGCGATATACACATTGCCCGTACCATCCACCGTCACGCTAACGGGAAAGTTCAGCCCCGAGGAAATCAATGTGGTTAAACGGCCGTTAGCCGCCGTCCACTCCTCGATTGCGTTGTCGCTGGAATCAGCGATGTAGACGTTACCTGCGCCGTCCACTGCCGCACCTTCTGGATAATTCAGTCCCGAGGATACTAGTGTGGTAACGTTGCCGTTGGCCACCATCCACTCCCTGATCGCACGATTGCCGGTATCAGCAACATAGACATTGCCCGCACCGTCCAACGCCATACCAAGCGGACCACTCAATCCTGAGGACACCAATGTGATCACGGAATTGCTTCCTCCCGTCCACTCTTGGATCGTACCCCCCATGGTGCCGACGCCGTAAACATTGCCCGTGGCGTCCACCGCCACACCATAGGGATCAAAGCCCGGGGCCAAAGAGATCACATTGCTGTTAGCCAGCAGCCACTCCTCAATCGCTCCGTTGGCACTGGGGAAGTAAACGTTGCCTGCGCTGTCCACCGTCAAGCCTGCGGCACCGTTCAGGCCCGAGGACACCAGTGTGGTAAGCGTGTTGTTCGCCACCGTCCACCGTCGGATTGAGCCATCGTTGATGTAAACATTTCCACCGCTGTCCACTGCCACGCCATAGGGCCAACTCAATCCCGATGGCACCAGCGTGGTCAAGGGTTCAGCCGTGACATAGGTTGAACCGGCTTGGGTGACGGTGAGAGTCAAACCTGCAATGGTCAGGGTGCCTGAGCGGGTCGCGCTTGGATTCGCGTCGTAGCTGAAAACCACATTCGTGCTGCCTGTGCCTCTTTGATTCGCCGGACTAAGATGCAACCAAGTGGCATTCGCCGTGTTTGTCCAAGAGGCGGAATAGGGGAGTGCGGCCAGAACGATGCTACTGCTGCCCGCATTTGGCCCCTGCAAAAGCGCGGTGGTCCCAATGGAATAACTGGGACCACCCTGTGTTACAGGAATCGTTTGGCCGAGCAAGGTGATGTTTCCCGTGCGATTGGAAGCTGCGGCGGCACAGGCGAAGTTAAGCACGTCATTAGTGATCCCGCTGATCGTCAGCCACGCCTTGTTGCTGGTGGGAGCGAAGGGGCCGAGCAGATTGGCTTTGGCGGGTAACACCCCTGGCAAAGCGTCGCTGTCTCCAGCCAGACTCTCCAACTTGGGGGTTGGATCCACGAAGGCATACGGCAGTTCCTTGATTGCGTTGTCGCTGGTGTCGGCGATATAGACATTCCCCGCGCTGTCCACCGCCACACCGTCGGGTCCGCTCAACCCTGAGGACACCAATATAGCGAGGGTGCTGTTGGCCGCTACCCACTCCTTGATTGCGTTGTCGCTGGAGTCGGCGATATAGACATTGCCCGCGCCGTCCACTGTCACACCATAGGGACTTGACAATCCTAAAGACACCAATGTAATCACGTTGCTGTTCTCCGCCACCCACTCCTTGATCGCGTTGTTTCTGGAATCGGCGATGTAAATATTGCCCTCGCCATCCACCGCCAGGCCAGAGGGTTGGTTTAGCCCCGAAGATACCAACGTGGTCACATTGCTATTGGCAACCGCCCATTCCTTGATCGCGTTGTTGTGGGTGTCGGAGATATAAACGTTGCCTGCGCCATCTACTGCCACGCCAGAGGGATAAGACAAACCCGAGGAAACCAATGCAGTGACGTTGCTGTTGGCCACCGTCCATTTCTTGATCATACTATTATCAGTGTCGGCGATATAGACATTGCCTGCGCCGTCTGCCGCCACGCCACATGGAAGACTCAGCCCCGAGGCCACCAATGTGGTTACGGTGTTGTTAGCGGCCGACCACTCCTTGATCGCACCGGTGCTATTGGCAGTGTAAACATTACCCGCGCCGTTCACTGCCACGCAACGGGGGAGTTGCAATCCGGAAGAGACCAGAGTGGTTACGGGATCGGCCACGACATAGGTCGAACCCGCTTGGGTTACACTCAGCGTCAGGCCGGCGATACTGAGGATGCCGGTGCGCGTCGAGCCCGTATTCGCATCGTAACTGAAAACTACATTTGTGCTGCCGGTGCCGCTTTGATTGGCCGGTGTAAGATGCAACCAAGTGGCAGCGGTAGTGGCCGCCCAAGCGGCGAAATTCGGGGCCACGGCCAAAACGACGCTATCGCTACCTGGAGCCGCCCCCTCCAAACGGGCGGTTGACCCAAGGGAGAACATGGGAGGACCCTGCGCGACAGGTATGCTTTGACCGAGCAAGAGGAAGTGGGCAACGCGGTTGGAAGAGGTAGCGGTAAACGAAAAACTCACCACGCCGTTGGTGATGCCGGTGATGGTCAGCCACGACTGGTCACTGCTGGGAGCAAACTGGGCGAGCAAATTCCCTGTGGCGGGCAGCATCACTGGTAAAGCATCGTTGCCGGCGGTCAGACTCTCCCACTTGGGGGTCGGGTCCACGAAGGCGTGCGGTAAATCTTTGATGGTGCTGTGGACTGTGTCTGCAATGTACACGTTTCCCGTACCATCCACCGCGATGCCACCAGGACCCGAGGGATAATTGGGAGGGGAGGCGCTTAGGTTTGAGGACACTAATGTGGCTAAGTTGCCGTTTGCCGCCGTCCATTCTTTGATCATCCCGTCGCCGGTGTCGGCAATATAAACATTGCCGGCACCGTCCACCGCCACGCCTTGGGGACCAGTCAATCCCGAAGAAACCAATGTAGTCACGGTGCTGTTGGCCACCTGCCATTCTTTGATTGCGTTATTGCCGGTATCGGCAATGTAAACATTCCCTGCAGTGTCCACAGCCACTCCAAAAGGATAGCTCAATCCCGAAGACACCAATGTGGTCACATTACTGTTGGCCACCGTCCATTCCTTGATCGCGTTGTTTTCGCTGTCAGCAATGTAAACATTACCCGCACCGTCAACTGCCACGCCTTGTGGAAAAAACAAGCCAGAGGATACCAATGTGGTCACATTGCTATTGGCCACCGTCCATTCCATGATGCCTTTGAGGGGCTCGATTATAGAAAAGTATACATTGCCCGCGCCGTCCACCGCCACGGCAGATGGCATTATTCCAGAGGGCGGTACGGGGGACACTAATGTGGCCACCGTGTTGTTGGCCGCCGACCACTCCTTGATCGCGAGGTGGTCGGTGTCGGCGATGTAGGCATTGCCCGCACCATCCACCGCGACGCCTTCGGGGTAATCCAGTCCCGAGGACACCAGCGTGGTCGTGGAGCTAATCGCAACATAAGTCGAACCGGCTTGGCTGACGGTCAGCGGCAGACCGGCGATGGTAAGGGTGCCGGAGCGCGTCGCGCCCGCATTGGCATCGAAACTGAAAACCACATTCGTGCTGCCTGTGCCGCTTTGATTGGCCGGGCTGAGATGCAACCAGGCGGCATTTGCGGAAGCCGTCCAAGTGCCTGTCGCAGGCGTGACTGCCAACACCACGCTATTGCTTCCCGCTGCCGGACCCACCAGAAGCGCGGACGTGCCCAGCGCATAATTGGCGGTTTGCGCCTGCGCGGCGCTCAAGGCGAGCCACACCATCGCGACGAACACACCGCAGAGACGCAAACAGGAGCCACTATGGCAGTGGAAAGAATGCCACCCCAAGCAAGAGGTCTTTTCCATATCTTTTTGAAGGTTAAGCGAATAACAAAGCCCAATCGCTGAATACGGGGCTGCAATGACTTACGCTAATACACCATCAAGGCATATTAAGTAAAGACAATTCTGCACCCACATGGAAGAATGCCGGTTCACCAGCCCTCACCCCGGCCCTCTCCCAAGCATGGGAGAGGGAGAATAATCGGCCGCGTAGCCAAAATCCCCGGCTCGGGCAATGCGTATCGCCAGATTACAAAGCAGTCGGTTGCATTTTTGCTGCGGGCGCGGAAATGACTGACCGGGCTGCAGGGACACGCAAATCGGGCGTTGGCACCGCTCCGGATGGAGCGCCGTTGGGTTCAGGCGTGTAGCTCGCGGTTTTGGCGTGTTGGGCGGCCTCGCGGGCTTTGATGAAATTGGGTATGGCGATGGCGGCCACAACGCCGACTGCAAACGCCCCGCCGATCAGCATTGTCTGCGCGCTCTGGGGACCGTTGGCGCTGCCTTCCCATCCTGCAGGGCCATTGGCCCCGACACTGTAGCTGCCGAAATTTGTTCCGGTGTGGAAGGCGTGCTGCATGGTGTCGATCTGGGCCGCCGTCATGGTTCCCTTGTTGGTGAGCGATTGTTGCTGGATTTGCATCATCGCTTTCACGAACCGGTTGGCGACGAGCGAGAAGTTGTTGCCCTCCTCCGGAATCCCCTGCGAGAGCTTGGCGAATTCCGCCGTGGATTTGAAGCCCTTGGCCTTGCCGGCTTTGACGGCCAGGATCTCCTGCACCAGCGTGTCGGAAGTGGCCAGCAGAAGGTAATCGCCGCTGCGGGCGATGCTGGGGCGCAATTCCACCGGCAACGGAATCGGGATGTTCATGGTGCGCATTCTCAGGTCCGCAGTATCGACGCGCACGACGAGGGGATTGCTTTTGCAGAGGGCATCGATGCGGTTGAAAATGACGTCGGAATTGACCTTCGCCACGATGGCCAGGCCGGGGCTGGGAATCTCCATCGGCGAGCCGGGAATGGGCAGCGTGACTTTTTTCTGTTCGTCCAGGGTGAAGATGACGCCGTAATTGCCGCCCAGCGAAGCCAGCACATCGTCAAAGTCCAGCCCGGTCATTTTGTGAAACTGCGCCGGCCAGTTTTGCATCGCATCGGTCACGGCGGGGATTTCGAGCAGTTCGAGGTGCTTATGGACATTGTTCCATACCAGCGGCACATCAAGGTCGGAGAACGTGGCCAGGACCGTGCTTTCCGGCAGCAAATCCAATTCCGCCAACGGATGCGGCGCCTTGCCGAGCATGGACCAGATCGCGCCGGCATTTTGGCCGGGATAATGATGGACAATCACCTTGCCGTAATAAAAACCCGGCTCGCGGGCGATGGAACTCATGCCGACGCCGCTGATCTGCTCGATGCCGCTGTCCTTGAGACAGGCGGTGGCAACAGTGACGACCTTGCCGATGGTCTGGTTTTGAGCATCGGTCATCCCCGGCATACAACCCATCATATTGCTGAACCCGGCAATTTTCCCCGACAAGCCGGTGAGGGCCTGCTCGGTGCTGAGGTAGAGATAGAAATTGCCGCCCTTGTCGAGCTTGGCGGTCACTTCATCGAAGCTCGTTTTCTCGGCGGAGACGATCGTGGGCCGGGGGCCGGCCATGGCAGGAGCAACCGGTTTTTCCCCGTTTTTTTGACAGCCGCAGAACAAAGCCAGAACTGCCAGTGGGAGAATGTGTAAAATAGATTTTTGGAGATGCATAGTTGTTGCTTTCGTTCCCACAAGAGAACGCCCTTCCGGCCAAACCCGCCAGTATAATCTTGGCTTTTATTTGTAATCCCGCGACAGCTGCTTATTGCGCAGCCCCACCCGTGACAATAACAGAAGAGGACGACGGATTGACCGCCCCATTCGACAGTGTTCCACCTGTTCCCGGCCTCAACGATCCACCCGTTGCGGCTGGCGCCGGCGTGCCGCCGGCGACAATGACACCGCTTCGGGCGCCGCCCACCGCGACCGCGCCGCTGCTGAATGTTCCTCCGGGCGCCGCGGTCGTGCCGCCGCCAGCCACAATGACGCTGCTCCTGGTGCCGCCCACTGCACCGGCGCTCAATGTTCCACCGGGCAGACCGAGCGGGACGATCGGCGTGATCACGGCGGGGTTAAGGAAGAGGTGGTTGGAACCGAAATAAATCGATCCGCCAGGAGGACCATTGGGAAACATCGGGTTTGGCGCCATCGGCCCGAGAAAACCGCCCGGACTCAGCGTTCCACCAACCGCTCCTGGCGACATCTGTCCTCCAGGCACTCCGGGAGTCATTTGGCCTCCAACCGGAGGGATGATCGTGGCGGGCGGCGCGGCCTGCGCGCCAACCGCAATCAATGTGATCAAAACTGCCAATCCTTTGCTCAAACGCGTTTGCATAACCACCTCCTTGCTTAATTTCGTCCCGTTTTCCGTTTATGCAACTTTCCCCGGACCGTTAAAAAATGACTCATTCCCGTAGGAGACGACGTGAGGAGTCTCAAATCTCCTCGAAACCAAGGCCTTGATCAGAGACTCCTTACGTCGTCTGCTACTGTTAAAGTGCTGCTACACGTCCTTGCGCGGGAACAGGGGGAAGACCTCGCCAATGGGGTGGCCTTCGGGGATCGGGGGCGCCACTTCCGCCAGGGTGGTGCCGGTTTTGGGAAAGCCCAACTGGCCATGGATCTTCTCCGCCATGCCCGGAATGACAGGCCACAGCAGCGTGCCCAGTGAGCGGCAGACTTCGGCCAGGGTATGGAGAATGTCGTTGAGTTCGCCGGCGCGTTGCGGGTCTTTGGCCAGCTTGAAGGGGCTGGTTTGGTCGATGTATTGATTGGCGCGCGTGACGAGCAATCCGCATTGCACCAACGCTTCCTGGAGAGCATTCGCGCCGTAGGCTGCGATGACCCGGGCGCGGGTTTCGGAGATTTCCTTTTCCAATTGATTGGCCCCGCGCGGCACCAAGCCGTTGCGATAACGCTTGATCATGGAAAGGGAACGGTTGACCAGGTTGCCAAGGCCGTTGGCCAATTCCGCTTGATACCGCGAACGAAAACCGGCATCGGTCCAATTGCCATCCGGCCCGATGTCCAATTCGCGCACGACGTAATAACGAAAGGCGTCCAGGCCCCATTCGTCGATCACCGCGACCGGGTCCACCACGTTGCCGGTGCTTTTGCTCAATTTCTCGCCGTCCTTCTGCCACCAACCGTGGGCCAGGACTTGTTTGGGGAGCGGCAGTTTCATCGCCTTGAGCATGATCGGCCAATAGACAGTGTGAAATTTGAGAATGTCCTTGCCGATGAGATGCAGGTCGGCGGGCCAAAGTTCCAGAGCAGCCCCGGAAGGCGCGCCGGACGAGGGCAGGACGCCGGCCACCACCGGATCGCCGTGGGCGCAGGGAACGCTGACGTAATTAACCAGCGCGTCAAACCAGACGTAGGTGACAAAATCGGTGTCGAAAGGAATGGGAATGCCCCAATTGAGGCGGGCGGCCGGACGGCTGATGCAAAGGTCTTCCAACACGTTGTTGTTCAAAAAGCCCAGCACCTCATTGCGCCGCGATTCGGGCGCGATAAAACCGGGGTTGGCGGTGATGTGTTCGATCAGCCATGCCTGGTGCTGATGCAGATTGAAATAATAATTGTCCTCCTCCAATTCGACGACTTTCCCATAGCCCGGCTCAAACGTCCCGTCCGGCAGCCGGTCTTTCTCCGTCAAAAAGGTTTCAGCCGTGGTCGAGTAAAAGCCTTTGTGCTTCTTCTTGTAAAACTGGCCTTCGGCATGGAGCCGCGACAGGATGGCCTGGACGACGGCCTTGTGGCGCACCTGGGTGGTGCGGATAAAATCGTCGTTGGACAGGCCCAGTTTCAGGACGAATTTTTGCCAGGTGGCGGCGAGGGCATCGCAGTAGGTCTGCGGACTTTTTCCCTCCGCCTGGGCGGCCTGCTGGACCTTCTGGCCGTGCTCATCCAGCCCGGTCAGAAAATACACTTCCTGGCCCAGGCTGCGGCGCGCGCGCGCGATGACATCCGCGATGACCTTCTCGTAGGCGTGGCCCAAATGCGGCTGGCCGTTGACATAATCAATGGCCGTGGTCACGTAGAATCGTTTACTCATCGCGCCCATCATGCGGGCAGCGGGCCCAAAATCCAAGTTCCAAACCAATTCCTCATCGCATGGCTAAATGACTCGCGACGACCAACGGGGAAGGGTGTATGCTGGGGAACATGACAGTCACAGCGGAAGTCGGAACCCAACAGCTTGCCGACTTGGTTAAACAAGTTCAGGCCGGAGACGAGGTGTTGCTCACGCAAGGTAACAAACCTGTGGCTAAAATTGTGTCCGCCTCCGGGAACGGAAATTCCTCCGCGCCCCGCAGCCTTTCAAGCGCACGTCACGACCACGTCTTGCGGCTCGCCCAGCAACCGCCGAATCTCGCCGACAATCATTTTCAGTGACGCGGGCTTGGCCACGTAACTGGCGACCTTCTTTTGAATCGTATTGCGCGCCACCTCGCAATCAAACACGGCCCCGGTCAGGAGCATGATCGGCGTGGCCGGCGCGAGCTTCTTCAACTCATCAATCGAAACGAAGCCGTCGCTCTTTTCCGTCTGCAAATCCATGATGATCAACTGCGGCGGGTCCTTCTTGACGATCTTGCCGGCCTGCTCCAGTTCGCCAGCGGTGGAAACGCGATAGCCTTTGCAAACCAGCAGTTCCTGCAAAAGGTTGCGCATGGCAGGTTCGTCATCGACCGGTAAAATGTGTTTTTTCATAGCTCGCAAAAATATTAGCAACTCTTATGCCGTAGCGCCGCTTCCCGCGGTTTCCCGCTCATTTATCCCTCCGGCGTATCAAAGGCGCGCGCGCACTGTCCAGAATGCGGATTTTCTGTCCCGCCGCCGCAATATCTTCCACCCCACAAACTTTCGCAGCCCGGCCATGGTTTTTGGCCTGAAGGAACGCGGGTGGGGATGACGAATAGAAAATAGGGGGCCGCGGCATTGAATGTCCGACCAACCCAATCTGCGCAGGACCCCTTCGTACTCGGCAACTGAAAGGGGTTTCATATTTCTGCATTCTTAATTCATACTTTCCAAAGCACGCCGTCGCTTCCAGAATTGCCACCGCATGACTCCAATACCAGCCAACTTCGATTTCCGGGGCAAGGCCCGCTCCGAAATGATCCGCCACGGTTTCAAACCGGATTTTTCGCCCCAAGTGATGGCGGAAGTCAATGCCATCAACGCCGCAGCCACGGGCGCAGGCAACTGCCGGGACCTGCGCCAATTGCTCTGGTCCTCCATCGACAACAACGATTCGCGCGATCTGGACCAAATCGAATGGGCCGAGCAACTGCCCGATGGCAACATCCGCGTGCTGGTCGGCGTCGCCGATGTCGATGCCACCGTGCGGAAAGGTTCGGCGACGGACCAGAACGCCTCCGCGAACGCCACATCAGTCTATACCGGCGGCCCGGTTTTCCCGATGCTCCCCGACAAGCTTTCGACCGGCCTGACTTCCCTCGGCCCGAATGTTGACCGCGCCGCCATTCTGATGGAATTCGTCGCGGGCAAGGACGGCAATGTGGTGTGTGCGGACGTTTTCACCGCGCTCGTCAGGAACCAGGCGCAATTGAACTACGACCACGCCGGACGCTGGCTTCAAGACGGCTCGGGCGCTCCCTGCGAAGGCAACGTGCCGGCCGGGCTAACCGAACAATTGCGCTTGCAGAATGAAGCCGCGGCGCGCCTGCAACGATTTCGCAAGGAAAACGGCGCGCTCACCTTTGCCCATCTTCTACAGTCTCGGAATCTGGAGGTCTGATAATCAACGACTTGCAATGACAGCAGAGGCTCTTGGCACTACATTTTCGATCCGCCTGCCCGCTTCACTCTTTCTCCCGCATGGTCGGCGGCAGGGCGACTCCCGCTGCCAGACACGCTTTATGCGCCTCGCCTAAGCCGTAACAATGCAGTTGGACTAGCGCCACCGTTTGTGGATTGATTGTTTTTGTGAATAAAAATGATCAATCAGCGGACACACGCCCGGCTCACCAAACGGTGGCAACGAAGATTCAATTCCAAAG
>Ga0224554_1000882_pt1 | contig 21968 bp, 13 predicted proteins | sample 714S22024metaG_FD_180666 | JGI IMG/M metagenome (GOLD analysis project Ga0224554, IMG submission 180666) | Peat soil microbial communities from Stordalen Mire, Sweden - 717 S2 20-24 | ecosystem: Environmental > Terrestrial > Soil > Wetlands > Peat | place: Sweden: Norrbotten County, Stordalen...
GCGGATGGCGTTTGTTGCGAGCATTAGGTCTTCGCCCTGAGGTATGTCATCTCAATGAAGGGCACGCGGCGTTCGCCACGCTCGAACGGGCCCGCTGCTACATGGAGGACCACAAGAAGCCATTCGATCTTGCCATGAATGTCACGCGGGCCGGAAATGTCTTTACTACCCACACAGCGGTCAGTGCCGGCTTTGACCGCTTCGATCCCGATCTCATTCGCATATATCTCAGCCACTATGCATTGGATGAGCTCGGCGTCCCAGTTGAAGACCTGCTGGCGATGGGAAGGCAGAACCGGGGAGACAATTCAGAACCCTTCAACATGGCCTATCTTGCGGTCCGTTGCAGCGGTCAGGTGAACGGCGTGAGCAAACTGCACGGACAAGTGAGCCGGCAGATCTTCGGGCCCCTCTTTCCGCGATGGCCGCAGGACGAAGTTCCGATAGGCTCAGTGACCAATGGAATTCATGTTCCGACCTGGGATTCAGAAGCAGCAGATGCACTCTGGACCACAGCTTGCGGCAAAAAGCGTTGGCGTGAGGATCGCCCGGTCGAAGATGACATCCGCCTTCTTACCGATGCGCAGTTATGGCAATTGCGCACCACGGGACGAAGCGCGTTGATCGGGCATATGCGCAAACGGTACGCGTGCCAACTGGCGGCGGAAGGCGGGCGACCGTCGGATGCCGGCGGCATCTTCGATGACAATGTGTTGACGCTTGGATTTGCGCGCCGCTTCGCTACGTATAAACGTCCCAATCATCTTTTGCACGATCCTGAGAGACTGATTCGTCTTCTTTCCGATCCCGAGCGCCCGCTGCAAGTGATTCTTGCCGGAAAAGCTCATCCACAGGACCTGCCTGGACAGGAGCTGATCAAGCACTGGAAGGACTTTATCAAGCGTCCAGAAGTCCAAAGCCGCATTGTCTTCCTCAACGATTACGACATGCTGCTGGCCCAGGAATTGGTTCAGGGTATCGATCTGTGGATCAACACGCCGCGGCGTCCGTGGGAGGCCTGCGGGACAAGTGGGATGAAGGTCCTTGTCAACGGCGGCCTGAATCTTTCCGAGCTGGACGGCTGGTGGGCGGAAGCCTATTCCCCCGAAATTGGCTGGGCTATCGGTGACGGCCAGGAACACGGCGAAGATCCAGCATGGGATGCCACAGAGGCAGAAGCTCTATATACCTTGCTGGAGCAGAAGGTCATCCCGGAGTTTTATCAGCGAGATGAGAAGGGCATGCCATCAGCGTGGTTGAGACGCATCCGCGAGAGTATGGCGCGGCTCACCCCGGAATTCTCTGCTACGCGCGCCATTTGCGAATATACCGAGCATCACTATCTGCCTGCAGCTTCCGGTTACCTCGAGCGTGCGGCAGGCGACAGTACGCTTGGCGCGAGTGTGCTCCACTGGAAGCAGGACATCGATCGGCATTGGAACACGGTGCGCTTTGGTCCCCTGGGAATCGAAACGCACGATGGCCAGCATTTCTTTCAGGTACAGATTTCCCTGGGTAACCTCAACCCGGATCAACTAACGGTGGAACTCCATGCAGACGCAATTGATGGAGGTGAACCTGCTCTCGAAGCTATGGTTGCGCCGGAGCCCAGGGCGGATTTGCCGGGCGCGTTCACCTATTCGGCACAAGTTTCGGCAGCTCGTCCCGCGAGCGACTATACTGCGCGGATCATCCCCCACCATTCCAACGCTTCTGTGCCGCTTGAAGCGGAGAAGATCCTTTGGCAGCACTGATGGACGACGCTGGTCAGGCGATCTGTATCTGGCGCCTATTCCCGAGGCTCAGCCTTAACTCCTCCCGGAGCGTCGTCTCTGCCCACGGCACGCATGTGGAGATCCAAGGTAACGCAGCGGATGTTGGCGTAGAATGGGCATCGAGTACGTCAGCTTCCGGGAAAACATCGATACAGGCGGACCGCTGGGCCGCGTTCTTATCGTCATCATCGGCGCCATCGCCGAACTCGAACGCAACCTGATCATCCAAAGAGTGCGCGCCGGCATGCGGCGCGCCCGCCTCGGAGGCCAGCACATCGGCCGACAGCCGCAGGCACTCGACAATGCTGCCATCCAGCGTGACCGCTGCCAGGGCCAGAGTCTTCGCCAGATCGCCAAAGGGCATCGCATCTCAACGGCGACTGTCCGGCGCGTCCTGAGCGAACGCCCACCGCAAGTCCTAGACAAAACAGCCTGACCAGGCCGCTTCTCACGGTGCGTGGAAAGGGGTCCGAAAACCTGCTCCACAAACCCGATGAAATCAACGGCCGGATCCGCTGATCCGGCCGCGTGAAAAGGTAAGGGTCAACTCACAGAGGACAGAAGAGAGAGAACGCTACAACGGAAAGGCAGCGGATTAGCCATTGGGTTTGTGAAGAGATGCCGACTTGAACGAAGCCGCTGCGGCGGCGGACGCTTACGCGTGTTCCTCAGCCGGCATGGTTGGCTGACGGCATAGTTTTGGTCACAGAGAAGGAGGTTCTCTGTGACCCATCTACGTCAGATCATGATTGAGGAGTTGCGACGCCGCAACTTCGCCGAGTCAACCATCCGCTCCTACGTGCATGGTGTGGAGCATTTCAGCAAGTACTTTGGTCGACGCCCCGACCGGCTTGGCCCGCAGCATATTCGCGAGTACCAGGCGATGCTGTTTACCAAGCTGAAGTTCAGCCCCAACACGGTCATCCAGCGCCTGGGCGCACTGCGGTTCTTCTACATCAAGGTGCTCAGGAAGAACTGGAGCGTTGCCGAGACGCCCTACCCGAGGAAGGTGATCCGGCTGCCGCAGATCCTCAGCCCGGAAGAGGTCGGCCGCCTCATCGATGCCGCAGACAGTCCCTTTCATCGTGCGATGTTGATGACTCTCTATGCCACCGGAGCGCGCCGCGCCGAGGCGGCGCATCTGAAGGCCGCCGACATCGACAGCCAGCGGATGGTGGTTCACATTCATGGCGGCAAGGGCAACCGGGATCGCGATGTCATGTTGAGCCCGAAGCTGCTCGATGCCTTACGGGATTATTGGCGCGGACTCCGACGCAGGCACACCGAGTGGCTGTTTCCCGGCAACGCCTGGCACACATCCAGCCGGCCGGTGACCACCAAGGTCTTTTGGACCGCATGTCAGAGCGCAGCCGAACGCGCCGGCCTCGATAAGAGGCGTATTTATCCTCACCTGCTGCGCCACTGTTTTGCCACACACCTTTTGGAGGCCGGCGCTGACCTACGCACCATTCAGATCCTGCTCGGCCATCGCGACCTTGAAGAGACGACCATCTACCTTCATTTGTCCAGCAAGCATCTCAGCGCGGCGGTTAGCCCTCTGGATGCACTCACTCTCGCTCACCACAGTGGAAAGGGAGGGCGAACGCACTAGCCATGAGCCGGCCGCCATTAGAGGTGGCCGACATCATCCGCAGTGCAGGACAGTCCTTCCGGGAACACAGCCGGCGCTGGATCACCTGGCAGCATCTCAAGGTTCTTGATGCGATCATGCGCTGTCGCACGGCTGTGCTCGGCGGTCATCGCGACCGCTGCGCGGACTGCGGCCACGTCGCCATCTCTTATAACTCATGTGGCAATCGGCACTGCCCACGCTGTCAGGGCAACGCCCGCCTGCGCTGGCTTCGAGCGCGGGAAGCCGAACTGTTGCCTACGCGCTACGTACACGCGGTCTTCACGCTGCCGCGCGAACTGGCGCCTGTAACCCTTCAGAACAAGAAGCTCATCTTCAACCTGCTGTTTCGCGCCAGCGCTGAGACGCTCGTGGAGGTCGCTCGTGATCCCCGCCATCTCGGAGCCGAGATTGGCTTCTTCAGCGTGCTGCACACGTGGAATCAACGCCTCCAGTTCCACCCCCATGTCCACTGCATATTGGCAGCAGGAGGGCTGTCGCCGGATCACACCGGGTGGATCGGCTCATCCCGCCGCTTCTTTCTGCCTATCAAGGTCCTTGGCCGCATCTTCCGCGGCAAGTTCGTCGCCGGCCTGAAGACCGCCTTCCACTCAGGCGATCTCCACTTTCACGGCACCCTCCAGCATCTCGCCGAACCTCGCGCATTTCGCGCGTGGTTACGCACTCTGTTTCGTCAAGACTGGGTCGTCTACGCGAAGCGCCCCTTTGGTGGACCTGAACATGCACTGCGCTATCTCGGCGCATACACCCACCGCGTTGCCATCTCCAACCAACGGCTCGTGGCCCTCAGCGATGGCCAAGTCACTTTCCGCTGGCGCGACTCCGCGCATGGCAACAAGAAGAGGCTGATGACATTGCCCGTAGATGAGTTCCTGCGTCGCTTCCTCCTGCATGTGCTACCTCGCGGCTTCGTGCGCATCCGCAACTTCGGCTTCCTGGCTAACCGCCGACGCGCCAAGCTGTTGCCCCTGTGCTTCCAACTGCTGCGCCGCTCCACCGAAGACGCTCCTCCAGCAGCCACGGCATCTGCGACTCAGCCCGGTTCATGTTGGCGCTGTCCGATCTGTGGTGGCACCATGCACATGGAAGAACAGATCTCCCCTGCAGAACTTCGCTTCCGTGCTCCACCGCGGACTGTCAGGTGTGCAGCATGACCGGACTTCTCAGAACTCGCTCCGCCGACATCCCACGGGATGAACAGCAAACCTCTGCTTCGTGCCCGGACCAAGCCAGCATCCACAATGTCGGAAATGCAGATGGATGCCTCTCGGCAACCCGCTGCCTCAAGCCTCATGCGGCAAATGCGCGAACGGAAGCAAACCGACAACGGCATGAGCTCACCAAATCAGCAGCCCAGCCCTATTCAAAATACATAAGCGCCTAAGGACCGGGGCGGCTTCCTTCAAGTCGCTGTATCTGAAGCGCCCACCCAGAAGCCAAGTCACCGACGCGTCCCCGCGTGGGCGCTCCAGATACAGCCCAAAGACAGCTAGGGACTAATCTGCTCTTCCACGAGTGCATTGGCGGAAATGCACTCATTGACTTTTGCCTGGACAGGCCAATCCCCAATGAACTCAGATTTGTTTCTCACCACCAACTACCAACTCCAGTTCAGCGTGTAGAAGTAGTTGGAACGCGTATTGATAGTCGTCCAATAATAGGTGAGGCCCTTGCGATCTGTGAACTCTCGTGCCATTCCTGCGAACTTTGCGCCGGGAGCGTGGCTGGGAGGGTATTCCATGACACTCACACCTTTCATTGGCTTGTCGTCCGGAAAGATGATGGCAACGGATAAATCTTCTGGATCCGTCTGCTCGTTCGCATAGGTGCTATATGCGCTGCCCTCAACGCCGACGAATTGGTTGTAGTAGGTCGCCTCTATGATTATCTCAAACTTGGTATTCATCGGAATCGCGCCGACATCGACATTCACTGCCCATGTATCCGTTGAAGTCCCATTTCCCGTGACAAGTGTCTCCATGTAGGTTGCCCGTTGCGTAAGGCATCGGACAACTAGGGTACCTGTAGTGCTGTAATGCAGGATCAGTTTACTTTCGTCTTTGACCTTTTCGAGGGTCATCACATTTCGAAGTATGGCGGGCTTGATCTTCTCCGCTTCTTCAGAGTTCTCGAAAAGACGGAGGTGGGAATACCACGGAGTCTGATGTGAGCGGCGAAGATCAAGGACAGAGAGATCGCTGAAGAAACGAAATGACGCGCCATTCTCTTCCGGAAGATCTCCCTGGACGCGCTCAACGGTGATTGGCGGGGCTGTTATGTCAGTCGGTTTCTGAGCGAAGACCACGAGCACGGGGGAGGCTGTCATCAATGCGCCAATCGCGACCGTAAGCAACCACGCCGGTCCCTTGAGTTCAATCTCTTTTCCGCCGAACCACGGAATGGTGAAGTCCGACACACCTGATGGACCAGTTCTGCCAGACCGCGCTAGGCCGAGCAGCCCATAGATCACGACAAAAGCCCCCATTAACATCATCAGGGCTAGGCATCCGACGAGAAGACCCGAGGCGACCGGCATAGTCCCCCCCTTTCCCGACTACGGGCAACATCTTCTTTCTTGATCGAGTGATCATTGAAGGAGGTGTTGTCGTAGAGAGTAGTGACAGCGGATGAGTATTGCAATGGAAATGTACTACCCGATCAGCAGTGGCACTCCTCCAAAGCGGGAACTCACGTTCGAGAGGTGAGATTTCGCCTGTTGCACCCAGGCCAATGCACCCATCCAGAACAACTTGTGAGGCGAAGAATACGGTTCGGACGGATTAGTCCCCTGAAACGCGCATGGCGACGCCGATCCTCAATGGTGTCAAGGTTTTGCGGATTCCAGTCGCGACTTGCCAGTGCCGATCCCGCCGTAGAGACTCTAACCGATTGTTTGTAATAGAGTTGCCGCATTTCTTAGAACGAATATAGCTGTGCCTTCACGGGCATAGTTTGGGCTACGGCCGGATGGGTTCGTCAAGGTCACCGCTCAGCCAGTCTCATTTGTCCACATGCCCTGATGCTGCCTCATGGCATCGCCGCCAAGACCGCGCTCCGCATGTTGCCCGTTCAGATGATCCAATCAGCATCGGCCACGCGAGTGCGCCCCTAGCCTGGCTGCAAGAGATGGCGTTGACATGTGGCTCTGATCTATCATGGGGATTTCGCAGGGGGCGGCCGAGCAAAAGCCGCCAGGTTTTGTGTCTCGCGGTTGACATTTGCAAGCGACTGCGGCCTGAAGATTGGTTGACTGACGTTGGATGATTCCAGACTGTCGGCTAACCTGCAACGTCAGGCCAGAAGAAAGCGTTGGAAGGGTGGAACGTGGTGGACATGAAATCAAGGTTCACGTTATTTGCCGGATTCATCTTTTGTTTGTGTCTTGCCGCGGCAGGACAAGAAGCCACAGCCGGGAAACCCGCCGCGACAAAGAAGCCCGTCACAGCGGCAAAGCTGAAGATCTCCGCAGAAGGCACGGCTTGCCTGGACTGTCATACCGGAACCACACCGGTTCTGGTGCAGCAATGGCAGACCAGCAAGCACGCCGAGCAGGGTATCGACTGCTACACCTGCCATAAGGCGAACGCCGACGACCCAGCCGCCTTCGACCATTATGGCCAGAAGATCGCGGTGATCGTCACGCCGAAATATTGCGCTCGCTGCCACTCCGCGGAAGTAGCTCAGTATGAACAGAGCCGCCACTCCAAAGCCACGCAGTTCATCGGTTCCCTGGACAATGTTCTTGGGGAGGTTGTCGAGGGCGTCCCTGCCGTGCAAAGCGAATGCCGGCAGTGCCACGGCAGTGAGGTGAAGTACCTGGGCGAGGGAAAGTTCAGCTCGACCACATGGCCCAACAGCGGCGTGGGCCGCGTCAATCCCGATGGCAGCACCGGCTCCTGCTCAGCCTGCCATGGACGTCACTCCTTCAGCGTGGCGCAGGCCCGGCAGCCGGAGACCTGCGGTAAATGCCACATGGGTCCTGACCATCCCCAGATCGAGATCTACAACGAATCGATGCATGGGGTCATCTACAACGCCAGTGTCGACAAGATGAACCTGAACTCCAAGTCCTGGATCGTTGGCAAGGATTACAGTGCTGCGCCTACATGCGTCACATGCCACATGGGCGGAACGCCAAACCATCCGGCAACCACGCACGATGCGGGCACCCATTTGAGCTGGACCTTGCGACCCGCGGTCAGCATTCGCCAGCCCAACTGGGAGCAGAACCGCGCCGCCATGCAGGACGTCTGCCTCAACTGCCACGCCACCGGGCTGGTGGAAAACTTCTACAAACAGTACGACGACACGGTCAACTTGTACAACAGCAAGTATGGCGAACCTGCAACGAAGATCATGAAGAAGCTGGCAGAGGCGCACAAGATCACTCCCACGCCCTTCGATACTCAGATCAAATGGGACTACTTCGAGCTGTGGCACCATGAAGGGCGAAGCGCCCGCATGGGAACGGCCATGATGGGACCGGACTTTACCCAGTGGCATGGTTTCTACGAGGTGGCCAAGGACTACTATATGCATTTCATCCCCGATGCCGAACAATTGATGCCTGGCGTCACCAAGGACGTCATGGACTCCCCAGACAACCTATGGATGAAGGGACTGACCAAGGAGCAGATCCACCAGCAAATCGAGTACTACAAGAAGCGGTATAACCAGTAACCCGCTGAAAAACACGGTTTTCTCCGGTCCGGGGACGTTGGCAGTATCGCCGGCGACCACGGTACCTTTGGTCGGCGTTGGAGAAGGTTCATCAAAAGGACGATGACGAAGGTTACCCATCACGTTCACATCCTGGAGATGAACGTTTGGATGGCTCAAAGCTTCCACCGGCTGGGGTCGCGTTTTGTCGAACGACGAGTCAACTGCGAGAATTGATTCAAGGTCATGCATCCCAGGAGATTGCGATTGAGATGACTAGGACGGGAACTCCACTTGAATAGCTCTTCTGAAATCGAAGGTAGCGTGAGACGGAAAGGCTTTCCGCTGTTGACCGTCGTGCATGGCGTGCGGAGACCGCGCTCATCGCTCGGATGCGCATTCCTGAGGGGATCGCGCCTACTGGCGGTCCTCCTGATGCTTTCTCCTCTTTCCAGCGCGCGGATGCTTCAAAACTCCGGTGACGCGTCAGTGGCAGAGAATCCCGCGCAGCAGACAGGCATGGCCGCCGGCGCAGCGCAGAAAGGCGAGTTTGATGCCCAGCACCGCCCTGTCACCGCCGGCGGCTTTGTGAAGACCGGTCCGGTAGTCTTTCAGAACGTGGCTGCGCAGGCTGGGCTCACGCACTGGCGCAACACTACCGGCACTCCCGCGAAGCACGTCATCATCGAAGCCAAGGGCTCGGGCGTCTGTCTGCTCGATTTCGATCATGATGGCTGGCTCGACATCTACCTGGTGAACGGATCGACCCTCGACGCGCTCTCAGGAAAAGCGGCGCCGCCGCATGCGGCACTGTTCCGCAACAACCACGACGGTACGTTCACCGACGTCACGGAAAAGGCCGGAGTCGCCAACGACCGCTGGGGACTCGGATGCGCCGTGGGCGACTATGACAACGACGGCTGGCCCGACCTCTACGTCACCAATCTCGGTAAGAATCGCCTCTACCACAACAACCGCGACGGCACTTTCACTGATTTGGCGGACAAAGCGGGCGTGGCGCTCGAAAGCGGCTCTGCCGGTATAGCCACCGATTACACCGGAGCGACCTTTGGCGACTACGACGGCGATGGCTGGCTGGATCTTTTCGTGGCCGGATACATCGTCTACGACTTCAAGCATCCGCCGGTGGCTGGCTCGCCGGCGGTCCACTCTGCCGTCTGCCAGTACCGCGGCGTCGATGTCATGTGCGGTCCCCGCGGCCTTCAGGGCGCTGAGGATCACTTGTTTCATAACAACGGAGACGGAACCTTTACGGACGTGAGCCTGAAGGCCGGCGTTAGCGACCCCAACCGCTATTACGGCCTCGGCGCGCTCTTTGTGGACGTGAACGGGGATGGTAGGCCCGACCTCGCGGTGGCGAACGACTCCACGCCCAACTATCTGTACATCAACAAGGGAGACGGCACCTTCGACGACGAGAGCTATCAGAGCGGCTATGCGTTCAACCAGGCTGGTCGCGAAGTATCGAATATGGGCATTGCCGCCGGGGACTACGAGAACAATGGCCACATCGATCTGGTGAACACCGACTTTTCCGATGACTACGACGTGGTCTTCCACAACGACGGAAGCGGGAACTTCGAGGATTTCAGCTACCGGACGGGAGTGGCTACGCCGACCATACCCTTCGTCGGCTTTGGCGTTGGGTTTCTCGACTACGACAACGACGGATGGAAGGATCTGCTGATCGTAAACGGCCACGTCTATCCGCATGTGGATAGCAACCCCGACTGGGGCATGAGCTATGCGCAGCGTCCCCTGCTGTTCCATAACCTGCGGAACGGAAAGTTCGAGCTGATTCCCGCAGTCGAGGGAACGGGGCTGGCGGAGGTTGCCGTTGGACGCGGAGCCGCCTTCGGCGACCTGTTCAACGATGGAAAAATCGATGTGGTGATCAACAACCTCGATGGTGTTCCGCTCCTGCTGCGCAACGTCAACCCCGACCACCACCATTGGGTGAGCTTGCAACTCGTCGGTGGGTCCAGAACTCCGCGCGATGCCGTGGGAGCCACGGTTTATCTCACCGCCGGCGGCATCCGGCAGCGCGGCGATGTTCTCAGCGGCGGTAGCTACCTCTCTTCAAACGATATGCGGGTTCACTTTGGCCTGGGCGATACAGCTCGAATCGATGAGATAGAGATCCACTGGCCGAGCGGCGCGGTGGAGAAAATGAGGGTGCCGGCCGTGGACCGGATCTTCACGATTGAGGAAGGCAAGGGTGTGACAAGAGAACCGTGTGTGGCCTGCGGCACTGGAAAGCACTAGCTCGACTTCACGCCGGCTGGGTCACGGGAGAGGATTACGGTCCATTTCGTAACAGCAGGAACAAACATAGTGTGGATCAGTTAGCTTCGCCGTAACGATTTTCGTAGGGTTGCGGACCGTCGAAGCCGGATACGGGCAACTGCGTCTCCTCCCCGACCTACAGAAGAAAGATGTTTCTCAAGGTCGACGTCAAGATAGCAGCGCCCGCCAGGATCACAACATGCACCGGGCCACATTGGTCCACCGGGAGTGCAAATAATAGGCTGGCAGGTTCGGGTCATCAAAGCCGACACAGGGGCGTCTTCTTTTTGCCGGTTGTCAGCGTTGTGCATTGCGCAGAGATTCAATTTGCCAGCAAGACAGAAATACAAATGGGAGAGCGACAAGTGGTGAGTGTGGATAGCATTGAATTCGCCCGCGAACATCTGCCAAGCGGGTTGAAGATACGCCGTCACCTTGATTCTGTTGCGCTACACGCAGTATGCTCAGTGGTTAAAACAGGCCTGATGCCTAAACTATACGCCGTTGCCGCTGCAAGTAGTCAGTGGGTGATTAGACTTACGAGTGCGGGTCGCTGTGCATTTGCCGGCGATCTCGGATTCCTGCACCCCGAGCTAGCAGCTTCAGCAACCCGATCAGAAGCTGAAGAAGTCAATCAACATCAGTATGGTTGTCATTACTCAAAAAGTCGGACTTATGAGATCGGTCTAACTCGCGCCACCGGAATAGCATACCGTTCAAATTTGCATCTCATCGACGAGGCAAACCAGGCCGTGAGAAGGTTTAACTTAACCGGAGCGGAACCCCAACAGGGTGCAAGAGTTTTGAGCAGTTTCACGTTGACTCAACCGGCCGGATTTTTGCCGGCAGTTGCTCAGGAGCAATAGGAGGAGCCAGAATGGCATTTCTACAGTGGCGATTTTTGTGCGCTGGCCAGCACGGCCGGTATAGCAGGCTCGCTGCCTTGTCGGCGCGGTTACGGCAGCGACGTAGCGTCCCACTCGTTCTCGCCACCGCTGCGGTACTGTGCGGACCCGCGATAGCTGAGGGCCCCTCGCAGTTCTTTGTAGTCCATGTGGTCGACGACAGCACCGGGAGGGGAGTACCTTTGGTTGAATTGTGCACAACAAGTGAGGTGTGCTATTGGACTGACAGCAATGGTGTCGCAGCTGTCAATGAACCGGAATTCGACGGTAAGCAGGTCTTCTTTTCCGTGGCTAGCGACGGATACGAATTCCGGCAAAAGATCTTTGACGATGCAGGCACAACGCTCAAGGTCCAGCCTGGAGGCCAGGCCACACTGACGCTCAAACGCGTGAACTTGGCCGAACGACTTTACAGGGTGACCGGGGAAGGGATTTACCGCGACAGTGTGCTGGCGGGATTGCCTGTCCCGGAAGGCGGTGACGATCTTCGTGGTCAAGCTACTGGCATGGATACGGTGATGTTCACTACCTATCACGGTAAATTGTTCTGGCTCTTTGGGGATACGAGCCGGCTTTCCGCGCCGCTCGGGAACTTTTCAAGTACGTGCGCACAATCGGATCTCGGGAGCTCTGCGTTGTCGCCAGAGCAGGCACTGAACCTGGATTTCTACACAGCGCAGGATGGTTTTGTGAAGCCGATGGTAGATATTCCCGGGCCGGGGCCTAAATGGATGGGAGCACTAATGGCGGTCCGTGGCAGCTCCGACCAGGAAGAAATGTATGCGCGCTATGATCGCGTGAATGGCTTGGTATCCGTCTACGATTCCGGAATTGCTGTGTTTGACGATGCAACTTCCACGTTCAGGGCAGTTAAGTCAACCGGCCCGTCGCCGAAATACTTTGCGAGCGGCCGCGCGACGCCGGTGATGGCTGATAACCAGCGTTACTTTTACTTTTCCGGCCTGGATACAGTGACTCCGAGCGTCCGTGTGCGTGCATTGGCCGCCGACATTCTCGATCCCGCCAAGTATGAGCGCTTTAGGTGTGACCGGGAAGCATGCGAATGGAAGACCGGAACTGTTCCAACAGCACCTCTTTTCTTCGACATCGAAACGGGTTCTCCCGTAAACGGGAAGGTTTTAAGCTTAGCCTGGAACAAGTTCCGCCAGCGGTGGATCGCTACGATTTCGGCCGCGCTAGGGGAGGTCTGGTACGCCGAGGCGGATACACCGGAAGGGCCGTGGAGTTACGCGCGAAGAATAATCATTCATACACACTCGACCTATTACTGGCCGGGCCAGATTTGGCCGCTCGATACGCAGGGAGGACGGCGCATCTACATCATGGGAACATACACCCAGACCTTTAATAGGAATCCGGAAAAGACGCCACGTTATGAGTACAACCAACTGCTTTATGGCCTTTCCCTTGATGCTCCTGGTCTCGCGATGCCCACGGCGCGTTACCAGGTTAGAGGGCTGGCGGGGTTATTCACCGGTGACCAGCTTTCTGCCATGCATCTCTGGCCGAAAGTCGATCATGTGGTGGATTTTATTGATTCGCATGGGCATATCATGCCGAATCACAATAGCCCGTTTATGTTTGATCGCGATGCCGGGCCCGTGACATGACGGTCAGCTAAGGGGAGGTCGGGCACCGGTCTGGTTGGATAAATAGCCCATCGTGATTGCATGAGAAAGTCGTTTCAGGCTGTTCCGGGGAGTTTATGGGAATGTGGCGCTTTGGACCTTCCGATTGGCTTTTCGTTTCGGATATCGGGCTCAAGAGGGCAGCTCCGCCGGCCGAAGAACTGTGGTGGAGGAAATCTCGGTGACTAGGCGGAGTTTTGGCGTTGTATTGGCGTTTTCTTTTTGCCGCTCGGGTCTGTTCGCGGCTGATCTGCCGCTCATCCCTTACCCTCGGCAGCTCCAGAGTGGTCAGGGGTAATTTGTTACGAGGAGTTCGATCGCCATCGGGATCACCGGCAACGACGATCAGGATCGCTTCGCGGCTTCTCTCCTTGCAAGAGATCTCGGTGGGCGTCCCGCCGCTAGTTGAAAGTTGCAAGCGGCGGTTTGGTGGATGCCACTACGCCACCACCTGTGGGGTGGGAGACTGCGGTCCGTAGAGAATCGCCTCCAGAGCCCAGAGATCGCGATAGCCCATAATCTTGCGGAAGCTCTTTTCCGTTCTCAGGAAGGTGGGATGATTTCCAGGGTGGTATTTCGGCTCAAACTCTGAAAAAATGATTTTTAGTCGAAAGATGGTCTGGAGAGCGCATGGCGCTGAAATCTTCCATACAGTTTGCTCTTTTTTGCTGCTTGTTGGCCGGCTTGGGACCAAGCCTCTTCGCACAAGCTACGGGTGCAGTCAAGGAGGCCCACCCCTCGGGCTCCTCTTACTCCACAGAAGAATCCGCAGCAGTTACGCCACCGCTTGCCCAGAGAGATTCCGAACTGCGCGCCGCGCTTGCGCTTCAACCCGATTCCGCGGACCTGCAGTATGCCCTGGCGCTGGTTTTGCGGCAGGAAGGCAAGCCGCGAGAATCCCTGGACATCTACACGCGGGCAGCTCGCTATCGTAAACCCGCGCCAAAGGAACTTCGCTCCGTCGCACTCGACTATGTGTTGCTGCAGGATTATGAAGATGCCATCCACTGGCTCGAGGCGGCGGCCCGCACGGACCCGGCCGACACCGATGTCCTCTACAGTCTTGGCCGTTGCTATTACTCAAAGGACCGCTACTTGGATGCTGAGCGTATGTATGAGCGCGTTCTCGCGATGCAGCCGAAGCACTTGAAAGCGGAAGAGAATCTTGGTCTGGTTTACGACGCAACCAATCGTCCGGACAAGGCCGAAGAAGCATTCCGCATGGCTGCCAGTTGGGCCAGCGAGAACGGCACAGATGAGTGGCCGTTCCTGGACTTGGGAGGTTTTCTCCTCGACCAGGACCGTGCGAAAGAGGCCATCGATCCCCTCCGCGTCGCAGCGCACATCCGGCCTGAGTGCGCCTCGTGTCACGAAAAGCTCGGTCGCGCGCTGCTTGCCACTCACGACAGCGCCGGCGGCGTTGCCGAACTGGAACAGGCAACACGACTTGACCCCAAGAACCCCAAGACCCATTACGAACTTGGCCGCGTATTGCGCCAGGCAGGTCAAGTCGAGCGAGCTCAGCAGGAATTCAGCCTGAGCCAGCAACTCTATAGCGCGCACAGCCAAGAATAGAACTGTGCGACCGATGTGAAAAAGCACGGTGGCGAAATCGATCGGGACCGCGGGAAAGGCTCGCGTGCATTATGGCCTGGGGGGATCCGCTACCGCTACGGGTTGCATGCTGTCAGATTGAGCCGGCTCATCGATCGTCAGTTGCCGATCGCCTTTTACGTTGAGCAATACTTGCTGAATTCCGCTGGGCCAGCGAATCTCAATGCGCTCAACCGCCGATTCGGTACCGAGGCCAAAGTGCAACCGGGGATCGCTTGCCGAAAGATATCCGCTTGAGGTTGTCACGGTTCCCCACCGATTGCCCAGCGCCGTGACGATCTTCACCTGTGCCCCAATACCGTCGCGATTGCTCTTGTGTCCTATAAGCCGCAAGGTAATCCAGTGGTTCTTGGTCTCCGTCATATTGAGCAACACGTGCGGCGGTCCGCCATTTGTCGAGACCACGGCATCGATGCGTCCATCGTTATTCAGATCGCCGATGGCCATTCCCCGGCCGACCCAGGCTTCATGAAATATTTCCGAGGAGATGCTGGACACATCCACGAACTTCTTGCCCGTGTTGCGCACCAGCATCATCGGCTCCCTGTAATGCAACTGAGGAAAACTCTTCTCGATCGTGTCCAGGTCGTGTCCTTGCGCAATCAGCAAGTCCTTCCAGCCGTCGTTGTCGTAATCGAGAAAACGCAGGCTCCAACCCGAGTGGAGCATCGTCATGGCGCCGAGTCCCGAGGAGAAACTCGCGTAGTTGAAGGTGCCGTCTCCAGCATTTTGATAGAGCGCGTATCGCTGGTTGGCCAGATCGGTAATCACCAAGTCAGGCCATCCATCGTTGTTGTAGTCGGCAAAGTCAACACCCATTCCGGCATAAGTCTGCCCTTCGGCGTTGACGGCGATTCCGCTTTCAAGCCCGACCTCTTCAAACGTTCCATCCTTTTTCTGGTGAAAGAGGAACTCCGGCATGGAGTCGTTGGCGACGAAAAGATCGATCCGTCCATCCTGGTCGTAGTCCGCGATGGCTATTCCAAGCGCCTTGGCCGGCTTGTCGAGCCCCAATTTGTGCGAGACCTCAGTAAAGTGACCATTGCCATCATTGTGATATACCAGCATCGTGATAGGCTGAAACACATCCGGATGGCAGTAGCCCCGATAGCCTTCGCGATGCTCGCCGCACCATAGGTCATCCCAATCCCATTGCACGTAGCGACAAACGACCAGGTCGAGGAGGCCGTCGTTATCCAGATCGACCCAGGTGGCGGAACTCGACCATCCACTGCCGCCCACGCCCGCCTGCTCGGTAACATCGGTAAAGGTGCAGTCGCCGTTGTTATGGTACAAGCGGTTACCGCCATAGCCAGTCACATACAGGTCCTCAAAGCCATCGTTATCGTAGTCGGCTACGGCGACGCCCATGCTATAGCCAATCCCCTGCAGACCCGCCTTCTCGGTGATGTCCTCAAAGGTTCCATCCGGCTTCTGATGATACAAGCGATTCCAGTATTCGGGGCCGGTCTTCCGCGGAATGAATCCTTTAGGTGTGGGATCGGTGAACGGCGCACCATTCGCGAAGAAGATATCCAGACGGCCGTCATTATCGCAATCGAAGAGCGCCACGCCTGAACCCATGGTCTCAATGAGATATTTTCGCGAGGTGTGCGGAGCCTGGTGAAGAAACCTGATCCCCGACTTTTCGGTGATATCGACAAAATGTCCGGGCACCAGGCCGGTGGCATCCGTTGGCGGCGCAGTTGAAGATCGGTTCGCGGCGGAGCTTTGAGCCTGGGCAGAAACCATCGCCGCCCCGATTGCCAGCATGACCGCAAGCCAACCCTTCAGCCGTCCATGTTTGAATCCTCTTGCGAGCATCTGGTTTGGCGTCTCCGGCAATCGAGCTGCTTCTATTTTCCCCAAATCTAATTTGTACCAGTCTTGCCCTCACCAGGGAAGCCCAGTTTATCGCATCGAACGCCATGGCAAGCGAGCGCCCATTTGGCCGGCATTTGCCGCATTTGCGTTCTGTTTCTGGCGGGCAGTTTCTGTTTGACCCGATCATTCGAGCGGCATCGCGTAGAGGGCGATCCGGTCGCGGGTGAGAACCGCCAACTGGCCTCCGCCGGGAGCCAGCGCATAGCCTCCGGCGCTTGCGGCAGGATCGCCGACATGCACGCTGAACAGATGCTTGCCGTTCTCCGAGCGGTAAATTCCAAGTTCCACCGATTGCAGGTTCGCGGGGTGAAACACTTCGCCGGGCAGAACGGGTTGATCGGCCTGAAAAATCTTGACGGCAAACTCCTTGGTATCTCCGTCGCCGATGGCTGCGTGGCCTAATTCCTTGAGCATCGATTGTCCCCGCAGCACGAGCTTTCCGTCGGGACGCATCACGCGGTACTCGCGGGCATGGTTGGTGTTGTCGCAGGTAACCAGAAACACCAGGTCCGGAGCCAGGCTGGACACCTCGGGAGTGCAACTCGAAGTGAATCGGCCCAGACTGCGCGACAGATTGTCCCAGGTGCGCAACGTTAGATGGTAGTGCTTGTCCGATAGTCCTGCCTGCCCGGACTGAAGCAGCAGCTTGACCTGTCCTTCATTCAGCAGGGTGGGCGGAAGGCGGTCGGAGGTGGAAGTGGCAGCCGCAACGATCTCAAACTTCTCGTTCAGAGCCAGGACTTCGACGTCTTCCTCCGGCTCCTGTCCCAGGCTCTCGCGGAGTTTGTTGTGCAACTCGGGCGTATGCCGCTCCTTGATGGTGCCGACTGCGAGCACTTTTCCGTCAGGCGAGGTGCGCACAAAGGCCAGTGGACCGACGAGCGCGATGCGCTGTTCCACCCTCATCCCGGGGCCGTAGACGCGCAGTTCGCTGCCGACGTGGACCAGTACGCGATGCCGGGCCAGCGTCCATAGGTACTGGTTGCTGTCGGGCAGGCGCCAGTCCACGGTGCGCTCCACCTTCCGAGCGGCGACATCCACCAGTGCCGCGCGAATCACGCGCACGGTCGAGCCCGCGGTGAGGTCGCCGTGCCGGGGCACAAGGGAATGAGGATTGAAGGTGACCAGCAACTCCGCCGGACTGAGATAGGTGAGCGTTTCATCCTGACCGGGGGACTCGATCTCTATCTGGAGTCTGGGCGCATATCCCAGCGAATGGATGGGAATGCTGCCCTGGGCGCGACTGTCGGCAGGGACCTCTGTCTCGGCGGAGACGATGCTGCATTCGGGAGGGACGCAGGCATCCACATCGTCCGCGGGGGCCGGCGCCGGGGCAGCGGAAACCAGCCGCGCCACGAGGCCGGGCGTGCCGCCTTCCGCTGGCTGATAGGGCGGTGTTGCGGTTTGCGGCTTTGCATTCGTGACCGACGAGGGCATGAGCAGGAGCCTGGTGCGTTTGAGCAAATCCACATCGTGGCCGCTGCAGGAGAGCACGGAGCTGTTCTCAGGCCCCGAGCCGACGCTCAACTTCAGTCCTCTGATTCCCAGCACATCGCCGGCGCGGAGGTTGGCGGTCACGGGAAACCGGTGGAAGTTGATCAGCATCGGGTCTACCTGCTGGTCAACCGAACGAAAGCTGTTGACTGTGGCCGTGGCGGGGATAGCAGTGCCCGGAGTGGACGAGCCTCCCAAGGCCGCCGGCAGATCCGTCGACACGGAACCGCCATCGCTATCCGGCGGGGCCGCAACCGCGGCCAGCACCAGCGCAAACGGCTCCATGTCCGACTTGCCGCACTGTGCCCTGGCGAAGGAAAGAGCGACCTGCGAGGTGGGCGACAGTTTGGAGTGCGGCGCGACATCGACGACCTTGGCTTCGAGAGTGGCGCCCTGCTTGAGCACGCAACCAGGCCCGGCCCAATCGACGGCGACACGCGCATAGACAACTACGCCCGTATGCAGGTTGCGGGCTTGGAGCTGCGAGAGCAACTCAGCTTCAATGGGGACGAGAACTTGTGGCGCGCCATGAGTCTCGCCCAGCATGACCCTCCCGCACGGCACGGCCAGGCAGAGAAAAAATAAAGATAGCGCGCGCATGCGGCCCTTCAATTCGCCTCCGCCGATACCTGCAAGTGACTTTACCGTAGTTTCCACCTCCGCGTTGCCGGAGAAATGCAGTTGGTTTCGACTTGCTCAGTTACTGCTTGCCGGTAAGCCCTCGAATTAGTTCCACCTCGCGCTGGCGGTAAGGTGTGCCGTCCTCATGGAAGATATCGTGGAACCATACGACCGGCTTTGCAAGAATGTAGGGATGTTGCCAGGAATCCCAGGGAAGATAGGTCTGGCTGCGGCCTTTCACCAGTCCCCAGTTGATGGCGCCGACATGGTATTTCTTCGCGAGAGGCAGAATCGTATCAAAGGTGCTGCCCGCGCCGCGCGCCATGTACTCGGTGCAGATCAGCGGCCGATGGAACTGCTCAAGGTCGTGAATCCTGCTTTCGAAACCCTCCGGCCAATCGTAGTTATGAAACGAGATAATGTCCGATTGCTCGATCTGTACCCGTGTTACAGGAGACATCTTGTCGAGCGACGACCAGTCGCCGGCCCAGACGCCACTGGTCAGCGGCTGTGTGGGATGGGCCGAGCGGGCCCATGCAAAGGCCTGCGGCAGCAGGGCGAGAATCAACTCCCGCTTGTTGGGCAGTTCGACTTTTCCGTAGGATGAGGCGTTGTCGTTGTCCGGCTCATTCCACACATCCCAGGCAAGAATGCGAGGGTCGTTGGCAAAAGCTCCGACCACGCCCTGCACATAGGCCTTCAGGCGCGGGTATTGCGTTGGATCGGCCAGGATAGCCCTTCCCGGCGCCTGCACCCAGCCGGAGTTATGAACGCCGGGAATGGGCGGCCGCTGAGGACCCAGCTTCGGATCGGGGTCCCAGCAGGAATCGAAGAGCACGAACATAGGGCGGATGTGATGCTTGCCGGCGATGGCAAGGAACTGATCCAAGCGATGCTGAAAGCCGGCGGAATCCTGCTCCCACAGCAGGTTATGCAGGAAGACGCGCATGGTGGTCATGCCCAGGCCTTCTGCCCAGCCGAACTCGCGATCGATCTCGGCTGGATCGAACGTGCCCGCCTGCCACATTTCCAGCTCGTTGACGGCGTCGGAGGGAAGGAAGTTTGCGCCCACGAGCCATGGCTGCTGCTGGTACCACTGGTTGGCCCGATCTTCAGTCCAGCGCTGCTGCTGACCGTGGAGCGGAGCGCAAAAGGCAAGAGCCACGACGATAATCAGGAAGAGGGTCAGATGCTGCATCCGCATCCATACCGAAGCTGTCTTCACCATGAGTTGTTCCCTTCTTCAACTTTCTGTGCGAAAAAGGCCGAATACTGTCCGAAAGCTATTTGCGATCGAGAGAAATCACGGTTACGCTGGCGTGACGAAAGGTGTGCGTCCACCCATCCGGTTGAACCACCTCGACACTGTCTACCGGCTTGACACGGTCAGGAGCCACCTCGTCATTGGCATCGGCGAGGTTCGGCGCGCTCAGCGTATGCACGGCAACCGCGTGGGCCGCGGTGAAGTCATGCAGGCGTATGTTGGTTGAAATATCTTTGTCCAGGCTGCGATTGACGCAGAAGAGCGTAAGTGTCTTTCCGTCCCGGCCCAGCGCCGCGACTACGTCCAGATAGGGAACGGAGGCAATCTCCGGTAGCCGTTTGACCCCCTGGGCCACGGAATAGGAGCCCGCATTGACGGTGACGGCAACGGGCTTTTCAATATCGGCGTTCGCATACAGTTTGAACACGTAATAGGAGGGGGTTCCGAAGACCTGGCTGCGCTTCTTCCAGATTCCGGCAAACTCCATGATTCCCGTCATGTCGGAGATGGGGACAATCTCCGAATTTCGCAGCATCATGTTCAGGAATCCGCCGGTGACGATCGCTCCGCCCGTGTTGGTGAAGCTGGGCGCTTCGGTGTGGCGGCCGATGAACAGCCATTCTGTAAATGCCAAATGGACTTTTCCGCTATAGCCGGGGGTGCTGTCAATCTGGCTCTGTGCCTGGCGCAGCCTGTTTCCCAACTCAACGGGCAAGGCGAATGCAGCCTCGGTCACGAACTCCGGAGTGGGATTCTTGAGCAGGACCTCGCTGGTTCCCACCACAAAGTGGGTGGAGAGATAGTCGAAGGTTCCCGGCGGGTTTGTAAGTTGGATGGCATTCCAACTATTGAAAACCTCCGGATCGGCGCCGGTTGCAATCAGCCGCGCGGTGGGATCGACGGCATGAATCGCTTTGCTGAACTCCGCGGTGCGGCCGGCGAGTTGGTCGCGAGTGGGATAGCCAAGATTCCAGTTGCCCCAGAGTTCATTGCCAAGTTCCCATAGCAGACCGGAGTGTGTGGACCAGTGATCGTCCACGTAACGAACCCACGCGGCTGCCTCTTCCGGCGTTCCGCTGCCGAGATTGAGAGCGACCTGAGGCTGTGCGCCAATCTGGCGGCAGAACTCGAGGAACTCATCGGTGCCGAAGCTGTTGTACTCCGGAATTCCCCAGGAGTTATTGATTGCATTGTTGCGCTTGTCGCGCGGGCCGACGCCATCGGTCCAGTGGTAAGACGAAGTGAAGTTGCCACCGAAGCGCACCAGCGGCGTGTTCATCTGCTTTGCCAGGGCCACGGCATCCGGATCGAGTCCGCCCTTTGCATCGGCAGGCATCAGAGAGAATTGATCCAGTTCAACGCGCTCGTCCCCGGCGAGCTGCACGACAAAGTCTGCCGGATCGAGCCGATGCAGTTTTCCGTCGGCAACCTGAAGCGTGAAGGTGTACTTTGTCCAAGCCGCATCCGCAACCTGAAGCTGCTGGGAGGCAAGCACTTCTTTCTGGTTCCTGACGCGCAGGGAGATGATGATACTTGTATCTCCGCTCAGGTGTTTGGCGTAGAAGCTGCCTGCATAATCCCGCGTGCGATGAATGGGAAGATAGACCTGCTGCTTGATGCCCGTCGGCTGGCCGGGAATGCCGAAGACGCGCAGCGATTGCCATGAGTTGGCTGCTTCGCCGAAATGGACCTCGTAGCGATTGCCCTGGCTGGCGTCGAGCGGCTCCCACGGCAAGGGCAATGCCAGATTACTCGCCTGGCGAAGTTCCGGGTTATCGTGAAGCATTTCGGCTATCCGTGCCGGGCTCCAGAGTCCCGCCTCCAGACTTGGATTCTGCAACAGTTCGGCCCAAAGCCCGTTGTAGGTTGAATCTCCGATCGGTTCCAGAAACGTGCCAAAGATGGTTCGCGGAATCTGTTGGCTGCCAGCCTCCGCCGCATTCACCTCGAGGGTAGCGGTGCTCGGAATGGACTTCTCGATTGTGACCTGCCCATACACGGTAGCCGCAAAGAACAAACCTAAGGAACCTCTGCGCAGGTGCTTGATTTTGCAACGACGATGGGACTTCAGATAATTTCTTGATTTTGAATCGGTTTTCTGTCGAAAGAGGCGGGTTTCTGCTTGTCTTTTTGGTCTCTTGAGGC
>Ga0224554_1000883_pt1 | contig 21959 bp, 20 predicted proteins | sample 714S22024metaG_FD_180666 | JGI IMG/M metagenome (GOLD analysis project Ga0224554, IMG submission 180666) | Peat soil microbial communities from Stordalen Mire, Sweden - 717 S2 20-24 | ecosystem: Environmental > Terrestrial > Soil > Wetlands > Peat | place: Sweden: Norrbotten County, Stordalen...
AACCCATTCGCGAGGTCATCGGGCAGGTCGATGTGCGTGCTCTCGACGTGTATTTTGCCATCCTTGTCCGTTGTGCGGCTGGTCGCTATGCCGGTAGCAGCTTCCACCGTAAGGTCGACGGGGGTAGCAAAGAATGGCCCGTTCTGTATGTGATGGTTGCGTACGAGCCGAAAGATGCCCTGCTGACTGTACGTCGTGGTCTCGTCATCAATCGACCCGTCCATAAAGTGATAGGTCAGGCGCATCGTGACTTCATCGCCTTGCACGGTCTCTGTAAACTCAACCTGGGCGATGATCTTTCCGGTCTCGGAGCGCGCCACCATGGACGCGCGCCGCGGGAGTTGGATATGTGTCACTGGAATTGGTTCCGCCGGCGCTGCTGTGGCCAACGTTATGGTGAAAAAAGCGGCTACAAGGAATCTGCTTCGCTCCATCCAATACCTCGTTCTAACGATCAGCTGTATGAAATGCCAATTTGCGGCAAATGGCCCACAACAAGAATGGGCGTCACACATCCACCGCCCCAAACACAAACGTCCCGGCCGCGCCTGCTGCCGCGGGTCTGCGAGCATCTGCTCGGCGAAGACGACAGGAGCGTCATGCACATTGCACTCGGGTACGACAGTGGTGATGCGGTTCAGGTAAGCCATAGTCACGCGCAATAGGCTCCCAGCCCGAATCATGGGGTTAGACGTCGCGTGTGTGTTCTGGGGAAGCTGGACCATGAAGACGCGGCAATCCGGCGACAGTCGACTTGCCCATTAGCGGCGATGTTACAGGCCAATCAATTATCCGATTGGCCATTTTGGCGAAGTTACCAGCGCACCACGAGCAATCTTGCCGACGCAAATATCGGGCGGAGCAGGCTGCGGCTCACCATTCTCTTCTCAGCCCAGTCAAAACCATAGCGCTGGTCCGTTGGATTTCAAACTGCACCGCTATCCAAATGAAGCATTCGTGATGATGAAGCATTCGGCCTGTAGCAGCGATCAGGAACGGTACAATTTAAAGTGTCGGATCCGAAAAAGGAGATTCCAGTCATAACGTCAAGTCTGAATAGGACTCGCTTGCAAGACGAAGTTCTCATCCTCGGTGGTGGAGTAGCAGGCTGCGCCGCTTCGATCGCGCTGGCCCGCAAGGGACGAGGCGTGACGCTGATCGAACGCGAGCCCACACCACGCCATAAGGTCTGCGGAGAGTTCCTGAGCGGCGAGGCCCTTGAGGACCTGCACGCGCTCGGCATTGACGTGGCCTCGCTTGGCGCCGCGCCCATCGACCACGTTCGCCTTGCCGCTGGCAGGCGCGCTGCTGAGGCTCCGTTGCCTTTTCCGGCGGCCTCGCTCACGCGCAAGGCGCTAGATACGGCGCTCATCGCGGAAGCAATTTCCGCGGGAGTTCGCGTAGAGCGGGGTCGCAGCGTGCAGGCGCTGGGTCGCACGACAGGGAACGTGTGGCAGGCTACGCTCGACGACGGCACCACGCGTGAAGCTCCAACGGTCTTTCTCGCCACAGGCAAGCACGATCTGCGCGGCTACACGCGTCCTGAAGACCCGGAGCGATGGGTCGCGTTCAAGATGTATTTTCGCCTGGCGCTCGCGCAGGCCGCTGAGCTCGCTCGCGCCTCTGAGCTGATGCTTTATCCCGGAGGCTATGGCGGAATCCAGCCGGTTGAAGGCGGCATTGCAAACCTCTGCTGGGTGGTGCAACAGCGGTATCTGGCACGTGCGGGCAATCGCTGGGAGAATTTTCTCGCGAAGATGCAGCAGGACTGTCCACACCTCGCTATGAGGCTCGCCGGCGCGGAGCCGTTGTTGGCCAAGCCGATCGCCATCACTCATATTCCTTATGGTTACATCCGTCGCACATCGGATGAGGGGCTCTACTGCATCGGCGATCAGGCAGCCGTCATCCCCTCGTTCACCGGCGACGGCATATCCATCGCGCTGCACACTGCGCGATGCGCCGCCGCTGCCTATCATGCAGGCGAGCCGGCACCGGTGTTCCAGGCTAAAATGCGGTCCGCACTGCTTGCCCAGATGCGCCTTGCCGAGTTTGCCGCCGATGGCTTGAACAACGCACTCGCGCGCGCTGTATTACCGTTTTGCCTCAGGGTATGGCCGGGGGTGATGCGCGTGACGGCGAGGCTGACACGCGTGGCCCAGCATGCCGCTGTCGCTCAGCAAGCAGTCGCCAGCTAAATCTGACCATGCCAAAAACCGCAATTCGACGACCGAGAATTGAGCGAGAAGACCGGTCCGATGTCATGGGCCTGCGGCGTGCGGCTTGATATACTGCCGGGCACGCGTCGTTTGTGGTCGAAGCCAGCCCTGACGCCGAACCTTCCCGAGCCTCGTTGCCGGACATCTATAACAGGAACATACCCAATGCATCGATTCCACCGATTCCACCGCTTTGCCGCTACTGCATTCGCTGTCGCCACTGCGTTTGCGCTGTTTGCGCAGGCGCCGGCACAGACGCCGCCAATGACGCCGGATATTCCGGCGAAGTTCGAGCCCCCACAGAATGGCTATGACTATGTGAAGCGCGAGGTGATGATTCCGATGCGGGACGGCGTGAGGCTGTATACCGTGATCGCGATCCCCAAAGGCGCGACGCACGCGCCGATTGTGCTGACGCGCACGCCGTATGACGCCGCCTCGCGCATGAAGGTGATGGAGTCGCCGTATCTGGCCGCGGATCTTATGGTGGGTGACGATGTGTGGGTTGAGGCGGGATTCATCCGCGTGTTTCAGGATGTGCGCGGCAAATACGGTTCGGAGGGCGAGTACGTGATGACGCCGCCGCCGACCGGCCCGCTGAATCCCACCGGGCCAAACGACACCAAAGACGCGTGGGACACGATCGACTGGCTGGTGAAAAACGTTCCCGAGTCGAACGGCAAAGTGGGCATGATCGGCTCGTCTTATGAGGGTTTCACAGTTGTGATGGCGCTGATCGATCCGCACCCGGCGTTGAAGGTGGCCGCGCCGGAGAGCCCGATGGTGGATGGGTGGATGGGCGACGACTGGTTTCATTACGGCGCATTCCGGCAAGTGAACTTGGACTACTTTACTGAGCAGACTACCGTGCAAAAAAGTGGAGACGACATCCCGCGGCTGAATTATGACGATTACACCAACTTCCTGGAGCAGGGCTCCGCCGGTGACTTTGCACGCTACGGAGGGCTGGGGCAGCTGCCCTTCTGGCGGAAGATCGAGGAACACCCGGCGTACGACGAGTTCTGGCAAGACCAGGCGCTGGACAGGTTCATGGCCAAGGTTCCGCTGAAAGTGCCCGTGCTGTGGGAGCAGGGCCTTTGGGACCAGGAGGATATGTGGGGCGCCATCCACTGTTATGAAGCGGTGGAGCCGAAGGATACCAACAACGATATGAATTTCCTGGTGATGGGCCCATGGTTTCACAGCCAAATCAACCGCAAGGGATGGTCGCTGGGACCATTGCTGTGGACCGGCGACACTACGCGGCAGTATCGCCACGATGTTCTTCTGCCTTTCTTCACGCAGTATCTGGTGGATGGTGCGCCCAAAGCCGACACACCGCCAGTGATGGTGTACAACACAGGCGAAAAACATTGGGACCGCTTTACCCAGTGGCCACTGAGCTGCGAAAGCGGGTGCCCGAACAAGTCGCGGCCGCTCTATCTCGAGGCCGGGGGGAAGTTATCCTTCGACGCGCCGGATGCGGAGAGCGGAAAGTATACGGAGTATGTGTCGGACCCGGCCAAGCCGGTGCCGTTTTCGCCGCGGCCATTCGTTGCGACGGACACCGACGCCTGGCGCACCTGGCTGGTGCACGATCAGCGCTTCGTGGATGGCCGGCCCGATGTACTCACATTTGTCAGCGATCCGCTGACAGCTCCGCTCGACCTGAGCGGACGGCCCGATGTGAACTTGTACGCTTCGACAAGCGGCACCGACAGCGACTGGGTGGTGAAACTGATCGACGTCTATCCCGGCACGGATGCCTACGACGCGGCGATGGGCGGCTATGAGCTACCGATCGCAACCGACATCTTCCGCGGGCGCTATCGCACCAGCTTCGAACATCCTGAGGCAATCACGCCGGATCAGCCACTGCTCTATCGCTTCGGGCTGCCGATGGTGAATCACGTCTTCAAGCCGGGTCACCGCATCATGGTGCAAGTGCAGTCGAGCCTGTTTCCCCTGTATGACCGCAATCCGCAGACTTTCGTGCCGAATATTTTCGACGCCAAGCCAGCGGATTACCAGAAGGCGACCGAGCGCGTGTGGCATACGCCGGGAGACGCGAGCTTCATCGACCTGCCGGTTGTCCCTGCCGCCTTGTGAAGGTAGATGTAAAGCGCCATAGCACTCGGCGAGCGATCTAAGTGAGCTGACGCGCTCCCGGCGGATGGGCGGCCATCCAGAAGCAATGGTGATTTTCAATTGTTCCCTGTAAGCCGGCTCTTGTGGAAGCGATTCCTGGACGCGCAGGCGCGGCAGGGCCGGTTGCGGCTAGGCGAAATGCTTCGCCCAGGCCTGGACCCATCCGAGAGTGAGCGCCTGCCAGGGCTTCCAGAAATACAAGACAGAGGCAAGATACTCGGCGGCGAGAAGGGCGGCCGCGCCGACGACAAAGGAGCGCACGAGGCGGCCGCGCCACCAATCCCAAGCGAGCATGAAGACGATGAGCAGAACGTTGCCATAGAAGACGTAGAAGAACCCAGCAAACGCCGACTGCGGCTCTGCCGGGATCAAGTATCCCAAGAGACGGTTGAACCCCGGATCGGCAAGCGAGACGGTTGCCAGGATCATCATTCTTTTATGCGCAGCCGGATTCTTGCGGAGCGAAATGCCCCACGCCAGCAGAACCAGAAAGCCGCCGATGTCGACCACATGAACGAAAACGAATGGATAGGGGAACGGGCCGTGCAGCTTTGCTGCCTGCGCCACCGCGAATATGAAGGCCGCCGGCCCCATCGCCGCCATGAGGCACGCCCAGCACACCGCAAAGACGCCGAGCTTGCGGTGGAAGGCGACGCGGCCGCGCAGCACCAGAAGGACCTGCGCGGTGAGCAGCAGCATCCACACGGTGAAGACTGCCGCGTGCACATGCACGATGGTTGGCGCCGGGGGATTTTGATGCAGGTACCGGGGAAGATCCACGCCGAATCCGGCGATCATGCCCAGCCAGAGGATGCCGAGCCACACGGCGGAAGGCACTCGGTCTTCGCGGGGGCTCCAGGTACCGCGGGTATGCAACGTCATTTTTGGGGCGCGCACTGCGGGCGCTGTCGCCACGGTGACCTCCTGGGGATGCCTTGAAGGAAGATTGCCGGAGGCATCGGTTTGGAGTCAACAGAAAAATTGGGTGGCGGTTGGCGGTGGCGCTATCCCACCCTTTTCGCAAACGGCGCGAAGAAGGATGGGGCAGCCGCAGGGACCAATGAACGAGACGGCAGGGAGTAGCGAATAGGCCAGGCGCGTGCAGTTTTCCGAAATCGGCTGCTCGTTAGCGCGGCGGCGGCTGGTTGCGATCGGTTTCGAGTGAGCTCCGGCTGTTGGGGAACTTCCAGCGGCGCGCCCAGAATATGAAAGCGACCATGAGGGCTAGCGCAACAACCCAGGTCGCGATGTAGACCGGGAAGAAATGGGGGCCGTTGGGGTTCATCAGCACGACTGGAGCCGTGACGATGACGATGAGGATCGCCAGGAAGCCGAGCGTCAAGGCGAACTTCGACCAGCTCCATGTTTCGGCGCGGTGCGCTTTGCGAAAGCCGGCGAGAGCCATGCCGAGCACTAAGACGACGAGTCCGAGCGAAACCATCTGCGACGCGGCTCCTTGGGGAATTGCCAGACCAAACTGCATCAATGCCATTCGATCAGCGAGAAATAACCCTCAGGGGGTAAAGCCCCCAGATTTTATGCGGCTTCTGCGGCACGACTAAAGTCGTGCCCTGACACTTTGTGCTCCTCCGAAGCAGTTCTTGCGCAGCCTGTTACTGGCCGGGCTGGTTGGTGATCGCGGACGGTTGCGCGGAGCGGGCGGCGAGTGCGGCGGCACGGTGCTTGATCCACCATTTGACTTCCCACACGAACATTGTGATGGCGACAATTCCGTCGATCACGAGGGTCGCAATGAGCACCCATTTGTACTGTGGGTGGTTTTGGTAAAGAACGGCGGCGGGTACTGCAGTGGCGTAGAGGAAAACCACGAATCCTACGGCGACAATATAATCGCCGGCGGACAGTTTCATCCCCTGGCGCGAGTAATGACGAATGGTGAATAGGTCCCAGCCAACTTTGAATAGCTCGAACATCTGGTTGTCCTCTTGATTTGAAGATAAGATAGCAGGCTTTGGGCTGCGATGATGGATCGGCCTGAAAAGGCATTCCTCAGGGGCTAAACAGGCTGCGGAAAAAGTTGCCAACGGGAAGAAAACAATTCTTCAGCGGCTAAAGCCGAACTCAATTTGCAGTGTTTGCGGCACGACTAAAGTCGTGCCCTGACACTTCGTGCTCTTCAGAAGCAGTATTTCCGCAGCCTGTAAAGCCCAGCTTTCCTGATCGGTCGAGTGTACGGGCTGAGGCCCGCACCCTTCGACTGACTACCAATAGGTCAATTGTTCGTGGCCGGTTATTCCGGCGTTCCGTTGCCGTGAACCTTCGTGGTGGGCGACCAGTTTCCCGGGAGGATGCCATTTGGGTTTGAGTTTGGAATGTCGGTCTGGTACCACTGGCTTCCGTTGGTCCAGGTCTCGGAATAGCCGGCGGAAACCTTGGTGGTGCTTCCGTCGGGGTTCATCACGGTTTCCTGGTCCAGCGAGTAGTCCACCCAGTCGGAGGCCGCGGTGCTTTGCGCATTCATGGACGCGTTGGCGTTGTTCATGGCGCTTTCGAATTGCGACTCCTGCTGCTGCATGAAGGCCTGGTGCTCGGCCGCCGAGCGCTGCATGATCTGCTGGAACTGCTGATAGATCATCTGGCTCTCCCGTTGTTCCTGAGCTGTCAAATTAGCCAACGCCTGCTGGCCCTCGCGCTGCTGGCGTTGCAAAGCTGCCTGCGTCCACTGGGGCGAGTTCACGCCGTGGGGAAGATTGTTATTGTCGACCAATTGAACCAGCGCGTCGAGCCGGCCTTCGGGCGCCGAGAGCACGTCGACTCTGGCCCAGCATGTGCCGCCGGGGCTGCTCGCATTGGTACTCACCGAGCACTCCACAACGGTTCGCAACCGCTCCTCTAACACGAACGACCCATTCACCACCTCAATCCGCAGCGCTGCCGTGTCGGCCGTGCTGTTTTGCCGCATGGCCGGTGGCGCATTGCTGTAAAGCTGATTCTTCTGCGCGGCCTGCGCCTGCGCCCACTGCGAATATGCCGACGTCACCGCCATCGGCCCCTCGACGTGCACGCCGCCCTGGATGGATCCCAGGTAATACTGCAGGAGGGCGGCCGCCGAAACCGCACCGGAGAGATTGGCACAGCCGGCGTTGAACACGGCCCTCACGTTGGGGTGCCACTGCCAGCCGATCACCGGCTCGATCCGCATCTGCATTAAGGCATCGGGCGAGTAGGCGCGAAAGACGGGCCACGGCGAAAACGTGCAAGCGCTGATCATGGTGATGCCTTGCAGCTTCCACCCGGCGGGGATGGTCAGAGTGGCCGAGGGGATGTTGTTCAGGGATGGATCGGTGATGGTGGCCGTTGTGAATTGATTGGGCAGCGGCGAGGCGGAGACGTAAGTCACAGCGCCGGGCTTGCCGTTGCCGGCGGTTTGCGCGCCAGAGCTGCCACCCTCGGCCACAGGGGCCGTCGCACTTTGAGACGGCTTGCAGCCCGCCAGCAAAACTGTAGTTGCGCAGAACACGACAATACTCCGACCCAACTTGCTCATTTACGGGAATCTCCTTTTCGGTACCAAGTCACTGGATTGTATCGCTCATGAGACGGGTTGCGACAGCGGAAAACAATACTTACGGCGGAGAATCGCTCGATGGGTATACCGGCAAGGAGCGGGGTGGGGCAGCGAGGATTTGATCGCCGGGTGCTTGCCAGCAAAGGGCAAATCATGACAATCTTGTGAGAAGTGCGCAAGTTTTATAGACGAAGGAGCACATAAATCCCCATGCCAATACAAACGACTGAAAAGATCTGGCGCAACGGGAACCTGATTGCCTGGGATCAAGCCAAGATTCACGTGATGAGCCACGTGATTCACTACGGATCGAGCGTGTTCGAGGGAGTGCGCTGCTACGGGCAGCCGCAGGGGTCCGCGGTTTTCCGGCTGCCGGAGCACATGCAGCGACTGCTGGATTCGGCCAAGATCTACCGAATGGAGATTCCATTCACGCTGGAGGAGCTATGCGCGGGAGTGGTGGATACGATTGAGGCGAACGGTGTGGCGCCGTGCTACATCCGTCCGATCGCGCTGCGCGGGTACGGAGAAATTGGGGTGAACCCGAAAGGGTCGCCGGTGGACGTGTACATCGCGAACTTTCCGTGGGGCAAGTATCTTGCCGGACACGGCGGCGCGGATGTGTGCATTTCAAGCTGGAACCGGCTGGCGCCGAACACGATGCCGGCACTGGCCAAAGCCGGCGCGAATTACATGAACTCGCAGTTGATCAAGATGGAGGCCGAAGCGAACGGCTACCAAGAGGGGATCGCGCTGGACGTGAACGGGCTGGTGAGCGAGGGATCGGGCGAGAATGTTTTTGTTGTGCGCAACGGCGTGCTGTTTACGCCGCCGCTGGGGAATTCGGCGCTGTCGGGGATTACGCGGGACAGCGTGCTGACGATTGCGCGGCACCTGGGCTTCACGGTGACGGAGCAGTCGATTCCACGGGAGCTACTGTACATCGCGGACGAGGTGTTCTTTACAGGGACGGCCGCGGAGGTGCAGGGGATCCGGTCGATTGACCGCATCGTGATTGGCGACGGCAAGCCGGGGGAGATTACGAAGAAGATCTCGGACGAGTTCTTTGGGATCGCCAACGGGCTGAAGCCGGATAAATTTGGCTGGCTGACGCCGGTGAAGGTGGACGCGAGCGAAGAGGTGACGGCGTAAAGGCAGGGAATAGCGACCAGGGAACAGGGAATAGGAAAAGCAACAGCAAATGCAAAAACAGAAACGAAGGCCCTTCGGCGAGTGCTGAGGGGCTTTTCTTGTTTGAGGCGCGAGACCAGTCGTAAGGGAAAAACTCTCTCGAACTTAGCGCCGGGAAGACGCCCGTCCCTTCTTCGAAGAAGTGAAGATCATCGTCTTCACGATGGATTGGCAGTCACTGCTCTCGCCGATTTATGGCTGATAACCGTCACTTCTCCACTGTTTCAAAGCTTGAGATGATCGCCCCCTGGTGTTGTAGCGCGACTCGCTTAGTCATCGTCCAGATACTCTTGAGGCACGTCGTCTTCGGGCACTTCACGCGTGCGAACTTCCCCCGTGCGATCTCTGGAATCTTCCACGCCCCACACCACGCCTGCCTCGAACGCGTTTCCTTCCTCGAGCAACTCGTCGACACTTTCAGAATCCGCGCTCTCGACGTTCGAAAGGCCCTCCAGATCTCCCGATTCCAATCCGGAGACCACCGGCGAGGGTTCCAGCGAATCCAGCTGTAGGTATTTGTTCCGTCTCGTGGGGTAGACCGCTTTGGCGCTCCTTGTCTTCGCGGGCGCTCTCTTCGTTTTTGCCGGAGCCTTTTTGCCGGCTACGGGCTTGCCCTGAACGGTTTTCTTCTTCGCCAACCGCTTCTGCGTTGGCTGCGGCGGCTTTCTGGCCGCGCTTTTCTTCGATCCCGTTGATTTCTTTTTGGTCTTCTTTTTGGTGGCCATTCGCGCAGTCTAGCACCGTCCCGGGGGCGCGGCAAAACGCGGCCCGCTCGATTGTGGGGCAATGGACTTATGATGGATCGAAGAGCCGTTCAGGGACCGCGCTGGGGCCGCTCTCGGATCGCGCGGGGCGCGGAGCTTCGCAACGCCCAAGGGAAGGGAAGAAAACAGACCCGTGAAACCGGACATGAGAGTCTCGTTTGCCGGACTGGAGTTGACGACGCCGGTCATCGCCGCCAGCGGGACCTTTGGATATGGGATTGAGTTTGAAGAGATTGTCTCGCTGGAGAAGCTGGGCGCGATCGTGACCAAGGGGATCTCGCTGGAGCCGATGGCGGGCCACGCGCCGCCGCGCATTGTGCAGACGGCGGCGGGGATGCTGAATGCGATCGGCCTGCAGAATTTAGGCGTGGAAGATTTCGTCGAGCGGAAGCTGCCGCCGATGAGCCGGCACCCGAGTTGCAAGGTGATTGTGAATGTGTTCGGGCGCACGGTAAACGAATATGTGGGAGTGATCGACCGGTTAAACGACGCGGAGGGGATTTCGGCATACGAATTGAACGCATCTTGCCCCAACGTGCAAGCGGGCGGAATGGCATTCGGAACCGATCCGTATTCGCTGGAAGAGCTGGTGGAGCGGACGAAGAGGGTGGCCATTCATCCGCTGATCGTGAAGCTCTCGCCGAATGTGACGTCCATCGGGTACATGGCGCGCGTCGCGGCGGAAGCGGGCGCGGACGCGGTGAGCCTGGTGAATACATTTCTGGCCATGTCAATCGATGCAGAGACGCGGCGGCCGCGGCTCAGCAATGTGTCGGGAGGACTGTCGGGGCCGGCGATCAAGCCGATTGCGCTGCGCATGGTGTACGGCGTGGCGCGGGCCGTGAACATTCCGATTCTGGGGATGGGCGGGATCGTCACGGCGGAAGACGCGGTGGAGTTCATGCTGGCCGGGGCGACGGCGGTGCAAGTGGGCACGGCGAGCTACGCCGATCCGCGCGCGACCGAGCGGCTGGCGACGGGGTTGGAATCGTGGTGCAAGAGCCACGATGTGGAGAAGGTGGCGAGCTTGACGGGGGGGCTGAAGAGCAGGGAATAGCGAGTAGCCAATAGTCAATATCCAGTAGCCAATAGCCAGTAGCCAATAGCCAATAGAGCGTAGAAAGACAGAGAACAAGGAACAATCGTGAGCTTCAAAGGGGATGGGCCTACAGGCGCTTGATGAAGGCGAGGGCTTCGGCGAGTTGCGGGAAGCGGGATTCGTCGGCCTTGAATTCCGGAGGGTGGACGCAGCGGCGCAGGCCGCGGGTTCTGACGGGGTGTTTGAGGTGGAGCATCTCGTGATAGAGCAGGTACTCGATGGCATAGCGAGGGCTGGAGGGGCGGTCAAAGACGCGGCTGACGACGATGGTATTGTGGGCGGCGTCGTAGTGGCCGAGAGAACGCTTGGCGTGGTGCTCGCTCCAGGTGAGGTCTGGACGGCCGAGCAGCCCGCCGAAAAAACGCGCATTGAGCGCGTCGAAAACTTCATCAAGATTAAAGTAGCGGCCTTCGGGGCCGAAGAAGCGCTTGCTGCCACGCGCCGTGCGGACGAGCTCGGTTTGGCGCGTGACGGCGGTCGAGGAGGCGAAGCGCTTGTAGCGCAGGTTGTGCGCCCGGTCGATGGGCTTGCGATAGAGCTTGGCAAGAAGAATGTGTGCGATGGCGTGGAGGACGGATTCGGGCGCGCCCTCGAGAAGATCGGAGAGACTGGCGTGGATCTCGCCTTCGCGGATGCGAATGGTGGTGTTCAACGAGGTGAATCTGCGGAAGCGGACATGAATGGGCGGCATGGGAGCACGCGGGCGGATGGCGCGGTACTCGAGCTGAAAGATGGGGACGACGTCGGGGGCCACGGAAAGCAGAATAACAGCGACCGATGACTGGCGGCTTCACTTCGGCTCGTAGCGGTCCTGGCCCTTCTCGTCGGGATGGGCTTTGAAGTAGGCTTCCTGGTCCGTGGTGATTTGCGTTGCAGAATCGGAGAGATCGCCAATGCTGTCGAAGGCCTCTTTGAGCGATAGCTCGAAGCCAGGCTCGCTGGGCAGGGCGTGAAGAACCGCTTGCCAGCGCGCAACGCCTTCATTGAGCCCCTTGAGCGATTTCCGAAGGTCGGCTTTGCGTTCGGAGTAAACATCGAGGTTGTCGTCGAGCTCGTCAACGAGGGCAGCGAAGTCCTCAAGCTCGCCGTTGAGGCGCTGGATGCGCGCGGGAGTGTGCGCACGGGTTATGAGTCCCTTGATGGTGTAGGAGTGGTCGTCGAGAAACTTGACGTAAAGGCCGACGCGGGCGACGGGATCGACGCCGGCCTCGGCGATCTGGTCCTGCTGGGCTTCGGTCAGCGGCTCGCGTTTTTCTTTCTGCCCGGCGAGCGGGGCAGCGACGAGCAACGAGAAAAGAATGGCAGCGAGGGTGCGCATGGCGGCAATGCTCCGACGAGTTTATTCAAGCACATTCCGGGTGGGACGGCGAAGCTGAGATCCGCGCAGCGACAATTTCGGCTCGGATGATCGCAATTATTCGGACTTCGCAAATAGCTCCGATGCGACATGGTCTGACAGATCCCAGGGTTTCGAAGGGTCGAGATTTTCAAGCACGACGATACAGATGCGCTCGGCCGGATACCGCTGGATAGAACTGTCAAAGCCCTTTACGCCGCCGCCGTGGTAATACAACAGCCGTCCAAACCTGTGCGTTATCACCACGCCATAGCCGTAGTTTTGTCCGCCATATGCCGTGGTTTCCGGATACACAGCAAACATCTGGTCCAACGAACGAGCGGTAAGAAGTTTCCCGGGACTGGCCAGAGCCTCGTTCCATAAGTACAGATCCTCTACAGTCGAGTAAACCGATCCGGCGGCAAAGGGGATGCTCATATCAATGAAGTCCGCGTTGGTGAGGCCTGCGTTGCCGACCATGTAACCGGAGGCCCGATTGCTGAGAATCATTGTCTGGTTGTCATATCCCGAGTTCCTCATCCCTAATGGGGTGAAGATGTTCTTCTGTAAGAACTCCCTGTACGACATCCCGGAGATTCTTTCGATGACCATGCCCAGCAGCACGTAACCGGTATTTGAGTAGTGCAACTGGGTTCCGGGCTTGAACTCAAGAGGCTTGGTTGCCGCCAGTTCGACCATCTCTCGCGGCGTCGCGCCAGTTCGATTCAGCTCTTGTTCAACACGCGGCATTTCAGCATAGTTCGGAATGCCCGAAGTGTGCGTTAGAAGCTGATGTAGTGTGATGGACTGCCAGGACTCCGGGAGGCCGGAGACGTATTTCGAGATTTTGTCTTGTACGTCCAGCTGCCCGCGCTCCTGAAGAAGAAGGATGCAAGCGCCGGTGAACTGCTTGGTGAGGGATGCAATGCGAAACTTTGTTGCAGGGCCATTGGGAATGTTCCACTCCGCATTGGCAAGTCCATAGCCCTTCTCAAACGCGATCCTGCCATCGATTCCAATCAGCACCGTGCCGCTAAACAGCCTGTGTGCAGTTTGAGCTGAAATGTATGAGTCCGCTCGATGAATGGCGCGAGTTGCCGGGTTGTCCTGGCAGCGCGCATCGCGCGCGCACCAGCACATGAAGCCGGCAAGCAGCCAGAGAACTGCGTGAGGATGAAATGAAAACAGTTGGAGTAAACGCAGGCGGACTCGCATCGTCGTCTCTTCCGGTGTCCGTTTAAATTATCGCGCCGGCAGCAGGCGAGACGATGTGCGGCGAACTATTTGCCGCGGAAGACCTGCAATAAAGCTGCATTCTTCGCGTCGGTGACCTGGGCGAGGGTTTGCTCGACGAGAGGGCGATCGTCGACGCTGCTTGCCTGAAGCATTTCGCCAAGGCGGAAGGCGGTGTGGCTGAGCATGAGCTCGGCGTTCTTGAGGCGTTTGTCGTTATCGGAGACGCCGAGGTGGATCTTCTTCGCGATCCGCTGAATCTGCTGGAGCAGGCTTGTGGCCCTGGATACGTTGCCAGCCTGGTACTGGCTGATGCTCATCTCCGTCATCTGTTGTACGAGCTGCGCATAAAGGAAGGATTGCTCGCGCGGCTGGGCCTGGCTGGCGCGGGTTTCGAGCGCATCAAGCGTTTGCTGGTCGGGCAGGGAACTATCGGAAGCGGAAGCGTGAGTATAGCCAACGTTCAGGCTGAGGGTGAGGAAGACGGCGATGGGAACCACAGTCCGCATAGGGGAACTCCTCTGACGCGGTTCTGCCCCCGAATTGTGACTATAGTACGCACATTGCACAACAAACCGCAAGGGCTATGATGCGGGATTTTGATGCGACGAATCACTCGGGAAGCAAAGACAAGAGGGTGAATTCCGGGAATAGAAGGGCGCCCAGTTAGGGCCGGAAGCGCGGTTAGAGCTATTTTTCGAGGATTTGAAGCCGCTGGTGGGCCTGCCACTCCTGGTTGGGATACTTGCCGGCGGAGGCCGAGAGAAAGCGGTGATAATAGGCGGCGGCCTGGGATTTCTGGTGCAGCGAATCGTATGCGGTAGCCCAAAGCCAAAGAGTTGAGGGGATCTCTGGCATGGAGCGTGAGCGCATGGTCAGCGCGTGGAGGGTGACGTCAGGATGGCTGGTTTTGGAGGCGGTAAAGGCCAGACCGCTCCAGCCGTCGACGTTGGCCGGATCCAGTTGAGTCGCCTTGTCGAAGACCGGGTAGGCTTGCCCGGGCTGGCCCAGGTGAACGAGATTCTGGCCGTGGGCGACGAGCAGATCGGGATCGTTGGGGCTTGCGGCGAGGAGGTGGAGGAAGAGCTGGTCGGATCCGGCATAGTCGGCGGCATCGGCGAGGACCGCGGCCAACATATGCGTAATGGCGGGGTCATCGGGGTGGGCGGCGTGGAGTTTTTGGAGAAGCGGGAGGGCCTCGGCTTTGTCCTGATCGGCGAGCACCGTGGCGAGTTGTGCGTTGAGCGTGGTGTCATCGGGATTTTTGGCGAGGGCGGCGCGGAGGAGGGTCTCGGCGCCCGGGTAGTCTTTGCGCAGGATGAGCAGATGGGCGAGGCCGGCGCTGGCAGGCGCGGATTGCGGATCTTTGTCGAGGACACGGCGAAAGGCGGCTGCGGCGGCTTCAAGCTGGCCGGTCTTTTCGGCAAGCTCGGCGGCGAGCAGCGTGTCGGTTGCCGTTTCCGGCGTCAGCTTGAGGGCTTCAAGCAGGTCATTCGAGGCTGCGGCGGGATCGGAGTCGCGATCGATAAGGGCGAGTGCGCGCCAGGCGCGAGCCTTGAGCACAGGATCGGCCACGCCGGGATCGAGAGTGGTGGCAATGACCAGTTCGGGACGGGCATCGGAGAGCTTGTTCTGGCGCGCGAGAAGCAGGCCAAGAGAGAGGTGAGCCTCGAAGGAGTTGGGATCGGCGGCGATGGCGCGACGGTAGAGAGCAGCGGCGTCGTCGAGACGATCCTGCTCGTCGGCAACGTAGCCGGCGTCGAAGAGAGCGCGCGCATCGGCGGGATGGGCGGCGAGGTACGGGTCGAGTCTGGCTTCAGCGGTCTTCCAGCCGGATGCGGCGATGGCGGCTTCAGCGGCGGCTACTTCGGCAGGAACGGATCGTGGAGTTGGGGCGGGTGCATTTGAGGCCGATGAAGGCGCCGAGGCGGAGGACGAAGGGGAGTTCTGGGCGAAGATGGGTGCGGGGCCGGTGATCAGCGCAAAAAGCAGGACGAAAAGGGCGAAGCGGACCACGAAATGCCTCAATGAATAGTGTAATCGGCGGGCGGATTGGCGGACCCAGCGGGCAGGCGGGGACTGAAGCCGGATCGGGATTTGGCAATGGGTTGGCCCCAAGAATGATTTTGGGAGAACCATTGGCTTTGGCGCGGCATCTATCAGGGCAGGGAAGCGAAGGCCTGGTACCGGCGAGGCTACTTTCCGCGGCGAGGCATCCGCGATTGCACGTTCTCGAAGGGGTAGGTTGCGGACGTGGAAGATTGGCACAGCCTTCGAAGCAAAGGTCCACACTGACAAAAGGGGGTACTGACTATGAACAAACACTCTAAGGAACCGGAACCACAATTTGAGAATCCCGAAGTGTCGAAGCTGGAGGACGAAACAATCTCGAAATCCACACCGAGAAAGCAATTGGATCGCGTGGCCGAAGAGCTGGCTGAGAAGTCTTCAAAGGTCGAGACGGATGCTGACGAGGGCCGGCCTATCTTCTCGAAATAACGGATTTATTGGGGGCAATTCTGACTCTGGGGCTGAGAGGAGAGGAGAGTACCGGGCATGAATCGCGGGAGCGAGCAAAATTGAACAGACCGGCACTCGCTAGACGGTTCAAAGTCAGACAAGGAGATGAGCCATGCCCAGTCAATTTGAAAACCCGGAAGCCGAGATTGTGGAAAACGAGACAGTTGCGGAGGAATCTCCGGAGAAGAAAGTAGAACAGGTGGCCGAAAAAGCCGCGAGGAAAAGCACAAAGACGGAGCAAGAGTACGACAAGGAACACAACATATTTACAATCTGACCGGCATTGCGGGACATTCAATCCAGAACGAGGGCCAGGAAGGAACCGGCACATGCCGGAGGAACGGACAAATCAAATGACCATCGACGTACTGAAGCATATCCCGCTCAACTCGGCTTACCTTTGCCAGGACTGCGATGCTGTAGGCAATAGCGCAATGCGCTGCCCGGCGTGCGCGTCGCAGGCTTTGATGGGGCTGGCGGGAGTGTTTGACCGCAAAGAATGGAACAGGGAGGCGATTCTCTCGATGATTCCAGGACTGGGTGCTCGACATCTGTGGATGATGGACTAGAGCACTTTCGGATTACACCTGGACTTTTTGAGCGCATTGAAAGGCGGCTCTTATTTCCACCGCTTGCATCAGCATGCAAGAGCGGCGGATCACGGCGGAGATCAGCCAGGGACCCAAATCCCCGATTCATGGTGAATGCAACTTAGAGCTATTGTTCGGCATCCATTGGAAATGCAGGGGCGAGCGGAGGACTATGACCATTCGATTGTGCGCGCTCTTGCCGACGATCAATCTGTTCGAGGTGAACCTATGAAATTCACTTCCATGCAGCATATCCCCTTGTCGTCTGCTTACCTGTGCCCTGACTGCAACAGCATCGGCAACTGTGCGGAGCATTGCCCAGCGTGTGCATCGCCGATCCTTCTGGCACTTGCCAATGTTCTTGACCGCGAGGTGGAGAACGAAGCGATCCAATACGCAGGTAGAAGCGCCCTGGCGGCATAAATTCTCTCCGTTAGACCGATCCAGCGCTGCGCCAAGGTGCGGTTGCAGGCGTTCGGCTATCTGCCTATACCCTCCGGGAGGGTTGCCGAGCAATTTATAATAAAAATGCACGGTTGCGTCCCGAGGCTCGCAGAGAGCACTGTGGCGCGGCCGGAAGACCTTGCTGGGCAGATTCAGAGTTCAAGTGCCGTCTGTGGAATTGTGCAGGGCGCCTTTTCCTCGGTGAAAAAGGCGCTGGACTGCATCGATTCTCCATACAGCAACTCTGAATCTGCCGAATCGGTGCTTTCCCTTTGAACGATGCCATCATTATCCGCGGCGCGCGGACACACAACCTGAAAAATCTCTCCTGCGAGATACCCCACGGCAAGCTGACGGTGATCAGCGGCGTGTCGGGCTCGGGCAAGAGCTCGCTGGCCTTCGACACCATCTATGCCGAGGGGCAGCGGCGGTATGTGGAGTCGCTTTCGGCGTACGCGCGGCAGTTTCTGGAGAGGATTGAAAAGCCGGACGTGGATGAGATCGACGGGATGGCGCCGGCCATTGCCATCAAGCAAAAGAACACGACGCGGAATCCGCGGTCGACGGTAGCGACGGCCACTGAGATCTACGACTACCTGCGTCTGCTGTATGCGCGGTGCGGAGAAGTGCACTGCATTTATTGCGACGGGCTGGTGAAGCGCAACTCGGTGGACGAGGCGGCGGAGGCTGTACTGGCGCTGGGCGAAGGAGCGCGGCTGAATGTGCTGTTCCCCGCGATGAGCGCGGCGGCGCCGGCGGCGGTGACGGAAGCGAAGACGGCGAAAGCTGCGGGGCATGTGGCAAAAACGGCGGGGAAGACCAAGGCGACGGGGAAAGCGGGCGAGGGACTGCATGCGGAGACAGTGAAGGCGCGGTTAGCGGAGTTGCGTGCAAGCGGGTTCAACCGGCTGTGGCAGGAGGGAAGGCTCTTTGAATTCTCGACGCCGGAGTCGCTGATCGATCTGGACCTTTCAGCTCCGGTGTTTGTGCTTTTAGACCGGATTGTTGTGAGCGCCGAAAATCGTCCGCGAATTGTGGACGCTGTGGAGACGGCGTATCGCGAGGCCGGCGAAGTGATTTTTGAGGAGGCTGCGCGCGAGGAGGCGCCGGAGCGGAGGCGGCTGAGAATCAGCGGCAACTACGAATGCACCAATTGCCATCGGCCGGGGCGCGAGCCGGAGCCTCGGTTGTTCAGCTTCAACAATCCGTTTGGGGCGTGCCCGCGGTGCCAGGGGTTCGGCAACACGGTGGATTACGATTTGGGCCTGGTGATTCCCGACCAGGGGCTGACGCTGGCGGGCGGCGCGATCGATCCGTGGAACCGGCCGAAGTACCGGCCGTGGTTTGGCGAACTGCGCAAGCGAGCGGCGGAGCTGGGAGTGCCGTTGGACGTGCCGTGGCGCGATTTGCCTGAAGCAGCGCGCGAGACAGTGCTGCGCGGCAAGCCCGCCTCGGCGAGCGGGGAGGGATTCACCGGCGTGATGGGATTCTTTGCGCAGTTGGAGCGCAAGAAGTACAAGCTGCATGTGCGGGTGATGTTGAGCAAGTACCGTGGCTATGCGGAGTGCCCGGATTGCCGCGGGCAGAGGTTGAGGGCGGAAGCGCGGGCGGTGCGGATTGCGGGGAAGAACATTTGCCAGGCGACGGCGTTGACGATCGCGCAGGCCAAGGAGTTTTTCGACGGGCTGAAGCTTTCGCCGATGCAAGAGGAGATTGCGGGGCCGATTCTGATCGAGGTGCGTCAGAGGCTGGGCTTTCTTGTCGCCGTAGGGCTCGAATACTTGACGCTGGATCGGCTGGCGTCGACGTTGAGCGGCGGCGAGGCGCAGCGCATTCAACTGGCGACTTCGCTAGGTTCGCGGCTGGTTGGAGCGCTGTATGTGCTGGATGAGCCATCGATCGGACTGCACACGCGTGACACGGCGCGGCTGATCCATATTCTTGAGGAGCTGCGCGACCTGGGAAATACGATTCTGGTGGTGGAGCACGACGCCGACATTTTGCGCGCGGCGGACCATCTGCTCGATCTGGGGCCGGGCGCGGGGGAGTTCGGCGGGAGATTGCTTGCGGAAGGCGTGCTGGCGGAGATTGAGGCGAATCCGGCGTCGCTGACGGGGCGATATCTGAGCGGGAAGATTTCGATTCCCGTGCCCTCACGCAGGCGTACGCCGGGACGCGAGAAGCTGGTGCTGCGCGGAGCGCGTGCAAACAATCTGCACGGACTGGATGTGGAGATTCCGCTGGGAATGCTGGTGGCGGTGACGGGCGTTTCGGGTTCGGGCAAATCGACGCTGGTGCACCAGGTGTTGTATCGCGCAGTTGCGCGGGCGCTGGGCCAGAGCGATGGCAGCGATCCTTCAGGCGTATTCAGCTCGCTGAGTGGCGTGGAGCGGCTGAACGACGTGGTGCTGGTGGACCAGACGCCGATTGGGCGCACGCCGCGATCGAATCCGATCACGTACATCAAGGGATTCGACATGGTGCGCGAACTTTTTGCCGCGCAGCCGGAGGCCAAGCGGCTTTCGCTGACGCCCGGACATTTTTCGTTCAACGTGCCGGGCGGCCGCTGCAACACCTGCGAGGGCGACGGCACGGTGACAGTGGAGATGCAGTTTCTGGCTGATGTGGAGCTGCCATGCGAAGACTGCAACGCCACGCGCTACCAGGCGAAGATTCTCGGCGTGCACTACAAAGGCAAAAACATTCACGACGTTCTGCAGATGACAGTGAAGGAGGCGCTGCGCTTCTTTGCCGGGCAGACCAGGCTGCTGGAAAAGCTGGCGGTGCTGGACGAGATCGGGCTGGGTTATTTGCGGCTGGGGCAGTCGGCGACAACGCTCTCAGGCGGCGAGGCGCAACGCGTGAAGCTGGCGGCGCATCTGTCCGCGGTGCGCGCGGTGAATGCGACGGCGAAGCCTTCGCAGGCGAGCCGCGTGCTGTACATCCTGGATGAGCCGACGACGGGGCTGCACTTTGACGATGTGTCAAAGCTGCTGACGGCGTTTCGCAAGCTGATCGATGGCGGAGGGTCGCTGATCGTGATCGAGCACAACCTGGACGTGATCAAGAGCGCTGACTGGGTGATCGATCTGGGGCCGGAGGGCGGAGAAGGCGGCGGGCGCATTGTGGCGGAGGGCCCGCCGGAGAAGATTGCGGCGAATCTGCTGTCGCACACAGGGAAGTGGCTGGCGCGGGTGCTGTGAACAATAGCGAATAGCCAATAGCCAATGGGCGCGGTTTCTCCGTTCCGGCGCCGGCGGACGACTGGTGAATCGCGTCAGGTGGGCGGCGCGAACTCGGGGATCGCGGCGTGGCGCGAGAAGCACCAGCCGTTGCCGTGCAGCCAGCATGATTCGTTTTTATCGTGAGCGTCGCGGCGAAGAGAGCGAACTCCGGCGCCGCGATCGCGCTTGAGCGCACGGGCGAGCTCGTCGCTGACGGCGGAGTCGCGCGCACCTTCAAAATCGACAAAAAAGACGGAGCCGCAGAGCATGGCAGAGAACTGATCTGCACTCTTGTGGGTGAGGTAGGCCATGGTTCCCGGGCCTCGCGTTGATGTGAGCGGGAAGAGGAGCTTGCCTTCGGGCTTGAGGGCGGCGAGCCATGAGGCGAGAGGATGCGTTGCTCCGGCGCTGACGACGATGACATCGGCGGAATGGAATGGGCCCTCCGCACCGTTGGCATGAGCAACGGTGACCTGTGGCCAGGGCTCGAGCGCGATGCGCGCACGGGCGGCGAGGCCTTCGTCGATTTCGACGGCGACGACATTTCCCTGAGGGCCGGTGAGCTCGGCGAGAATGGCGGAGTAATAGCCCGTGCCGCAACCGAGATGAAGGATGTGGTCGCCGGGGTGGACGTTGAGCAGGCTGAGGTGAGAGGCCCAAAGGCTGGGCTGGCCGTTATTCAGGCGCTTGGCCGCGTCGAGCACGATGAGGGCATCCTGATAGACGTTTCGGGGCTCGTCGCTTTCAGTGAAGTACTCTGTGCCGCTGGTCTGAATCATCCACGGACCGAGGCCAACGAAACGTTCGCGGGGCACGGTGGAGAAGGCGCGGAGAATATCGGGAGAGGAGATGTGGTTGATGCGGCACAGCTCCTTGGCGTAGAAGAGCCGCGCGGATTCGATCAGATCGGCCGTTGAAGGCTGCATCGCGTTAGGCTGCGGCGTCGCTACGAAGTTGAAGAGGGATGGCGCCGCCTTACGCTGGAATTATAGGCGCGGGCGCTCGCGGACCGTGAACAGAAAGCCTGGCAGAATCGAAGGCCTCGGGACCGAGGCCGCGAATTTGTGAAGTCGAAGCTACTTCCGCGCGTCGGCGAGCGCTTTCAGATAGGCGCGGGCGGTTTCGGTGATGGTTTCCGCGTTGCCGGCGTCGATGGCGGCGAGATTGACGAGGTCGCTGCCCACGCCGAGTGCGCGTGCGCCGGCCTTGATGAAGCTCTCGGCGGTTTGAAGCGTGACGCCGCCGGTGGGAATGAGCTTGAGGTGGGGAAAGGGCGCGAGCAGCGACTTTAGATAGCTGGCGCCGCCGACAGCGGAGCAGGGAAAGATCTTGACGTAATCGGCGCCAGCGTTCCAGGCGGTGATGGCCTCAGTAGGCGTAAGCGCGCCGGGGCATGAGATTTTTTTGTTCGTCTTGGTCCGTGATATTACCTCAGGATGCAAGCTTGGGCTGACGACGAACTCAGCGCCCGCGTCGATAGTGGCCTGCGCCTGATCGGCGGTGGTAACCGTGCCGGAGCCGAGGAGGAGTGCGGAGCCGTAGGCTATCTGGAGCTCCTTGAGGAGATCGATTGCGCCGGGAACGGTCATAGTGACTTCAACGATGGTGACGCCGCCAGCGATCATGGCGTCAACGACGGCGCGGCCCTGAGCGACGATCCTG
>Ga0224554_1000885_pt1 | contig 21940 bp, 13 predicted proteins | sample 714S22024metaG_FD_180666 | JGI IMG/M metagenome (GOLD analysis project Ga0224554, IMG submission 180666) | Peat soil microbial communities from Stordalen Mire, Sweden - 717 S2 20-24 | ecosystem: Environmental > Terrestrial > Soil > Wetlands > Peat | place: Sweden: Norrbotten County, Stordalen...
CAGAGTTCGGCGGCCTGGCGAAGGAATCCGGCGGGAGGAATCTGGATGTCGGCCTCGCCCTGGATGGGCTCGACGAGGAATGCGCAGGTGTTGGGCGTGATGGCGTGGCGCAGGGCATCGATATCGCCGTAAGGGATGATTTTGAAGCCGGGCGCGAAGGGGCCGAAGCCGTCGCGATACTGATCGTCAGACGAGAAGCCGACGATGGTGATGGTGCGGCCGTGAAAGTTGCCGGAGCAGACGATGATTTCGGCCTGGCCTTCGGGGATTCCCTTGACCTTGTATCCCCACTTGCGCGCGGTTTTGAGGGCGGTTTCAACGGCCTCGGTGCCGGAGTTCATGGGGAGCACCATGTCATAGCCGGTGAGGTCGTGGAGATCCTTGCAGAGCAGGGGGAGCTGGTCGTTGCGGAAGGCGCGCGAAGTAAGGGTGACCTTGGCAGCCTGCTCGTGGAGGGTGGCGAGGATTTTCGGATGGCAATGGCCCTGGTTGACGGCAGAATAGGCAGCCAGGCAGTCGAGATAACGCTTGCCGTCGACGTCGTACACCCAGACACCCTCGGCGCGCTCGATGACGACGTCGAGGGGATGATAGTTGTGCGCTCCATGCTGGTTTTCGAGGTCAACCAGGTCCTGGGCACGGGAGTGGGTCTCTGCTTGAGTCTTCATGGTCTGTCTCTTCCATTGTGCCAGACGGACAGGGGTCAGGGATCAGAGATCAGGGATCAGAAGGGCGGGGACTAAGGGACTGAGGGACTTAGGGACTGAGGGACTTAGGGACTGAGGGACTTAGGGACTGAGTTTGGCTGGAATTGGTGGCAGGGTGGGCTGGCGTCGTGTACAACTGACGCATGTCAAAATGTCTTCCCCTTGCCCTGCTCGCCCTCGCCAGTTCCCTGCTTGCTGCGCAAAACCCAGGAACCCCGACCGCCGCTGAGGCTAAGCCTGCGGGCTTGCCTACGATTGCTGCGAAGACTGTGGGCATGACGCGGATGGGGGGGATGCTGCCGCTGGATTGGGATTCGAAGAGCGGAAAGCTCTATTTGGAGATCCCGGAGTTGAGCAAAGACCTGCTTTATATGCACTCGCTGCCCTGGGGAACGGGGTCGAACGACCTGGGACTGGACCGCGGGCAGGTTTCAGAGGGTGCGATTGTGCGCTTTGAGCGGATCGGGCCCAAGGTGCTGCTGGTGGAACCGAACGAGATGTTCCGGAGCTCGTCGAATGAGCGCGCTGAACAGTTGGCGGTGAAGCAATCGTTTCCGGAGTCGGTGTTGTGGGGATTTACGGTGGAGGCCGAGGACGCGGGCGGCGCGGTGCTGGTGGACGCGACGGAGTTTTTTGTGCGCGACGCACATCGGGTTGCCGAAGTGCTGGCGGGGGCGAAGCAGGGAGCGTACAGGCTGGACCCGTCGCGCAGTTCGATTGCGCTGGATGGGACGAAGGCCTTCCCGAAGAACACGGAAGTTGAAGCGATATTGACGTTCACGACCGACGACCCGAGCAAGGCGGAGTTTGTGGGGAACGTTGCGCCGGATCCGCATGCGATGACAGTGCGCGAACACCAGTCGCTGATCGAGCTGCCGGGACCGGGATTTACGCCGCGCAGGTTCGACCCGCGAGCGGGGTATTTTCCTGAGAGCTATCGCGATTACACGACGCCGCTGGGCGAGCCGCTGGACAAGCAGTTCATCATTCGCCACCGGTTGACGAAGAAGGACCCGAACTGCGTGCGGGCATGCGAGGCGGAGAAGCCGATCCAGTATTACGTGGACCGGGGCGCACCGGAGCCGATGCGCACGGCGCTTCTGGAGGGCGCGCGGTGGTGGGACGAGGCGTTTGAGGCCGCGGGATGGGCGAAGGGGACGTTCCGCGCGGATCTGCTGCCGGAGGATGCCGACCCGATGGACGTGCGCTACAACATCATCCAGTGGGTGCACAGGTACACGCGGGGATGGAGCTACGGAGATGCGGTGGTCGATCCGCGGACGGGCGAGATTATCAAGGGGAATGTGACGCTGGGGTCGCTGCGTGCGCGGCAGGATTACATGATTGCCGAGGGGCTGCTGTCGCCTTATGTGGATGGCAAGGCGCTGCCGGCGGCGAGCGATCCGATGTTGAAGATGGTGCTTGAGCGCACGCGACAACTGGCCGCGCACGAGACGGGACACACGCTGGGACTGGAACACAATTTTGCGGCGAGCAGCTTTGCTCATGCGCCGGGCGAAACGGTGTCAGTGATGGATTATCCGTTTCCGTACATCACGCTGGACGGGAAGGGCGTGCCGGACTTGTCCGAGAGCTACGGTGTGGGGATCGGCGTGTGGGACAAGACGGCGATCGACTACGGCTACCGCGAATTCGACAGCGGAGGCAAGGCGGTGGAAGACGCGGAGGGGCTGAACCGGATTCTTGCGGTGTCAGAAAAGAGCGGGGTGGTGCTGATCTCGGACGAGGACGCGCGGCCGATGGGCGGGGCGCATCCTCACGCGCACTTGTGGGACAACGGCACGGATGCGGCCGACGAGTTGAACCGGGTGCTCGGGATCAGGAGCGCGGCGCTGGCGCGGTTTGGAGAGAACGCGATCAAGGACGGGACGCCGATGGCGCAGCTTGAAGATACGCTGGTGCCGCTCTACCTGCTGCATCGCTACCAGACGGAGGCGGCGGTGAAGGAGATTGGCGGGCTGGACTATCGCTATCAACTGCGCGGCGACGGGCAGATGAATCCGGAGATTGTTGCGCCGGCGGAACAGAACAAGGCGCTGGCGGCGGTGCTGAAGACGCTGGCTCCGGAGACGCTGACGCTGCCTGAGACGCTGCTCAAGATTCTTCCGCCGCGGCCGACGGGATTGCCGCGGACGCGGGAGTCGTTCGCATCGGAAACGGGGTTGACGTTCGATCCGATTGCGGCGGCGGAGTCGGCTGCTGATTTGACGCTGACAGGACTGCTGAATCCGGCGCGGGCTTCGCGGCTGGTGCAGTACCACATGCGCGTGCAGGGGTCGCCTTCGTTGCGGGGCGTGATGGAAGCGATTTCGACGGCGACGGCTTACCGGCCAGAGGGCGGGCATACGATGTCGTCGGAGGTGGAGCGGGCGGTGGAGTTTCGCGGGCTGGAGGCGATGCTGGCGCTGGGCGTGAATGCGGAGGCGTCAAGCCAGGTGCGGGCGATTGCGCGATCGCACATTGCGGATGTGCTGATTCAGTGGACGACGGCGGCGCCGCTGACGGATACGGCGGAAGCGATTCACCGGGCAGCACTGATCAACCGAATTGAGGAGTTTGAGAAGGATCCGGCGAAGTTTGTTCCGGCGGCTCCGGTGGAAGCTCCTCCTGGAATGCCGATCGGGGATGATTTCGATTACTAGTTGTCAGTTGTCAGTTGTCAGTGGTCAGTTGTCAGTAGTCAGTAGTCAGTAGTCAGTTGTCAGTGGTCAGTTTTCAGTGGTCAGTTGTCAGTGGACAGTTGTCAGTGGACAGTTGTCAGTGGACAGTTGTCAGTGGACAGTTGTCAGTGGACAGTTGTCAGTGGACAGTTGTCAGTGGACAGTTGTCAGTGGACAGTTGTCAGTGGACTGAAATCGGCGTTGCTCTATCCCCGGTCCCCAAAGGCGAGGGACCGGGGGCACCCTTCTGCAGATGATCTAGCTTACACTCAAACCACATGCTTAACCGGGGCTATGCTTACACTGCGATCATCAGCAGCAAAGACCATGGACAAACCCTGCTCTCGCACCTGGCAAGCCTTTATCCCCACTCAACCCCGGAAGCATGGCAAGAAAAACTGAACAACGGCGAGGTCACCCTTGACGGCGTTACCGCCGCAGGAAGCGAACGGGTGACTCGAGGCCAAACGCTTGTCTGGAACCGTCCGCCCTGGATTGAACCGGACGCTCCTCAGCACTTCGAAGTCCTGTTCGAGGACGCCCATCTGCTGGCCGTGAACAAACCGGGCGGGCTGCCCACCCTGCCCGGCGGCGGCTTTATGGAAAACACCCTGCTGCGCCTGGTGCAAAAGCAAAACCCCAACGCAAACCCTGTGCACCGGTTGGGCCGGGCTACCAGCGGCATCGTCCTCTTTGCCAAAACGCCGCAGGCGGCCTCCGCTGTATTCGCAGACTGGAACACACCCAAGATTCAAAAAATCTATCGGGCGCTGGCTCAAAACATTGCCGAGCACGACGCCTACGAGATCCTCACACCGATCGGCCTGGTACCGCACCCGCGCCTCGGTCAAGTGTGGGCTGCCAACCCTGGAGGCAAACCGTCGAAGTCATTGGCACGGGTGATCGCGCGCGGCGCAAGCTACACGACAGGCACCACGACATTTGAGGTAAGCCTGCACTCGGGGCGCCCTCATCAAATCAGAATCCATCTGGCATCCATCGGCCATCCACTTGTGGGCGATCCGCTGTACGGATTAAACGGCCAGCCGCTTGAGAATCTCCCCGGCTTGCCCGGCGATGGAGGATATTTTCTGCACGCGCAATTTCTGAAATTCCAGCACCCCATCAGCGGAGAACAAATCAATCTTGAGGCGGGTTTGCCGGACGGATTTGGTGGTCGGTGAACAGTGGGCAGTGGACAGTGGTCAGTGGTCAGTTGTCAGTGATCAGTGGTCAGGGATCAGGGGTCAGGGATCAAGGATCAGTTGTCAGTGAACTGGCGTGGGCGTTGCTCTATCCCCGGTCTCAGAATCGAGACCGGGGGCACCCGCTGTTTTTGAGGTGGCCGACGCCCGGCGATGAAAGAGCGCTGCGTTTTTCATTGCGTCGTTTCCCATCCTTGGTATGATCTCGTAACGCGGCGGAGAGAGCTGCATGACTTTCCCCGCTGACACACCCGCAAGGAGACTTTCATGGCACGAGTTACCGGAATCGGCGGCGTCTTTTTGAAGGCCCGCGACCCCAAAGCCTTAGCCGCCTGGTACGCACAGCACCTTGGCATCGAGATCGCCGACTACGGCGGCGCCAGCTTCCTGTGGTCCGACGAAGTCCCGGCCGGTACCGGGCAAACTACGTGGATGCTGTTTCCCGATGCCAGCAAACATTTCGGCGACCCCGCGCAGCGCGCGATGATCAACTATCGCGTGGACGACCTCGAAGGCATGCTCGCTCAGCTCAGCGCCGCTGGTGCGACCATCGACCCCAAGCAGGAAGCTGCTTCGTACGGAAAATTCGCGTGGTTCACGGATCCTGAGGGGAACCGGGTGGAGCTTTGGGAACCGCTTGTCGACGAGGCGACGTAGTCCCTCGGGGGCTAAACAGGCTGCGGAAAAAGGCATCTGTGGTCGGGCGAAATTAGCAGGGGCTGAAGCCCGACGCTTATTTGGCGGCCTTTTCGGCACGAGTGAACTCGTGCCCTGATACAAACCACTTCGCCAATGGAGTTTTTCCGCAACCTGTAAAGCCCCAGAGTTATTTTTCGAGAGTTTATCGGCGCGGCTAAAGCCGCGCCCCTTCAAAACCAGATCGCTCATGGTCTTTTCGCAACAGCATTTGCTTCCTGTGAAGGGAATGACCTTGCGCCGTCCCTCCGGGACTCCGTTGTGAGTTTCTGGAATTCGGCATCCCCACGCTGAAGCGCGGGGCTAACACTGTGCGCCTACGGCGCGGTGGCGAGGCCATAACTTTTGCAGCGCTCAACAAAGCCGTGCCCTTTCAAAACAGTGCGGTGGTATGAGACTGTCAGCAAACAGAGCAGCCTCCGGTGATTGATGCCGGAGGCTGTTTCTTGTTTGATTGTCTGTTGCGTCTGGCTTCTCTACTTCACGCTTACTTTTGGTTCCACTGAAAGGCCGGGGCGGAGGAGCTTGTTGGGGTCCTCGCTGGCGAGGTTGGTGAAGTCGATGCGGACCGGGACGCGCTGCACGACTTTGACGTAGTTGCCGGTGGCGTTCTCAGGCGGGAAGAGACTTAGGACCGAGCCGGTGGCTCCGCCAATTTGGGTGACCTTGCCGGAGTAGTCCTTGCCGGTGGAGTCGACGTGGATCTCGACCTTCTGGCCGGCGGACATGCTCTTCAACTGTGTCTCCTTGAAGTTGGCCGTGACCCAGAGGTCGTCGAGGGAGACGAGGGTGAGGAGGTTCTGGCCGGGGGCGACGTTCTGATCGACCTCGACGCTTTTGCGGGTGATGATGCCAGCGGCAGGGGCGACGATTTTGGTGTAGCCGAGGTTGAGCTTCGCCATGTCGAGCTGGGCCTGGGCCTGCATGACCTGGGCTTGGGCCGCCTTTGCGCGCGCGCTTTGCGCAGCAACTTGCTGCGGTCCGGTTTCAGCGTACTTCAAACCGGCCTGCGCAGCCGTTTCTCGATCGCGCGCCGCCTGAACGCCGGAAACTGCGGCCTGCTCATTGGCAAGCGCATCGGCAACCGCCGCCTTGGTGGCATCGGCCTGGGCAACGGCCGCGTCCCACTGCTGCTTGCTGATGACGTCTTTCTCGACCAGGGGCTTGTAGCGCTCGAGGTCAGCCTGCGCCTTTGTGTTGTTGGCCTGGGCCTGTGTGACGAGGGCCTTTGCGGCTTCAAGCTGCTGCAGGGTCTGCTGAATGCCGGCCTGCGTACCGCTCACATCAGCGCCGGCCGAACGGAGATTGCTGCCGGTGTTGACCGTGGAGATGGGAACGGCGACATTGGCGGCGATGGCGTTGGCCTGGGCAGTGGCAAGGGCAGCCTGCGCGTTCTCTACGGCAACCTGGTAGTCGCTGGGATCGAGTTCGGCGATGACGTCGCCGGCCTTGACGAGCTGGTTCTCCTCGACGTCGACCTTGAGGACCTGGCCGGAAACGCGCGAGCTTACCTGGATGAGGTGGCCGTTGACCTGGGCATCGTCAGTGTCTTCACTGAAGGTTGAGCGCCACCAGAATCCGGCGGCCACGAGCACGAGCACGATGACGACAACGATGAGGATGCCCCTGCGCTTTGACTGCGGCTGTACGATCTCGGTTTCCGCGATAGGTTCGCTCGGGGTAGGTGTTGGACTGGAATCCGCCACGATTACTTTCCTCCCAAATAGTTCTTGTAACTTGCACCGGCGCCCAGGGCGCGCGCCAGGCTGAGCTTGGCAACGTTGTGCCGGTAGAGGCTTGCGACATATTGATTGTTTGCCTGAGCGACGGACTGCTGCGCCTGGCTGACGCCGAGGTTGTCACTGACGCCGGCGGCATAGCGCTGCTGCGCTTCTTTCAATTCTTCAGTAGCGAGCGAGACGCTGGACTGCGCCACTTCGACGAGTTTTTGCGCGGACTGAATGTCGAGCAGGGCGTCGCGGACATCGGCATCGACCTGTGCGCCTTTGTCACTGGACTGGGCGCGGGCCACGTCAAGCTGGGCCTGCGCGGTTTGCGCCTCGCCGCGCAGGGCGAATTCCTTGAAGAGCGGGGCGCTAATGGTGCCGGATGCGTCGCCGGTTCCGTGCGAGTGGGCCAGGTTGACGCCGATGTCGCCGTAGTCGCCGTTGAAGGTGAAGGTGGGCAGACGGTCGGCGGTGGCTGCCTGACGCTGAAGCTCGGCGGCCTTGGTCTGCTCGAGCGCGGCGGCGAGGTCCTTGCGGTTGGCGTGGGCTTCGCGAATGGCTGCGTCCACGTCGATTTGATCAAAGGCCGCGTAGGGAGCTTTGTCAGAAAGATTGAAGAGCTGCGCCAGGGGCAGGCCGATGGTGCGGGCCAGAGCCAGCTTGTCTTTCTCAAATGAGTTGCGGGCCACGATCAACTGCTGCTGCTGGGACTGATAGTCGACACGGGCACGAAGTTCGTCGAGCAGGGGAGCGGTGCCGGCCTGGTGGTTGGCGACGGCCTGATCGAGAGAGACTTTTGAAGTGTCGACCTGCGCTTGAGTGCTGGCTACTTCAGTTTCGTCGGCGAGGACAAGCAGGTAGGCGTTGCCGACGGTGAGCACAACCAGGTCGCGCGCGTCTTCTGCGGTCAACTGCGCGGCCGTGAAGTTGTGCTTGGCGGCAAGGTAGTTGCGCATGGAGGCAACATCAAAGAGCGACCAGGTGAGCGAGGCGCGGACATCGGTGTAACCGAAGGGCCCGATGATCTTGGGGAATCCGGGAATGCGCAGGCCTTCAGCGGGCAGATCGACCTGGGCGAGATTTTCCTGTGCCTTGAAGTCAACCGAGGGCAGCAGGGCCTGCATTTCAGTAAGGCGTGCTCCGCGGGCCGACTGCGTGAGGGTTCCCGATAGGATGATGCCGAGATTGTTGCGGAGACCGCGCTGGATGGCGTCGTCGAGGGAGAGATCGATGGGCTGGGCGGTTGCTTCGCCTGTGGGCACGCTGCCCTGAAAACTCTGGGCGGTGGGCACGGCGGGATTGGGGACCTGGAGCGACTGCGCGCTTGCGCCGGCGGGTACGAGCAGGGCGAAAGCGAGAAAGAGGGGGACTGAAAAGGCGCGGCCGGGCACACTCGCGGCTGTGCGACGAGCGAAGGGACTCTCAAGGATGAATTTTGACAAAATCAAGGTTTTCAAAACTCGCTCAAAAAGAACTTTTGCCTGAAAGATGGCTGTACATCATAGATGCTTTGAAAATGCCGCAAGGTTCTTAAATGGATTGTATCCAAGTGGGGTGGAAGGATCAGTGACGCCGGATGCACTGCGAGCCCACCCTTTGCGCAAGGACCCGCCGACCCAGTGGGTCCCCCGATGGGGCACCTGGCGCTTTGTCCGGGTTAATCGCTGGCGCGGGCAGAGGCCTGGAGCAGTTGCGAGGCCAGCGAGCAAAGGCCCTGGCGAAAGACGGAGCGGACGGCGTCTGCATTCCAGCCGGCGGCTAGGGGACCACCGTGGGCAGCGAGCAGTTCGGCGGTTTCAAAGGCGCAGAAACCGGCAACGGCGCGGAGCACAAAGACGGTGCGCACGTCGGCGGGAAGCTTCTCAAGCCAGGCGCGCACACGACCGCGGTCAGGGCCGGCGATCATGCGCTCAAGCTCCCCGCGGGAGACGCCGGCAGATTCAAGATCGTCATCGTCGATGCAGGAGCCTGAAGGCTCGACGGCCTCGGGAGCGGCGAGCGCGCCGGGGTGACGGCGGTCAATCAACTGGAGGGCGGCGCTGACGAGGGCTTTGCGGCTGCTTTTGCGGGACTCGAGGGCGTCCGCGCAGGCCGAGACATCGGCGTTGGCGACGGCAGTTTCAACCAGGGCGACCGAGTCTTCTCCCTCGCCAACGAGCATGGAAGCGAGGCTGTAGAGCCCGGCAGCTATGGCGTCGAGCATGGCCTCCATGCCGACAAGGGCCTGGGCAACAGAAGCTTCGTCCTTTTGCTTGCCGTCGAGCAGTTGCTGCACGCGCTTTGAAAAATCCTGGGCGCCCGCGGGCATGGGCTGGGGCGGAATGAGGCTGGCCTGGGGAGAATTCAACGCTTGGGGCATCCGGGGTTCTCCTCTCGAGGGATTGAACTCGGGTTGGCTGCGGGTGGATGGGACAGCTGGACGAACATAAATCGTGCAGAATCAACGGATTTTGGTTTTGATGGGCCGGATTGTGACCACGGCTCACAAGAAACTTGTGCGAAGGGCGCAGACGGATTGCTTTCCTAAGATGTTTGGATGCGCCGGGGGCGGTTCGGGACTCGCTAATTCGCGAGAGCCTTCTGGATATTGGACTCGATGTCGCTTTCAGAGGTTAGGCCCATCTGGGCGGCTACGACGGTTCCCTTGCGGTCGACGAAGAAGGAGGTGGGCATGGCGTCGAGTCCGCCGTACTCCTGGCTGAGCGAGTCGCCATCAACGAGGATGGGGTAGGTGATCTTTTCCTGCTCGACGAACTTGGCGACGGCAGCCTTGTCTTTGGCCCAGGCGGCCTTGTCGTCCTTTTTGAGGTCGTCGCCCTCGGTGTCGATGCCGAGGACTTCAAATCCCTGCGCGGCGTACTTTTCGCGAAGCTCGATGATCCAGGGGGTCTCGATTTTGCAGGGGCCGCACCAGGTAGCCCAGAAATTGACGAGGACGGCCTTGCCTTTGTAGTCGGCGAGGGAGACTTTTTTGCCGCTGAGATCTTCAAGTGCGAAGGCGGGTGCGGGCTTGCCGGTGAAGGGCGACTGGTACTGGGGCGCGCCGTTGGCGTCAGGAACGAGAACGCCCCTGGCGGCCGAAGCGAGGAGGCGGGCGGCGGCCTGCTGGCGATACTCCCAGTTGGCCCATCCGGCCCAGGCGAAGATGGCGAGAATACACAGGACCGCGGTAAGAACGATGGTGTTGCGCTTCAAGGGAATTGACCTCTGTCTCTTCCTATTGTACGAAAAGGAGCGGTGGGTTGGATGGGTGGCCAGAGCGGTTTGCGTTTCCTCGGTGGCTATTGGTTCCTGCAAAAAAAATGTCCTTGCGCCGTCCCTCCGGGACTCCGTTGCGAGTTTCTGGAATTCGGCTTCCCCACGCTGAAGCGCGGGGCTACACTGCGCCTACGGCGCGGTGGCGAGGAGATTACTTTTGCAGCGCTCAATAGAGCCCATGGTCGTTTTTTGGATATTTCGGCACGAGTAAACTCGTGCCTTGATACAAACCAGCTCGTCAATGGAGTTCCCACTCGCCCGTAAACTGATACCATCAAAAGCCGATGAGCGAGAGCAAAGAAAACAAGGGCAAGGCGGGGGAAAAGGCGGCGTTGACGCCGTCAGACCTGGTGCGTACCGAGGCGGCGGCGCTGGAAGCACTGGCCAAACGGCTGGACGGGCCGATGGCGGAGCCGTTTGCGCGCGCGGTGGAGCTGATTTTGAGCTGCGGGCAAGGCAAGGGCCGGGTGGTGGTAACCGGCATGGGCAAGAGCGGGATTATTGCGCAGAAGATTGCCGCTACGTTGAGCTCGACTGGGTCGCCGGCGTTGTTTCTGCATCCGGCGGAGGCGGTGCACGGCGACCTGGGCGTGCTGATGCCGGGCGATGTGGTGGTGGCGCTGAGTGTGAGCGGGGAGACAGAGGAGATTCTTCGCCTGCTGGCGACGCTGAAGCGCAAGGGCGACGCGCTGGTGAGCTTTTGCTGCGACCCGGGGTCGACACTGGCGCAGGCGAGCGATGTGGCGCTCGATTGTGGCGTGGAGCGGGAGGCGTGCGGGTTGAATCTGGCGCCGACTGCGAGCACGACGGCGATGTTGGCGCTGGGAGACGCGCTGGCGATTGCGGTGAGTTTGCGCAAGGGATTCCGCGCGGAGGATTTTGCGGAGTTGCATCCGGGCGGGAAGCTGGGCAAACGCCTGGCCAAGGTGCGCGACCTGATGCATGCGGGCGAAGAAGTTCCCGTGGTGGCCGCCGGGACGCCGATGACGGACGTGATTTATGAAATGTCGTCGAAGAAGCTGGGGATGACGACTGTGCAGGAGGCGGGACAGCTGAAGGGCGTGATCAGCGACGGCGATCTGCGCAGGTTGCTGGAGCGCGAAGGCGGCGCGGCCTTGAGCCGGAGTGCGGGCGAGGCGATGAATGCCAAACCTCGGACGATTGGCGCGGAAGAACTGGCGGCCAGGGCGCTGACGATTCTTGAAGAGCGCAAGATTACTTCGCTGATCGTGGTGGATGCGGCGGGGCGCGTGGAAGGGGTGCTACACCTGCACGATCTTTGGGGAGTGGAATTGATTTAAGTGCAGGGATTAGGGATTAGAAAAAATCGCGCCGACTATCGATATTGTGGGGTTAGCAGGGCGATCATCTCCAGGTCGCGGTCGAGGATTACGGACGTATCGGGCTTGTTGCTGTCGTAGTGGACGAGGACGTGCTTGTCCTTGATCTGACGAACGAATTCGTCGGCGGCTTCTTCATTTCTGAAACGGTGCACATGCTTGCCGGTGCGGTATTCGCCCACAAAGTAGGTGTAGGTGATTTCGGCCCAGTAGCTCCAGAGCCCCTGTTTATGCACTTGTCCGCTCTGGATGGTGGCATCTGTTGCGGGCCATCCGGCCATGGCGCGGCTCTGCCTCCACTTTTGATAGAGCTTGCGCAGACCGAGTGCGGCGAATGCTCCGGGAATGAGACCGAAGGCCTTGATGAGCTTGAGGAGCCCGAAGATAATCCACTCCCAATGGATGGCGTGGAGGTGCATGCATGAGATTATGCCACGACGAGACAGTGGACAGTGAACAGTGGTCAGTGATCAGGAAAGCGCGATGTGGAGATTGTTCTTTCCCTGGTCTCAAAGGCGAGGGACCCGCGATGGATGGGGCGCCCGCACCCGCCAATGACAGCGATCGGTTGCATCGCGCGGATTTAATGAAAAAAACACTTCAAAGTGGTTCGGTAACTGTTGTACCGTGATTGCGGGCAGATTGCCCCTTCGAAGTTGAAGACCCCAAAAGAATCCCCCGAGGAGGAACATGAAAAAGATCTCAGCAGTTCTCGCTCTCTCTGTCGCGTTTGCAGCCGGTGCGGTGGTTTCAGCACAGGTGCACGACTGGCACGATCTGGACAAGGTACACGACCACGTAGTTGAGGCGATCCATGAAATGGAGCACGCGCGCGCGTCCAACCACTATGACATGGCAGGACACGGCGTCAAGGCCGAGGAGCATCTGCATGCGGCCGAGCACGAGCTGAGCCTGGCGATCGAAGCATCGCGCAGGCATTGATCCAAATTCCCTTTTGCCGTTGGACCGGGCGGCCTGGTGACTCAATCAGGCCGCCTGGGACAATTCTCCGGCCCCTTCCGCAGCCGACAACCCCGCGCTAGACCAGAACCCGAGCATCACCCCACTCCCACGAACATTTAGAATGGAAACTGCAGTCATTTGCTCTGCGTCCGACAAGAACGGGCGGGAAAGTTTTTGGCATTTCTTCTATGCATCGTTGGTCGAAACTGTTTATTCCCACACTGCGCGAGGCCCCGGCGGACGCCGAAGTGGCCAGCCATAAGTTTCTGGTCCGTGCCGGGTACATCCGGCAGCTGGGCGCGGGCATCTACAACTATCTTTTTCTTGGGCAGCGGTCGCTGAACAAGATCATCGGCATTGTGCGCGAGGAGATGGACCAGATTGCGCAGGAGTTCTACCTGCCGGCGATCCACCCGCGCGAGGTGTGGGAACAGAGCGGGCGCTGGACGGGGATGGGCGACAACATGTTTCGCCTGAAGGACCGCAAGGGCGCGGACCTGTGCCTGGGGATGACGCATGAGGAGATCATGACGTCGATTGCGCGGAGCGAATTGCGCAGCTACAAGCAGCTTCCGCAGATCTGGTACCAGATCCAGACGAAGTTCCGCGATGAGCCACGGCCGAAGGCAGGGCTGATGCGGGTGCGGCAGTTCACGATGAAGGACAGCTACTCGTTCGATATCGACAAGGCGGGGCTGGACAAGAGCTTCGATCTGCACGATGCGGTGTACCGGAAGATTTTTACGCGATGCGGGCTGAAGTTTGTGGCCGTGGAAGCGGATTCGGGATCGATGGGCGGCTCGCAGTCGCAGGAGTTTATGGTCTACACCGATGCCGGCGAGGACCTGATCGCCAGCTGCCCGGTGTGCGGCTACGCGGCGAATCTGGAAAAGGGCACGTCGCGGCTGGATGCGGTGACGGAGATGGAGCCGACCGGGGATGGAATGCCGGAGCCGGTCTCGACGCCGGGTTGCGGGGCGATCGCGGATGTGGCGGAGTTCTTCAAGATTTCTCCCGCGTCGGACATTAAATGCGTGGCGTATATGGCGCTTAAGCGTGGGTCGGCATCAAAGGACGGAGTCACACCAGACACGTGGCACGGCGTTGCGGCGTTTCTGCGCGGCGACCACCAAGTGAACGAGACCAAGCTGATGGGCGCGGTGGGCGCGGCGGATCTGCGAACGATGCAGGCCGAAGAGCTGGCACAGTATTTCAACGGGCCGGCGGGCTTTCTGGGGCCGGTGGGGCTGAAGCCGGACGCGAAGCCGCTGGAAGCGGGGTTGACGGTAGTGGTGGACAAGAGTCTTGAAGGCCGCAAGAATCTTGTGGCGGGAGCGAACCAGCTTGACTACCACTTGCGCAACGTGACGCCGGGCCGCGATTTTGGTTGGACGCTTGCGGCCGACATTCGCAGCGTGAACGAGGGCGAGGGCTGCCCGGTGGATGCGTGCAACGGAAAACTCACAGTGGGCAAGGCTGTGGAGGTTGGGCACATCTTCAAGCTGGGCTACAAGTATTCCGAGAGCATGGGGGCGCGGGTGCTGGACGTGAACGGCAAGGAAGTAACGCCGATCATGGGCAGCTACGGCATCGGCATCGAGCGGATACTGACAGCGGCGATTGAGCAATCGAACGACAAGAACGGATTCTGGCTGCCGGCGACGATTGCGCCGTTCACGGTGATGGTGACGGTGACCAACATGGGAGACGCGCTGCTGAAGGAGACGGGCGAGAAGCTGGCCGCGGATCTTGAAGCGGCGGGACTCGACGTGCTGCTGGACGACCGGGACGAACGCGCGGGCGTGAAGTTCAAGGATGCGGACCTGGTGGGGATTCCTTATCGCATCAACGTGGGCAAGAAGGCAGCCGAGGGCAAGGTGGAACTGGTGACGCGGGCTACGGCAACGAGCGTGGATGTGGAGCTGGCGCAGACGGTGGCGCTGGTAAAAGAGCGCGTCCAGGAAGATCAACTGCTGGCTGTGAGCGTCTAAGACAGTGGACAGTGGTCAGAAAAGGCGCGTTGGGGAGTTGGTTCGATCCCACCCTTGCGCAAAGAGCGCGCAAGAATTGGGCACCCGGAGTATCTCATCCCACTCATCGCAAAAGACGCGATGAATGGGGCACCCGGTGTATCTCTTTCCCGCCCTTTCCGCAGAAGAAAGCGGAAAGGGCGGGGCACGGAAGCTGCACTGGTGTCTAACAGGTTGGGCTGAGGCGGAACGCACTGAAACGCGAGGAGCAACGATGGCGGTGAAGATCAGGTTAGCGAACCCCAAGGGACAGCATCCCTTGTCAACGCTGTTGTTGCGGGTGGCGCTGCTGACGGTTACGGCCTGCGTTGTGCTGTTCCTGGTGGTGACGGGCTACTACTACTTTGAGTACCAGGGGATTGTGGACGCGCGGCTGAAGGAGCCGCTGTTTGCCGACACGGCCAAGATTTTTGCGGCTCCACGGGAGGTTCGCCCGGGGCAGAAGCTGAACATCAAATTCATCGCCAATGACCTGCGCGAGACCGGTTACACGGCGGAGGGCGCGCCGCAGCCGTCGCAACTGGGGACCTACCGAGAGGACGTACAGGAGATCACGGTACGGCCGGGCCCGCAGTCGTACCACGCGCAGGATGCGGCGACGATTCGCGTGAGCAACGGCACGGTGGCCTCGATCAACGACGACCATGGACAGGCTCTGTCAAGCTACGAGCTGGAGCCGATGCTGATCACCGGGCTGAGCGAGGACACCAACCGCACCAAGCGGCGGCTGATTACCTACGACGAGATTCCGCAAAACCTGGTACAGGCGGTGGTGGCGATTGAGGACCGCCGTTTTTTTGAGCACGGGGGCGTGGACTACATCCGCATGCTGGGCGCGATGCGCAACGATCTGACGCCGGGACACAGGTGGACTGAAGGCGGGTCGACGCTGACGATGCAACTGGCCCGCGGATTCTTTCTGACGCCGGAACGACGGTTCAAGCGCAAGTTCATCGAGATCCTGATCACGTTCCAGTTGGAACACCGGTTTACGAAGCAGCAGATTTTTACGATGTATGCCAACCAGGTTCCGTTGGGCGAGCGGGGCAGCTTTTCAATCAACGGATTCGGCGAGGCATCGCAGGCGTACTTCGGCAAGGACATGCGGCAGCTGAGCCTCTCAGAGGCGGCGCTGCTGGCGGGGCTGATCCAGAGCCCGAGCCGGCTGAATCCCTTCCGTCACCCGGACCGCGCGATGGAACGGCGCACCATGGTGCTGGATTCGATGGTGGAGACCGGAGCGATAACCAAGGAACAGGCGGAGGCTGCGAAGGCCGAGCCGCTGCACCTTGTGCCGAGCAGCATGGACGCCAGCGAGGCGCCCTATTTTGTGGATATGGTGCGGGACCAGCTGACGCAGAAACTTGGCGACCGGGACTTCAACCGCGAGGGGTTGCGCATCTATACGTCGCTCGATCCCGATCTGCAGCGGCTGGCGAGCCAGGCAGTGAATTCCACGGTTCATGTGGTGGACGAGTTGGTGGACAAAGTCCACGCGAAGCAGAAGAAGCTCGGCGAGCCCTATATCTATCCGCAGGTGGCGCTCATTGCGCTCGATCCCCGCACCGGCCAGGTGCTGGCTCTGGTTGGCGGGCGCAGCTACGGCACATCGCAGGTGAACCACGCCATCGCACATCGCCCTACCGGCTCCATCTTCAAACCGTTTGTTTATGCTTCGGCCTTTCAGACCGCGGTGGAAGGCACCATGCTGCCCGGGCAGACCGCGCTTTTTTCGCCAGTGACGATGCTCAGCGATGAGTCGACCACCTATGGCGCTGGAACCCCCTACGAATACACGCCGCACAATTTTGTAGGCGAGCATTACGGCCAGATGACCGCTCGTTACGCCCTGATGCAGTCGGACAACATTGCCACCATCCAGTTGGCGAGCATGGTGGGGTTCGATCGCGTGGCGGCGCTGGCTCGCAACGCCGGGGTCAAGAGCGCGCAGGGCACTCCCTCGATGCCGATTGGTTCCTACGATGCCACGCCCCTCGACATGGCAGGCGCCTACACCATCTACGCCAACAGCGGAGTGCATATCGATCCGTGGCTTCTGGCCAGCGTGCGCACACCGACGGGCGACATCATCGAAGATTACACGCCCACGACGCGGCAGGTGCTGGATGCGCGCGTTGCCTACCTGACGACCAGCATGATGGAAGCAGTGATGAATAACGGGACCGCGGCGAGTGTTCGCGGATTGGGATTTACCGCTCCCGCCGCCGGCAAGACGGGCACCGATCACGACGCATGGTTCGCGGGCTTTACAAGCAACCTGCTTTGCATCGTGTGGGTTGGCAATGACGACTACACGCCGCTCGATCCGGCAAACCTCGGCCGCGTGCAGGGTTCACGCGCCGCCGCACCGATCTGGGCGGAGTTCATGAAGAAGGCGGTGCTGTTGCCGCAGTACTCCGACACCAATGAGTTTGTGCCGCCCGAGGGCGTGGAGATTGTGAAGATCGACAAGGTGACCAACCTGCTGAGCGACGAAAGCTGCCCGGAAAGCTACGAAGCTGCGTTTCTGGCGGGGACTGCCCCTACGGCGCCGTGTGACCATCCGGTTGACCGGCGGAATATTCTGCAGAAGATCTTCGGGCTGGGGAAGAAAGAGAACTGATCATTTTGCGCACGCCACATTCCCCGGTGCCCAAATGCGAGGCACCGGGGGCACCCGCGCTCAGATTGACAGCGACAACTCAACATCCATCGACATCTGAACCGTCAGGCATGGGCTGGCAGCGCGGGCACCAGAAGGTGACGCGCGCGTCGGGGCCCTGTATGCGGCGGCGAATGGGCTCAGCGCAGCGGCGGCAGGGCTCGCCGTGGCGGCCGTAGACCCAGACGCTGGCTGTGGGGTCGGACTCGTGCGTTGTGTGGCGCCTTGTGCCGGCATAGGTGACGAGGGTGTCGCCTGAGTCGACGAGGACGTTGGCGCGAAGAAGCTTTTGCGAGGCGGCGACGAGGGACTGAATCTGCGGGAGGGTGAGCGCAGCAACCCGGCAAAAGGGATGAATGCCGGTGACAAAACAAATCTCCGATTTGAATTCGTTGCCAACACCGGCTAGCACTTCCTGATGGAGAAGGACATCGGCGATCTCTTCGCTGCCGTGCGCCTGGATGCGGAGGGCTGCATCTTCGGCGTTGAAGGCGGGGTTGAGGACGTCGATGGCGGCAGCGGGAAAGCGGCGGTCGCGGGCCAGCGATTGGGCGGTGTGCATTTCTGCAACGGGCACCTTAAAACCGACGGCGATATATTGCGTGTTCTCGATGACGATGCGCATGTTGAAGCGGGGCTGCTGCCAACGCTCGCCGTGACGGTAGATGTGCCAGCTGCCGTTCATGAGCATATGAGTAGCAAGGGTTCCGCCACCGGAGAAGTGAATGAGGAGCCATTTGCCGCGTGCTTCAACGCTCGAGACAAGCTGGCCGGTGATGGGCGTGTCGTCGTGGAAGCGCGTGAGCATGGGGTAGGTGGAGCGGAAGACGGTGACGGGCTTGCCGGCGAGCGCGCGGCCGAGGTTGCGGGCGGTGCGAAAGATGGTGTCGCCTTCTGGCATGGTCTTTAGGTGGTTAGGTTGTTAGGTTGTTAGGTTGTTAGGTTGTTAGGTTGTTAGGTTGTTAGGTTGTTAGGTTGTTAGGTTGTTAGGTGGTTAGGTTGATAGGTTGTTAAGTTTGTGATTCAGCGAGTCAGCGGGTTTGTCGGCGAACGATCAGTTTGGAGACGGGTTGACGGAATCGGGGGTGCGGTTCGCTAGCGGCAACGGCAGGCGGCGGAGGTGCATGCCGAGAGGACCGGGATGGAATCCGGCGTCCATGAGGAAGCGCGCCATGGGGTGCGCCGCGACCGGTTGGCCGTTGATGGTGGTGATGAGCACGCCCTGATGCGCGCTTTGGCGCATTCGCTCCTGACCGCGCGAGCAAAGAAAGTGGGCGAGGCCCGCGGCGGTTTGCGAGCGTTCAGGCTCTTCAGCGGGAAGAAAGACGAGGATATTGGGATTGCCGCGGCGCAGCCATGCGACTAACTGGCCGTTGCGCAGAATGACTTCAGCGTAGGCGGCGCGGGTGAGGATGCGCGGGGCGGACTCTGAATCTTCTTCGGCGACGGGAAGGTCGGGCCAGCGCAGGACGGAGCCGTAGGGGTTGGCTGGATCGGTGGCGGCGAGTTGCACGAATTCGGGCTTCTCTTCGGGCGGCGGGGTGCGCAGTTGGCGAAGCAGATCAACCGCCGCGGGAAGCGCGAACTGGGTTGCGCCGAGGCCTGCAACAAAATAGCCGCGGCGGATGCGGCCGCTCTCTTCAAGAGCTTTGAGCACGTCGTAGACGGCGGAGAATCCGCCGGGAACATTTTCAGCGGCGACGGATTCGCGGGTTAGGATGCCGTAGCGGTTGAGGAGTTGGAGGGCCAGGGCGTGGCTGGCCTCGGTGGCTGTGGGGGCGAGGGGATGTCCCTCAGGGGCTAAAGCCCCCGTCGATTTGGAAGGATCTATGTATGGGCTAAAGCCCGTACCCTTCACGCTTAAGCCCGTCGTATCCCCGGTCCCCAAAAGCGAGGGACCGGGGGCACCCTGAATTTCATCTGTTCCCACCCTTGCGAATGAAAAACGCCGCAAGGAAGGGGCACCCACCTTAATTTCGGATCCTAGCTGTGACCGCAGAGGCAGGAGCGACCAGCGGCCTTGCGCGGTGGGTGGCGTGGTGCGGCGGGAACGGAAGACGCCTGTTTGCAGACGGCGCGGGGTACGGGCGGTTTCAGGGCGGGCGATGTAGGCGCGGAGGGCGTGGAGCGAGTCGTTGGTGATGAGGCCGCGCCAGACGAGAGACCAGAGGGCATCCATGGTTTCGCCGGGATAGCCGCCGCCGAGGGCCTGGTGGAGCGGATCGAAGAAGCTGGCGCCGGTGGACTCGAGAACGGCGAGAAGTTTTTCTTCGCGCTCGGTGAGCGGGTCGATGATGGGGCGCTGCAACGCGAGCAGGGGGAGCTTGTCTGCGAGGAAGAGAGCGATGCGGCCGTCGCGCTCGCCGATGGGTTCGACGCCTGCCCACGCGACTTCGCCAGCGGCGATGAGGGTGTCAAGGCCGGAGGGTTGATAGTCCGCAATGCGGGCGGGAAGCATGGAGGACTCAAGCAGGGACGCGGGAAGCGGTGCGCCCTGCAGGTTTTCGATTGTGTCGAGCAACGCATCGAGGTTCGTGTGGGTGCGGCGCGGGGCGAGCAGGCCCTGCCAGTGGGTGAGAAAGCGGGCGAGGGTGTGCTGCTCGACGGGTTCGACTTCGCGGCGGAGCCTGGCAAGAGACTTGCGGCGAATCTGGCGAAGGATTTCAGCGTCGCACCACTCGCGATGCAGGCCGCCGGGGCGGAAGCCGCCTTCAAGGACGCGATTTTCAGCGGCGAGCAGGCGCAGCGTGTTTTCGACGACTTCTGTGTCGAGGGCGAAACGCTCGGCAACTTCGCGCAACGTGAATGGGCCGTGTGTGCGCGCGTAGCGGCGGATGAGCTCTAGGACGGGATGGGCAACGGGCTCAAGCAATGCGACGGCGAGACCCGGAGGCAGCGGAATGCCGAGGGCGTCGCGATAGCGTGCTGCATCTTCAGCGGCGACAAAGCGGCGTTCGCCGGCAATGCGCAGCTCGAGAAGGCGGCGTGAGCGCACCAGCCGGGGCAACGATTCGAGCAGGAGCGGGTCGGTGACGCGACGCGCGATTTCGTCCTGCGTGAGATCGCCTAGGCGCAGGCAGAGATCGTGCATGCCATCGGCGGAGCGGGCGCGATGGGTTTCAGCGAGACACTGCGCGGCCTCTTCCACCTGGGCGATGGCGTCGGCATCGAGCAGTTCGCGGAGGTCGGCTTCGCCGAGGAGTTCGCGGAGCTGATCCTGATCGATGGTGAGGGCCTGGGCACGGCGCTCGGCAAGGGGCGCATCGCCGTCGTAGAGGAAGTTGGCTACATAGCTGAAGAGGAGAGACGCGGCGAAGGGCGATGGCTTGCGGGTATCGACAACGTGGACGCGGAGCTGGCGCTGCTCGATGGCGCGAAGCGTCTCAATGAGCGCGGGCATGTCGAATACGTCGCGCAGACATTCGCGATAGGCCTCGAGGAGCAGCGGGAAAGAGGGATAGCGCGAGGCGACGCTGAGCAAATCGTAGGAGCGCTTGCGCAGCTGCCAGAGCGGCGAACGGGCATCGGCGCGGCGGCGAGGCAGAAGAAGAGCGCGGCCCGCTGCTTCGCGAAAACGACCGGCGAAGAGAGCAGTGGTGCCGAGCTGACGCAGGACGAGCTGCATGGCCTCAGCGGATTCGACGAGGAACCAGTCAGGATCGGGCGGCTCATCGGTGTCAGGAAAGCGGAGGACAAATCCGTCGTCGCCCCAGAGGGTTTCCACTTCAGGTCCGCCACCAGCGCGGATACGCGCGCTGACGGCCATGGCCCAGGGAATGTGGATGCGACTGCCAAAGGGAGAGAGCACGCAGGCGCGCCAGTCGCCGAGTTCGTCGCGGCAGCGCTCGATGACGATGGTGCGGTCATCGGGCACGGAGCCTGTGGCTTCCTGCTGGTCAGCGAGGAACTGGAGAAGATTTTCAGCGGCGCCGGGATCAAGATCGTTTTCCGCGACGAGGCGGGTGAGCGCGGCGGGTTTGGGCAGGGCGCGGAGTTCGCGGACCAGCGCACCGATGCGGCGGCCGAATTCAAGCGGGCGGCCGGGGCCATCGCCTTTCCAGAAAGGCATTTTGCCGGGTTCGCCGGGTGCAGGCGTGACGAGAACGCGGTCGTGTGTAATTTCGACGATGCGCCAGGTGGAGGCGCCAAGGATGAAGGTCTCGCCGGGATGGGACTCGAAGACCATTTCTTCGTCGAGCTCACCGACGCGGACGGCCTTGCCTTCGCTGTAGGCGAGGAAGACGCCGTAGAGACCGCGGTCGGGAATGGTGCCTGCGTTCAAGATGGCGAGGCGGGCCGCACCGTCGCGCGCGGTGACGACGTTGCGCACGCGGTCCCAGGTGAGGCGGGGACGGAGCTCGGCGAACTCGTCGGAGGGGTAGCGGCCGCTGAGGAGATCGAGTACGCCTTCAAAGGAGGAACGCGTGAGGGCGCCAAAGGGAGCGGCGCTGCGGACCAGGTCGTAGAGCGCGTCGACGCTGACTTCGGGTTTGGGGTCGGTGGTCGATCGGTTTCGATCCCCGGTCTCAAAATCGAGACCGGGGGCACCCGGAGTGTATTCATTCTCACCCGTCGCAAAAAGTGCGATGGACGGGGCACCCTGCTTTTTTGCGCGCAGGGATTTTAGGCGCAGCTTTTTGGGGGGGACGGGCTTTGTGGCGTGGGGCGGGT
>Ga0224554_1000886_pt1 | contig 21935 bp, 17 predicted proteins | sample 714S22024metaG_FD_180666 | JGI IMG/M metagenome (GOLD analysis project Ga0224554, IMG submission 180666) | Peat soil microbial communities from Stordalen Mire, Sweden - 717 S2 20-24 | ecosystem: Environmental > Terrestrial > Soil > Wetlands > Peat | place: Sweden: Norrbotten County, Stordalen...
CTCTTGCGACCATGCTTCTCAAAACTCGCCTGCGATGCCAGTGTCTGCTGAAAACGCGCCATTCGCTTCATACTTATAGTTTATTCAAATATCACGCCGGTCGCAGACTTGTGCAGAGGTTCCCTAGTTCTGTCGATATCCTGTTTGAAAAGGATCACCTATATCAAGCGGTCATTGATTTGGCTCCGCAACCGGATGTGCAGTGGTTGGCAATCGAGAAGAGCGTTGCCATGGTTGAGAACTCTGGGCTGGAATCGCAAGACCCCGCTGCGTGGATGGATTTGGCTTTGAGCGTTCAGCGGAAAGTCAGCATTTTTGAGGAGAAGCGAGAGAAGAAGGCCGTCAAATCAAGCCTGACGAAGAGGTTCCTGACTTCTTCGAATGCGAGTCTGCGTTTGATTGGATCTTTGGACGCGCTCGGGATCGATCCGCGGAGTTCTGGGCCTTTGGGAAAATGAATTCTCCTGGCGTCGAAGAGCGGAAACCGCACACAGCATGTGGCCCTGTGCTGTCGCACCTTCTTAAAGAGAAAACTCTTTGCCAATTAACTGCCAACGACGAATGAGGTCTTGAGAGCTCGTCCAAAGCAGGCTCGCGCCGATTGATGACTCCAGTGACGTTTACAGCTCCGACTTGGCCCGGTCTTATGGGTTCCGGTCGTATCGTCGCCAATCCGTCAGTTACTACTTAGGCAACAGCTTGCCATGAACTGTCAATCCGACGGACCGGCGTCGGATGGAATGCCCCTCTCGCGACACCCCAAAATCGAACGTTGTCAGTTCGGCAGGCAGGATTAATCCCCGATAAACGTTAGGTCCCTATCGGGACTGCCCCGGCAGACGAGGCAAGATTGAGCCGAGTTTTCTCGGCCGGGGCAGTTCCGATAGAGATTGAGCCGAGTTCTCTCGGCCGGTTCAGCTTCGATAGAGTTACACATGGGCCTTCGGCCCACCCAAAGGGATGAAAATCGTTTCGGGCCGCGAGCCTTTACGATGGAATTGGCGTGGAACGGCAAAGGCCGGAACGACCCTGGAGCAGTTGAGGCCGTGATAGAGTTTGGCCTGGGATGCGTGCTTGAACCAATCTGTGTCGCGCCATCCGCCTGTCGGGGCGGTTTGGTAGCACGTGACGGTGTCTGATGTCATTGCACACGCTTCCTGCCGCTTTCATGCCAGGAGGGAGCGATGGCGAACAAGATAGCAGGAATCGACGTTCACAAGAAGGTTCTGATGGTAGTGGTGATAGATGCGCGCCCGCCGGATTCGAAGCCGGAGCGGTGGCGCTTTACCACCAAGCCGAGTGACTTGCGCCGCTTATCAACGTGGCTCGCTTCAGCCATCGCCGCGCTGCCGCGTTTTTATGGATATTGAGGTTGTCGAGCACCATGTGCAACTCTTGCCTGGGGAAAGCTTCGACCACTTCGTTCAGAAAGCGCAGAAAGTTAACCGAGGTGCGTCGTTGTTTCACATGAGCTACGACTTGCCCGCTGGCGATTTCCAGAGCCGCCAGGTCGCCGCGGCGACCCTGGGTGCCGTGTCGGACGTATTCGTTGGTCCAACTGCGGGGTTTCTTTGCACTCAAAGGCGGCAACGGTTGGGTGCGGTCCAGAGCCTGGATGCCGGTCTTTTCGTCGACACACAACACCAACGCATTTTTCTGCAGATTCAAATACAGGCCGACAATGTCCAGCAGTTTGGCTTCGAAATCGGGATCCGGGCTGAAGGTAAAGGTGCGAATCCGATGGGCTGCAGACCGGAATCGGCCAGGATCTGGTGCACGGTGCTGCGCGGCAACTTTAAGTCTTTGGCCAGCGTTCTAACACTCCAACGGCTGTAGTGTTCTGGTTGCCGGCAGGCTCGGTTCTGCACCCGCTGTACGATTTCCTGGTGTGTTTTACTGGCCGGCCGGAACGGGGTGCATCCTTGATGCCCTCCAGTCCCTTGCAGACAAAGTTGCGGCGCCACTTGCTCACCGTCACTTCCGGCATCTGCAGTTGGGCAGCGATTTGCTGATTTGTCCTGCCGGCAGCGGCTGCCAAAACGATCCGGCTCCGTTGCGCCAGACCCTGTGGAGTGGATGGGATGGCGACCGTACCAGTTGGTCCAGCGCGGCTTTGGCAGTGGAGTTGAGCGAGACAACGGGAGCGACTCTCGGCATATGACTAACTCCAACCGAAAATCGCGGTAATATAAAGCACTATTTGGACGATGTACTAATTCACGCCAGCCGCTCTTCAGGTGCCGCCGGCCTTCCGCGGTCACTCTGTGGTCCGTGCGGCCACGCGGGCCACGCTTCCTCGGAAGCACCAGACCTCTCAATTGCCATCAACGACACAGCGGAATCCAACTGTTCCCGAGCGATCGATGCTCGGCGCCATCAGAAGATACTTGCCATGCTGCGAAAGTTTGTAGGCTTGCGGGAAATACCAGCGAGATCCCTGGGGTTGATAATGACTCCCGCCGCGCAAAACGGCAGCGCGTGTATGATCGTCAACATACTCGTCCGTCCACTGCCAGACGTTGCCTACCATATCCATTACACCAAATTGACTTGCACCTGCGGGGTGAGCGTCCACGTCGCTGGCGGCCAGCGCGTCTCGTCCCTTGTCGGGAAGAGGGAAATAGAGGGTGTCTTGAGTGCTATCTATGGCTATGGTGCTGTCAGGCCCGGCCAGCGCAGATTGAGGCCATAGATTTCCCCATGGATAGAGCCGACTGTCAGCGCCTTGCGCGGCGTACTGCCATTCCCATTCGTGAGGCAGACGCTTGCCCGACCATCGCGCAAAGGCGCGGGCGTCCTCCAGCGAGACCCAGGTCACTGGTTTGTTTCCCCACCCCATTGGATAAGTTCCATTGGTCCAGTCCTTGAGAAAGTTATGATCGTCGGCCGGGTGGTAATGCGTGGCGTCCAGGAAACGCTTGTATTCCGCGTTGGTAACGGGATACTTATCGAGCCAGAAAGATCCGATATGAATCTTGTGCTCATGATATCGTCTGGCCGAGCTTTCCCATGGATACTGAAAGTCTACTCCGTCGTCGTTCATGCCTTCGATTTCGATTCCGTTGACGCGAAAAACATAATCTGCTTCCGGGATCTTCACCATTCCGTCGGGAGCGACAGAGACACGCTTGGTTTTTTCCACGGGAACCAACTGTTGAGGTAGAGAATGCCATTCATGTGAAAACTGACTGAGCGAATGCTCACTCAGGGCTCGCACTGCCGGAAGCAGCTTGTCGAGTTTCGGATCTGGCGCGGTCTCTTCCAGGATGGCGCCAAATCCGTTGCTCTCGATATCAAACGCGAGTACTGACAGGTTGCCCTCATGCTCCGGGTGTATCTCGACTCCATGCCACAGATCAAAATAGTGAGCATTGGCTTTGTAGGGGAGCAGCATCTGGCGGCCGGAGGTGGAATATCCGTTCCTGTTGACGATCGTCCACAGCGTCTCAGTCTCTGCCGGCCACTGGCTTGCGAATACCCCATATTGCTGCATGGGGAAGTGCGGCTCCCACAGGGGGCTGGTAAGTAAAGATGCAAATGCACGTTCGATCGTGGCTGTCCGCCGAAGAGCCTCCGCGTCGCGTGGTGTCATCTGGTTCCAGATGCCCCAGATGTTCTCCCAACTCTCGACGCCAATGCCGTTGAAGAAGGCCTCCTGCAGGTCATCTGTATGATCGTGAGCCCAGCGGTTCGATATGTTCACCATGTGGCGGGATTCAAGCCACTTGAAGCGGCTGACAGACGGCACGAAGGTGTAGTCCCAGTAACCCCAGGTCAGGCTGTTGTAGGCCAGCATTTCGTCGGAGGCCATTCCCACCTCGGGTTCCAGCGCCAACGGGTGCCCCTTGTTGTCGGAGGCATTGCGGAAGGTGCGCGGCATTCCCTCCAGCGTGTCTCCATTGATGCCGTCGGCGCCAATGGAAGTGAGTTCACGCGAGATACCTTCAGCGTCGGAGACTCCTTCGCTGTGGGTTCCCTGGTCCCACAGCATGATCGGGAAGAAAACGCGTACGTTGTGCCTGTGAAAGTCGTCCACCATCTGCTTGACGGCGCTAAGTCCACCGGGAAGATCCCGGAAGAGATCGTATTGGCTCCGGCTGTCAATGCCGATATTCGAATAAGTGTGCCATATGAGCACGCTATCGACGCCGCCATAGCGCTGATTCACGTCGTCCAGATAGCGATCGACAGTGTACTGGCGGGTTGACGGGTCATAGAACTTGCGATCGTGAATCATCATCTGGGGTTGGACAAAGCTTGACTGCGTCCAGAGTAGCGACGGCTCCCGATACAGAGAATCGTCATATCCGACACGAATGAGCCTCTCCGCGCGCCAATGCGTGATGTCGCGTAGCCATTCACTGAACTGTGCGCTGGTACAAGTGGCGGGTGGGGCGAGCGCGTTCCACTGTGGGATGGCTGCGCAGGATGGCCCGGGAATCTGCTCGAACACCGGTGGAACCAGAGTGTCCTGAGCATAGACGGCAGTGGCCACTACCAGGCATGCCGCGGACAAGCGAAGAGAACGGAGAAGGTGATTCACGATTAATCCTCCTGACACGAAAGACCTGCGAAGAGACGGCAGAGAGCAATATAAAAGCTTTCATTCCAGAAGTACAGTCTTTTCGATCCGCAGAATGCCACTGGATGGCGAGCAGTCAGCTCGGTTCGCAATTGCCGACTGTGAGCCTTCCCGTCTCATTATCCTGCTTGCCTGTACCGGACGAATTCCTCGTAACATATTATAAAACCAATAGCATAGAAGAGTCTACTGTTATCCACTCCCGGCCTGTAGGCGTAGGATTGCAAGGGGCCAGGACGTTCAAATTCACCACGCCGGACAAAATAGTTGACAAGAGGAAAATTGTAGGGATATTATTTTTGGCATCAGAATTTGAAACCTTTCAAGGTGCTTTCCTTCCTCAAGGAGGCAAGGCAATCTCGAATAAAGGAGACACCGATGGTATCGACTTTGAGGCTAGTTGGCCTTCGTGCATTCACGATGCTGGCCATATTGCTGCTCCTGGCCACTCCGGGCCGAGCGCAGTACGCAAGCGGAATCGAGGGGACGGTTGTAGACCAGAGTGGCGCCGTAGTTCCGGGCGCACAATGCACGGTGACCAACCAGGACACGCAGGTTCAACAAACCGCCATTTCCGATGCGCAGGGGTATATTCGCATCCTCCACCTCGCCCCTGGGAAATATCGGATCCAGATTGGAGCTCCAGGATTTGAGAAGTGGGAGCAAAAGGATGTGCTTGTGGAGGGCGGCGCTCTTCGCGCGGTTTACCCCAAGCTCAAGGTCGGGCAAAACGTAGCCACGGTGGAGGTACGTGCCGAGACGGAGACCTTGGAAACTAGCCAAGGCACCATGAGCCGTACACTCGAGGATCAAACGGTCGCCGAGTCTCCACTTGTTGCACAGAATCTTTATGCCAGCGTCGCATCCTTGGCCCCCGGTGTGACAGGGCTTGGGGACGCATCTGGATCCATTGCCTCGGCTGGCTCGCAGGGCACAAACAGCTTCAGCACCGAGCAGGGCTTTCAGATCAATGCGGCCGGCCAGCGCCAGGACGTCAATGAATTCCAGGTGGACGGAAACAACGTGATGAGCACGTCTCGCGACGGTGTGGTCAATATTAACCCGGAACCCGATACGGTCGCAGAGATGAAGATCAGCTCTTCGGTGTTTTCTGCAGGCAAAGGTCGGCAGAGCGGCGCGTTGATCGAAGTCTTCACCAAGCCAGGCACCAACAAATTCCATGGAAGCCTTTCGGAGATGCACACCGATGCCGCCATGACGGCTCGCACGGAGTTTGAGACCCAGGTGCCCCACTCTCTGCGCAATGACTTCGGCGGCACCGTGGGTGGACCCATCTTCAAGGATCGAACGTTCTTCTTCGGGTCGCTGTTCTGGATGAAGAGCGCCCTCGGAGAGACGTTCGACGAGAATGTGGAGACCCAGGCTTACGAGAACTATGTCACAACTAACTTTCCCAACTCCATGGCGGCAAAGTTCTTTAGCGCGGCTCCACCAAGCGTGTTTCCCACCAAGAATCTTCTAACGATCGCCGAGATCGAGCAGGACTACGGGAGCCCGTTTACTCCGGCAAATATTCCGGACAGTCTGGTTGCCTCTGGTGAGACGTTCATCAATGCGTCCCCATTGAACAATGGATTCCAGGGACACGTCCGGATTGATCATAATCTCCGTGGCGACAAGGACAAGCTCTTTTACAGCTTGTTCCGCAACACGACGCAGGCAGAGAATGCGAACCCGAGGCCAGTCTATTCGTACATCACTCCGGACACCACGATCTATAACAAGCTCGACTATCTGCACACGTTCTCCCCTTCCCTTGCTAATGAAGTAAGTGTCGGATTCACGCGCTCGACGGGATTTCAGCCGGATAGCATTCCATCCCTGCCGGCGGTCGCCTATATCGGCGGTATCGACGCGGATTTCTGGCAGTGGGGCCCTTCCGGTTGGGTGCAGAACAACTGGTATGCACACGATACGCTGAACTATACGCGTCGTGCGCACACGTTTCGAGTAGGTATCGATGTGGATCGGCAACAGGATCTGGATGATTTCGAGAACGGCGATGTTCGCCCCTACTTCCTGATGCTGAATCTGCTTGATATGGCATCCGACCAGCCATTTGATCAGAGTGGACCGGTGTTGAATCTGAAAACGGACCAGGTGGCTACTAACCTTTACCAACGTGTGGCGCTGCTCTATGTCGCTCCGTATGTGCAGGACGATTGGAAGATGAACCGTCGCTTCACGCTCAACGTTGGAATGCGCTTCGATTATTTCGGCCATCTCTCTACGTTGGAAAATGGACACAGCCCGATTGCTTTTTTCACGCCCGGATCGGGAAGCACGTTTGAGGACCAGGTTGCCAATGGATCGATGGTGGTACGTGGCGCCAACGGCATTGCAACGGACGCTGCGAAATACCGCTTGGCACCACGTGTCGGCTTTGCCTGGGATGTTTTCGGCAATGGCAGTACGTCGGTGCACGGCGGCTATGGCTTGTTCAACAACAAGATCGGAGAATACGCCTACATGAATAACATGCGGGAGAACCCTCCGGACGATATTGATCCTTCCATCAGCCTGTTCACCGCTGGCGTCACGGCGGCCAACCTCTCGTATGGAACGAGCAGTTCAGGAGCCCAGGGGTTTGCACCGCCGCCGGGAATCAGTTTTCAGGTGGACCCGCACGGCGGCATCGTCGGAACCCGCCTTTCGGTCGGAGGAATCGATCCGAATCTCACGCCCCCGCTTGTGCATAGCTGGGCACTGGGAGTACAGCACAAGATTGCAGGCTTTATGGCCGAGGCCGACTACTTTGGAACTGCCGGGCGCAACTTGTATCTGCAGACCGACGCAAATCGATTTGCTGGAGACGAGATTATCAACGGAGGAAACCTGGCCAGGCTCAATAGCAGTTTTGGCGAGGTCCTCTATGGGAGGAGCATCGGAGTTTCCAATTCCGATGAAGCGGCGTTCAGTATCTCCCGGCATTTCTCGAGAGGATGGACAGCTCACGCCATCTATACCTTTGGCAAGGCACTCGACTTGACCAGCGATAACGACAACGGTGTGAACGGAGGTGCAGCAGAGAACGTGTTGGATGCCGATACCCTCGAAGGCCAGTATGGCCGCTCCGATTACGATTCCCGTCACCGCTTCTCAATAGACGGTGTCTGGAGTGTGCCGGGCGCCGGGACCGGTCTGGCCCGCACCATTACACAAGGCTGGACGTTATCTCCAGTCGTAATCTTGCAGTCGGGCCAGCCTTTCACGGTATATACGTCGGCGCAGTTTGCCTCGGGCGGAGATTATAACGGCGATGGATGGGATTATGACGTGCCCAATACTCCCTCGTTCGGCAATCACATCAGCACCAAGCGCGGGAACTTTCTGAAGGGCCTATTCCCGGCAAGCGCTTTCCCGGTGCCGGCTATTGGGACTGAGGGCAACCTTGGCCGCAATACGTATGACGGACCCGGGTTCGCGAACGTAAACCTTGCTGCGCAGCGCAGCTTTGCCCTGCCGACCCTCGGTGACGCAGGCAGGTTCGAGATCCGCGGCGAGTTGATCAATCTCTTCAACCGGGTGAACTTGACGGCTCCAGTTAGCGATCTGTCAAACACGCAGTTCGGATTCTCAACAAGCCAGGACTCGCCGCGCGACGTTCAGGTCTCAGCACACATCCGATTCTAGGCAACGATGCATTGCCGGCCATGTAAGTAACAAGCGTACTTGGCCGGCAGTGCACCTGGAACGTCGGGCGCGAGCTCGAGAGCAGCGCCCTCTTGCGGATGCCAGGCTTTTGCATCCTGCTGTCTGACCTGAACGCTGGTGAGGAGGCGAGATGTTTCAGCCGGAAGCATATGGCATTGCACTCATGCTGATGTTATTCAGCATGCTTTGCTGGGGATCCTGGGCGAACACGCAGAAACTTACAGCCGGCTACTCTTTCCAATTGTTTTACTGGGACTATGTAATCGGAATGATTTTGGCCAGTCTGTTATGGGGATTCACGCTTGGCAACCTGAATGGCGGGGCATCCGCCTTTCTCCCCAATCTCTCTCGAGCAAATCATTCGAGTGTATTGTTTGCCCTGGCAGGAGGAGTAGTCTTCAACGTTGCTAACATTCTGTTGGTGGCATCCATTGCAATCGCAGGGATGGCGGTCGCCTTTCCCATCGGAATTGGCCTGGCCCTCGTTGTAGGAGTTATCTTCAATTATGTGATCGACCCACGGGGCAATCCGATTCTGTTATTCGGCGGAGTGGCTTTCGTTGTCGCTGCCATCATCGTTGATGCGATCGCTTACAAGCGCCGCGAGGACAGTCGCAGATCAAGCATGCGAGGAGTCCGCTTGAGTGTTGCGAGTGGGATCCTAATGGGCCTGTTCTATCCTTTCGTTGCGAAATCGGCGATGGTCGAACATCCGCTCGGTCCCTACACGGTCGCCTTTGTTTTCGCGCTTGGTGTCGCAGTCTGTGCCATACCAGTGAATTTCTGGCTGATGCGAAACCCGATCGCAGGCGAGGGCACGGTGTCCATGTCGGACTACTGGAAGGCTTATAAGAGTTGGCATTTCTGGGGAGTGGTTGGAGGCATGATCTGGTGTACGGGAGCGCTCTCCAATTTTGTAGCCTCCCATGCCCATATCGTGGGGCCGGCAATTTCGTACTCCATCGGGCAGGGCGCCACGATGGTTTCGGCGGCATGGGGTGTTTTTGTCTGGCGCGAATTCGCGACGGCGCCCGCAAATTCCCGCAAGCTGATCCCATTCATGTTCGTTTTCTTTTTGATCGGGCTGACGGCCATTGCTGTCGCGCCCATTTTTTGATGACAGGCGGACAATTCTATGCAGAAATTAATTGTGGTGGTGGGAAGCTTGAATCTGGACCTGGTTGCAGGAGTGAATCGCCTCCCGGCGCTCGGAGAGACGATCATCGGCCTGGATTTCAACACGTATTGCGGCGGCAAAGGGGCCAATCAGGCTGTTGCTCTGGCTCGCCTCGGAGCTTCCGTAAAGCTCATCGGCAAACTGGGAAGCGATGCCTTTGCGACTCAACTCCGTGAAGGCGTTGAGCAGGCAGGTGTGGATACAAGTTGCGTGGGAAGTGCGCTGGGCTCCTCTGGAACGGCTCTTATCACGACCTCCGCGGATGGCGACAACACGATCGTGGTGATTCCAGGAGCCAACGGCTCATTGCTCCCTGACGACATTGATCGCTACCGGCAGCAGATCGAACAGGCCACCATGGTGCTTGGCCAGTTGGAGATCCCTCGCGAAACCACTGAGTACCTGGGCCAACTGGTGCGATCCGCGGGCATCCCATTTCTTCTGGACCCTGCTCCCGCATGTCCGCTCTCTCAGGAATTGTTGCGGAGCGTCACATGGCTCACGCCAAATGAGACTGAAGCGCAACTGCTGGTGGAAGCGCATTTTCCTGGCTTGTCCGCGCGTTCTGCACCAGAATCCGCCGACCGGCTATTGGGCCTTGGAATAAGAAACGTGATTCTCAAGCTCGGAGCCAGGGGTGTGTACATGGCTGGGGAAGACACGGAAAGCACATACGTTGACGCCTTTCCGGTTCATGCAGTGGACACCACCGCAGCCGGCGACGCATTCAATGGCGCATTTGCCTTCGCTCTTGCGGATTGCGGAATGGCACCAAGGGATGCCGCGGAGTTTGCCTGTGGCGTGGCCGCCCTGTCTGTGACCCGGCCTGGCGCTCAGACATCCATGCCCACCATTTCCGAGTGCGAGACGTTTTTGGATGAGCAACGTGCATCCCGATGAATGTAAAGGCAAGGCATAGGGAAGGATGAGTTACGATGGGTGAACTGGGATGCAAGACCAAGATGCCTGTGTCCGCTTAGCTGCATCCGTTTGGCCTCTGGAGCCATTCGGTCTTGATTCGGCTCTCGTAAGCGAATCCGGGCAACGCCCACATCGAACTCCCAGATAAGGAGCGTCAATGCGCCGACGTGACTTCTGCGAACTCATGGCTGCCAGTGCCGGCTCATATATCCCTGCGACATTCGGTCTGAGACTGCTCTGCGGCGCTCCGCTGAATGCTTCGTCACCAGAGACATCAACTCCTTGGCCAGCGAAGGCGAATTATCAAAACAATCGCGAACCGTTGCTTCCGACAAAATATGTGAAATTGCGCTTGGGAACCGTCCGGCCGACGGGCTGGCTTCGGGATCAATTGAAGGTCCAGGCGAACGGGTTGACGAGTCACCTGAATACGGTGTGGGGAGTGGTTGAGGACTCAGGGTGGAAGGGAGATGCAGGGAGGAATGTCACCCCTGAGTGCTGCACTCCACGCTTTGTTCCACGATGGCTCGAAGGATTGACTGCTCTGGCAGGCGTTCTCGACGACGACCGCCTGAAGGCTTTGGCCGATCCTTACATGCAGTACATTCTGACGGTGAGGGATCTTGCGACCGTCACGCCAAGTGCAATTGCGTGGGCGCACCTGGGAAGATCTCTTCCCGATTACTACGATATCACCGGAGATGCGCGGGCAATTGCGCTCGCGCGGAGAATCCTTGACTACACCGATTCCGTGCGTAACTCGAGCGATATGGCGGTGGTCGACCCTGGCAGGCTTGGCATGTTGCTCAGCTTTGGCTGGTGGTATTACAACCGCTCGGGCGACCACGACATACTCGCCCTCATGGAACGATGTACGAAGCGCTGCGTAGCGGATTGGAAGAACTATTTTGTGCATTTTCCAGAAGACCCCAAGTACTTCGCGCATTTTCCAGACGTGACCGCGGAGAAGAGCCCGGAAGAGCCGCCATCGCAATGGACTCGCCACGGCGTTAACGTTACTCAGGCAATTCAATACCCGGTTCTCCATTACCTGATGTCGAAAGATGAAACCGACAAGGACAATGTTCTTCAGGGCCTGGCCAATCTGGACAAGGGTTACGGCCAGGTGGGCGCACGGTGGAATGCAGATGAGTGGCTCGCCAGTACCGATCCGATCCAGGGAACTGAATTGTGCGACGTGGAAGAGTTGCTCTATTCGCTGGAGAAGAGTTTTGAGGCAATCGGGGAACCGAGTTTTGGCGATCGCATTGAGCAATTGATGTTCAACGCATTTCCGGGCACTTGCACGGCAGATATGTGGGCACACCAATACGACCAGCAGGCCAATCAAGTGTTGGTCTCTGTGGCCAAGCGACCGTGGCATTTGAACGACGACACTTCAAACATCTACGGATTCACTCCAAATTTTCCTTGTTGTCTGGCGAACATGCACTCGCCCTGGCCCCGCTACATCCAATCCATGTGGATGGCCACTGCCGATAGCGGCTTGGTGGCAGCCTTGTATGGTCCTTGCCGCTTGCAAGCTATGGTTGGAGAAGGTTCAACGGTTGACATCACGGAAGAAACCGACTATCCATTCTCCGACCGCATTCGCTTTACGATTCACAACGAACATCCAGTTTCATTTCCGATTTATTTCAGGATTCCTTCGTGGGCCAACCGGGCAGAGTTGTCTGTCTCAGGCGAGCTTGGTCCGCGCCACCCACAACGCGGGACCTGCTTCAAGCTGGAGCGCGTGTGGAAATCGGGCGACGTGGTCACCTTGTGCTTCAATTTCAAAGTGCGCACCGAGACGCGAAGAAACAATGCCGTGGCGGTCGCGTGGGGGCCGCTCTACTTTGTGCTGCGGATTGGAGAATCCTTCGAGAGAATTACCGTGCTTGGCGGCGTCCCAACGCCGCCGGGGTGTGTCAATTGGCGTATAGCCCCGACGACCGCTTGGAACTATGCACTGGCGATTGACCGAAACCACCCGCAATGCACACTGGCCACCAGCAGAATCAGTTCGATGCCATTTGCTCAAAAAGGAGAGCCGGTGAAGTTGCCCGGCGCAGATGAGTTTATCCCTTGGCAGGAGGACGTTCCCTTCGTGCTCAAGGTCAAGGCTCGACAGGTTCCCCAGTGGGGCATGCACGGCGCGAATGCGGCGGCGGTTCCCCTTAGTCCTGTGAACGCCGATTCACCTGAGACGCTCGTTGAGCTCATTCCATACGGCTGTTCCAGGTTGCGGATTTCCGAATTCCCGACCGTGTGATTCAACCGCAGATACTGCGGTCAACCCCAACGCAGCGCAGACCGGCGGCACGCGAAAACCACATGTGCCCCGCAAAGCAGAAGGGGGTCTAATGCTCCGGTACCGTCCGCACTTCGTCCTTATTGCGCCGCCGCGCGTCCTCGCTCAGCAAGCCTGTCAAACGCTCAGCCACGCGCCTGGCATCTTCTTGACGCCCCAGCTTTCGTAAGATCAGAAGCATCTGATTGAGCGTGGTGCGGTTGTCCGGATCAAGCCGCTCGGCGCGTTCGAGAGCGCTCAGCGCACCCGGAAGATCGTTTTCATCCAGATCAATCTTACCCAGCAAAACTAGAGCCTCGACGGCATTCGGATCCGTCTGCAATGCGCGATTCAGTGCGGCCTTGGCTTCATCGAACTCTGGTGTGGAGGGTGTAGCACCCTGGTGAATCAGGAGATTGGCCAGGAGCGTGTTTGCCACCGCATCGCCCGGCGTCCTTTTGAGTTGCTGGCGCAACGACTGTTTGGCCTTCTCCGGCTCATTCGTGTCAACGTAGAGCACAGTGCGAGCCATTTGGCCTAGCGGCTTTCCAGGGTCGAGTTCTGTGGCCCGCGCAAAATCTTCCTGTGCCGCGTCGTACTTGGAGAGCTGTGCATAGGCGATGCCACGCACCGCGTACAAGGCCGCATCCTTGGGCAGATGGGCTATCCCTGCCGTCAGGACATCGGCTGCGAGTTGCTCATGACTGTGGTCAAGACAAAGTAGTGCCAGGTCGAGATAGTTGCGCTCTCCCTGGGGATCCATTTCCACCGCTCGATTCAAGTCAGCAAAAGCAACATCCAGATTGCCGGCAGCACTTTCGACCGATGCGCGAAGATTCAAAATGCCTGCATCGTCGTCCGCAGCCGGTTGCAGCGTTGCGAGTGCAGCTTCGCCTTTGCCGTCTTCCACTTGAGTAAGCGCCAGATCATAGCGCAGGTTTCGGCTCGCCGGATACAACGTGTGCGCCTGCGTCAGAACTTTGACAGCATCCGCGTTTCTTTGCGCATCGACCAGACATGCCGCGTACTCAGTTGCCGAGATCTCGGTACTCAACACGAGTTGTGCGCTTTGCTCGAAGTGCTGGATGGCGCCAGCGCAGTTGTGTGCTTCGAAATCCAAAACAGCGGCCATCGCATGGGCCGCGGTCTCATCCGGCTTCAAGGCCAGCAGACGCTGCAAGTACTTCGCTGCGCTCCTGTCATGGTGTTGATACGTCAGTTGCGCCGCGGCCTTCAATGCTGGGACGAACCGAGGGTTGAGACGGAGGGCTTTGTCCAAGCTCTCCAGACTGGCCTCTGTTTTCCCCAGACCTCCGAGCGCTATGCCTCTGACTGTCCACAGCCATGGATCGGTGGGGCGGGTCTTCAGACTTGAATCTGCCATGTCCACCGCATCTGCATATCGGTGTGTGTTCAAGGCCGAAAGCAATGCGGCATCCGCAGACGACTGACCCCATATAACGGCGCACTGCGAGCCGAAAAAAAGGAGGATAATGCAGACCCATCTCAACATGGCGATTCTTTACCGCGGGCACGAGAACTTTTGGATTCGCAGAGAGTCAGAAACATTGCATTTCACCGTATTGAAAGCTTTCATGTCCTGCACGGTAAGTAATAACTTGTCTCACGAAGCCTGTCAATCCAAATTGCAATCAACATTTCCCGTTCAAATTTTCCCAAAGCCCTTGCCAGGAACGGCTCCGCGTCCTTCAATGATCGTTATCAGTTGATTTGCTGCCACTCCTTTAACATGCTCAGCCTGTCCGCTTGGCCAACGAACTTCGATGTCGGCGCTCTTTTCACCACCGAGTCCAAAGTGCAACCGCGGATCATTCGACGAGTAATAACTCGACTGGCTCACCTGCGCCTGCGCTTGCGTTCTGGTCCCATACCGAACCAGCACCCGCGCTCCGATCGCACTCCGGTTCGACCTCGTCCCTGTCAACTTGACCTTGAGCCAGTGGTTCTCGCCTGTGAGGTCGTTCCGCAGAAGTGAGGGAGGCTCGTTCATATTGACAATCAAGACATCCAGATCGCCATCATTGTCGAAGTCGCCGAACGCGCACCCGCGGCTGGAGTGGGGCGCGGACACCCCCGGACCACCTGTCGTCAGCTCTTCGAAGGTTCCGTTGCCCAGATTTCTGAAGATCAGGCGGGGAGTCTTGTCCGCAGACCCTGGCAACTTCTTCTCAAGCTCAGGATAAACACTGCCGCTGACCAGAAAGATGTCGGGATATCCGTCATTATCCAGATCCACGATGCCGGCGCCCCAGCACGTATAGCGTGCTTCCACACCAATATGCGCCGCCATCGACACATCGTCGAAGTTACCCGTTCCGTCGTTCAGATAAAGCCCGCAGGTATCCTCGGTAAAATGCGTTGTGAACAGGTCGAGATGCCCTGTAAGCGCATAATCGCCAATGCCCACGCCCATGTTCGCCTGCTCCTTGCCGTCGGAACTCAGGGCGACACCGCGCAGGACGCCTTCCTCGCGAAAGGTTCCGTCGTGATTGTTCATGAACAACAGGCTGGGGCTGGAATCGCAAGCGACGTAGATGTCGGGCCAGCCATCTTCGTCCAGGTCCGCCGCCACCACTGTCATGCCGTAGCAGTCGCGCTTGCCGCCAACGCCCGACTTCTCACTCACATCGGTAAATGTTCCATCGCCGTTGTTGCGGTAAAGCAGGTGGACTCCGGGCTTCAGTCCTCGCGGACCGCAGTTTACCGGCTGTCCCTTCCAGAAACAGAAGCTCTTCTCACCCGGCTTCGGGGCCGAGTGAAGATCGAACTGGATGTAACTGGAAACGAATAGATCCAGATGGCCGTCGCGGTCATAATCGAGAAACGAACATCCGGCTCCCCAGCGCGGTTTGTCGCTGGAATTCCAGAGTCCGGCCTGCCGCGTCACATCGGTAAAGGTCCCATCACCGTTGTTCCGATAGAGACGATTCTGGCCATAGTACGTGCAGAAGATGTCCTCGAAGCCGTCATTGTTGTAGTCGCCGATGCAGACGGAGTTGGCCCAGCCTGCCTGGCGCAGCCCTGCCTTGTCCGTTACGTCGGCGAATGTGCCGTCGCGATTGTTTCTGTAAAGACGATTGGTGGCGCCCGGCGGAGGTCCATCCAGCCGTGAACCACAAAGCACGAAGATGTCCATCCAGCCGTCGTTGTCGTAATCGAGAAAGGCACAGCCGCAGCCATTGGCCTCGACGATGTACTCCTTGTGATCGGTTCCCCCGTAGACGACCACTTCGGTCAGGCCGGCGCTGGCGGCCACATCTACAAAGCTCGCGTTGAACGGACGCCCGGAGGGCGCCGATCTGGCCTGAGGTTCCACGTGGCGCGAGGCCATGCCCTCCTGGCCCAGTACGCGCGCGGCCCACCCTCCTAGCAACAGATGAATGAGGTCACGGCGGGTAGGTTGCATGGGCGGAATCGATGACGAGGGTAAGAATATCAGAGTCTACTTCTGCTTGTGAGCAGCTTACTTCAAATGTTCGCACACCGGAGACAAGAGTGCTGTTCACTTGAACAGAACATGAACAAACCGCGATCCTAGCTCGGAGCCGACAAACGGGTTTTACCGATTGCTCACGAGGCTAGATCCGAAACGCTCCGAGCACGATGTCTAAGGAAGGGCGGTGCGCTGATGTTTTGCAGCACGAATCAGCCGGTGCCTGAGGCATTTTTGGCTTCGCACCGGGCCCCCACAGTGCTGGCCGAAGAGGGCGCCCTGCTGGTCGCCGGCGATGCCGGCGACAGGGGTGGCGCCGAGGCCCAGGGTGGTGGTGACTTCGCCTACATTCTGTCTGGGGCCGGCAGGGCCGCGGCGAGTGCGCCGGCGCGATAGAGAGCCAAGCAGAGACTCAGAGTCTCACTCAGATCAATCACCCCATGCCAGGCAGAACATCATCTCCTTGATCCAACAAACCAGACAACCATCCATCCCTACAGACCCCGGGACGACATCGGGCTGGGCCAGGATGGAAAGCGGCAGGCCTGACAGGCCGGGCGGCGGCATGTCTGGCGACGGGCATAGGAGCTGGGACGGCGGCGGTTTGCCGGCGCGCAGCAATTCTCTGTCGCGCTGGATTCCAGCGTGATCTAGCTCCAGCGGATTGCGGCCGATGTGTTGGCCCTCAGGCCGGGCGCGCCGCATGCCGGCGCGCACCCGCTCGATGATCAGGCTCCGTTCTAATTCAGCAACGACGCCGATGATTGTCACAACGGCGCGGCCCAGCGGACCGCCCGTGTCGATGTTTTCCCTAAAACTGACGTACTCGACCCCTATACGGTTCAATTCGTCCAGGACGTCGAGGTAGTGCTTCACTGACCGGGCGATTCGGTCCGAAGCCCAGACCAAGACAACGTTGAAGCGACCGTGCCGGGCATCAGTCATCATCTGATCGAGGCCCGGCCGCCTGGCCTTTCTTCGGGTCGAAGACCCTGAAGCAGCGTCTTCGCGCTGCATTGAAATGGGAAGTCTTGCCCTACCCGAAACGCCCTCAAAACGGGGTGCCGGTTCAAGCTGAGCAAAGCGAATTCTCCGTTTAGATTCCCGAATTCTTGCCCGCCCCCCTCCCCCCAGAGCCCCGTACACCCTCCGGGCGACCGGGGATGGGCGGATGGGTGGTTCAGGTCACGAATGTCGCGGAGGCTTTTTTGACCACTCTTGATGATTGTTTGAGGGGGTGCGGTTCGGGAACCCGCTCACAATTCTTCGGCGATCTTGGCCAGCCCCACAAGCACATGCCGCAGACACGAAGTGGACCCGCAGCTATATTTCACGCAGCTGATGACCAATCTTTCGCAAGCCCGCAAAAGTGATCTGCCCAACTCGCTACCCGACCAGTGGAAGCTGCATCAGGCAGCACGCCTGCACATCCTGGAGAACCCAGCCATGCCGATTTCGTAGCACCTATTGCACGTTGAGGGTGACGGTGCCCGTTGCCGTGGTCGTGCCTGAAGTGCCAGTTACGGTTATGGTGTAGGCTCCCGCTGTAGTACTCGGCGAGGCAGGGGTCGGGTCAACACAAGCTTTGCCTCCGCCGCCGCCGCACGCCGACATACCTCCAGCGAGAACGACGAGGAGGAGGACCACCATCCCGGCCATCCTTCGCCAGTTGCGTCTGCGCGCGGGAATGCCAAACAACAGCACACAGGCCAGAACCGCGCCGCCTCCGGTGCACCAGGGAATTCCGCGCGGTACTCGATTGTCCGCTGTGCATGGTTGGGTTTGGCCTAACGTGGTGGCGATGGAGAGAGTGGCCGTACCAGCCGTGGTGCCGGTGATGCTGACCGGGGTAGTCGAGCCGAAGCTCAAGGTCGGCGCGGCCACTGCGCCGGACGGGCTGGATGTGATGGCGGCGGTCAGCGCGACATTCCCAGTGAATCCCACAGCCGGTGTCAAGGTAATCGTGGAGGTGTTTCCTGCGGTTGCCCCAGGCGCGACGGTGACCGCTGAACCGCTGACGGTGAAGCTAGGCAGTGGTAGGTTGATGGTGTAGGTTGCGCTGGCAACGAGGCTCGTGGAAGCGGCAGCACCTGTGGCAATCGCTTCAATTGTCTCTGACGACGAGACGGTGATCGGTCTAGTGTACAGGGTTGAACTTGTGGTCGGTGTGGTTCCGTTGATGGTGTAGTAAATGTTCGGAGAAGGTATCGCATCGCTGATCGTCACCGTTTGCAGCGAGATGTAGGTCCCTGCCGGAACCGAAAACGCGGGCGTTGGCGCCGGCGGGAAGATGAGTGCAGTGACGACGGGACTGTTTGTGAAACCCGGAGCCACAGCGATGGCCATAAAATACTCGGCGGTCGAAACCGAGATTGGGCCGGTATATAGGGTTGAGGACGATGTCGGCGTCGAATCATTGGTGGTGTAGTAAATCGCAGCTCCGGGCGTCACATCGGTGATGGTCACTGTCTGCGGCGAAGTGTAGCTTACAGGTGCAACAGAAAAGATCGGCGTTGCCACTTGCGGCCCGACGACGTAGGTCGCCGTGGCTACGCCGCTGTCGGGATAGCCAGGAGCATCGGCGATCGCCTGAATAGTCTCGGAGGTTGAGAGCGTGATTGGACCGTTATACAGAGTTGAAGCGGTTGTCGGCGTTGATCCATCGATGGTGTAGTAGAAACTGGCGTTCGCCATTTCGTCGGAGATTGTCAGCGACGTCCCGGTAACATAGGCTCCAGACGCAAGGCTGAATGCAGGTGTCAGCGCTGGCGGCAGTGTGGTTGCGGATGGCTGATATTTCCAGAGATCGTTGAGACTGCCAGAATTGCCGACTGAATCGACTCCGCCGCCGCCAAAGAGCCATAGATTGCCGGTGGTATCGGTCCAGACCGCTGCGCCGTTACGGCTTCCCGGAATATTGCCTGCGGCAGGCGTTCCCAACGTGCCATACACTCCCGGCGAGCATTCCGGCCCGTCCAGCGTGGCGATGCAGTCCATACTGCCGCTTCCGCCCATCCATGTCCATTCGTTCGTGGAAGGATTGAATTCCCAAAGATCGTTGGGATCGTTGGGGGATGTTCCGCTAGCATCAATGGCAATGCCCCCAAAAAGCCAAAGATTGCCGCTTCCGTCGATCCAGCTTGCCGTGCTGTCGCGCCCTCCTGGGATGTTTCCCGCGGCCGGCGTCCCCAACGTACCGTACACTCCAGGCTGGCCGCTAAAGAAATTGCCGCCACTGGGGTTGCTAGAGGATCCGGATACACAGGGCGTGTTGCTTCCGGCCATCCATGCCCATTCATTCGTGGACGGATTCATCTCCCAAAGGTCGTTAAAATAGACAGAAGTGATGACATTACCTTCTTCGCTTGAAGCAAGGCAAAATCCCCCAAAGAGCCAGAAATTACCACTGCTGTCGGTCCAGTTCGCGGCAAAAGCGCGCCCTGAAGGGATGTTTCCCGCAGCAGGCGTTCCCAGCGTGCCGTATACTCCCGGCGGTGAGCACTCTTCACCGTTCTGCGTGTAAATACAGGTCATTGTGCTGCTGCCGCCCATCCACGCCCATTCATTCGTGGACGGATAGAACTCCCAAAGATCGTTCAAATACCCATAAGTGCCGGCACCGTCGAAGCCCAAACCCCCAAAGAGCCAGAAATTGCCTTTGCCGTCGATCCAGCTGACCGCATTTTCTCTGCCACCGGGGATGTTTCCGGCGGCAGGCGTTCCCAATGTGCCGTACTCGCCGTTTGCGCTGCAAGAAGACCCGCAACCTGATAAGTTGATTCCACCCATCCAGGCCCATTCGTTCGTGGAAGGGTAGAACTCCCATAGGTCCTTGAGAAGATACAATCCGGCTGAACTGTAGCTAGCCCCCCCAAAGAGCCACAGATTTCCCGCGCCGTCAGTCCAGGTCGCAGCGTCACTGCGACCTCCCGGGACGTTGCCCGCCGCGGGTGTTCCCAATGTGCCGTACACGCCCGGTTGGCCACCGTTGCTGCCGACGCTGCTGCTTCCGCCCATCCAGGTCCATAGATTCGTGGCAGGATTGAACTTCCAAAGGTCATTCAGCTCGCCGCTAATGTCGTTCGAATCGTAGCCAAGGCCCCCGAAGAGCCAGAAATTGCCGCTGCCGTCGGTCCAGGTCAAGGTGTTGGTGCGGCTGCCCGGGATGTCTCCGGGGGCGGGAGTTCCCAACGTTCCATACACGCCGGGTTGGCCAGACGGTAATCCATCTGGCAGGAGACTTATTGTGCTGTTTCCGCCCATCCAGGTCCATTCGTTCGGTGCAGTTGTCTGCGCCGCTGCAGACAAGGCAATCCCGGCAAACGCAAGCAAACAAACGAACAGAGCATTCGAGGCCAAAAGATTGTTTCCCTTCCGCATTGGAATACCTCCGAGCGCCGATCCGGTTGGGAGCATACTCCTGGTCCGACATTTTGTATGTGATAAGCAATTTCGGGCCGGTTGTGGTGTCCATCTTCGCCACCTGGTTGATGCTCCGCTGGATGATGACGATCTGGATGTGGATATGACGGGCCAAGTCGAACAGGAACTCGAAGATAAGCAGTCAATAGGGGCCTGACTCGGCCGGTACTGAAGCACTCAAACTTTACCCGCAGAACGCTTGAACACCCTGTTGAACACATCATGACACCTTCCTAGAACCGGTGCTTCACGTGACGCTCACTAAACTAGCCAGATGATTTTGAGGTGGCTCGATGAGGAGGGGGTTGCAGTTGCCGACCGAGGACAAGTGATCGAGCAAGCCCGCTTACACCTCCCGGTAGATCAGGCTGAACAGCGCCCGATACCGGTTTGATGTCGCTGGGGTCTTGGTGTTCGCTGTCAGCCACGCATCAATCTCTTGCGGCTTAACGGTATCGGCCTTACGTTCATCGAAGTCAGCACGCAGCTTGGAGAGCCGATTCTTGATGGTCCTCGTGTCCCGGTGGTGCGCAGCGCTGTACACGAGGATGGCGTCCGCCAACTCCTTGAGCTTCACGCCGGCATTGCGCATATTGTCAGGGAGCTTTGCTCCGGCTCGAGTCGCCGACTTCCGCTGCTGGTAAAGCGCGATTGCATCTCCCCTTCGCCCCACCTTCTCGCGCTTGAGCTTTCTATCGACCCTAGGTCACATCGGCGTTTCAGGGGATCTATCCTGGGTGGCGCGAATCAGGCAGACAGCCGCCTCTCGTTCGTTGTGCCTCTGCTCGAACTGATACTCGGCGATTTGGCGTGAAGCCAGGACTCTCGAGGTGCAATGGGCGTTCTCATTACTTATTGATGGGCCGAGTAAACGACGGTTTTGTTTACTGAGTTGGCGTGAATGAGAACTTAAGATGGCCTGCTAACCACGCTCCGTCGATTGCGAATGCGAAGAGCCCGGCTTAGCGCTCGAACGGTGTAAACGGCAATGTGCAGCTTAAGGAGTTTAAAGAGCGTGCGCCATCCGAGTATCCATATATTTCAAATGGTATAGTGCTCGGTCTCTCTAGCCAATCAGGTGGTACTTCATGGATAGCCCACAATCCGCCCTGCCCTTTCGTGGCGATCATGTCCAGTATTGTCCGGACAGTCGCATTCGACACTTCGAAGGGCGACACGCTGTCCGTAGCGCTTCGCACGCCCCCCGTGAATCCTGAGCCTTCTTTCGGCACCAATATTGCACGTATATAAATCCACAGCCTTACGCCCACTTGGTCAAAGCTGCTAGGGCGTGTTCACACTAAAGTCGTCTTTTCTGATATATTCTGAAGATAGATGGAAATCACCGCAGAGCAGTACGAAAAGATCAAGGATAGCTTTCCGTTGCAGCGCGGAAATGTGCGTTTGACAC